>JACXTT010003614.1_pt1 | contig 23621 bp, 21 predicted proteins | sample 9270951 | NCBI WGS metagenome assembly JACXTT01 (sample SAMN15532306, study PRJNA645909) | rock metagenome | isolation source: weathered quartz diorite | place: Puerto Rico | collected 2017-06-21
CGGACGGACGAACCGGCGATCTGCTTCTCGATCCGCATGCCGTAGAACGACTTGTGAGCCGTGCGTTAGAATGTGGGCATGGCGCCTGCCGTTACGCCACCGTTGGTTTCGGTTGAAGAGTATCTTCGCACAAGCTACAAGCCTGCGTGTGAATACATCGAAGGAGCGCTTCGGCAAAAATCGATGCCGACACTGCGACATTCTAAACTGCAGTGGCGGATTGCAGAACTGGTGAACGCGCAAGGGTCCAAATTCCTCGCGCTGCCGGAGCTCACATTGAAGATTCGCGCGGACAGATTCCTCGTTCCGGATATCGCAGTCGGTCTGGCAGCGAAGCTCGAAGGCCCGTACCCTACAGAGCCTGTGCATCTTTGCGTGGAGATCATGTCGCCGGAAGACCGCTTTGCCCCGGTTGTCGCAAAATGCGACGAGTACTTGGCTTGGGGGGTGCCCACTACTTGGATCGTCGATCCCGAAAGACTGCGCGCTTGGCGGTATGAATCCTGGCCTCCCGTAGAAGTGTCGGCAGGCGAGGTGCTCCGCGCGGGCGAAATCGCGGTCCCGCTAGACGACATCTTCAGAATCCTCGAGATCGGACAGTAACAAGGAATAAGGGACCAGTGGGCCCAAAGCCCCACCGGTCCCTTTCTATTCCGGACTAACCCGTTATCTATTTCTCGATCCGCATGCCGTAGAACGACTTGTAGACGAAGAACATCGAAATCAGCAGGAACACCGCCGACAAGACCCAATTCAACCCGGGCGTGGACCTCTCGAGCGATACCGCCAACTCCACCGCCAGCAAGCCGAACAGCGTCGTGAACTTGATGATCGGGTTCAAGGCCACAGACGACGTGTCCTTGAACGGATCGCCGACCGTATCGCCGACCACGCAAGCCGCGTGCAGGTCCGTACCTTTGGCCTTCAGTTCCGTTTCCACGATCTTCTTCGCGTTGTCCCACGCGCCGCCGGCGTTGGCCATGAAAATGGCCTGATACAAACCGAACAACGCGATCGAAATCAGGTAGCCGATGAAGAAGAACGGTTCCACGAACGCGAACGCGAGCGTCGAGAAGAACACCGTCAGAAAGATGTTGAACATTCCTTTTTGCGCGTATTGCGTACAGATCTCCACCACCTTCTTCGAATCTTCGACCGATGCCTTGGTGACGCCTTCGAGCTTGATGTTGGCCTTGATGAATTCCACCGCGCGGTATGCGCCGGTCGTAACCGCCTGCGTGGAGGCGCCGGTGAACCAGTAGATCACCGCGCCGCCGGCGATCAGGCCGAGCAGAAACGGCGGATGCAGAATCGAGAGTTTTTCCACGTTGATGGTCAAACCGGCAGTGAGAGCCACGATGATCGAGAAGATCATGGTCGTCGCGCCCACCACAGCCGTGCCGATCAGCACCGGTTTTGCGGTCGCCTTGAACGTGTTGCCTGCCCCGTCGTTCTCTTCGAGGTGCTGCTTGCCAACCTCGAACCGAGGTTCGAAGCCGAAGTTCTTCTTGATGTCCGCTTCGATGCCCGGAATCTGCTCGATGGTCGAGAGTTCGTACACCGACTGCGCGTTGTCAGTGACCGGGCCGTAGGAATCCACCGCGATCGTCACAGGACCCATGCCCAGGAAGCCGAACGCCACCAGGCCGAACGCGAACACGGCAGGCGCCACCATTAGCATTGACATGCCCATGGTCGAAACCCAGAACGCGATGGTCATCAGCATGAGAATCGCCATGCCCAGCCAGTACCCCGAGAAATTGCCGGCCACGAGACCGGACAGAATGTTCAGCGAAGCGCCGCCTTCGCGCGAAGAGGTTACGACTTCCCGCACGTGGCTCGAGTCCACCGAAGTGAAAATCTTGACCATTTCGGGAATCAATGCGCCGGCCACCGTGCCGCAGGTAATGACCGTGGAAAGCTTCCACCACAGCGACCCATCGCCCAGACCGGGGATCATGAAGGCCGAAACGACGTAGGTGAGCACGATCGAAACCACCGAGGTAATCATCACCAGCGAGGTGAGCGGATGCTCATAGTTCATCTTGTCGGCATTCTGATACTTGGCTTTGGCGATCACCTCGTTGATGAAGTACGAAACGCCCGATGCGATCACCATCATGACGCGCATGGTGAAGATCCACACCAGAAGCTGCACCTGGACAACAGGTTCCTTGACAGCGAGAAGAATAAAGGAGATGAGTGCGACGCCAGTAACTCCGTAGGTTTCGAAGCCGTCCGCCGACGGTCCAACGGAATCGCCGGCGTTGTCGCCCGTACAGTCGGCGATCACACCCGGGTTGCGAGCGTCGTCTTCTTTAATCTTGAAGACGATCTTCATCAGGTCGGCGCCGATGTCGGCGATCTTGGTGAAGATACCGCCGGCCACGCGCAACGCTGCCGCGCCGAGCGATTCGCCAATCGCAAAACCAATGAAGCAAGACCCGGCATAGTCGCCTGGAATGAACAGCATGATGGCGAGCATCAGCAGCAGTTCGACCGAAATCAGCATCATGCCGATGCTCATGCCCGCCTTGAGCGGAATTGCGTAACAGGGAAAGGGCTTGCCCTTCAACGACGCGAAGGCGCAGCGGGAATTGGCGAACGTGTTGACTCGAATGCCGAACCACGCCACGCCATAGCTGCCCCCGATGCCGATCAGACTGAAGCAGAGAATAATGGCTACCTTGAACGCTTCGAAGTGTTGCAGAAAGCCGAAGTAAAAGACGATGATCGTGCCGATGAACAGTTCGAGCAGCATCAGGAACTTACCCTGGGTTTCGAGGTAAGTCTTACAGGTCTCATAGATGAGTTCCGAAACCTCGAGCATCGACTTGTGAACCGGAAGCTCCTTGAGTTGCTTGAAGCTGATGAAGCCAAAAATCAGACCCATCGCTCCTACTGCGAGACCGGCCATGAGAAGCGTCCGTCCGCCGATATCGCCCAGAAAGGTGGCCCTATCCAGGTCAGGCAGGATGAGGTTAGCCTCACCGCCATGGTGTTCCTGCGCCAATACGTTAGCGGGCGCAAGGAGTATAAGAGCCAGTAGGCATAGGAATAGCGTCGAAAAGACGCGCCGCGGAGCCGCGAGGGTGGTCTTGGCTTCGACGCGGAAGTGACAGATCATTCGGGTAGTTCCTCCAGATTTATGAACCCTCGTTAATATATGGAAATACTCCACTTAACTTATTGGTCTGACTAGGGTCCGCCTCATACTCTACCAGCTTGCTATGTTTCGAATCAAATACCGGGAGTACCGGACTCGGTGGTCCAGGCACATCGCCCTCGGAGTGTGAATTCCGTGCCGGTTAGTTTCAATTTGATGAGATCCCCTCTACAACGCCGCCCGGGGGTCCACGCGCGCCACGCGGCTGAGGAGGTAATCCACCTCCTGCTTCGCCGCCGCACTCAAGGCCGAACCCGGCCGCCGCTGCGCGTCCGATGCGAGCACGCCGCGCTTCATCAGCACGTATTTGCGAACAGCAAGCCCCACGCCTTGCTGGTGTTCATAACGAACCAATGGCAGATGCGCGTCGAACAGATCGTGCGCTCCATTGCGGTCGCCGGCCTTCGACATCCGGCAAACATCCACCAGCATGTCCGGGAACGCGTAGCCCGTCATCGAACCATCGGCGCCGCGTTCCATTTCAAAGTCCAGAAACAGGCCGCCGTTGCCGCACAGAATCGAAATCGGCCGCATCGACCCGTCGCGCTGAAATCCACGTAGTTTCGAAATCTTCTCGAGCCCAGGCCAGTCTTCGTGCTTGAGCATCACGCAGGTGGGATTGTCCATCACGATGCGGCGAATCACTTCCGGAGTCATGATAACGCTGAGCGTCAGCGGATAATCCTGAATCACGAAAGGCGCATCGCCCACCGCCTCCACGGCCTGCTTGTAGTAAGTCACGATCTGGTCGTCCGTGCGAAGCGACGGAGGGGGCGCGATCATCACGCCCGCGGCGCCGGCGTCCATCGCAGCTTTCGACAATCCGCTCATCGCAGCGAAACCAGGCGCCGAAACGCCGACAATCACGGGCATCGCGGAGCCGCCCCGTTCGATAAAACGGCTGGCCACGGCAATCGCTTCCGCCTGGTCGAGTTTCGGCGCCTCGCCCATGATGCCGAGCACGGTCATGCCGTTGCTGCCAACACCACGGTAAAACTCCACCAGCCGGTCGATGGAAGCAAAATCAATCTGGCCGCCTGCATCGAAGGGAGTCGGCGCAATAGGAAAAACACCGTTCGCGGTGTGATCGAGCATGTTTGTAAGTTTATCGCGCACGGGGCCAACAGCGTTCCCGAATTTCCCTACACGGCTGGTATACACTAAAGCGCGATATGCCAGTTTCGCGCCGCAACTTCATCAAAAACTCACCGGGACTCACGCTGGCCGCTGCGGCCGGACAGTCCACGGCATCGGCTGAAACCACAACCACTGCGCCAGCAAAAAACCCGCTCCTCGATAAAGCACACAAACCAGCGACCGGCAAGGATTTCACCACCGAATCCATCCATATGGGCGAGGAGGACGGCTTCTCCGTCACCTCGATCTATCAGGCCAAGAACGTCCGCGGCAGATACCAGCGGCCACAACGCGACAACCCCACCATCGAAGCCCTCGAAGCCAAAGTCCGCGCGCTCGAAGGCGCCGAAGCCTCGGCCACCGGGGGCACTGGCATGGCCGCGATATCCACCACCGTGCTCGCGCTCTGCAACGCCGGCGACCGCATCATTGCGCATCGCACCTGCTACGCCACTACTACCAACCTGTTTCGCAGTTTTCTCCCGCGCTGGAACATCCAGGTCGAGTGGGTGGACATGAATGACCTCGATCGTCTGGGCGCCGCGCTCAGGGCAAACAAGACGCGCATGGTGTGGTGGGAATCGTACGTCAACCCGACGATGGAAACGCTGGACGGCCCCGGCATCATCAAAATCGCCAAGGAACACGGTGCGCTCTCGGTCACCGACAATACGTTCCTCTCGCAGTATCTGTTTCAACCGCTTCGCTACGGCGCGGACCTTTCGGTGCATAGCGCAACGAAATACATTTCCGGCCACGGCAATGCAATGGGCGGCATCGTCACGGGACCCAAAGCGCTCGTGGACCGGGTGCAATCCTGCTTCGGCGCCCTTGGCGGGCAGATGCGGCCGTTCGACGCCTTCCTGATTGCGCAAGGCATTAAAACGCTGTCGATGCGCATGGAACGCCATTGCACCGTGAGCCAGAAGGTCGCCGAGTTCCTCGAGAAGCATCCGGCCGTCGCGCGCGTGCGCTATGGCGGCCTGCCGTCGTGGACCAATGGCAAACCGGGCACGCAATTTGTCAAAGCCTGGGGAGGCATGATGGCCGTCGAATGGAAGTCCGACGCTGTAGCGGCTGGCTTTCAAAAGAAGGTGAAAATGGCCAAGCCCTGGGCGAGCCTCGGAGACGTGGTGACGCTTGTCATCAACCAGGGCGAAGATGCATCCCGGGCGCTTCCTCCGCGATTCACGCGCATTTCGATCGGCCTCGAAGACGCCGACGACATCATCGCGGACTTCGGCCAGGCAATCGACGCAGCAGCGGCGGCAAAAGGGTGAGCCCCCAGATCGCCACAACGCAATGCGGGCGTGCAGGTTCGAACGGGGAAAGGAAAACCATGGTGAGCCGGCCGGGGCTCGAACCCGGGACCACCGCATTAAAAGTGCGATGCTCTACCAACTGAGCTACCGGCTCGTCGATCGAAATGGAGTTGCGTAAGCCCGATGCGGACTCACGTCTTCCAGGGTAACATTCCAAGGCCCCGCTAGTCATCCGAAGCGAACAGGAATCGGCATGACATAATGGAGATTCACCCCAGCCCAGACTGACATGTCATTTATCCACGACGATTTCCTCCTAGCCAGCCGCTCCGCGCGCCGGCTCTATCATTCCTACGCCAGTAGCGAACCCATCCTGGATTATCACAATCACCTCCCGCCTCCCGATTTGGCCGGCAACCGGCAATTCGCCAACCTCTCCGAAATCTGGCTCGAAGGGGATCATTACAAGTGGCGCGCCATGCGCGCCAACGGCGTCGCCGAAAAGTACTGCACCGGTACGGACGTCGATCCTCGGGACAAGTTCATGGCTTGGGCAAAAACCGTCCCGCACACCCTACGCAACCCCCTCTTTCACTGGACCCACCTCGAACTCGTCCGCTACTTCGGCATCACCGATTACCTCGAAGAGAAGACCGCCGATTCCATTTGGGAACGCGCGAATGAAATGCTCGCCACCGAGGACCTGCGTGTCTGGGACATTCTCAAAAAGTTCAACGTCAAAGCCCTGTGCACGACCGACGATCCAGTGGACGATCTGCGCTTTCACCAGCAATTGCGCGACTCGACGCTTGAAACCAAGGTCTATCCCGCGTTTCGCCCCGACAAGGCCCTGCGCGTCGACGATCCGGCGAACTGGAACACCTGGGTGGATCGCCTCGCCGAGGCGTCCAACACCGCCATCGGCAATCTCACAAGCCTGCTCCAAGCCTTGCAAAACCGGCACGATTTCTTTCATTCCCTCGGATGCCGCCAGAGCGATCACGGCCTCAACGCCGCCTTTGCGGACTTCTGCAGCGAAGCCGACGCCTCAGCCATCTTTGACCGCGCCCGCGCAGGCGCCGCGGCAGGCGAGCAGGACTACCGCAAGTTCGCGACCTTCCTCATGCTCCACTTCGGCCGCCTCGACGCCGCCAAGGGCTGGACCAAACAACTCCACCTCGGCGCCTATCGAAGCGCCAACACGCGCAAACTCGCGGAACTCGGCCCCGACACCGGCTTCGATTCCATGGGCGACTGGAACCAGATCGAATCGCTCGGCGCCTACCTCAATCAGCTCGAAAGCGAAAACAGCCTGCCGCGTTTGATCCTCTACAACGTCAACCCGGTGCAGAATTACGCCTTCGCCACGATGTGCGGCAACTTTCAGGACGGCACGATTCCCGGCAAAATCCAATTCGGCTCCGGCTGGTGGTTCGTCGACCAGAAAGAGGGCATGGAATGGCAGATGAACGCACTGTCCAACACTGGCCTGCTTTCGCGCTTTGTCGGCATGTTGACGGATTCGCGGTCGTTTCTCTCGTTCCCGCGCCATGAATACTTCCGCCGCACGCTCTGCAATCTCATCGGCAACGACCTCGAAGCCGGACTGCTACCCGATCGCGAAGACTGGCTCGGTCCTATGATCCGCAACATCTGTTACGGTAACGCAAAAGCGTACCTCGGCCTCGAGTACGACTAAGCGAAACCTCGCAATTCGTGGCAATTGAATTGCTCCACCCTATGCGAACCACTCGAGGAACAACCCCATGAGGTACGGGGATATACTGAGTATGGGAGCAAACCGTGAAGAACTATCTTAAGTTTGGACTGCTTTCCGCCATCATCATCGGAACACTTGCCTGGCTGGCTATTGGCGGCGCCGCTGAAAGCAAGTCTTACTACAAAACCGTCGCGGAACTGTCCGCAATGGGAGACAACGCCAAGGATCAGCGAATCCGCGTTGGCGGCGACGTAGTGCCTGGTTCGATCCAGCGCGCCGGCCGCGACGTCCATTTCAGCATCGCCCAGGAAGGCAAGGCCTTGCAGGTAGTCTATAGCGGCGTCGATCCGTTGCCCGATACCTTCAAAGACGGCTCGCAGGCCCTCGCTGACGGCAAACTGGGCTCGGACGGTGTCTTTCACGCCAACAAGATCCAGGCCAAATGCGCTTCGAAATATGAAGCCAAAGCGCCGAAAATGAAGCAGACGCACGATTCCGGCAAACCTGCCTCCGCAATCTAGGGATTCGACACCTCCATGGAAAACATCGGCGCGCTCGCACTCATTCTCGCCTTCTGCCTGGCGATCTACTCGGTCGCCGGGTCCATCATCGGCAAACTGCGTAACAATCAATACCTGATCGTCAGCGCCGAACGCGCCGTATACGCGGTCACCGCGCTAACCACCGCAGGCGCCGGCGTGCTCATCTACGCAATCATGACCGGCGACTACCGGCTGGTCTATGTGCACAACGTGAGCAACACGTCGATGCCGTGGTACTACAAGTTCGCCGCATGGTGGGGAGGCCAGGAAGGCTCGCTGCTCTTCTGGGCGTGGCTCCTGGGCTGTTATTCGTGCGTGGTGATGTTCACCAACCGCAAGAAGTTCCGCGCCAGCATGCCGTACGTCACCTCCATCCTGATGCTGACGATGGCGTTTTTCCTGTTGCTGATCACCTTCGTCCTCAGTCCGTTCGATCTCTGGATGGCCGGTAAAGGCATCCAGAATCCGGGCGACGGCCGCGGCTTGAATCCGCTTCTCCAGTATTGGACGATGGTCATCCACCCGCCGGCCTTGTACCTCGGCTACGTGGGCTTCATCGTGCCTTTTGCGTTCGCCATCGCCGCGCTGATCAACAAAGAACCCGGCGATGCGTGGATCCACACCACTCGCCGCTGGACGCTCGTTACCTGGGCATTCCAGACCACCGGCATTCTGCTCGGCGCGGGCTGGGCGTATGCGGTTTTGGGCTGGGGCGGCTACTGGGCCTGGGATCCGGTCGAGAACGCCTCGCTGTTGCCGTGGATCACGGCCACGGCGTTCCTGCACTCCGTCATGATGCAGGAAAAGCGGGGCATGATGAAGGTCTGGAACATCATGCTCGTCAGCGCGACCTTCTTCCTCTGCATCTTCGGAACGTTCCTCACCCGCAGCGGCATCGTCTCATCGGTGCACGCCTTCGCCCAGTCGCCCATTGGCAACTACTTCGCGATCTTCCTTGCGGCCGGCATTGCGGCGACGGTGTTCCTGATCCTGTCGCGCCTCGAATTCCTGAAGCCCGAAACGCAGCTGGAAAGCGTGCTGTCGCGCGAATCCAGCTTCCTGTTCAACAACCTGATTCTGCTCGCCAGTTGCTTCGCGGTTCTCTGGGGCACGCTATTCCCCGTGATTTCCGAAGCAGTGACCGGCGAAAAGATCAGCGTGGACAAGCCCTTCTTCGACCGCGTGAATATTCCGATCGGCCTCGGGCTGATGCTGCTCACCGGCATCGGACCGCTCATCGCCTGGCGCCGCAGTTCCTTCGAATCGCTGAAGAAGGCCTTCATGTGGCCCAGCCTCGGCGCACTCGTGACGATCGCCGGCCTGTCTGCGTTCGGCATCCGCCACATCTACGCGTTGATGTCGTTCGGCTTGTGCGCCTTCGTCTCCTGGACCGTGCTCGGGGAATTCTTCAAAGGCGCGTCGGCATTGCGCGCCAAGAACGATATGAACTGGTTCGCCGCCATGTTCGAACTCACCTATCGCAATACGCGCCGCTACGGCGGATACGTCGTGCACATGGGCGTCGTGGTGATGTTCATCGGCTTCACGGGCGCGGCGTTCAACAAAGATACCACCGTCGAAGTGCAGGCGGGCAGCGTCGTCAACCTCGGCGCTTACCAACTGAAAATCGGCGACATGGAAACCGGCCAGAACGAAAACTACAGCTGGGGAATCCTGCCCGTCGAGGTTAGCTCGGGCGGGCGTCTCATCGGCGCCCTGAGGCCGGAACGCCGCTTCTATTCCGCCAGCCAGCAGCCGACTTCCGAGGTTTCGATCCGCAGACGACTGAACGAAGATTTGTACTTGAACTTCGCGGGCTCCGCCAACGACCAGAAGAAGTTCGTGCTGCAGGCCTACGTGTTCCCGCTTGTTTCCTGGATCTGGCTCGGATATTGGGTGACGCTCGTTGGCACCATCATCTGCCTGATTCCGTCCAAGGTCCAGCGGCAGTTCCTGAAGACCCAAGTCGTGGGGGTAACAGCTGCACATGCGCCAGTGGAAAAGTAAGATTCTGATGGCGGCCTTCGTGGGCCTCTGTTTCACGCAGGCCGCCGATATCATCCCGCCGGATGTCCGCCGCATCGGTTCGCAGTTAGCCTGTCTCTGCACCACCTGCCGCAACACGGTAGGGGACTGCACAATGCTCGAGTGCCACTATTCGAAACCGGCTCGCACCAAGATCGCGGCAATGCTCGGCACGGGCGCGAGCGACGATGCGATCGTGAGCAGTTTCGTAAAGGAACAAGGCGTGCAAGCATTGTCGGTGCCGCCATCGGAAGGTTTCAATTCCCTGCTCTCTTGGGCGCCCTGGCTCGCGGGCGGAATGGGCCTTCTGGCGATCGCCTGGTTCATCAATCGGAATAGGCCGAAGCCGGCTTCCGAATTGCCGGAAATCGATCAGGCGATGGTTGAAAAGTACCGCGAGACCATAGAAAAGGACTTGGCCAACCTCGACTGATCACGATGCTCCTCATCTTTTGCGTTGTTCTGGTGCTGGGCGCGCTAGCATTTACCCTCTTCATTCGTCCTGCGGATCTCCACAAACCCGAACCGGTGCTGCCCTGGCAGCACCTCGACGAGCGGAAAGCCCGCATCTATGAGAACCTGCGCGACCTGCAGTTCGAGTATCGCGTTGGTAAGTTGTCCGACGAAGACTACCAGCGGACCAAGCAGAGCCTGCAGCGTGAATTGGCGCAGACCCTGGGTGAAATAGACGAATGGAAGGCCAAGGCGCCGGCCGCCTCGGGAACTGCGCCATCCAAAAAGAAGGCGGCTGCGGCTCCAGCCGCCACGACGTCCCCCACTTCAACCCCCAAGGAATTCGTTTGTCCGCACTGCGCAGCGAAATTCGACAAGTTCATGAAGTTCTGCGGCGAATGCGGAAAGGCGATGCGGGCATGAGATTCCTGACCGGAGTATTGGCGATTTTCGCCTGCCTGCCTCTCAGCGCCGCCGTGAGCGGAACCGCGGTCAACGGCACCTTGGGCAAGCCCCAGGCCGGCTTGACAGTTATACTCGTGCAAGCAAGCGAGAAAGGCATGCAGCCCGTGGGCAAGGCCGCCACCAACGCGGCGGGCGAGTATTCGATCGACGTCGAGCCGCAGGCCGGCGCTCCTTTACTGGTGCAGGCCATTTATCAGGGCGTCACCTACACCAAAGCGATCGCGCCGAACCAGCCGCGCACCGGCGTAGCGCTCGAAGTCTTTGATTCGTCCACGAAACCCGCGGGCGTCGCAGTCGACCGTCACGGCATCCTGCTCGAACCGGGCGATTCCAAAATGGCCGTCCGCGAATTCGTGTTCATCAACAACACCGCGAAGACCACCTATAACGATCCAGCCGCTGGTTCGTACCGCTTCGCCGCGCCGGACGACGCGAAGATCGACATTTCGATCACCTCGCCGAACAGCATGCCCGTCCGGCGTCCGGCCGCAAAAGCCGGCGCTCCCAACACCTGGAAGATCGACTATCCGCTTCGCCCGGGCCAGACCCAAATCGAAATCAGCTACGAATCGCCCCAGACCGGCAGCTTTGCCGGAAACGTCCTGCACAAAGAAGGCGAGACGCGGCTCATCGTCCCGCGCGGACTCAAGCTGCAAGGCGACGGCCTGGAGGAATTCGCGCCCGAACCGCGCACCCAGGCCGCAATCTACGGCATCAAGAACGGTCCCTTCTCGGTGACGCTCTCAGGCAAAGCAGTGCCCGTCGAACGCGAAGAGGACTCGGGTTCGCCTGAAGTAGCCCCTGGCCGGCCGCGCATCTACGGCAAGATCTATTGGATCGTCGGTCTCATGGCGGCGATTCTGAGCCTCGGCTTATACACCCTGGCAAGAACCAAATGACGACGCCAGCCGTCGAAGCGAAAGACGTCTGGAAGTTCTACGGTGACTTCCCGGCCCTGCGCGAAGTATCCTTCCAGGTGAATCCCGGCGAATGCCTGGCGCTGCTCGGCCGCAATGGCGCGGGCAAAACCACACTGCTGCGTATCGCCGCCGGACTCTCGCGCGCCGCTCGCGGAGAATTGAAAGTCCACGGCGGCATCGGCTGGCTCGGCCACGGCATCGGTGTCTACGATGAACTGTCCGCGCTTGAAAACCTCACCATCTTCGCAAAGCTCCACGACGTTCCCGAACCCGCGAAGCGGGCCATGGAATGGCTCGAACGCACTAGCCTCGAACGCGTGAAAGACGCCCGCGTCCGCGAGTTTTCGCGAGGCATGCGGCAACGCCTGGCGGTGGCCCGCGCCTTCATCCATGATCCGGCCGTAGTGCTGTTCGATGAGCCTTTCACGTCCCTCGACGATCGCGCCATCGCTCTGCTGCAGAGCCTGTTCGCGGGCGTGTTGGCGCGAGGACGCACGGTGGTGATGTCCACCCATCAGTTGCGTGAAGCGATGGAACTGGCGACACACGTGGCCCTGTTGCAGCGCGGCAAATTGATCTTTCACGGCGAGCGGCCGGCGGAAATGCTCGGCGATCCCACATGGCTGTACCGCACCTACGGAGAGAACTGACTTGAGAGCCTTCTTCCGTCACGTCGGCGCCATTGCGGCAAAGGACCTGCGAAGCGAGATTCGCACCAAAGAAACTCTCAACGCCGCGGTGTCTTTCTCGGTGTCGATCCTGTTGCTGATGAGCTTCGCGTTCGATCCGTCGGCTGAATCCACACGCGAGTTTTCCGGCGGCTTGATCTGGATCGTGTTTCTCTTCGCCTCGACCATGGTTCTCAACCGCAGCTTCGCCCGCGAACTTCCGAACGACTGCCTGGACGCGCTGCTCGCCTCGCCCGCCTCCGCCTCGGCGATCTTTCTCGGAAAGGCGATCGCGAGTTTCCTGATCATCCTCATTGTCGAGTTCATTTGCGTGCCGGTGTTCGGACTCTTCTATAACATCCGCATGTTCGAACAACCGTTGCTGCTGCTCTCGGTCTCCCTCCTCGCCACGTGGGCCATCACGGTGATCGGCGCGACATTTTCGGCGCTGACAGTCAACCTCCGCCTGCGGGAACTGATGCTGCCGGTGCTGATCTACCCGATGCTGATCCCACCGATGATGTCGGCGTTTCAGTTGACCACCACGATGCTGTCCGGCAATCCACTGATCGCCGACGACTACATCTGGTTCAAGGTGCTGATCGGTTTCAACATCATTTTCACCTCCCTGTCTGTCGCCCTAGTCGACAACGTCCTCGTCAACTAACGGCTTCGTGACGGCATTCGTGACAGACGAGGTATGTCACCACTGTCCCGGCCTAGCGCCCCTGGGACTATACCTCCGGCAATCCCCGAGGAACCTCGCCATACAGACCGCTCCACAACGCCATGCCGGTCCTTGACTGTTGTGCTATGTTCATCCATGCAAACTTGCGCCCAGTTGAGAAGGACCTGCAATGGCCAAAGTGGAACACTTCGACGTATTGATCATCGGCGCCGGACTCTCCGGTATCGACGCCGCCCACCACCTCCGCAAGCTGTGTCCCAATAAAACCTACGTCATCCTCGAACAGCGCGAGCGCATCGGCGGCACCTGGGACCTCTTCCGTTACCCCGGCATCCGCTCCGATTCCGACATGCTCACCATGGGCTATTCCTTCCGCCCCTGGACCAACCCCAAAGCCATCTCCCCCGGTGACGACATCCGCAACTACATCGCCGACACCGCGCGTGAAGAAGGCATCGATCGCCACATCCGTTTCGGGCATCGCATCGTGAGCGCATCGTGGTCCTCCGCCGACGCCCATTGGACCATCGAAGCGACCCATCGGAACCACCCGGTGACGCTCACCTGCAACTTCATCTTTTCCTGCGCCGGTTACTACCGCTACTCCTCCGGCTACACACCGGAATTCCCCGGCTCCGCGCGCTTCCGGGGCCTCATCGTGCACCCGCAGGCCTGGCCCGAGGACCTCGACTACGCCGGCAAGCGCGTCGTCATTATCGGCAGCGGCGCCACCGCCGTCACGCTCGTCCCCTCCATGGCCAAAACCGCCGCCCATGTAACGATGCTGCAACGCTCGCCGACCTACATCATTTCCGCACCCGAGAAGGACAAGGTCGCCAACCGTCTGCGCAGCATCCTGCCCTCGAAACTGGCCTACCGTTTGAGCCGCTGGAAGAACATCGCGTTCATGACGTATCTCTACCAGTTGACCCAGCGCTTTCCGAACTTCGCGAAGAACGGCATTCTCGCCAAAGTGCGTGAAGAACTGGGCCCCGGCTACGACGTGGACAAGCATTTCACTCCGGCCTACAAGCCTTGGGAGCAGCGGATGTGCCTGATTCCGGATTCCGATATGTTCCAGGCCATCAAAGCCGGAAGCGCGAGCGTGGTCACCGGCCACATCAGGACCTTCACTGAAACCGGCATCGAGCTCGAGTCTGGCAAGACGCTCGAAGCCGACATCATCGTCACCGCCACCGGACTCGTCATGCAAGCCTTTGGCGGCGTCGAACTAGCCATCGATGGCCGCCGTGTGGACATCGGCCAGACCCTCGCCTATAAAGGCGTGATGATGTCCGGCGTGCCGAACATCGCCTCGGTCTTCGGCTACATCAACGCCTCGTGGACCCTAAAGGCCGACCTCATTTGCGCCTACGTCTGCCGCCTGCTGAACCACATGGATCGCCGCGGCATGCGCCAGGTCACGCCGGTCAATCGCGACGAGAAACCCGTCGCCAATTTCGTCGAGAACTTCTCTTCCGGCTACATGCAGCGGGCGCTCGCGAGTTGGCCGAAACAAGGGACCAAAGCCCCTTGGCGCGTCTATCAGAATTATTTCCGCGACACCTTTGCGCTGGCGTGGAAGTCCCTCGAGGACGGAGTGCTGACATTCTCGAACCCGCGCCAGGCCGTCTCGAAAGAACCCGCCCGCGAACTCGCCGGCGCCGCCAAATAATCAGATGAAACGCATGATCGCATCCGCCGCACTCACCACGCTACTGGCCCAGGCCCAAACAATTCAGCACCGCATCATCCAGGTGAATGGCATCAAAATGCACATCGCCGAACAGGGTCCCGAACGGAAAGACGCGCCTCTTGTTGTGCTCGCGCATGGCTTCCCGGAACTTTGGTATAGCTGGCGTCATGTGCTGCCCGCGCTTGCCGCAGCGGGCTATCACGCCGTCGCCCCCGACATGCGAGGCTACGGCCAGACAGACGCGCCGCCCAACATTGAGGACTACACGCTCCTGCAGCACGCCAGCGACCTCGCCGGCATCGTGCGTGCGCTCGGCTACGAACAAGCCGTCATCGCCGGACACGACTGGGGCGCCCCTGCGGCCTACACCGCGGCGAATCTGCGCCCCGACATCTTCCGCGCCGTGATCCTCTTGAGCGTGCCGTACGGCGTGCGCGGTGAAGGCGGAGTTCCGCCCACCGAAGGCATGCGCAACCGCGTGCCGAAGGGAATGCAGTTCTACCAGACGTATTTCCAGGCGCCGGGCGTCGCGGAAAAGGAGTTCGAAGCCGACCCGAAACGCGCGCTGCGCATGCTGCTGTATTCGCTTTCCGGCGGGATCCCCAAAGAGCACAAGTGGCGCTACGTCTTCGGCGTCAACGAAAAAGCGATGGACACCCTCACCGATCCGAAGCAGCTTCCCGCATGGCTGACCGAAGAGGATCTCGACTACTTCGCCAAGGAATACTCGCGAACCGGCTTCCGCGGAGGCCTCAATTGGTATCGAAGCCAGGACCTCTTCTGGCGCGAAACCCCATTCCTCATCGGCCGCAAACTCCTGCAACCGACCCTATACATCGGAGGCACGGACGACGCAGTCGTCGAATTTGCGCGAGCAGGCGTGGATAACCTCGAAAAGAGCGTCCCCAACCTATGGAAGAAAGTGATGCTCCAAGGGGTCGGCCACTGGACGGAACAGGAAGCCCCCGCCGATGTGACCCGCCACATGGTGGAGTTCCTGAAAGCCATCGGCCGATAGGCTATAGCGGCGACAGCGGCTTGGTCTCGCTCCCAAACCAGTACCGCCGTGTCGCCCGCTCCGAGGGAGGAAGCGAGAGAATCCGGGGTTTCAGCAGGATCAGGGCCTCGCTCTTGCTCACGTCCTTACCGTTCGAACTCAGCGCCTTGCCCAGAATCGGAATATCCGCAAGCCCTGCGATTCCGCTCAACGTTCTGGCATCCGATTCCGAAACCAATCCCGCCACAACCGCCCAATCCACCGTTCTCAAACGCACCTTCGACTGGAACTTCCGGGTATTGATCACCGGAATGCCATTGAACCCGCCGGAACCCAGCGTCTTGAATTCCGCCTCGATTTCGAGCGTCACCTCGTCCGTGCCATGCACGAATGGAGTGACCTTCAGCACCAACCCCAACTCTTCGAAATTGAACGCCGGCGGAGGCGCCACCACATTCTCGCCGGGCTTCGGCGTCGCGCCGACGAACTGCGAGGTCACAATCGGATACTTGTCGCCAATATGCAGCGTGGCCGCCTGCCCATCGCTCGCCACTAGCGACGAACGCAGAACCGACTTGCTCTCGCTCCGCGTATAGTTCGCGAGCAATTGCGCATCGCCGAGCGCGAGGCCCATGAACGTCGTCCCACCGCCAAACGAAAGAAACCTGAGGAAGGTCGAAGGCCAGAACGTGATGTGGTCCCTCACCTTGCCAAAGCTGACCAGAGCCGAAGAATTCGGCAACGACATGCCGAGATTTCGCGACGTCGTCTTGCCGGTCGTCAGCAGTTCCAATTCAACCTCGACCTGCGGCTTGTACTGCTCCATCTCTTCGAGCAGCAGCGCCGCCAGATCCACCTTGCTCCGCCGGTCGCGAATCAGAATCTGCCGTTTTTGCGGATCCACGGTAATGCGCCGGATCTCGAGCGTTTGCTGAATCGCCTGCGATAGCTCCTGCGCCTCCTGCACCGAGGTCCGTTGCGGAATGGCGAATACGCGCGCCACAGTCTGTTCGTACTCTTGCCGCTTCTGCGTCGTGTCCTGCGCGACCAGAAATATCCTGTCTGAAATCGGCGTGGCAAAGGTATTCGTGGTGCGGCTCAACGCGTGAATCGCCGTGCGGTAATCGGTGTCGTCGATATCGAAGCGGATCGGCTGCGATGCAGGAGGCTGGCTCATCAACTCACGCTCGAAAATCGCCACCAGGCCGTAGTCCTGCGCGAGATCCTCAAACAGCTTCTTCACGTCACCGCGCACGTGAAAGCTCTTTCGCAACGGCTTCGCCGCGGTCAGCACCGGCGGACCTTCGAGCTTCCGCTCTGCCTCCTCGACCTCGCGCGTGGTAATTTGCCCCTCGAGCCCGGGCAGCTTGATCTCAGGCGCGGGAACCGGCTCAAACGGCGTCAACGTCACCGAAGCAGGCATCACCGCCTTGCTCAAGCTCCGCATCTTCGCCCATAGTTCGGGATCGGAAGGCTTTTCGGCCGCCGCCCGCTGGTAAAAGATGTAAGCCTGTACCTTGTTGCCCGCCGCCTCCGCCTTGCGCGCCTTCTCGATCAGGCGTGCGGAATCGTCCGCCGCATAACAGCAGCAGACAGCAGCCGCAAACGCTTGAGAAAACCGCCTGAACGGGCTACGCACCATCGCTAGAAGAGTTGACGTTTCATCGCCTGGAAGCGTGCAACAAGCTAGGCGGTAAACTGGAATTTGCTCCACATACCCTTCATCAAAGCCCACGGCGCAAAAAACGACTTTCTCCTCACCTGGTCGCACGATCTTCCTTCCCGGCTCGACATGCGCGAAGCCGCCCGCGCCATCTGCTGCCGCCACACCGGCATCGGGGCCGATGGCTGGCTCATCGTGTCCAAGTCAGAATTTGAAACCGGAGCCATCCGGCTCTACAACGCCGACGGCTCGGATTCCGAGATCTCCGGCAACGGCACCCGCTGCGCCGCGGCGCTGCTCGTCGAATCCGGCGTGGCGCCGAACAGCGATATTCGCATTCTCACCGGCGCGGGCGTCAAACACCTGCAATTACAGGGTCGCGACGAAAACAGGTTCATCTTCGAAATGAATATGGACAAGGCGCGAGTCGAGCATCTCTACTACGAACTCCCCCTCAGCCGCGCGATAGGTCCAGTGACGATTCTCAACGTCGGCAATCCGCAATGCGTGGCGTTTGTCGAGCCCCAAGACGATTTTCCGGCTGACTGGGAAGCCATCGGCGCCGAAATCGAGCGCCACACGTTCTTTCCCAACCGGACGAATGTTTCCTTCGTCCGCCCGGTTTCCTCTGATAACCTGGAAAAGAACAGATTAGAAGTGCGGTTCTACGAGCGTGGCGTGGGCGTCACACAAAGCTCCGGGACCGGATCCACTGGCGCCGCCGCCGCTGCCGTGGCCAGAGGGCTTGCAACGAGCCCTGTGCGGGTCGAAACGCCGGCAGGACCGCTGAGTCTGTGTTGGAAGCAGGACGGCAACATCTTCCTGACTGGGCCCGCTGAGATCATCGGACGAGGCGAATTTACTTTCTGTAGCCAAGATTAGGGATTTCCATTCCATGAGCACCATCACCAATGCCGCTGCTGCTGCTTCCGCGGCCGCTCTCCTGCAAGAAAAGATCCGCAACAAAACAGCCAAAGTCGGCGTCGTCGGCCTTGGCTACGTCGGCCTGCCGCTGGCCGTCGAATTCGGCCACGCCGGCTTTGAAGTCATCGGCATCGATGTCCAGCAATCCAAGGTCGACGAACTCAACAAAGGCGTCTCCTACATTCAGGACATCCCCACCGAAACGCTCCGCCCTCTCGTGGAAAGCGGCAAAATCCGCGCCACCACCGACTTTTCCGTCATTCGCGAACTCGACACGATCAACATCTGTGTCCCCACTCCTCTTCGCAAAACGAAGGATCCGGACATGAGTTTCATCGACTCCGCGGCCAACGAGATCGCCAAGTACTTCCACAAGGGGCTGCTCGTCATCCTCGAATCGACCACCTACCCCGGCACCACCGACGAAGTGCTTCGGCCGATGTTCGAGAAGAGCGGCTGCAAGGCCGGCGAGGACTTCTTCCTCTGCTTCTCGCCCGAGCGCGTCGATCCCGGCAATGCAAGCTTCCAGACCCGCAACATCCCCAAGGTCGTCGGCGGAACCACCGAAGCCTGCACCGAGATCGGACGTCTCTTTTACGCACAGGCGCTCGAAACCGTGATTCCGGTCGCCGGGACCCAGGTCGCCGAAATGGTGAAGCTGCTCGAAAACACCTTCCGCATGATCAACATCGGCCTGGTGAACGAAATGGCCCTCATGTGCGACCGCATGGGCATCAACGTGTGGGAAGTGATCGACGCTGCGGCCACCAAGCCCTTCGGCTTCATGCCCTTCTATCCCGGCCCCGGATTAGGCGGCCACTGCATCCCGATCGACCCCTACTATCTCTCGTGGAAGAGCCGCCAATCCGGCATTGAAGCCCGCTTCATCGACCTCGCCGGCCAGATCAACGGTTTCATGCCGCACTTCGTGGTCGAGAAGGTGCAGAACGCGCTCAACGAACATGCCAAGCCCCTGAAGGGTTCGCACGTCCATGTGATCGGCGCAGCCTACAAACGGAACATCGACGATGTCCGCGAGTCCCCCGCGCTCGACGTGATCCACCTGCTCGAAAAGCGTGGTTCCAAGGTGACGTACTCCGATCCCTATGTGCCCTCGATCAAGATCGACGACAAGATCTACCGTCACGAGGACCTCATCCCGTGCGCCAGGCAAGCCGACTGCTGCGTGATCATCACTGACCATGCGGACTTCAACTACACCGCTCTCGTGGACTCGGCCAAGCTCGTCGTGGACACCCGCAATTCGCTCAAGAACATGAAGTCGGATAAAATCGTCCGCCTGTAAATCGATGCGCAGCCGCTTGATCTTATTCCTGACTCTCATTGTTACCGCCGCATGTGCGCGGATGCCCCAGAAGGCGCCGCCGGTCGCGGAACAACGCTACGCGCTCGAAGGCTCAGTCGTGCGGCTCGACGCCGCTGCGCATACCGCCACCATCAAGCACAGCGACATCGCGGACACCGCCACAGGCAAGGTCTGGATGAAGGCGATGACGATGGAGTTTCCCGTGCCGGATCAGGGCGAGTTCGCAAAGCTCAAGGAAGGCCAGCGGATCCGGGCGACGGTCCACCGGAAGGAACTGGACTACTGGATCGCCGAGATCAACCAGCAATAAAAAACGGCGGACTCTAGGCGAGTCCGCCGTTCGTGTTTGAAACTAGACTACTTACTGCAGCGCCGCTTCGATCGCGTCCGCCAGTTCCTTGGAACCCGGTTCGACCTTGGAATCGAACTTCTTGATCACCTGGCCATCCTTACCCACCAGATACTTCGTGAAGTTCCATTTCGGCGCTCCGGCCGTGTCCGAGAGGTACTTGTACAGCGGAACCTGATCGTCGCCCTTCACCGAAACCTTCGCGGCCATCGGAAAGCTCACTTGGTACGTGCGCGTGCAAAACGTCTTGATTTCTTCGTTCGTACCCGGTTCCTGCCCGCCGAAGTTGTTGGCAGGCACGCCCACCAGCACCAGTCCCTTGTCCTTGTACTTGTTGTACAAGGCTTCGAGACCGGTATACTGAGGTGTATAACCACAGCGGCTTGCGGTGTTCACCAGCAGGACCACCTTGCCCTTGTAGGCGGCAAGAGGCATCTTTTTTCCTTCAATCGAGTTCAACTCGAAATCGTAGACGTTAGCGGCGTACATAGGCACTAGCATGGAGGCGATCGCAAAAGCGAGTTTTGTCATGATCCTTGGATCGCTCGTCAGACCGGGCAGATGCAAGAAATTTCGTGGACCTGACGATAGGGCATTGATAGGGCAAAAGGGCGATGGTTAGCTTCCTCCTGCCGGCGGATACGCCGCTTTCCCGTAAAAGTGAACTCGAACTCGCGAAACGCCTCCAGCTTGGCGCACTGGTGCATTCTCTGGCCGTTTGTTTTTTCGCCTTCGGCACGGCAACCGGACGCGCCAATCCCGCACAGGCCCTTTTCTTCATCGGCCTCCTGCTCACCACCGGAACCATTCGCACCCTGACATCCATACAGGCAATTCGCGCCCCACACGACTGGCTGCTCCACTACGCACGCAGACTGCACCTGGCTTTCTTTCTGCATCTGGCTGCCTGGCTCGCCTACCTCTCCTACGTCTTCTACAAGTGTTTCGGCCAGGTCGACGCCGAATCGATCCTCATCATCTGCATCGCCGGAACCACCAGTTCGGGCTCCAACGTCTTAGCCCCCGCACGCTGGCTTGCGCTCATTCACTTTCTCTCGCAAATGGCGGTCTGCCTCGTCTGGAGCGTCTATGCGACCGGCCATTTTTCGAGTGTGATCCTCGTCGCAGTCATCTGTTACACGATCCTGCAGACGATCATTATCGAGATCCAGTGCCGGCACACCAAAGGCATGTTCGAAACGCAGATCCGCATGGAGGCCGCCAGCGCGGAGCTCGCCAAATCACGGGACGCCGCGGAGCAGCAATCGCAGGCGCGCGCCCGCTTTCTCGCCACGATGAGCCATGAGATCCGCACGCCCCTCAACGGCCTGCTCGGCCTCGCGCAGATTCTCGGCGATACACCGTTGAACGCCGAGCAGCGCGAGGTGTGCGAAACCATGGGGCGCTCGGGCGAGCATCTGCGCAGCATCGTCGACGATATCCTCGACTATTCCAAGGCCGTGGCCGGCCGCATGGAGCTTGAAACAATCCCCTTCGACCTGCACGGTCTGCTTTTGGAAACCAAGGGCACAATCAAACCGCTGGCCGCGCAGAAAGATCTGGAGTTCCGCGCGGTCATTGACCCGGCGACGCCTCGCTACGTAGAGGGTGACCCGGTCCGTCTGCGGCAGATTCTCCTCAACCTGCTTGGCAATTCCATCAAATTCACCAATACCGGCTCCGTCGAGCTTCGGGCCTGCCTCGCCCCCACGACCGGGCAGATTCTGCTATCCGTCGAGGATACGGGGATCGGCATTGCGCCCGAAAACCTCGAGCTGCTGTTTCGCGACTTCACACAGTTGGATTCTTCCGCCAAGCGCCGGTTCGGCGGAACGGGTCTTGGCCTCGCCATCACCAAACATCTGGTGCAGCTCATGTCGGGCACGATCTCGGTTGTCAGCGAATCGGGGCGCGGCGCCCGGTTCGACGTCATGCTCCCGCTGAAAAAGGTTTCCGCCCCCGCGGGTGGCAACGCCATCGATGCAATGGACCTGGCCGGCTGCGGCGGCCTGCCTGCCGGATTCCGGATTTTGGTGGCCGAAGACAATCGCGTCAATCAGCGCGTCGCGCAAGCGATCCTCTCCAAAACCGGCGCCTTTGTGGACCTCGCCAGCAACGGCGCGGAAGCCGTCCGCAAACATGCCGAGCAACCCTTCCATTTCATTTTCATGGATTGCAACATGCCGGAAATGGATGGATTTGAAGCCACATCCGCCATTCGGGCGATGGATGCGCCGCTCAATGGCGTCCCGATCGTGGCGCTCACCGCCAACGCCTTCGGCGAAGATCGCGACCGTTGCTTTGCCGTCGGCATGAACGGCCACCTCGCCAAGCCCGTGCGGAAAGAGAGCCTCTATTCGACCTTGCTGGAGTTTGCCGGGACCGAGTACGCCTACCCGCGCTTATAGAAAGCGGCCACGAACTCCGCCATCGTACGCTCTGTTTTCGTGGACTTCAACTTTTCCACCATCTTCGCCTTGTCGGCTTCGTTCGCATCCTGCCCCAGCTTGAACTTGCCCTCGAGTTGCTCGATCGGCATTTCGAATCCGATGATGCCGCCAAGCATTCCGTTGACGTAACTGTCCGGCAACTTGTCGAATTCATACGAAGCGTCTGGCATACGGGCTTCGAACTTCGCGATCAGCCGGCTCAGCAAGGCGCGCAAGGCTTTCTTGTCCTCCACCGGTTTCAGGGTTCCGCTCGCGTGCACAACCCCAAAATTCCACGTCGGCACGGCTTGAGGCCTCGAATACCAGGAGGGCGAGATGTACGCATGCGGTCCGCGGAACACGATCGTCGCCTTGGCGTTGCCCTCGGCGAGAATCTTGCTTTGCGGATTGTTGCGCGCAATGTGCCCGAACACGGTCCCGTTGCCGCCGCCAAGCTTGCGGTCGAGCAAAGCTGGAATGTGCGTGATGTGAAGCGACGGCGAGGCGGTCACGAGATCGACGAACGAATACTCGTCCATGAAATCGTGCAGGTACGCGACCTCTTCGATGCGGTGGGCCTTGGGGATGTAGACCGTACCGGCAGTGGCAGGAGTGGATTGGTTCTGCGCGGCTGCAGGCAAAGCTGCGGCAAGAGCAAATACGTCGCGGCGTTTCAGCTTAGGCATAGGGAGTGGCCGTAGGATAGCAATATAGTCACTCCAAAGCGAACAGGGTTCCTAAACCGCCCGTGGAATAGTCCAAGGGCTAGAACGGGGACAGAGGGGACACTCCTGGAGTGTCCCCATTTAGGCATTTAGGGGGCTTAGGAGGCTGCCGCGGAGGCCTGGGTAGCGCCGAGGTGAGCGAGGCGAAATGCGGCTGTGCCTCCGACGATCGATTTTTCAAAGGGCCACCGGCGCCAGGTTCTCCCTACCACTGCCTCAGCCTGCCGGACGAACGCCTCATCCCCAAACGGGCGCTCGGAATAGGTGCATCGACGCAGCAGCGACTCCATTGCTGGAGCGAGGTTCGGATCCGTCTCGGTTTCGCCGGTCAGCATCCTTCGCCAGTCTTCGGTCGAACCTCGTGCGCGGGAAAACTCCAAATCCAGGATCTGGAAAGGATCCTGATCCCGCACATGGGCCCAGGCGCTGGACCACCGAAAATCAGTCGCCTGTCCGACCAGCTTC
>JACXTT010003615.1_pt1 | contig 23610 bp, 27 predicted proteins | sample 9270951 | NCBI WGS metagenome assembly JACXTT01 (sample SAMN15532306, study PRJNA645909) | rock metagenome | isolation source: weathered quartz diorite | place: Puerto Rico | collected 2017-06-21
TTTGCACGTAGACTGGATTGAGTTCGATAAGGATCGCATCGCGGCCGAGCTGCTCCGCCACGACACCCGTGGTGCCGCTACCGGCGAAGGGATCAAGCACTCGGCCTCCTGGCGGGCAACCGGCGAGAATGCACGGCCGAATCAATTCTTCAGGAAAGGTAGCGAAATGGGCGCCGGGATACGCCTGGACAGCGACGCTCCACACGGATCGCTTGTTCTTCCCCAAGGGATGGTTTCGCTCAGCCGCCGCCTTGAGCTTGCGGCTCTGCGCCCCGGTGCCTTTGGGTGCGGTGGCACTCGTCCACGAATACGAACACCTCGCCCACCGTCTTGCTCGGTTGCGATTCCAGTTCCTTGATGAACTGCTCGAATTCGACATCGCTGAGTTTTTCGCCTCGTGGACCGAACTTATGCACGAGCGAACAAAGCAGTCGCGGCTTCGCTTGCCCTACGGGTCGGCATCAATGCGGATGGTTAGGCCGCGCTCTTAGGCTGACTGGTGAAGCCAGCTTTACCGAGCGATGCCGCCCGTCTCGACGACCATCGTAATGCGTTTTGCATCCATGACGATCACGGCGAATCTCGCCGCATCAAAATTCATAGCATGGCGACAACTACCTATTCACCATACCCGCGCCCTGTCAGGATCAGCGACCGGTGCTGATGCTTCAAATATCCTGCCCGGCTTCGTTGCCCTGTGCTTTACCGTTTGCACCGATTGTTTGCCGGTCGCCCGAACAAACGTGACTTGCCATTTGCCCCGACTTTGCTTCTGATAGCGACTCGCCACGGGAGCAGATTCGATAAAACCAATTCCCTCAAGCTCTTCCACCGCGGGCTGGAGTGCCCGACGAATTTGCACCGCGTCGTATTCACGGCTGAATCCGAGCCGCTCACACGCGAGCGTCCGAAGGTCGAATGCGAGCCGGGCGTACTTCGGCGGGTTGAAGTGTTTGTCGAGGTAACGATAGAGCCGTTTGGCTTTCGCGCCGAGAGAGCGAACCGTCTCGTAGTCAAGCCGCTTCAAATACCCCGCGCGAAAACTCTCGAAGAGAACCGTGTTCCAACGGAACTCGGAGTGGAGATCCTCGACCGGACCGGACCCCTTCCGTCCATCCCGGATAACGAATGAGTCGAGGATGCCGAACCCACCGCGGTCCTTGAACACCTTATTCGCATTGTCCCGCCAGGCGTTCTGGTAGAAGAGCCGGACTCCAGTAAGCCGGGCAAGACCCGTGGCGATTCGTTCATACGCCCAGTCGTTATTCGGCCAGCCAAGAAGTCGAATCAATTCGTGCCGGGTAAACCGAACACTCGGCGAGGCGAAGTCGGTATGAAACTTGGACAGTTGCAGAAGGCCAAGGTAAACTTCCTCGTCCTTCGCTGTGGGAAGCCCGTATTTCGGGTCGCCGGTGACGGTGAGCTTCCGCTCGACAGGGAGCCCGGTCTCCCGGTCGCCGTCCGTGACCTGGAATTCCATCACCTGGGCACCGTTCGAGCGGTCGGAGAGGGTCGCAAACGGGAACTCGACCAGGTTCATCTCGTCACGGCCGTTCCGAAGGTGTTCGTTAGACCAGGACCGAGGCTTCTGTCCCCTCCTCACCTCTCCTAGTTCTTTCTTTTCTTCCATTCCGACCGGATCGTTTGTATGTAGTAAAGTAATAAAGTAAGGAGCGGATTTATCCAGTGATTTCAGCCATTTGTGGTCAGATTCTTACGCCGAAGCACGACTCTTCCTGTCTCATTTTGCGTAGAACTCTGTTTCATTTTGCGTGTTTTTCCTGTCTCATTTACCGTATCCATGCTCTCGCATCCTGTGTCATTTTGCTTATCAGCTCGGCGCTCTTGCCACGTCCCCAAACGCTGTCTCATTTTGCGTGTTACTTCGGATCTCCTGAGACTTCGCCAGAACTCTGTCTCATTTTGCGTAGCCTTACCGAGACCTATCCGCTACTTGCAGTCCGCCTGCATATTCTGTCCACCCGCCGTCTCTCCTCCTCAAACCCTGTGTCATTTTGCGTATGGCGCAATGATCCACTTTCAGCCACTTAAAGTAAGGGAAGGATAAATCGCTCCGAGCCACTCGCGCAAGAGCGAATCTGACCGGTCGGCTTGTCGCCCGACATGCCATCAGGCTTGCTGGCTGCACGGCGGAGATGGCGCCACGCTTTCCGGTCTCCCCTCTGCGCTAGCGGCGAGAGGCTGAGGTCAGCGCCAAAGTCCGTTTCGGCGTAGCAAGTGCTCGCAAGGATTTCTTGGCACACGCCAAGGGCCTAGCCTGACAACCCGGATTCTATCGGATATGTGTACAAATATCCATGTCGGTTGGCGGAATTTCGCAAAAGAGCATTATCGCGGAAAGGCAAGTAATCGACACCTGAACAGAACTGCTTTAGGCAGCGTGAATTGTGACAATCTGCGTTGACAGACGGGGTTGCGGAGACCATATCCCCATCGATATCTCATGCGTCGATTTCAGCCAGACGCAGCTGCCGAATATTTCGCCCTCGGAGTTGTAGGTGGCGGGACTGCTTCTCGAAGGCAGGCAGCGACGGGTAGCGTCGAATTATCGACAAGTGCTTTCCGTCGTGATAGTGTCCGTTCTGGTCAGGTGATTTTATGGATCAATTCTATCGCTCTCGCGTGGATAGCCAGGGCCGACTGGTCATCCCGAAGAAATGCCGCTTGAAGTTGGGCTTCTTGCCGGGGCAAGAGCTTGTCATGTTCGTGGATCGGGATGGCTCGCACCTGGTCAAGCCGGCAATAAGGCGATGTCGTAATTCGCCAGAACTTGATCGTGGGTAACCAAGGTCATCGCTTCCGCACGGCATTGGGCTACCAGTTGCCGGTCGAACGGGTCTTTGTGGATTGGTGGGAGTTCACGCATTGCCATTGCATGATTGAGGTTTACCGGGAGGTGAAAAAAACCGTTTTCGTCCAGCGAAGGGAGTAGCGGTGCGGAAACCGTGAGGCGTTTTTTTCCTTCCTTAATCACGATCTCCTGGATGCTCACGGCACTGACGAAAACGGCATTTCGCGGATTGCCGATTTCAGTGCGGGCCGCGTGAGCGATTTTGGATGGTTCAGCAAGCCACCATAACAGAACATGCGTGTCCAGTAATAGCTTCATTCCCGCTTGCCGTAAAACATCTCTTCCAGCTCATCGTCGAAGTCGTCAAAATTGTCGGCAATTGTAATTTGGCCCTGTAACTGGCCTCCTTGCCTTGGCGTCAACACCTGCTGGACTTCCCGAAATGGAATCGCTGCCGCTGTCAGATCCCAGGTAGCCGGTGAGCCCGTAACTGAAAGCCGGGGCGACGTTGCCATAGACTGTCGTGGCGGAGTTCGGGGTTACGGTTAAATTCGGCGTGTAGGAATAGAGCAGCCCGTTACCGCTGCCAAGCGAAGGGCACGCGCCGCCATAGGCACAAGTGAAGCGGCGGAAATTGTTGCTGAGAGAACCGATCGTATCGTTGGCCGGGTTAGTCGAATAAACGAGCCAACGGCCTGAAGGTGCCGAGAGAGCACCGCTGCCTGAACTATTGATGAAATTCCGACCGGCCGCGACCGTGATCGGCGTTCCGGCCCCCGAAGCGGTAAGCACCTTGCCGGCAGGGATGGTGAGGTCGCTTGTTCCTCCTGTCGTCTGGGCCGTGATGCTGGCGGCGGTGATGTTGGGCACGGACAAAGCGCCGCCGGTGGTGATGCTGACGGTATTCAAGGGCGTGGTGCCGCCGATGGTGCCTAAAGTCGCTGTGGATGAGCCGGTGCCGGTGGTGGTGAGATTGAACGCGCCGTTGATCGTGCCGGTGGTAAGGTTCCCGCCTCCGGTGTTGACGGCGAGATTCGCGCCCAGCGTCAATGGATTGTTGAACGTGATGTTGCCGCCATTGCTGTTCATTGTGTAAGCGTGATTCAACTGAATGCCGTTTGTCCCCGTCATGCTGATATCGGCGTTATTCGCGGTGATGGTCCCGGCTGAAGCAGTCGTGATAATGTTGCCAGCATTGAGAGTAAGGCTCTTGCCGTTACCCAGGCTGAGTGTGTCACCCTGGAAGTCCATCGTGATATTGTTCGACGCCTGAACCGACACGTTTGCGGTCTGCGACATAGTATGCAGCCCGGCGACGGTGAAACGGTTTCCGGTGAGTTCATTGATATCATTTGTAGAAAGTACGTTGTTGTATAAACGAATATCGTCGAGACTACCGTTCCAATAGGAACCGTTGTTTGAATCGGCTCCCACAAAGATATTGTGCGACGTGTTGATGTTTCCCGTGAATGAACCGTTTGTGGCTGGTGTTCCTGCAACCCCGTCCACATATACAGTGGCTGTCGTGCCATTCACGACTAGAGCGAGCAGATGCCAGTTACCGTCATTAACCGTAGCCGTATTTGTTGGAATAATAGTATGGCTGCCGCCTTGGTCACGCACGAAACCAGTAGCTTTTCCGTTGGCAACATAGAGCTCAAGATCGGCCTGACCACTACCAGGATAATTGCCCAGCACGTCAATTTCTGGTGAATTACTTGTCGTTTTTACCCACGCAGAAACTGTTAAATTGGTATCACTGCTGCTCCATTTATAACCAGTGTTAACAGCATCAGTTGTCCCGTTGAAAGTTAAGCTATAGGCGTTTGCAAAAGGCGTTGGAGCAACATTAGAGGAATACGTCGCACCACTATTGATACCAGTGTAATTGTTCCCTGACGAATCAGTAGCGCTGGTTCCCGCCCCCTCATCGAACGCATAGCCGATGAGCAGATGAGTATTGTCGAATACGCTCGTGGTGTTGCCATAGATCGTCACGTCGGTCGGGTCGAGCAGGTACGTGCCCCTATTGCCGTTCATAGCGGTGAGATCGACGTAGCCTTGCGCATCGAGCATGCCGTGGCCGGAGGTTTCAACAAAGCCGCCGTCACCAGATTGCGCCCCACCTTCGGCCAGAATGTTGCCGTAGAACTGCGTTGTCCCGTCGCTCCACACTGCCACGTTGCCGCCGTTGCCGGTGCTATTGGCGTTGGCCAAGATGAGTGCGTTGGCGACATAGGTGTTCAGTGCCGTGGGCGTCGTGCCCGCGCCGTGAAAATCGCCGCCGATCTTGATCGTGCCGCCGCCCGTGTCGCCACTGGCGTCGATGATTGCGCCCTCCTTTATCCCGACGTTATCGGCAAGAACTTCGATTTTGCCGCCGTGCTCTCCTGGATTCGTGCCTGACGCATCGAGTAGCCCCGATACGAGCACCGTTGATGCACCTGCCTTGTTGCCTTTCTCCGCCTCAATATTTCCCGGAACCGCGTTGCTGCCTTCTGCATAAATGAAAATCTGGCCGTTCTTGGTTCCGATTGATGTTGCGTCCAATTCTCCGGCCACGTCGATCAGACTATTAACGATTTGCTTGCCCGCTGCGGCGGTAAGCTCGATGGTTCCGCCGGCAGCGTCGATCTTCCCGATGTTCTGGACGATCTGCTGGGTGACGGCATCGGATACTCCGACATTGATCAGGCCATCGCCGAACATGTCGAGGGTGAAGGAATCTCCGGATGCCAGATGGACCTTGCCGAGCTTCGCCGAAATGGTCCCGCTGTTTACGACATTCGGGGCGACGAGAGCAGCAAGCCCTGCATCCTTCACGCTGATATTGCCTTGGTTCACAATCGCTGCATTCGGGTTGCTTCCGGGAACGAAACGCATATTTCCGGACATGAAATCCTTATTGCGTACGTTGCTGGTGGTGGCCACCAGGCCGCTTACGTCCACCATTGAGTGTGGCCCGAAAAGTACACCGTTGGGATTTATCAGAAAAATGTTGCCGTTAGCTGAGAGTGTTCCAAAAAGCTTCGACGGCTCGGCATCGTGAATCCGGTTAACCATCATGGATGATGGCGAAGGCTGGTTGAAGCGAGTGACTTCATCGGCGTTGATGTTGAATGAGGACCAATCGATCGCCGCCTTATCACTGTTCTGATTGATGGTTGTCGTCTTGCCAGACGCGGTGATTGTGGCGGAGCCGGCGGAGACGGTACCGCCGGCCGGATTTGAAAATGCAAATGGCATTGGTGAAAGGTAGATCACCAGAGTTACAATCAGAAATCTAATAAACGATGTGAAGAGAACGCGTTTCATATCTTTGTCGACAGATCAATAATAACACGAAATACCACAAACAGGTTAACAAAACATTAACGCAGTGACAACGTGTGCGCCAAGACCCTGTACTTTGACAAAAATGCGTGATCGTCAAGTGTGCTTAACGTGCAACAGGCGAAACCTTCCTCGGATATGGTTCCCTATATATATGTCAAAGTTGATTGAGTGTTTCTAGCGATAAGGCTAGAGTCGCGTAACTCACTTTAGGCGACGTATGATTGAAACCGGAACCGTCATTGAAAATCTACCTGCTCGATCTTCTGAAGAGATTGCGGCGGTCCGGACCTGGATTACAACAAGCGAGATTGACGATCAAGTGAAGGAGGCGAAGGAAGCTTGGCTCACCAAGTCGCCTTCAGACGACACGAGAGAGAACTACGACAGGGATTTGCGGCAGTTTCGTGAGTTTGTCGGAATACCGGAAAAACAATGCGGGGCATTTCTCCAGGTTAGACCTGGTGACGTGAATGCTTGGCGGGATTCGTTGATGAAAAGTGGTCGGGCGAACAGTTCGGTTTGCCGAAAACTCACCGTTCTCCGGTCCTTCTATTCATATCTGCAAAGCTACGGATACGCGGGCACCAACCCTGCTCACAGCGATTTCGTTGATGCTCCGGCCGTTCCACGCGACGGGAAGACGGTCGGGCTTTCAGCCGAGGAGTGCCGCCGGCTGTTGGACGCACCAACGAAGGAGCATCTCAAGGGCATTCGCGACGGAGCGATAATGTGCATTCTTGCATATTCGGCCTGCCGCGTCGGAGAGTTGGTTCGCCTTCGCGTCTGTGATTACAAGACGGCGAGCGGGCACAAGATCCTGGAACTTCGCGGCAAGGGCGGCAAGGAACGGCGCGTACCACTGCATCCGGAAGCCTTTGAACGGCTGGATGCGTGGATTGCGGCCGCCAAGATCGGCGACGAAAAGGGGCCGCTATTCCGGCCGCTGAAAACCGCTCGCGGCAACGGGAAGAAGGGGTTCAAACCTCGATCAATGACTCGCCGTGCGGTACAGCGCATGGTGAAACGCTATGCTCGGGCACTGGCTCTGGACCCGGCTGTAACAGTTCATTCGTTCCGGGTGACAGCACTCACGACGGCGCGTGAACGCGGGGCCGACATCATTGATCTTCAGGATTTCGCTGGCCATTCTGATCCACGCACGACGCTGACGTATATCCGAAACCGGGATCGGCTGAGCAAATCTCCGTCCTACGTGCTGCGTTATTGACCAGGTGGTAACGCGGAACGATCCTGGAGTGGATTTCGTTCTGATAGCTATGCCACAATCATCGTTTTCGTGACACTTAACGCGAACGGCACGAACGCCCGCCTTTTCATGAATTTGGCGGACATTTCGGCTCTAATTAGGTTGCTTGGGCGTCCAGGATAGTCCACTTTGGAGCAGTGGAAGCGAGTGCGACGGCTGAAAATGCAGCTGATTCCACCTTTTGTGCGTTTTGAACCGACAAACCTGAAGGAATTTGCCGACTTCCATTTTTTTTTACTTGATTTGTGATGAATACTAGATCGTGCTGGGCGCGGGATGCCCACGCGGTCAGGAAGGCCGCTCCAGTTTTCTCGTGGAGGAATACGCTAGGTCGAAGAACGCAAGTCAAATTTCCGCCAGAAGGAGGCCAGCATGGGTAGGACACCCCTCGCTTTGGCTCTGTTTCTCAAACCGGCCGGTTCGCGTGATAACCCGGCCCTCGTATCAACCGCATGGTCCACCTCTCTCACTTCTCGCATTGCCGAGATTCGCCTCGGTGACGGCGGGATTGCGCGCTCGCCGCCGTTTTCTGGCGAACTCCTTATGATTCCGAGTAAGTCAACCTTGAAAAAAAAACTGCCCCATTTTTTTTCGCTAAACGTGTTCAATGCCCATATAGGGGCGCGCGAATTGTTGGCAAAGATGCGTAACGATACTCGTCAACCGGGGGAAACAATGGAACGGGAAGAAGGCAACGGGTTGGCCGGAGAAACCGCAGCAATGGTTGGGATGCAAGAGATTTGGACCGCGCTAGAAACATTGCGCAATCAGAATCCGGAAGCTGCCAAGGACATGGAGAAGGTGTTGGGCATGCTATTCAGCGTGCTGATCGGGCTGATGTTGAACGCCACGCCGCAAGCAGCACCGAGTTGCAAGCACACTGCTGGAAGCAACGAGAACGGAAAAGGAATTAACGGCTGTGACAAGCAAGGTCACGGCCGAGCCAGGTTTACGCGGCTGGAGCTTGATGACGAAACGATACTCGGATGGTTTGGTCGCGTAGAGCTAACGACGTGGCTGACGCCCCTGCAAGTCTTTTGGTGCATAGGCAAGGTCGATGAAAATAGCCTGATGGCTTGTGGCCAAGCGATGTCGCTTCGTGACCTGGACGCCGTCTTTGAAAAACTCAAACAAGCAGGCAAAATGGGGAAACTTCCTGTGAGCATCACGAACATAAGAGATAGTATGACGGATTTGGAAAATGGACTGTTTGACCGCACGCCATTTTTTGATGAAGCCTGGAACGCGGACGAAGCCGAGCCGACGTTGCGCATGCCGCTTGAGAAAGCGTGGCGTGGATCGAAATGGACACCGCGTGGCAAAAAGGCGTGGCAGTACGCTGACCGATTCTTGGAAATTCGGGGTTTAACGCCTTACCTTGACTTGCGTGACAATGAAAGCGTAAGGTGATTGACATTCGGTTTGTTTTCACGTAGCGTTGGGGGCATCAGATTGACCAGAATGTGTATTCTGCATGCCCCAGCCTCCCTTTCCAGTAGACGACCCTCTCAGGATGAAATTTGAATCCGCGGAATTCCCCAGCGATGCACTTTCGGTAAAGCGATTGCGGAAGATATTTCCAAGTCACTTCGATGCGGGCGGACAAGACTTAGAGCCCAATGCTCCATTCTTTTCTCCGCTTGGTGCCGACAACCCAGAGCATCTTGTAAGATTGGCTGGAATGATATCGGATGAACGTATCGTTGCGGTTACGGCGTTTTTCAAGGAATACGAGAGAATCCACAAGGCTGACATGATTACCAAGGACCAATATAAGACGGCCGCATTAGTGAAAACCGATTTGGAAAATGACTACCAGTATTTCAAGTTGGCAGACAGTCCTCAAACTGCTCGAATGCTGATTGGGCTTGTTGAATTACAGGGAATCGAGCAAGCTCGCAAGGCAAAGAACATCTTCGTCCAATAACACAACTCTGCTGTGCGTCAAAGCGCACATATCCCCCATCTCACACCTATTAGTTGTGCAGTTTTCCGCTCACATTGCTTAGTTTCAAATGTGGGCTTACCATTTCGGTATGAAGAGATTTGGACGTGCTCGATTTGATGTTTGGAGCTTTCCGTTCTGGATCATTTCTACGTGCATTCTTGGCGGGACGGCTGGTTCACTGATCTATTTGAGCATTGTGGCCTTGGTGGAAGCAATGTCAGGGGGGTACCAATGAGCATTTTACCGCGAACCCCAGCCCCTGAGTGTGAATACAAGTTATACCTCGCGATTATGCAGGCGGCTGATGATGGCAATCCGCATTGCGGGGACGTTGTTGCGGTCATGTATGCTGTAGAAAACGACGTTGACGAAGATAAACAGCCGATGGTCGGCTGCGATCAATCAGATCGAAATCTCGTGATAGGAGAAAGTCGATGAAACTCGATGAACATGAATTGTTAAAAAAATGTGTGCGACTTCTTTTGGGACCGCGCCCAATCCCTTCGAAGGCAGAATTAGCAAAACGGATGCAGTGCACCGACGACAGCCTTTGCCGGGCCATCGATCGCTTTGAAAGGGAACGCGGGTTTACGTTGATTGTCATGAAAAATGGTAGACTCGCACTCACTGAAAAAGGCAGACTCGCCTACCAATATTACGGGATGATTTGGGGGCTCGGCGAGTCGGAGGAATTTGTCCTGGCAAACCTGAACCTTCAGGCCGAATCGATCTTGGGAGGGTTGCTTTCCGCGGCGTTGGTCTCTGTGTTCGACATGTGGGGATCGAGGATTGACCGCCCAATGATCTGGCGGCTGGAAACCGATATCCGGCGAAGCATCGCTGAAGGGAAGGCAGACTTGGGACTCGGTTTCGCCGATGCGGAGGACGTTGTTGGCAATGAAGAGGCGCTGGGGTCGCCTGTGGAATGGTGCGTTTTGGCAAAGGTTGGAAATCCGCTCGGTGAATCAATGGAGCCACTGCCAGTGGATCAGCTGCCGAATTCCGATTGGCTCCTGCTCCCAGATTTGGCTTTCGGGGCTACGGGACTTGCCGAGGTTTTTCTCAGGGCGGGGCAAAAACGATTGATGGCGTGTGAGCATTTGCCCACGTATGTTTCTGCCGGAGTTGGGTTGGCCGTTCTCCCGAATGTGCTTGGGGGCCGGTGTCCTCACGGGACAATTAAGCGCCGTTTGGTCGGCTTGCCGGCTCTAAGAACTCGCTTATTTCTTCCGCGCCGGGGAGGGTCCGCGCTGTCAAGCCAAAATCAGTGTCTTGTCGAGACCCTGCACCGCTTGGTTCGGGATGGGTTCTTCGGTAGTGACGATCACAGCGACGCTCCGGAAACGGTCGAAGGGCGGGTCAAGCAAGAAATGTCACCAGCGGAACCGGCGGTTGAAGTTGTTGATGCGGCGTTGCTCAAAGAACCTGGCCGGCAGCTGGAAGGAGCGTTGTCATGAACACCACGGCAAACCCATTCGATTTCTGGGAAGACTCACAGCGGCAGAAGGCAGGGAAGGACTCAAGCCCACTGATTTATCTGTCGCCGGAAGATGCTTTCACCATGAAGCACTCGTTTGAAGGAATTCTAATTCTCGGCGAAGCCGGTTCTGGGAAAACCAGTGGCGACGGCAGAAAGCGGCCCAATAAGAAACGACCGGGCCGGAAGAAGAAGGGAGTAATGTAATGAATTCCGTGCCAAATCCGTTTGATTTTGCTGCTAGGTCACCTGGGCAGAGCGCAGGGCAGGACTCAAGCCCTCTGATTCATCTGTCGCCGAAAGATGCTTTCACCATGAAGCACTCGTTTGAAGGGATTTTCGTCGCGGGGCAGTCTGGCAGCGGTAAAACTTCCGGTCCTGGTCAGGCGTTGGCGCGAGCGATGCTGCGAAACGGCTTCGGGTTTTTGATTACGACTACCAAGCCCGACGATTCCAGTATGTGGCTGAATTGGGCTCGCCTCGAAGGACGGGAAAAGGATGTTCGATTGTTTTCTCCCGAACAACCCTGGAAATTCGGAATACTCCAGTACGCATACAGCCAAGGCGGGGGGTCGTGGTGCCGGAGATACGGAAAATGTCGTGTCGCTGATAAGCGATCTTCTCGAAGTGAAAAACCGCAATCGTGGTACGTCTGGCGACCAGCTCTTCTGGATGGATTCTATGAAGAAAGGGCTCGGTCACATGATTGACCTGCTGGCGGCGAGCGGGGAAGTCATCAGCTTCGCGAACGTGAACAAGCTATTGCAAGCATTGCCGCAGAGCCTGGAAGAGGTGAGGACAAAGGAGTGGCAGGAGAAGAATTACGCGAACCATCTGGTAGATCGTGCCGCTGCCAACAAGTATCTGACATACGCCCAACAGAAAGACGTGAGCGGGTCGATAGAGTATGTACTTTCCGGCGTACCACGAATGGAGGAACGCCTGCGAAGTGGCATCATGGCCACAATCGATAGTGTGCTGTTTCCATTCCTAAAAGGTCGGCTGGCGGAGCTATGCGACGGGAAATCGAATCTCTTCCCCGAAGACAGTTTTCGCGAAGGATCGCCAGCGATCATCATCCTTGATCTGCCCATCAAGCAGTTCAATCAGAGTGGTCAATTCGTGCAGCTGTGTTTTAAGAGGCTGTGGCAACAGGCCTGCGAGCGACGTTCGACAAAGCAGTTTCCGACTCCGGTTTGCCAATTCATTGATGAGGCCCAGAACTTCTGCTGCACAAGGTACGATGCGTTATTTCAAGCAACGGCTCGTTCCGCGCGGGTCTGCTCGGTAGCGATGACCCAGGACATTCATGCTCTCGAAGCGCAAATCGGAAAGCCGGATACCGAATCGCTGCTGTCTAACTTCAACCTCAAAATCATGTGTGCTACGGATTCGATGCCAACGGCAGAATGGGCGTCGAAAAAAATTGGCGAGCATTACGCACTCGGAATAAACACAAGCGTGTCGAAGGGCGGAGAAGGAAACGTGTCCGGGGGAATGAGCGAACAGAAAAGGTGGGTGGTCCCTCCGGATGAGTTCGTGCGTTTGCGTAAGGGCGGCGAAGAGAATGACTACTTCGTCGAAGCGATAGCTCTTAGAAGTGGGAGGCCCTTCGTTGCCACAAATAGCAATCATATCCGCCTTCGATTCCCGCAGAAAATCGCACCGTAAGGTGCATGAAATTTTGGAGAACGATCATGGCAAACATTCAAGTCAACAATGACCTGCATTCACAATTCTCGCGTGCACAAGCCTTCATGCCGCCTCAATTGCTTGGCATCTTGGCGATTCTGAAATTCCTGTTCGAGGAATCCCTGTGCTGGTTCACGCGGCCTGTCGAGGTTTTTCTGCACCGGCGTTTCGGGGTACGCGGACATAGTCTGTTTCAGACGATTCAGGTCTGCGTTGTCGGAGCAAGTATCGCCTCGACTTACGGGCGATTGGATTTATTTTTTGGGATATTTTCTCTCGCGGCCGCAGTGCTCGCGGTCATCCACCGCATTGAAGCCGTGCGGCACGAGAAATACGGTAAGGCGCCAAGACACAGCTATTCGAATGGAGAGCCCATACCGATCTGGGCCTGGGTATTCCGAGCGTTGGGACTGGGTGGCGGAAAGGCGAATCACGTGATCGATATTTCGACCGTCTGCCGTTACTACGAACCCGCTCTGGTCCTGGTCCTCGGTATTGTCCTGAGTTTTATTTCCCCACCACTCGGATATTATCTGGCCTGCTGTGCCGTTGCGATCTTCGTGCGAAACCTGCTGGTACATATGCGATTGCTGAACATGAAACGCGATTTTTCCGATGCAAAGCTAATGGCCGGCTGGTTGGCTTCGGTGAATAAGGAAGGGGCCGCGACTGATGAAGCGGAGTATTTCGTGGTGCAGCTGGCCGAGGTAGGCAATGGCGGGGCGGGAGCGCCGCCGGAGCCGCAAGCATCGGTGGAAACGGGAATCGTGGCCGATGAAGTTCTGGGGTTCACCTGTTGCAATTGTAACGCACCGTTCCACGTGCAACGAAGGCACTGCGGTCGTAAGGGCCGATGCAAGAGTTGCAAGACGCTGCAACTAATCCCAGCCTTGAGTTGATAACCAAATAGTCGTCCTGCGGTCGTCTTAAAGGAGCGTCCCGATGGCGAGTGAACGTGATGACAACAAGCTTCAGGCGCTTGCCGATCGGTTGCGCGGGGTCGGCAAGGAACTTTCGGGCCAGGGTGTGGGCAAGGTGCAGAGTGTCCAGGAGATTGCGCCGCCAAAGGAAACGCCGAAGATGGTAAAGGATCAGGGCGATGCCGGCTGGCAGCGCCAACTGAGTGAGGAACAAAAGCAAGCTCTGGCCGCAAAGTCGCAGGGCCAGACGCTTGGCACGTCGCCGGGCGCGGCGCAGAAGAATCTTTCACAACCGGAACAAAATCCAGTGAGGGGCGCGGATGGCGTCGTGAAGAACAAGGCTCTTGCAGATATTGCCCGGAATCTTCGCGAAGTTGGAGTCAGTGAGGGCGAAGAATTTGGCCTGTCGCTGATGCTCTGGGGCGGCTGCGTCAGAACGGTATACGGCTGGCACGGCACGTTCATTGTCAACTCGATTTGCCATAGGCACGGCTACCGCAATTACCAAACGAAGGACGGCAGCCGCAACTCGTGGCTCGGCGCCATCCTCGCGCAAGGAGAGGCCTGGCACAACAATCATCACGCGTTCCCCAAGTCCGCCGCACACGGACATCGGCGCTTCGAATTCGATCCGGTCTATCTCCTGCTCCGCGTGTTGGAAAAAGTCAGGATCGTCTGGAACGTGGTTCGGCCTCCGACCGTAGCGTCCGCCGGTGCGACTCAATTCGTTATGGTGACGGTGAAAACATGAAACTGAAAGATCAAGTCTGCGTGATCACGGGTGGAGCGTCCGGTCTGGGGGCCGCCATCGCCGCGCGTTTCGCCGCCGAGGGCGCGCGGGTTGCCGTTGCCGACCTGCGGCCCGTCGAAACATTCTTCTCGGTGGTCACCGATGTGGCGGACGCGCACGCGGTTGCCGGCCTCTTCGTCGCAGTGGCCGAGCGGCTCGGCCCGATTGATGTTCTTGTCAACTCCGCCGGTCATGCCGGGAATCCGGGTCCGGTGATAGACGTCCATGACGACTACTGGGCGCGAATGCTCGCCGTCCACTTGAGTGGAACCTTTTACTGCATGCGGGAAGCCCTTCGGGTGATGCAGCCGCGCAAAAAGGGCCGGATCATCAACATCGCCTCCGTCGCAGCCCTGCGCGGCGTCGCGGGTGTCGCAGCATACAGTGCGGCAAAGGCCGGCATCCTGGGATTGACACGTTCGGTAGCGGCCGAGGTGATCGCGGACGGCGTTCATGTCAACGGCATCGCGCCCGGGTTCATCGACACGCCCATGGTCCAGGGCATCCCCGAACAGATCCTGCAACTTCATCTCGCAAAGGTGCCGCAACAGCGCCTCGGCACGCCCGAGGAAGTCGCCGGCCTGGCGTTACTGCTGGCAAGTACGGACGGCGGATACATGGTTGGTCAAACGCTCAGCCCCAACGGTGGATTGTGGATGTGAATCGAGGCAGTCGAAGCCGCGAGCCGGATCTCAACAAAATAGGAGACGCAAAATGAAAACCTCAATCAAAAAGGCCTGGCTGCCCAAATGGAGCCTGGGCAACAGGCGCGGACGCGTATTCGGGTGGGAAGTCGTCAGGTTTTACGCGATTGATTTCCCAATCTTCGGCCAAAGGGGCCTTCGGCAGGCTCGTGATGTGAACAAACGGCCGGCTCTGGTCGCCCATGCTGGACCGAAGCTTGTCATTCTGCAAAGCCCATTGGAAATCCTCACGAATTTCGTCCAGGACTTGACGCAGGACGGGGTCGGAGATGGAGCATCACAACCCGTATGGTTTCCTCCGCTTGAGTAGAATGATTTGCGATGTCTCTTTATTTTCACCAAGGAGCTATCGCCGCGGCTTGCTGGCCTTACGGGAACTGAGAAAAATCAGTTCACCATTAATTGGGGGCACGGAATGCGGAAATCGCACGCATTGGGCTTGGCACTCTTCCTTGTCTCCGGCTCCATCGTTGTTTTCGGCTTCAGGGGATGCGGGGCCAATGATCCGGAAGGCGCCATCAACAAACAACTTTCTTCGACTGGGCCAGACGGCACCATAAAGGAAATGATTGCAACGATGCATCGCCTAGCCGATGCCCTCGCAAGTGTTAGTGACGATGCTTCCGCGGATGTGGCTATTTTTCAGATCAAATCTACAGGAAAAAAACTCGATGAGCTGCGAAAACAGATGCAAAAAAACAAGCTCTCCAAGGAAGAAAGCAAGAAGCTGGAGGAGAAGTACGAAGAAGAACTCAGGGTCGTAGTCTTCAGAATCAAAGACGCAACCAGGACAGCAGTTCAGAAGGCTCCTGGGAAGACTCAACAACTGGGAGATGCCCTGACCTTCGCAGGGCAGCTTCATGTCGATTTAGATGTTTTCGAGGTAACGGAAAGTACCGAACCTGACGGAGCGCGTGCCAACAAACTACTGCGCGACCGTGTCATCAGCGGCAACAACTTTACCCATCCAGCGGAACTCCGTCGCTTGGCCACCACGTTTTATCACCGCCGTGGTCCCATCGGCGTCGTGCTGGAAAAATTCAACTGGTTTCCGGGGCCGGCGAACACCTATTGGGCCGATGTACGCCTGCCAGCGTCTCTGGTCGCACTCGCTGCCGGAGATGCTCCAGCGGGCAATCCTTTACCGCTGGGAGCATTCGTCGGCGTGTGGTCCGAGCCTCCCATCGGTGTGGTCGGGCTCAATGTCGGCACACTGGCTTCTTATGGCAGACCCTTTCAACACGTCCACTTCTATGACAAGAATGCACGTCTGAAGGATCTTCTACTGCCCGCGCCGGGACAACCGCGGCCATTCCACTATCTGCACGAAGCCCAACAACGCGGTTGTGCGATGCAGATTCTGATCGGAAATGCCCGCACTTCCCTGGCTCGCCAGGGTCCGGGTCAGTTTTTCCATGTTCTCATCGTCGAGCCGAGCAGAGGCACCGAGCATGACCTTGAATCGGAGCTGCTAACTACGGAGGCGATGACGCTGTACTTTCAGAAACTCACCGAACAAGGCGTTCTTTGTATGCACGTTTCCCATCACCGGCTTGATCTCGCGCAGGTAGTAGCCGACCTTGCAGCGAATCGAGGATTTGCTTGTCGGCTCGCAAAAGATCATGCTCCGGATCGAGATCGCCAGAAGGAAGAAAATCGCGGGCACTTTTCCTCGGATTGGGTAATAGTGAGCCGAAAGGAGGAGTATTTGCAACATTTGCAGGCGCCTCCGGGATACGCCCGCGACGCTCCATTTTGGACTCGAGTTGCCCCATCTGGCCTGCCCGCTTGGAATGATGCGGATTTCAAACGCGAGAAGTAGTGTGCAACGTGTCTATTATGGGAATCGACCGGCTCCGCGAAACGATCATCACGAGTAAGGTTGGCTCTGCTTTAATTGCAGGAATAAAATATGCGTCAAGCTCGCAGCGTCAGTGATTTCTTTTATCTGCAACCCCGAGGGGATCATGCACGATTTTCGGAATTGGCTCCGATTGTGTGCAGTTATCGACGGGTTCCGATCTCGTTACGGCCGATGGCCTACGCGCGTTCGTATAATGCCTTGCTTTCTCAATTTTCTGCGTGAACAAGAGCTCACGCCCGAGGAATTCGGCATAGTGACGGCGAAGGTGGAATTGGTGCCGGACGAAGACGCGCCGTACATCGCAGAGGACGACGACGGCCACGAGTACAACTATGCGAGCCACGAAAAATGGTACAAGTTCCCAACGGACATAAGAGCCCGTGATTGGCTCGGAAATCCCACGTATAGATAGTATGCGGTAAATCGGTAGCTCGCTGGGGAGCGAAAGGCTGTCTGAACCTAGCTGATCGCGTTCGGTGACAAAGTTCGCAGGAAAACGATCGTCGTCATTTGACTGACGGATGCGGCTACGAACAAGCCGCTTTACCCGACGGCGGCCACATCACGGTTGTTCAGAATCCAGTATCTCACCAGCGGCCGCCGCGGGAGAGCTATTTCGTTCGGCACTTGACCTATGATGACGCTACCGTCCAATGCGACTGATGCAGACCTGCTGGCGGTGGTCGGCATCTGGGTTGATCTGCTCGCCGCGGGGGAGTACGCGCAGGCGCAGGCCGTCCTGGCCCACGGGGTGGAGAATCGCGACTGGCCGCCGGAGCGGGTCGCCGCGGTTATCGCCGCTTACGAGCCGTGCATTCAAGCGCGTGCCGAGGGGGCGGTGCGGGTGACACCGGTGCGCACCGCGCGGGTGGCCGATTTCCTGCCTCGGCGCGCGGTCTCACGCTACAAATTCGATAGTCGCCCTGCAATGGAGGGCATGATCCACTTCGACCTACCCATCAACGGCGCGTGGTCCGACCTGATGGCCAACTTCTGGATTCGGCGAGTGACTGGAGGTCTGGCTTTGGAGTTGTGGGATCTACAGGTTATCGGGGGGGCGATGACCGAGGCGGAGTGGCTGGCGTGTTCAGACCCAACGGCCATGCTGAAGTTCCTCCGCCATCGGGCCAGCGACCGACAGTACCGGCTGTTCGCTGTCGCCTGCGCGCGGGACGAGTTGGCCCGTGCGCAGGCCGGTCAGGGATGTTTCAGCTTTGGCGAGGAGCTCGATGCCCGGTACACTGAGCTCTTCTGGCACCCGGAATTGGGGTACGAAGCCGCTGTGCGCGCCTGCGAGTCGGTAGCTGAGGGCGGCGTCCCGAGGCAACATTTCCCGAGGTGGATTGTTGGGTATAAAGGATGGAATCCAGGTGAGGTCGCACTTATCGCCTACGCCGCCCTCGGCCACGACCCGGACGACCTCGGACCGGTCCCTGCAGAGGTGATCGCAGCGACGGTCCGCCATTACACGACCCACCCAGCTGTCTACCTGCGTGACATCTTCGGTAATCCGTTCCGCCCCATCGCCATCGGTCCCGCCTGCCTCACGTGGCAAGATGGCACCATCGTCAAGATCGCGCAAGCCGCCTACGACGAACGCGCGATGCCGAGCGGCGAACTCGATCGCACGAATCTCGCCGTGCTCGCCGACGCGCTGGAGGAGGCAGGCTGTGCAAACGTCGATATCCTTGAGCATCTGCGTTCGCCAGCGCCGCATGTCCGCGGCTGCTGGGTAGTGGACCTCGTGCTGGCCAAGGAGTGCATCATGCCCGAACCGGCATCTGGCCCCTAGCGGATAAAGGCAATAGGTTGCCTGACGACGTCCGGGAGTGATTTTTCCCTGTCGTATGCGGCAAATCTGCCGTGTTTCCCAGACATCGAGTTCAGCGAGGGCCGCGGCGGCTGAGCAAGTCATTCGCGGCGGAGGGCTCTGGCAATGACGAAAACGGAGCGTGCGGCAAGCGTGGGTGGCGAGTACATCCGCACGCCGGAGTTCGAGGGGGTCATCTTCCCCGAGGGCTACGGCTGTTTCCCCGTTTACTGGCGCGTCCCACACTGGACTCCCTCACTTGACCTCGCTTTGGCTGCCGAGGCTCGCTTGCCCGCGTTCCTTCGAAGCTTTCCGCCAAACCACGGCGAGCCGGAGGCGGATTGGCCCCAACGGTCCGTGGCTGCGGCTGCGCTGATTCTCGCCAAGTTGCCGCAGTACCGCAGGCAGTACTGGGGCATCGTGTTCCAGGACCACCCCATGCTCTACATGAACTTCCTCACGTTGGACGGGTGTGTCGACTGGCTCACGCACCACGTCGAAGCGTGCGACGGCGGTCACAAATTCTTCCAGACCATTTACCACCCCGAGCGGAGTGAGTTCGTCGAGTTCCGGGTCAATGGCGAGGCATGAGGCAGTAAAGAAGGAAAAGAAAGAAGAACCAAAAAGGAGACATCGGAGGTAACCAGGCCGAACAAACGCTGCAGTTGACCGGGTCGCAGTTTTTCGCGGTATGACGTAGTCGCGCGTTCGCGGCCCTGGCAACTGAGCCCGAACAACGTGTGGCCTGGCCACAAGGTAATCCTTTTCCACAAACTGGCGCAGCTGCGCGGATGTAATTCCTACCATGGCGGCAACAAGTACCTCACCGCTTACGATGTCGGACTGATGTCGCAAGTCGCAACCGCTCAACGAAAAGATTCGACCGGAGAACCGGAGAGAACCATGAAATCGTCCGCAATCCTGGCGCGCAACGGATGGATCGTCATCCTCGCCATTGCGACCAGCACACCAGCCCAAGAGAAGAATCCCGCCGGCAAGCGTATCGATCCTGCCACGGTGGCCGCCTACGAAAAACTTGGCGCCACTTATGGCGGAATGACGACAGACAATTCCGGCTACCTGAAGTTCGTGGCTGGTCCGGAGGGTGCGCAACGCAATTTGCCGGCGTTCCGCTTCCGAACTTATCCGAACACCAAGCTACCCGATGTTGATGTTCCATTTGGCCTCGATTTCGGTGGCGCCAGCATAACGGACGCGGGGCTGAAGGAGCTTGGGAAATTCAAGCAGATTCTGAAGCTGTACCTTCCCTACACCAACGTGACGGACGAAGGGTTGAAGGAGTTGGCGCAACTCCGACAACTGCAGACACTGTACCTCGACGGGACCAAGGTGACGGACGCAGGACTAAAGTCGTTGGCGGAACTTACGCAACTGCAGACGTTGAGTCTTTCCGATACCCAAGCGACAAGCGACGGGCTGAAGCATCTGGCGTGCCTCACGCAACTGCAGACGTTGGGTCTTGGAAACACTCCGGTGACAAACGACGGGCTGAGATATCTGGCGACACTCAAACAACTGCGTACGCTGGGTCTTAGACACACGGAGGTGACGGACGATGGACTGAAGCATCTGGCCGGGCTCACGCAACTGCAGACGCTGGTCCTTCGCGAAACGCAGGTTACCAACGCGGGATTAAGACATCTGGCGGAATTGAAGCAACTGCAAACGCTGAACCTTTGGCATACCAAGGTGACGGACGGAGGATTGAAGGATTTGGCGGGATTCAAGCGGTTGCAGTACCTGGAACTCCGCGGCACCAAGGTGACGGGCACTGGGCTGAAAGAACTGGAGGGGCTCACGCAACTGCACTCGCTGTACCTCGACGGGACCATGGTTACGGACGTAGGAGCAAAGGACTTGGCGCGTTTCAAGCAACTACAGACGTTGAGCCTTTCTGAGACTCAGGTGACAAACGATGGGGTGAAACATCTAGCGGGGCTCACGCAACTGCATCTTCTGGGCCTTTACGACACCAAGATCACGGACAATGGGCTGAAGCATCTAGCGGGGCTCACGCAACTGCAAACGCTGAGCCTCAGAAAAACGCAGGTGACCGACAATGGGCTGAAGCATCTGGCGAGACTCACGCAATTGCAATCGCTCAGCCTTACCTCTACCCAGATGACGGACGCGGGACTGAAGGAATTGACGGGATTCAAGCAACTACGGGAACTGAGCCTTTTCCACACTAAGGTCACAGATGATGGGCTGATTCATCTGATAGGTTTCAGGCAACTGGAAACACTGGACCTTGGCGACACTCAGGTCACGGACAAGGGCCTGAAGGAGTTGGCGAGGCTAAAAACACTGCAGAAACTAAACCTCGGCGACACCCAGGTGACGAACGATGGGCTAAAGCATCTGGCACGACTCAAGCAACTGCAGACTCTGTACCTGCTCGGCACCAAGGTCACGGACACAGGCGAGGCAGAGTTGCGCAAGGCATTGCCGAACTGCGAAGTCAATCGCTGATAACAACGGGGCATTGTAGCCGTGCGTCTTGGCCAAGCTTGCTCATCGCGCCCGGCCCGTTTGGCAGCGTGATTCCTGAGCCATCAAAAAGTCGCGGCCGCGAACTTGGATCGAAGGCATCAGCGAGGCGACGGCGCCGGTGGTCCTGAGCGAGTTGGGCACGTACCTGAGCGCCTTTGCCCAAGAGAGGAATTTCGTGATTTGGCAGAGGCTTTCACTCTCTCCCGGAGAAATGCCGATGGCTGAGGTTTCCCCCTTATTCCCGGCGAGGTGTCCGGTCTGCCATGATCCTTTGACAAAAGGACCTGTGTGCCAGTGGTGCGGAGCGGACGCCAACAACGCCACGACGCGTATCCTCGCTTACGCCAGCGTAGGCTACATCACAGCGGATATATGGTCGGCCAGACTCTTAGCCCCAACGGTGGATTGTGGATGTAATCGCGACAGTGCGCGATCTGTGGAAGGTCTGGGCTTCAGTCCGTTCCCTTGAACAAGCAGCGCCGCCAGCAACTCCCTCGGCAGGTCGACAAGCGTCGCTGCGATGTCACGCATGTCACCGACCGCATAGGCTCGCGGCCAACTCCGATTCCGCGCTTTGAAGTAGGACAATGTTCTTACGTTCGGTTCTTGGGCGTTTTCAGCTCAATCGGCAGACGCGTGACGCCAAGCGCGGATCGCGCCACCAACTTGCGGAGACGCCTGACTTCGTCACGGTCTGCCCAGACGATCCACAGGTGTTGCGCGGGCGTTTGGCGACCATGCAGCCAACCGCGCTCCAGCCACAGGCGGAGTTTTGCGGCCGGCATTTTCAGTTCCCGAGCTAGATCGGGCAACCACCATTCATGAGCGGCTAGCGGCGGCATGCAGGTTTTTTCGTTGGACAGGCCGTACCGACAGAGTAGTTGTCGAACCACTTCCTTGTTGAATGGCCCGCTTCGCCTCGGCGGTGCGAAGCCTTCTTGATTCAGTTTGTCGGCCATCTCCTCGCCATTGAGGCCTTCTTTGCGCATGTCCACCAGACGTTGGCTCAGTTGCTCGAAATCCCGCAAGCTCGCATAGCATCTCAGGGGACGAACAATCTCGTGTTGGCTGGTAAAGCCTCCCTGCCAGTGAATCGTCGCATCCACGAATTCGCTGTCTTTCTTGACCTGAACGACCACTTTTTCCACAAGGCAGCGAATGATCTCTTTGCGCTCGGCTGGCAAAGTTGCCGGCGCGTGCCACAACGCGGGCATGTCGCCCGCCAAAGCGCGGATTCGGCTGCGCTCGTGATCGTTGAGCTGAGCCGGTTCGTCCCGCATGTGCCGCTCGTATTCTTCCTGGAGTTCTCGTTGCTGCCGCAGCGCCTCTTCCCAGCGTTGTTCCAAGGTGCGCGCGACCAAGCGATTCTCCGGCTCGACTGTTTGATATTGGCGCTCGGCACGGTCGACTTCATATTGGGCGCGCTCCAGTTGTTTCTGCCAATGCTGGTGAAGACGCTGGCGTTCCCGATGCACATCCGCTTCGGCTTGCAGGCTCAACTCCAGCGCCGCGGGTTCCAGGGCGTGCAGCACCTGTTGGGCTCCGGCCCCCACCTGTTTGCTCTACAAAACCGCGTCAAGGCACCGGGTGAGTGCACCCTCTAAAGGCCTTGACCCGGTTTTGCTCCGCCCACCCCGCCACCGCCTGCGGTCGCCGATGCCGGCACTCGACTCATTCCACCCCGTTGCACCGCGTTGGGCTCGCTTTGCTCTCCCAACTCCGCCTCGCGGACTCCAGCCGCCTCTGGCACCCTCCAGCCCTACCTGTTCGCTCCGCAAATATCGCCTCAAGGTAGTGGCGAGTACGCCCTCCAGCCTTGACCCGATTTTTGCTCCGCCCACCCCGCCGCCACCGGCTTGCGGGCACCAGCGGCGGCTTCCGGTTCATCTTTCTTTCCAGAGGGAGGGGCGGTTTGCCCCTGGCGGGAGTCAAACAAACCGCCCCTCCCTCCGGAAAGATTTTCTGGGGGGGGGGGAGGCTTATTGCGAAACGCTCGGTAATTTCGCCGAGACGCACCTTGGAGAGCGGCTGTGGAACCACAAACGAAAGAAAATGGGGATTCGATGATGAATGGAAAGAAGGGCCAGCTTGAACCGGAAGCGACGTATACGCCAAATCCGGTTTGCTGCTCTCGAAATCCGCCAAACATCACCATCACGAAGGGCAAAAAAAGGGCAGACGCCCTTCATCGGTGCGCCACATTGCCGCTGCGCGGCTCGCACCGCATTGCACAAAAACATGGAACAAATTGAGTCCACATTGCCGCGCCAGGCTTGAAACCTGGCGCCTGTTGTCGCTTTGCAGCGTCTTGGAGAATCGCCGTGCCGCTTTTGCTAAAGAACTCGTATCTACCCGTTCGATAATACCCACAGCGCTACCGGTCACCTGCCAGATCTTCAGCCGCACCCTGTCTTCCAGCCATGCCGTTCGACCGGCACACGGGGCTCGCGATGAGAATGCGCATTTCATGGTGGAT
>JACXTT010003616.1_pt1 | contig 23609 bp, 17 predicted proteins | sample 9270951 | NCBI WGS metagenome assembly JACXTT01 (sample SAMN15532306, study PRJNA645909) | rock metagenome | isolation source: weathered quartz diorite | place: Puerto Rico | collected 2017-06-21
GATGTCAAACCAAAGCGGGACCGGACGGGGGGAGCGGGTCCGAAAGATTCGAATAGATCGTCGAAATAGGTGGGCAAATGCCTCACCGAAGAAGCCCGAGCCGAGATCGACGCCCGGTGCAGGGGCGCGAGAATTCAGTTGAAGTATGGCCTAGCGGCTCGCCGGTTGCAAGCGGGTCTTAGGGACTCTGGCAGTTCTGGATCTCGCTCTGATCACCGTCATTTGACGCAGGCAAAGCTGCCGGCGTTGTTCCTGTCGCCCGATCCTTTGTAGCGCGCGACCAGTGGATAAACGCAAAGCGGGCGTTGGAGAGCAATCCCTTTAGCGGGGACGTTGTCCACGTATTTCGTCGCGATGATTCTGTCCGGTGCTACGTCTTTCTCTACCCAGCGGGCAACGGCGCTGATCATGTCGTGGTCCGCATCGAGCTGTGAAGGGGGCGGTGGAAGCGATCCGCCGAATGCCGTGGGACCAGGTCCGCCAGAACAGTGATAAAGCCCTGGAACGAGAAACACGCGGAAAAAGCCCTGGGTCCGCTCCAAGCCTTTCTGAGCGGCGACAACGGTTTCGTAATAGTCGATACCGTTCTGCGCCGGAATCAGAGGATCGGCCGCACCGTGATAGTAGATGAGCTTGTGGCCGAGCTTGCGAAATTCTTCCAGATTCGGGTCAGTTGCATTCGTGATGGGGGCAAGCTTCTCGTCCGCGGCTGCAATGTCGCGATCAAAGTCGAAGTTGCGGAAGCCCCATTCCGGATTGTGGAAGAGAGCGTAACGCCAAAAATCGAAAGAGCTGACACCCGAGGTCGCGGTCCGATTGATGACCATTTGCCCACCCGCTTTGCCCCAACCCAATTCGCCGCCAGGGTACAGCCCGGGATACAGCTTCTTGCCGGTCCGAGGATTCACGGGGCCGTTATAGATCTTCTCGACTGCGTCCACCTGCGCCGCGGTTAGACAATCGGACGTCTCCTCGCCGCGGCACTGCAGTTTTCTCGGATCAAAATGGCAACGTTGAGGATCGCTAACGATTCCGTCGGCGACACCGTCGAGTGCGTCGCAAGTGGCCAGGACAGCATTTTGGAGAAGCTCCAATTTGTCCTGGGCGAGATTCGTCTCCGGAGTGCCAGTAACCACGCCGTTCCAGACCTCGCTCATCATTTGATGGGTCCAGAAGTTGGCGGCGTCGCCGGCGACGATGCCGTCGAAATCGGTGGGAAATCGCTGGGCTTCCATCAATCCTTGCTTGCCACCGGTGGAACAACCGAGATAGTAGGAATACTTGGGACGTTGATGGTAGAAGGCAGCAGCGATCGCCTTGGCGGCGAGCGTGGTCAGATGCAGCGCGCGATAGCTGTAGTCGATCAACCTTTCGCGGTCTTCAAGCCAGACGCGCGGCTCGTCCGCGGCATGACCGGTATCCGTGCTAGCCGTCGCGAATCCGTTGCGCAGAGCCGTCGCCATTGGAAGGAAGCTGATGTTACCGGCGAGTCCGCCATTGCCAACGGTCTCCAATTTACCGTTCCAGCCGGACGAAGGCATCCAGATTTCGAAATGGATCAACGACGCGCTGGCCGGCTTGAGAACACCATGCACTTCGCAGAAGGCGGGCAGGCCATCGATGGATCGTCCGTTTGGCGGTGTGAAAGTTCCGGCCGGAATGTTCTTGGCAAGCGTAATGGTTGTTCCTGGAAGCGCGTTAGAGGCCAACGCCTCGCAGTCCGCGCCAAAGGTAGCAGGCGCAATCGTGAGGGCAACGGCAAGTGGGGTGAGAACAGCCAGGTATTGCGGCCAAGGGCGCCTCATGAATAAGCTCCTTTTTTGTCTAAGTATCCCAACCCTGCTGCGCACGCCACGATTGGGGCTGCGCTTGAAGACGGAACGCCAATAATACGACCACGCAAAGTCTCATAGCCATCAAGTGTACACATTTGCCTAACGAGTTCGACGGGAATGACGGGCAAAGCCTCGGCTCGGCGGTTTACCATGAAATGCATAGTCACAACGAATGGCCGATCCACTCGACGCACTGCCGCGCTCCCAGCAATCCCCTGCTTTGCTCGATTTCCAGCACATTTCGGTAATGCGCGGGCAGAAGACGGTTCTGGACGATATCACGTTGCGCATCCAGGCCGGTGAGCACGTCGCGATCCTCGGTCCGAATGGCTCGGGTAAATCGACGCTCATCAAGGCCATCACACGGGAATGCTATCCGTTGGCGGTTCCCGGATCATCGCTTACGATTCTCGGGCGGAATTCGTGGAACGTTTTCGAGCTGCGGCCTTTGCTGGGAGTCGTTTCGAACGACCTAATGAGTACATGCACGCGCGATATCACAGGGCTCGAAGCGGTCTTGTCCGGATTCTTCAGCAGCATTGGAATTCAGCCTTACCACGAAGTCACGCCGGCAATGATCGAGAAATCACGCGAGGTGCTGGTTCGTCTGGAAGCTCCCCATCTGGCCGATCGTTTCATGGACGAGATCTCTTCGGGCGAGGCGCGCCGTATTCTGATTGGCCGGGCGCTGGTACACGATCCTCTGGCGCTCCTGCTCGATGAGCCAAGCAATAGCCTGGACTTGCACGCAACGCTCGAATTGCGAGGCATCCTGCGAAAACTCGCCCAGTCGGGCACGGGAATTCTGCTGGTCACGCATCATCTGCCCGACATTATTCCTGAGATCGACCGGGTTATCCTGCTGAAGAACGGCCGGGTTTTCGCCGATGGAGATAAACAGCAGTTATTGACCGCCGAGCGGCTCACGGAGCTCTTCGGGCTCCACGTGGAACTGGCGCGGCGGGACGGTTACTATCACCTTTGGTGATTCTGGATGAGCGGCCAACTGTTTCAGGACCTGCGCTACGGCGCGCGCCTGCTGGGCAAGAGCCCTGGCTTCACGGCGATTGCGATCCTGACGCTGGCGTTGGGGATCGGCGCCAATACTGCGATTTTCAGCGTCGCCGACGCGCTGCTGATTCGCCCGCTGCCGTATCCGGACGCGGACCGTCTGGTTATCGTCACCAACGCCCGTGCTGAGGGCCGCCGGCCGTTTTCATACGCACGCGCCACTTTCCTTCAGGAGCACGGCCGATCGTTTGAAGGATTCGCGCCGTATGTGGCCGAAAACTTCAATCTCACGGGACGTGGCAGCCCCGAACAGCTTCCAGCGGTTCGCGTAGCATGGAACTTTTTTCAGGTACTGCGCGTGATGCCAGCGCTGGGGCGTGTGTTCCGGCCCGACGAGGACCAACCGAGCGGCCATCCGGCAGTGCTGATCAGTGATTCGCTATGGAAGCGGCGGTTTAACGCCGATCCGAATGTGATTGGAGAATCGATCACGCTGGATTCGGTCGCCACGACGATCATCGGCGTGATGCCGGTGAATTTCGAATTCGCGCCACTCGGCCGCAGCGTGGACATCTGGTCGACGCGGACCTTTGAGGCTAACAACATTACTGCCGAACAGGTGCTCGCGGGGATCACTTACCTGATAGCGGTCGCCAGAATCCGGTCCGAATTGTCGTTGGAGCAGGCGCAGAGCGAGATGCGTGTGCTCGACGCGCGATACAGACGTGAGCGTCCTGAGGCCGCGGATTCGGATCCACGGCTCAGCATCAGCTTGAATCAGGTACAGCAGCTCATGGTGGCAAATGTACGCACAGCGGTTCTGGTGCTATTCGGCGCGGTAGGATTCGTACTTCTGATCGCCTGCGCTAATGTTGCGAGCCTGCTGCTTTCGCGGGCATTGTCGCGCCGCAAGGAGATCGCGGTTAGAATCGCTCTGGGCGCCAGCCGCGCGAGCGTTATTCGTCAGCTTCTCACTGAAAACCTCCTGCTCGCCATGATGAGTGGAGCGCTCGGTGTCGCGATCAGCGTAGTGAGCGCTCGTGCGATGTCGACGCTTCCGGCAAATGCGCTACCGCGCATAAATCGTGTGGAGATCGATGGCCAAGTACTGGCCTTTACTGTGCTCGTCTCCGTGTTGACGGGGATCCTTTTCGGTCTTGCGCCTGCGCTCCACGTTTCAAAACCAGACGTGCAGATAGTCCTGCGCGATGAAGGGCGTGGAACCGCGGGGGGCAGGCGGCGAAACTTCGCTCGCAGTCTGCTGGTGGTCTCGCAAGTGGCTCTCTCGCTGATCCTCCTGATTGGCGCGGGCCTGTTGATTCGCAGTTTCATGAATCTCCAGCAGGTTGAGCTTGGCTTCAATCCACAGGGGGTTCTGGTAATGAATATCGCACTGCCTCGGTCGCGTTACTCGACTGCGGCGCAGACCGCCGGTTTTTTTGATCGCGTTGTAAGCCAAGCAGCCAGTGTACCTGGCGTGCGCGCGGCCGCTGTCTCCGCTGGTTTGCCTTTGCATCCAGCCCGGTACTCGCCGCTTCTTCCGGAAGGGACTCCGGAGGTGCCTTTGGGCCAGCGCCCTCTGTTCTCGATCGTGGCTGTGAGCCCGGCATATTTCGAAACGATGGGAATACCGCTGCTGCGCGGGCGAGCCCTTAGCGCGCGCGACCGGGACGGCGCACCGCTGGTGGCCGTCGTCAACGAAGCGTTTGCACGCCGCTTTTGGCCCAACGAGAATGGCCTCGGCAAGCAGGTCCGCATCGGAAACATGACGCAACCGACGGTTGTGGTCGGTGTGGCCGGCAACGTAAAGAACATCTTTCTGGCAGTCGAGAGCGTTCCTGAACTGTACTATCCGTTGGAACAGCGGCCCTCTCATTCCATGAATCTGATCGTGCGGTGCGAAGGCGATCCACGCCGTCTATCGAATCCGCTGCGGTCGCAGATTTTGTCCATCGACAAAGAACAGCCGGTAACAGATGTGCGCACCATGGAGCAGCATCTTGCAAATTCGATTACGCCCAACCGTCTGACCACGCTCCTACTGGGAATCTTCTCGATCCTAGCGTTGCTGGTGGCAACGGTAGGTTTGTACGCTCTGATCGCTTACTCGGTGGCGCAACGCACGCAGGAAATGGGAGTTCGCCTGGCGCTGGGAGCTATGCCGCGTGACATCCGGCGGCTGGTGATGAGGCAAGGTTTCTTTCTGGTGATTTCGGGTGTGGCGATTGGACTGACTGGTTCGTACGCGTTAACGCGAGTGATGAAGAGTCTGCTTTACCAGGTGAGCCCAACGGACGTATGGGCGTACGGTTTGTGCACGCTTCTTTTTGTGGCTGTTGCATTGGTGGCCAGCTATGTTCCGGCGCGGCGCGCTTCGAACTGTGATCCGTCCGAGGCTCTGCGATATGAGTAGCTCGGGCTCTTCAGCTTTCGGGAGGGCCACACTCGCTGAAGTCTTTGCCCGCCAGCGCGCAGCCTTCGCTGCCGATCCGTATCCGGCGGCCGCCGAGCGGCGCGCCAATTTCAATAAGCTGTTGGGAGCAATTCTCAAACACCAGGACGAACTGGCGACAGCGATCAATCAGGACTTCCGCGGACGGTCGCGCGATGAAGTGCTCTTTTCTGAGATTTTCGTCGCCGTGAACGCGATCCGGCATGCGCGACGACACGTGGCCGGATGGATGGCGCCACGGCCCCGGCCGATCGCGTGGCCCTTGCAACCGGCCAGCGCGTGGGTAATGCCACAACCGCTGGGAGTGGCCGGCATTATCGTGCCCTGGAACTACCCGGTATTCCTTTCGATGGCGCCGCTTGCGGCTGCGATGGCGGCCGGTAATCGTGTGATGTTGAAGCTTTCCGAATTCACGCCCGCGACTTCCGCGCTGCTGGCCGGAATACTGGTTGAAACATTTCCAGTGGATCTAGTGACTGCTGTCCAGGGCGACGCCGCGGTAGGACGTGCGTTTGCTGCCCTGCCCTTCGATCATCTGTTGTTCACGGGCGCGACCAGGGTGGGCCGTGAGGTGATGCGCGCAGCCGCTGAGAATCTCACGCCGGTCACGCTCGAATTGGGCGGCAAATCTCCGGCCATCATTGCGCCGGATGCGAATCTGGATCGCCCGGCCGCCGACATCGCTTTTGGCAAGCTTCTCAATTCCGGGCAAACGTGCATCGCGCCCGATTATGTCCTGCTGCCGGCGGAGTTGGTCCGGCCGTTTGCGGATGCGATGCGAAAGGCTGTGGAGCGCTACTATCCGGCGGCCGAATACACATCGATCATCAATGAGAGGCATGAACAGCGGCTGGGCGGCTATCTCGACGAGGCCCGGGAGCGAGGCGTGGAGACAATTCAGTTGGGCAGCGCACCGGGGGGCAGCGGGCGGCTCGCCCCGGCGATTCTGATCAATCCCCCGGAGGATACGCTCCTCATGCGCGAGGAGATCTTCGGCCCGATTCTTCCCGTGAAGACCTACGAACATTTAGAAGAAGCGATCGCGTACGTAAACGGCCGGCCTCGTCCGCTGGTGCTGTACCTGTTCGCCCGGGATCGTCGCAACATCGATCGGGTTCTCACGCACACGGTTTCCGGCGGCGTCTGCATCAACGATACTCTGCTCCATATCGCTGCCGAGGAGCTCCCCTTCGGCGGCGTAGGACAGAGCGGCATGGGCCACTACCATGGTCGCGAAGGTTTCGATACTTTCAGCAAGCTGAAACCAGTATTTCGACGCCACTGGCTTGGGCTGGGTCGAATACTGCGACCTCCGCACCGCCGCTGGCACGGCTGGTTGCAGCGCATCCTGATCCAGCGGAGTCCATTTTAATGGCTTGGCCGGTTTTGTTGATGGCCCGCGAATTGGATCTGGGCGGCAGCGAGCGGCAAATGACCGAGGTCGCCAAGGCCCTCGATCGTTCGAGATTCGAGCCGCACGTGGGATGCTTTCGGCCGGATGGCTTGCGTGGCAGAGAGCTCAGAGCCGCAGGCGTTCCGGTTGCGCATTTTCCGGTGCACTCGTATTTGTCACCCGCGGCGTTATCGGGCGGATGTCAGTTGGCACGCTATATTCGGCGCCACAAGATCCGGCTGGTGCATACCTATGATTATCCGCTCACGGTTTTTGCAGTTCCCGTTGCGCATTTCTTCACGTCCGCAATCGTGTTATCCAGCACGCGTGCCCACCGGGAATTGATTCCACAGAATTATTACAAGCTGGTGCGAATGACCGATGGCCTGGTCCAGGGAATCGTAGTAAATTGCGAATTTCTCAGGCGGCACCTCGAGCAAGATGAGCACGTGCCGAGTAGCCGGATCGAACTTTGTTACAACGGCATCGATCTGGAACAATTCCGGGCACTCGACAGCCCCCGGCCGGATGCTTTGCCTCCCGGCACGCTAGTGATCGGCGTGGTGTGCGCTCTGCGGCCGGAAAAAGGGCTGTCCACGCTTCTTGAAGCGTTCGCGGGAATGCGAGACTGTGCACCGAGGTTGAAGCTCGCGATCGTGGGAGGCGGACCAATGCGGGAACCGCTCGAAGCGGAAGCGCGGGCGCTCGGCATCCAGGATCAGTGTGTTTTCGCTCCCGCCACCGATCGGGTGGCTGAATGGCTGCGCGCGATCGACATCTTCGTGCTGCCATCGTTGTCGGAAGCGTTGTCAAATTCGCTCATGGAAGCGATGGCCTGCGGTTGCTGCGCAGTGGCTTCCGGCATAGGCGGAAATCCGGAGCTGGTGCATAACGGTGAAACCGGATTTTTGTTCGAGCGCGGCGACGCCGCAGGGCTAAGCGCTGTGCTGCGTGGCTTGGTGCTGAATGAATCGTTACGCAAGCGGTTAGCCGCCGGAGGCGAGCGGATGGTGCGTGAGCGCTTTTCAAAGCAGTTGTCCGCGGAAAGAATGGGCGAGATCTACGCAAAGTTTCTCGAGCGCACAGACTAGGCCGCGGCTATCGCCAGGCAGGACGCCATGGGATACTGAAGGAAACATGCTGTCGCTGTACGCACTTGAACATCATCGATCCCGGGGAATATCACGATCCACAGCCGTGCCCGGCTAGCATGAACCCCGCGCCTCCAAAAACGCAATCATTAACCTCCCGCGCCTCCTGGCTGACCTTCGCCAAAACAGTCGGCTTTATCTTCAGCATTGCTCTGCCGCTGCTCCTGGCGAGGCGCATGGATCCGGAACAAGTCGGGATTTACAAGCAGGTGTTCCTATTCGTCACCACGGCGATGAATGTTCTACCGCTCGGCTTCAACATGTGCGTGTTCTATTTCCTGCCCAGAGAACCGGAGAAGCGGCGCGAGACCGTCTTGAATGTCATGCTGGTGACCTCGGCCGTCGGTTTGCTGGCCTGCGGCGCGTTGTACTTTTACCCGTCGATTCTGATCGCCATATTTAATCGGCCTGAACTGGTTCAGTATTCTCATCTGATCGGCGTCATACTTCTGTTGTGGATCATTGGCGCATTTCTGGAAGCCATACCGGTGGCCAACGACGAGATCCGCGTGGCTACGATCTTCATCATCGGCACTCAGGCGACGCGCGCGATTGTATTCGTTACGGCAGCCGCCCTGTTCGGGACCGTGCGAGCCCTGATCTATGCCGCAATCATTCACGGATCAATTCAAACCATGGTGTTGATCGGCTCCCTGCAATCACGATTCCCTGGTTTCTGGCGCAGCTTCGATTGGGTGATGTTGCGACGGCAGATGTCCTATGCGATTCCATTGGGGGCAGCCGCGACGTTGTTCGCCATGCAAAGCGATCTCCACAACTACTTCGTCTCGAATCGTTTCGCTCCGGCGATGTTCGCCGTCTACTCATTCGGCACTCTTCAGATCCCCCTGATGGGGCTCATCTGGGAGGCAACCAACTCGGTGCTGATCACCAAGGTCAGCGTCCTCCAGCAGCAGAACAAAAAGCGTGAAATCGTATATTTGATAACTCGCGCTGCTCGCAAGCTGGCGGCGATTTATTTTCCGATGTACGCCCTGCTAATGATCGTGGGACCGGAATTCATCCGGTTTCTTTTCACGAACCGTTACTCGGATAGCTGGCCGATCTTTGCCGTGAATCTGACGCTGATGCCTTTGAATATTTTTTTGCTGGACCCGATCATTCGATCGCACTCATCGGAACGCTTCTTTCTGTTTCGTCTTAGAGTGGGCATCCTTCTGACGCAGGCCGTGATTCTGTTTCTGTGGACGCGGCAACTCGGTCTGGTAGGGGTTATCAGTCTCGTGGTGACCACCAACATCATTGAACGGATCGTTACGGCCACGCATTTCGGACGGCTCTTAGGAGTTACCTGGGAAGACGCGCTGCTGCTCCGCGATCTTGGAAAACTGGTTCTGGCATCCGGGATCGGCGCCGTAGCATGTGCCACGCTTCGTTTTTTCCTCGCCGGCACTACTCCGTTCGTGATTCTGGCGGCCTGCGGCACAATGTTCGCGATTGTTTATTTAGCCGCGATTTATTTCCTGCGGGTTCCGACCAGCGACGAATATGAGCAAATCCGCGAGGGCCTGGGCCGCTACCTGCCGACTTTCTTGCGATACCGGCTGGATTGATCCGGCTTCAGTGGAGCGAGCGACTCGATCTCCTGCGGCGTGAGGTCGCGATATTTACCGATGGGAAGATCCCCGATTCGCACTCCGCCGATCTCGGTCCGGACCAGCTTCAGCACTTTCGCTCCGCGCGCTTCAATCATGCGGCGCACCTGGCGATTGCGCCCTTCCCGAATGGTAATCTCGACAAACGAGTATTTTCCGGAGTCGCGGACGCGCTTCACCTCGGCGGGCTGCGTGGGACCATCGCTCAGGACCACTCCGCTGCGAAGCTGTGCGAGGTCATCTTCAGAGAGCCGCACGGACGTCTTCACCAGGTAGGTCTTGGCGACCTTGTGCTCGGGGTTCGTAACACGCTCGGCAAAGCGCGTGTCATTGGTGAGAATCAGCAGCCCGCTGGTGTCCTGGTCGAGGCGGCCCACCGGCACCACCCACTGGCCGCGCTCCTGGATCAAATCGTACACAGTGGGACGGCCCTCAGGATCGCGATAGGTCGTGAGATAGCCCTTGGGCTTGTAGAGCAGCAAGTAGATCGGCCGGCTGGCGCGAACCGGTTGGCCATCCAAGGTGACGACATCCCGCTCCAAATCCACCCAGTGGCCGGGGGTCTGAATCAGCTTGCCGTTGACTTTGACGCGTTGGGCACCGATCCATTTGCGCGCGTCGGTGCGAGAGCCGAGGCCGGCTTTAGAGAGAACGCGCTCGAGGGTCTTCAGCGGCCGCTTCCGCGCGGGAGGCTTCACTGCTGTCAAGCCTAGCAAGCCAGAGAGCGATGGTATCGTCTCAACTGACGGTTGGTGTTGTCAGGCGGCGCACTTCGGCCAGCACGATGTCGGGCTGAAATGGCTTGCGGATTATCGCGCCCGCACCCAACTTTTTCGCCAGGTCGAGATAGGCTCCTCCGAAAGCTCCGGAAATTGCGATCACCGGCAGCCGTGGCCAATGCCGGCGGATGGTATGAATGGTCTCCAGGCCTTCCTGCTCGGGCATGACGAGGTCGGTGACCACCAGGTCAAGGTCACCGCCGCGACACTGCTCCAGGGCTTGCTTTCCGTTGGCGGCTTGGGCGACCGTATACCCTTCCACTTCCAGCAACGTCGCGAGAAAGGAGCGTATTTGCTCATCATCATCGACAATTAGCACTCGGGGCGGACCGGGCCGCTTGGCTAGAACGTCACCAATTTTCCAAAGTAGCTCTTCCGGGCGGAAAGGCTTTTGCAGAAAGTTGAGGCAGGGATCCACAATGCCTTGCTGGACGATTCCTTTTTCGGTGTAGCCCGACATGTAGAGCACCTTGAGAGCGGGACGGGAAGTCATCAAAACGCCTGCGAGCTCATGGCCGTTCATGCCCGCCATCACGACGTCGGTGAGGAGCAAATGGACGGGGTTGAGCTCACACGCGGCAATAGCTTGTTCGGCGCCGGAGGCTTCGAGAACCTGATAGCCATGCTCCCGGAGAAGTTCTACTGCCAGGGTCCGTATACCGGGATCATCTTCAACGACCAGTATGGTTTCGCCCGCCGGTCGAGCCGCGGTGAGTCTGCGTGACTCGCATCCGGCGACGGCTTCGTCAACCAGGGGCAGATAAATCCTGAACGTTGTGCCTACGTCAATCTCGCTGTACACCGCGATTGAACCGCCACTCTGATTGACGATCCCTTGGACCGTGGAAAGTCCGAGACCAGTACCGATGCCGGGGTCTTTCGTGGTGAAGAAAGGCTCAAAAATCCGGTCCTTGATCGACTCGTCAATCCCGCAGCCGGTGTCGGTCACGGTAAGTTCGACATAGACGCCCGCCTCTAAGGACCGCAGCGCCGCGGCAGACCGCTCGAACTCGCGACGTCTGGTCTCAACCAGCAGTTTGCCGCCCTTCGCCATGGCGTCACGGGCATTTATGGAAAGGTTCATCAGTACCTGTTCCATCTGACCGGGATCAGCCTTTATGTTTCCCACCTCGGGATCGAGAACAACCGACAGTTCGATATGTTCTCCAATCAACCGGCGCAACAAGATTTCCGTGTCAAGAATAAGCTGCTTGACGGAGATCACGCGCGGATGCAGAACCTGTTTGCGGCTGAATGCGAGCAACTGCTGAGTGAGTTGAGCAGCACGCTCGCCGGCTTTGCGAACTTCGACCACGTTCTTCACCAGCGGATCAGCGGCTAGTTTTCGTTCGAGCACAGCACTGTAGCCCAGGATAACGGTGAGGAGATTATTGAAGTCGTGAGCGATACCCCCTGCCAACTGGCCGATAGCTTGCATCTTCTGCGATTGCAGGAGCTGCTCTTCCAGACGCTTGCGCTCGGTGACGTCGCTGAACATGCACAGTGAGCCCGTGAAATCGCCGCGATCATTGTAGACTGGACTCGCCGAACTGCTGACCCAGACCGCCGTGTCATCCTTTCGTCGAAGCCGCTTGTCGTAGGATTCACTGATGCCGCGCCGTCTGCGGTCGAACCGCTGCTCCAGCTCAGGACCGTCATCTCCGAAATGAATTTCCCTGCAATCCAACTGCGGGTTGGCTTCTTCGTACCCCAGTAAATTCAGCAGGCGCTGGTTGCAGTAAATGATGGTGCCGCCGGCATCGCAGGTGCAGATGCCCTCGTGCGTGTTTTCGACGATGTTCCGATAGCGCTGCTCGCTGCGGCGCAGATCCATCTCCGCTCGCTTGCGTGCGGTGATGTCCTTGAAGGAGACGACCCTTCCTTGGACGTGGCCGTTGACGATGATGGGATAGGATGAGTACTCGACTTCGAATGGCGTACCATCCTTGCGCCAGAGTACTTCGTCATCAAAATGTATGTAGGAATCCTCCTGGAATGCGCTTGCTATCCGGCAATCCTCGGCCGGATATGGCGATCCGTCGGCACGCCTGGAGTGAATCAGGCCGTGCATATTCTTGCCGAGGCATTCTTCCGGCTCGAAGCCCAGCATCCGGGCCGCTGCCCGGTTCATGAACGTGCATCGTGAGCTCAAGTCCAGACCGTAGATGCCATCGCCCACGCAGTCCAGCATGGCGACTCTTTCAGTCATCAGCAGATCGCGCTCTTGTTCAGCGTGCTTGCGCTCGGTCATATCGACGACAAAAGCCAGCGCGTCCAACGCTCGGCCGTGAAGCGTGACCATCCCGATCAGCACTGGTACGTGAGCGCCATCCTTGCGCATGAATTCTCTCTCGAAGGCGCCTGTTCTACCGGAATCCGCCATGCCGTTTGCACACAGACCGTCCACTTCCGCGCAACCCGGTGGCGTCATTTGACCCCAATTCATCCGGCCGGCTTCGAGGTCTTCACGAGAATAGCCGACGATCCGCAAGAATTCATCGTTGGCGTCTACGATCTGTCCGTCCTTGCGAGAGAAGGTAATGCCAATGATGTTGGATTCGCCTAGCTGTTGAAGCGGCGTGGGGATCTTAGGGATGAGATTCCCCGGCAGGCGGTCGGGCTCGGTCCTTTTGGCAGGGACTCGGTCAGGAATTTGTTTCATCGTCGTTTGCGTGTTCTTAGTGACTGGCCGCTTCGATGCAGGGACACTGCCAGCGCTCGGGCCCCCAAGAGGATCGTCCAGACAAGAATCCCCTAGAGAACTCATCGTTTAGCCCTCCATTTTCTTAGTGGAAAGTAGGGCTAAATTCCTCTCCGGCTGGTGTAGCCTAGGAAGCAGGGTAATATCCCTCGGAGGTTATAGCCCTATCCGTGCGCAAGGTTACACTCGTACGGGGAGCTAGGCAACTGCTTACATTGCGTGGGCCGAGTGGTCCCCGGCGGGGAGCCGATCTCAGGAATCTTGGGCTCATACAAGATGGAGCAGTCCTGATTGTCGACGGGCTGATCCGGGAAGTCGGGTCCTCCCGGCGTTTGGAGAATCTTGCGCTCTCGCGCCAGGCTGACGAAATCGATGCAACCGGGCGGGTGGTGATGCCGGGCTTTGTCGACAGTCACACTCATTTGGTGGGGGGTCCAACTCGCATTCCGGGCTACGCACCCGGAAACGACCGCTTCGCCGATGAGAGCACGACCACCAGCAGCGGACTGCTGGCCCTGGCGCGGGCAATCCAGGAACTCTCTCCGCGCGCGCTTGAGACGCAAGCCCTGCACGCAATCGAGGAAGCGGTGCGGCATGGCACAACGACGCTCGAAACCAAGTCCGGCTTTGGCCTTACCGAGTCTGGTGAGATCAAGATTCTGCGCGTACATCAAGCTCTTCAGAAGCAGCCCATTCCAGTGGTCTCCACATTTCTCTGCACCCGAGCCGCCGCTGTACAGCAGGAGCGGCCGGAGCTTTATCTGGAGTGGGTCTGTACTCATGTGCTGCCGCTGGTAGGAAGGCGGAGACTGGCCGAGTTTGCGGATATCCGCTGTGAAGAAGGCGGCTTCGGCGAGCAAGACGCGCGACGGTACCTGACCGCGGCTCGAGGGGTCGGACTTGAATTGAAGATCCACAGCGGCCGGAGCTCGAATCCTGGCGTAATCCGGCTGGCGGTGGAAATGGGCGCGACAAGCGTCGACCATGCAGTCGACGTGAACCAGGAAGACGCGGCTCTTCTGGCGCGATCCGACACCATTGCGACGTTGCTGCCCGGCGGCGTGTTCTATCTTGGGACGCCGCCTTACGCGCCGGCACGGATGCTGATCGACAACGGTGTGGCGGTCGCGCTTGCGACCAACTATAATCCGGAAACCAGTCCTTCTCAGAACATGCAGATGATGCTGACGCTGGCCTGTCGAAGAATGAACATGACTCCGGCGGAAGCGATCACGGCATCGACGGTAAACGGGGCGCACGCGCTGCGCCGTGCGGGAAGGATCGGATCGCTCGAACCCGGCAAGAACGCCGACATGATCATGTTGAGCGTGTCTGACTATCGCGAAATACCGTATCATTTTGGGGTCAACCTGGTGGAACTGGTCATCAAGAACGGAGATGTGCTGTTAGAACGAGCCGAGGTCAAGTGGCCGGTCAGCTGATCGAGTGCGTTCCGAATTTTTCTGAAGGCCATGATGCGGCCACGCTGCGCGCCATCGAGGCAGCCATTGCATCCGCTCCGGGAGTGTTGCTGCTGCGGGCGGAGATGGATCCGGATCACAACCGGTCGGTGATCACGTTCGCCGGTTCGCCGGACCAGGTTCAGGAAGGCGCTTTGCGCGGTATTGCGAAGGCCGTGGAGCGGATCGATCTCAGAAGGCACAAGGGTGTGCATCCGCGGATCGGCGCAGCCGACGTCGTGCCGTTTGTGCCGCTTGAGGGCGCGACTTTAGAAGATTGCGCGCAGCTCGCGCGTCGAACCGGCGAGGCGGTGTGGCAGCGGCTCGGAGTGCCGGTTTACTTCTACGAGGCGGCAGCTTGGCGTGAGGATCGCGCGCCTCTAGAGAATTGCCGCCGGGGCGGATTCGAAAATCCCAGGCTGGCACCCGACCTCGGCGGCCCGGCGTTGCATCCGAGCGCGGGCGCATGTGTGGTCGGAGCGCGACGACTGCTGATCGCATTTAACGTCAACCTGAACACGCCCGATGTCGAGAAAGCGAAGTCGATCGCCCGTAAAATTCGCGCCTCGTCCGGCGGGCTACCGTTTGTGAAAGCGATGGGGGTGATGCTCCAGAGCCGCGGACTCGCGCAAGTTTCTATGAACCTGACGAATTTCGAAACGACAGGTCTGGACGAGGTCTACAAGACGGTTCGCGTAGAGGCGGACCATGCAGGCGTGTCTGTGGCGGACATACAAATCGTGGGTCTGGTTCCGAAGAAAGCAATTGACATGGCCGCGGCGCGCGATCCGTGGTGGAAGAGCTTCGACCAGGGTCTGATCCTTGAAAATCGCCTAGCTGAGGCGCGTGCCAGATAGAATGGAATTAGTGCTGGTTTCCATAAGCCCCAAATTAGAGCGGCCGCTCTGGCTGCGCGCTCCCGCGCCGGCCGGCGAGAATTATCGCGAGCTCAAGCGACTGGTGGGCGAGTTGGAGCTGCACACCGTTTGCGAGAGCGCGGCCTGTCCGAACGTGGGCGAGTGCTGGAATCGGCGCACGGCAACGTTTATGATCCTGGGCAACGTCTGCACGCGCCGCTGCGGTTTTTGCGCGGTGCAGAAGGGCGCTCCGCTCGAGGTAGACTACGACGAGCCGCTACGCGTGGCCGAGGCATGCGCGGTCCTTGGATTGAAATACGCAGTGGTGACCAGTGTGAATCGCGACGATCGGAAAGACGGCGGCGCAGAGTTATTCGCTCTCACGATTCATGCCATTCGAGAGCGGATTCCAGGCTGCAAGGTCGAAGTTCTGGTCCCAGATTTCCAAGGATCGCACGCCGCCATGGAAATCGTCATGAATGCGAATCCGGACGTGTTGAACCACAATATCGAGACAGTGCCGCGACTGTACCGCCAAGTGCGATTGGGCGCTCGCTATGAACGATCGCTCGATATGCTGGCTCATGCCAAGCGATTGCGGCCTTTCGTTCCATCCAAGTCAGGCCTGATGCTGGGCCTGGGCGAGAATCCGGATGAGGCCTTGCAGGTGATGCGCGATCTTCGGGCGCACAACGTGGACATCCTGACGGTCGGCCAGTATCTGCGTCCGTCGCAGAAGCATCTTCCGATCACCCGTTACGTTCCGCAGAGCGAGTTCGACGAGTTGAAGCGTCTGGGTTACGAGATGGGCTTTTCCCACGTCGAGTCCGGTCCGCTGGTCCGCAGTTCATATCACGCGAGCGACGCGGTGTAGATGACGCAATTCCGCGATGTCTATCCCGGCGTCCTTGCGCTCGCCCTGCCTCTACCGTTCGAGCTCGAATCGGTGAACGTCCACCTGGTGAAGCTGGACGACGGCTGGATGCTGATCGACTGCGGCATGGAGACGGACGCATCATTTGACACCTTGCGCGGCGCGCTCGAGCAGCGCGGCATCGTGTGGAGTGAGATCCGCCAGATCCTGTTGACGCATATGCATCCGGACCATATGGGACTTGCGGCGCGGCTGGTTGAACTGACCGGCGCGGAACTCGCGATGCACGAGGCCGAGGCACGCCATTTGAGCATCGTGAGAGAAGGCGGACGCCGGCTCCCCTGGCTGGTGCAAGCCTACGAGCAGGCGGGCGTTCCCGAAGCTCTTGAAACCAAAATGGAGGACCACTTCTTTCACATCCGGAAGAACTTTCACCAGCTCTCACACAGCACGCTGTTTTCCGGAGGGGAGGAGATTTCCACTGCGATCGGACGGCTGGTCGTGTGCTGGACGTCGGGACATTCGCCTGGCCATGTATGCCTGCATTCGCCTGAGCGGAAACTACTATTTTCGGGCGATCAGATTCTGCCCGGCATCACACCCAATGTGGCCTGGCATCCGGATCGCGACATGCTGGGAGAGTTCCTGGACTCGCTTCAGCAACTGGCCAGTCTCGAAGTCGACCTGATCTTTCCCGGTCACGGTGAGACATTTTCCGGCCATCGAGCCTGGATTGCGGAGACGACAAAACACCATCGTCTGCGGTGCGACGAGATTTTCGGTCTAGTGCAGCAATCGCCTCGGACGGTACACAGCATGATTGCGGACTTATGGCGCAAGCCGCTGTCGCCGATCAATCATCACTTCGCCATTTTCGAGGTGCTGGCGCACCTCGAGCATATGCGACTCCAGGGTCGCGTGAATCATCGCGCTCAGAATGGAGCGCTCGCATGGCATGCCTGAAAAGATGACACTTTGCAGATCAGGGGTGTTTATTCTTTTAGGGCACAGGGAGGCAACAGGCCATTCGCGACCGGCATGTCATCGCGAAAGTTTTGAGGGGATAGCTGAGCGATGACGAAGTTCTTGTCCGCCGGAGCGGGCACGTCCAGCAGCGGAACGGCACATTTGACCACTCTGCCAGACAAAAACGGGTGCGGAAGCGGAGAATTCGTGAGCCAGACACTGGACTTCCTAAGCGATTGTACATCTTCGCGGCTAAGGAATCGCACATAAATCCAGCTTTCAAGCTCCATCCGCCAGGATTGCGCGCGACAAAGTTAAGTGCCCGCCGGCTGCGGTGAATTGTGAAAACATCTTCGTCGCAGCCGAGTCATCGAGCGCTTTAACTGCATCTGTGACTAGCTCCACACGCCGGCCGGTCTTGAGCAAACCGAAGGCGGCTAAACGAACGCAGATCTCCGTGACCACTCCGTAGACTACACAGCGATCCGCATTGAGTTGCGCAAGTAGCGGCGCAAGGTGCGGATTGCTGAAGCAATCGAGCTCCTGTTTTTCTAAGATGAGCTGCTGAACGCCTTCGGGCGCGGCGGGAATAAGCGAACGTTTTTCGCGCAGCGTAATGGCAGGTTTCTGCTGACCCAGGGTCCCTACCACGCAATGATGCGGGTAGATCTTAAACTCCGGATCGTTTTCTGAGTGCGCGCACGTGGTTGAAATCACCAGTGGCGCACGACGGTTCAGCTCGCCCACCACGGAAAGGATCCGCTCCGCGCCCGGCACGTAGAGCCCGCCGGCCGGATACATGAAATCAATCTGCGTATCGATGTCGAAGAAGACCGTTTTCATGTTGCAGCTTCTCGTATAGGTCCATGAGCGCGGGGCTGTGCTCGACTCGATAGTGCTGATCAGTATCGAACAGGCTGCGGATCGCCATCGGCATGCGCTTGATGGATTCGGCGGCATGTTGACGCGCCGCCGTTGCACCGGGCAGAGGCTCTATCAGTTTGCCCTCGAGCATCACAGGCCGGAGGAGCGCCCGAGCCTGAGGCTCATCCGTACCGCAGCCCAGGCATTCCCATGAGCACCCGATCACGTCGTGGCCGGCGAATCGAAACACCTGCTTCGCACCGGGCAGCGTGTGTTTGTCCTCGCTGAATTTGGCAGTGCAGCGGCCGTCTAGTTCGACCAGCTTGTAAACTACGCCTAGATTCGGTGAATCGGTTGACGTAGCCAGATCGGTGCCGACGCCGAAGGCATCGATGGGGGCGTGGGCCGCGGCGAATTCCAGAATCTTATACTCATTCAGATCACTGGTGGCCATGATCTTGACGTCGTTGAGCCCGGCGTTATCCAGGATCTTGCGGACCGCGCGCGACAGTTCCACCAGATTGCCGCTGTCGAGTCGAACTCCCCACAGAGGCCTGCCGAGCGAAGCGGCAAGCCTGGCGCCTTCGATGGTGTTGTAAGTGTCGATCAGGTAAACGGTCGCGTCGCCGAGAAGTTTCTGAAGCCGCGCGAACGCTTCTCGCTCCGATTCGTACGCCTGAATCCACGAATGAGCCGCCGTTCCGAACACGGGGATTCCGTAGCGAAAGCCAGTCTCCGTATTGCTGGTACCGACACAGCCACCGATATAAGAGGCGCGGCCCGCCAATACGCCTGCTTGAGGCGAGTGGGCGCGACGAGTGCCGAAGTCGACGACATCGCGTCCACCGGCCACTTCCACCATCCGTGCGGCTTTGGTTGCGATCAGCGACTGAAAGCCGACGGTTGCGAGCAGATACGTCTCCGCAATCTGCGCTTCGATCAGCGGCGCGCGAACTGTGAGGAACGGTTCACCGGCAAAGATCGGAGTGCCTTCAGCGATCGCGAAAAGGTCGCCATTGAAGGACAGGCCTCGCAGAGCTTCAAAGAAGGCCGGCGAGACACGCTGGAATTGCGGCAACGATTGCAGATACCGGATCTCTTCTTCCTCGAAGCGAAGATTTTGAAGATATTCGACCACCTGCTCCAATCCGGCGGCCAGCACGAAATTGCGGTAGCGGGGAAGGTGCCGGAAGAACAACTCGAAAGTGGCGACTTCGTCGGCTTTGCCGGACTCGAAGTATCCGGCCGCCATCGTGAGCTGATAGAGGTCGGTGAGGAGTCCTGTCATTGAAGTGCAGGCTCAGGCCTGCATCATTTCTTTTTAGCGGGCTGAGCCTCTTTTACATCCGACGCTGCTTTTGAAAGCTCATCCACAGTCTTTGCGTCTAACCCGTAAAGCGCAGGTTCGTTATCGCGCTTGGCAACGTAATCGCTGCCCTGCTTTGAGATTAGTACCTTTTCGATTCGCTTGCCGTCGTTGGAGGTGACGGTGGCGTCAATCGACGGCGCAGCAACGGCGGTGAAATCGACAAACTTGCTGGCCGAGAAATCGCGCAGCTTATCCAAGAGTGATTGCACGCTGGTGCTGTCCATCTTCTTTCCGCCAGCGGTCCAGTCCTCACCGGTCTTTTGAAGCGCATACGCCTTGCCGTTGACATGCATTTCGATTTTGTTGGGCTCGTTGAAGCCAAAATCGAACAGCTTTTTGTTGCGGAAATCGTCCAGCCCCTTGTCGAGACCGGTGCCGAGATCAGCGGTGACCTTATGAACGCCGTCCACGGCGCTCGACTTGGCGTAGTAGTCGTCCTTGCTTTTGCGAACTTCCAGCTGCTGCGTACCCGAGGCGTCGGTGGCCTTCACGGTGGCGACCGCGGTTCCCGAGGCGAAAGCAGCCGCAGCTTTCTTGGCGTCGTCCGCCGAAATCGCGAGGTCCATCTTGGCGTCTTTGAGCTTGCGGATCAGCTCTTCCACCTGCAGGCCGTCGGCACGCAGAGGCTTTGGCTTCACGATCTGCCACTGATCCTTGTCACGACCGAATTCGACATTCTGCTTTTTGACGATCAGTTCCACACGGCTCAGCTTGTCCTGATCGAAGGTGAGCAGCCGCTTGTCGCGAAGATCATTGACGGATTTGTCGAGGCCGGATTTTACATAGCTCGCGACAGTGAAGACGCGCGGGTCGCCTTCCAGCATCGCGTAGGCGCCGCTGTTGGTCGGCGTGTCATCGCCAATCTTGAGCTTGCTCGTTTTACCAGCTTTCGTGGTGACATCCACTTCGAGGCTAGGCGACTGGAGACCATAGCTCGCCAGGTCCGACGCCTTGTCTTCCACCAGGCGATCGGAATTTACAGTACCGGCGGAATTCACGAACTGGCCAGCTGTATCCTGATCGGCCAGGTATGTCTTGGGCGCGGTGAGTTGCCATTTGCCCGCGTTATTTCGCTCCAGGGCTGTCTCGTCGGCACCCTTCTTTTTCAAGACGACTTTGTTGATCTCGCTCTCGCTGAGAGCGAGAATTTTGGGCGAGGCATCGGACGCTGGTTTGGCCGCCTCCGCTGATTTCTGCTTGTTCGAAAAATAGAGGCCGGCGGCCAACGCTGCCAAAACCAACCCGGCGACTAATAGTCGATTCAACCGCATATTTCCAATCTCCTGCGCAAGCAACTATCGTCTACGGAACCAAACCATCACGCCGCTGATCACCACGATGAGCGGCAGCAGGAACTGGCTGACGCTCCGCAGTGTAAAGAACTGAGCACGCGTCAAATTGATGCGGCGATCCTCCTGCTCCTTGGGGCGGATCGAGATCAGGTCCTCATCGGAGGACAGCCAGTTCATCATGTTCAGAAGAAGATTCCGGTTTCCGTTAAAACGGAGGAAGGAATTAGCGACCCATCGCGAACTTCCAACCACAATGAAGCGCCCCTGATTATTGGGCTTGCCGGTATTGTAGGTGCCCGCCGCGGCGAGCACGAACGGGCCCTTCTTGTCCTTAGCCGGATCGATCCGGATCTCGGGCGAGTTGAGATTCGTCGTTGCGAAGCTGTTGGCCGAAGTCGAAAATAGCTTCGTCATCGAAGTCTTGTCGCCGTTCTTGATTTCGAGCGATCTGGAAATCGGGAAGCCAGTCGCGGTGCCGGAAAGATCGTTCACGATGGGATGTGATTCGTAAGTAGTGACCAGAGGCACCGTAGGATCGAGGCCGACCAGCTGCGAAACGGGATTCTCATCGAGCAACAGGTTCTTGTTCACCGTGACGCCCCAACTCGCGAGCAGATCGACCATCGACTGATTGTCACTGATCTCCCGGCGGCCAAGCTTCAGCGGAGGATCCAGCATCAAGAGCGCCCGGCCACCGTTCTCCACGTACTTCTTGATGGCATCCACGGCAGCGGGCACGTAGTCGCCCGTCGGACCGGCGATCACCAAGGTGGTGCAATCGGAGGGAATCTCGGCCTTTTCGAGCAGGCTAACGCCCTTCACTTTGTAGTTGTCTTTCTGAACAGCGTTCTGAAACTCGGAAAAGCCTTCGGCTGTAGAATCATCCAGTCGATGTTCGCCGCTGCCACCGACCACACACACGGTGCGGTCGCCACCTTTGAGAGCGCGTACCATTGCGCCGGTGATGCCCTCTTCGTCGAATGTCTTGGCCTCTTCTTTCTTCGCCCCGATTTGTATTACGGCCGTGCCTTCATGAGTGATGTTGGCGGCGCGCGCCAGTTGCGGCTTCTTGAGATAGTCGACGTATTCGACGTGAACTTTGGGCGAAAGGTTAGCATAACGATCCAGCAAATCCTTGCCGGCCTGCATGCCGGAGGGCTTGTCGAAATACTGAATCGAGAGATCGCCTTTCAGGTCGTTAACAACCTTCTTGGTCTGATCGGAAAGTGTGAATCGCTTGTTGGAGGTTGCGTCCAGCGATTTGTTGTAGCGGTTGGCGAGGAAGTTTGCCACCACCAGCACGGCCAATATGACGAGGATATAAGTGGTCGCGTAGGCGGCGTACTTGGTTTGTCTGGTCTTAACCCACTCGGTATTCATTTACGATCTCCATCGCAGCGATTCCATGGAGCGGGAGGTCAAGAACAGCCCCAGGAAAATCAGCGACACATAATACACGGCGTCCTTGGAATCAATCACACCCTTGCCGAACGATTCGAAATGGCTGATCACTGAAAAGTAGGCGAGCACTTTGGCCCAGGTGGCTGTTTCGTATCCGGCCACCCATTCGAGCACCCAAAGCAAGAGGCAGGCGCCAAACGTGGCTGCACCCGCGATGATCTGGTTCTTGGTCAGCGTCGAAATGAAAGTGCCGACCGCCAGCAGTCCTCCGGCTTGTAGCAGCAGCCCCAGGTAACCGATCGCCAGCGGCTTCCAATCCGGATTGCCGTACTTGAACAAGAAAGCGAAATTGATAGCCGTAAACAGAAGCAAGACGGCGTAAAGAATCACAGCCGCCAACCACTTGCCGAGGATCACTTCCATGTCGCGGACCGGGGACGTAGCGAGCAACTCGATGGTGCCCATTCGTTTCTCTTCCGCGAACAATCGCATCGTGATCATAGGAATGAAGAACAACCCGATCACGCTGACGTTCGACAACAGCGGCCGGATGACGTATTCGTTTACGCTCATCGGAAAAGCCTGGCCGCGCATTTGCGATTCCAGGCCCATCATGTTGAAATATCCAACCGAGTTCCAGAAGAAGAATCCGAAGATGAGCGCGAACATGGTCAGCAGCAGATACGCCACCGGCGAGACGAAGTAACTGTTCAATTCCTTTTGACAAATGATCCAGATATTTCTCATTGCTTCACCTCTTCAGCGGCGGGTTCGGCTTCCATGTGCTCGGCACCGGTCAATTCCAGGAAGATTTCTTCCAGACTGATGGCGGAGGACTTCAGCTCGTTCAGATTCCAGCCCGCCTCTACCACAGCGCGCGCGAGATCGCCTCGGATGAACCGGTCCTTCAGACTCTCCACTTCAAACGACGACCGGTTGTTGTGGGACTCCTTGAAGAGCACCCGGCTGACACCCGATACTCGTTCCAGCCGATTTTGGATCGACGCAGGATCGACCGCGCCATCGCGGCCCTCCACTTCCACCAGCACCGATTCCGCACTCCGAGCACGATGCTGCAGATTTTGCACAGAGTCGGTAGCCACCAGCTTGCCCTTGTTGATGATGATCACCTGCTCGCAAGTCTGCTCCACCTCGGGCAGGATGTGCGTGCTGAGGATGATGGTGTGATCGCCAGCGAGGCTGCGGATCAGCTCGCGCGTCTCGTTGATCTGCTTGGGATCGAGACCGGCGGTTGGTTCATCAAGAATCAGCACGTCGGGATTGTGGAGGATGGCTTGCGCCAGGCCGACTCGCTGGCGATAGCCTTTCGAGAGCTTGCCCAGCAGCTTTTGCTGGACATCGGCGATGGCGCAACGCTCGGCAACCTCATCCACGCGGGCGTTCAGGCTGTTGCCGGACATGCCCTTCAGCCGTCCGACGAATATTAGATACTCGCGGACTTCCATCTCGGGGTAAAGCGGCGGCGTCTCCGGCAGATAGCCGATGCGCTTCTTCACTTCGAGCGGCTGTTCGAGTACATCAAAGCCCGCGACGATAGCGCTGCCTTCGCTGGGCGGAAGAAAACACG
>JACXTT010003617.1_pt1 | contig 23602 bp, 24 predicted proteins | sample 9270951 | NCBI WGS metagenome assembly JACXTT01 (sample SAMN15532306, study PRJNA645909) | rock metagenome | isolation source: weathered quartz diorite | place: Puerto Rico | collected 2017-06-21
GAACTGTGATACGGGCGTTCGGTGTGACGGACTTGGGAGCGACGTTGAGGTCGAAGGTGTGCGCGTTTCCCGCGAAGACCTCCGGTACATCACTAGGGCGAACGTGCTCTTTGCCCCATTCGATCGCGGAGACTGTACCGATCAGGGCAAGCAAGCCAAGGACGAGGAGGATTTCGCCTCCGGTGATGGTTCTCGGCGGCGTGGTGCCCTGACGCTGCGCCGCCATTCGCTCGTAAAGCTTGATGAGACCCCAGAGGATCAGGAGCAGGGGCCACCAGGTCCGGAACATGTGGCCAATGCCGAGGTCGCCGCGAAAATTGCGGAGGAGGAAGAGCGCGCCGAAAAGAATCAGCACGAGGCCGGTGAAGATCGAGGCGGGGCGTCGTTGGCCGTTGCTCATGGTCTATGCGTCTTTATTGCGACACGTGTCCTTCGCTCGAAACCAAAGCTTCGCCAAGTTTGATCGCGCCGATCACCAGAAGAAGCACCGGCCAAGTGCGCCTAAAATCGTAATCCATGTGCGAGCGCCCGATCAGGAACAGCAAGCCGAGCGTGATCAGAATCGCGGGGCCCATAAAGCTGCGAATCGTGCAGCGCGCGCACCGGCATCGGGCTCCGTCCGCCATCGTCATGCCTCCTAGGTTCGCGCGCTCATGCGTTTCCACAACAGAGCGACGCCGATGGCGATGAGGAAGACGGGCCAGTACTCGCCCACGCGATCCCAGATGTCGAAATGCTGGTCGAGGAGGAAAAGAACCCCGAGGACGATGAGAATGATCGGCCCGATGGCCTTGTCGTTCATCCATGTGCCTGTAGGTGCCGGCTGAGCCTGGCCGAGGCGTCTGGCGTTGGCCACGCGGTTAGAGTCGATCGCCATGTAGAAGTAGAAAATGCCGGTCATGATTCCGAAGAACGGTTGACCGCGACCGCTCGCGTCAGCGGTAACCAGCCCAGCAAAAATGACTACGTGGAGCAGCGCCTTCATGTACTCGCCGTTGTAGACCGCGCCGAGGCCGGGGATGAATCCAAGGAAAAGCGCCAAGCCAGGGCTCACGCCGGCGGCGGCCTGCGCCGGAGGTTGCGCGGCCCCGCCCGGGTGCACTTCGAGAGTCGGCTGGGAATGACCCATGGCGGAGGACAGGCAGTCCTCGCAGTACAGCACCTGATGAACCGGGTGGGCACACTCCGAGCACATGGCTTTTCCGCAATTGCGGCAATAGCCGGCTGCCTCTCGGTCGGCATGAACGGCACACTTCATCGCAGGCTCCTTTCGCCTGCGCTCGGAAGCGCGCTGGCGAGAACGGCGAATGCCGGGCCCACATCCTTGGCGCGGTTTTGCTGGCGCGGATAGTTCGTTTCCGGGCCATGGGTGACGCCCGGCGCCGTTTTCGGCGCAGTGTCTCGCGTGGGTGTCGCTTCCGGCGCCGCCACGTCCTGCTCCGGCCGCAGGCGGGACTGAATCTCATAGACGACGCGCAGGTCGCCCACGAACTTGGCACCGCGGGCATAGACGAGGTGCGCCTCACGGTCAGCAGCGCGGTAGAGATTCACGGGATGCAAATCGGCGAGTTTCGGCTTGCGCCAGTTGAAGCCGAGCGAGGAGAGAATCACAGCAAAGGTAACTGCGATGGTGGCGGCGCCGTAGGCCAGCTTGGGCTGAAGCAGCGAGCCGAACCAACCAGAAACGCCGCGCCAGCTTGGCTTGGCCGCGCGGCGCGGACCGATGGTCTTGTCCAGAATCGCGCCAACGAGGTGAGGCGGCTCCTCGACCATCTCCAGGCCACGCAGCTCCACCACCATGCTGGCAACCCGCGCAATCAGGGGAGCGCACCGCATGCATCCCTGCATGTGCGCGTCAAAGTCTGCGCGCTCTTGCGCGCCGAGCAGCCCATCCAGGTACTCGCTCAATCGCGCTTCGGTTTGTTCGCAGGTCCAGGCCATTGTCCACTCCCGGGCTTACTTCGGCCGTACTCCCATCTGCTCGAGAACCCGAGCCAGCTCGATGCGCCCGCGGTTGATCCGCGACTTCACGGTGCCCTCGGGCACCTGGAGCACCTGCTGAATCTCCTGATACTCCAAACCCTGCAGGTCGCGCAAGATGACCGCTTCGCGGAGCTCCGGCGAAACTCTGCGGAGCGCGGATTGCACCTGCTCGCTCAGCTCGCCCAGCATGGCGTGCTGGTCGGGCCGGCGGGCGCTGGATTCCTTGTTCTCGATCACCGGCATGGCATCATCGAGCGAGTCGGTTACGCGGTCGCGCTTCGTTCTGCGGTAGTGGTCGATCAGGAGGTTGCGCGTCACGCTGGTCATCCACGTGGCAAAACCGCCGTGGGCCGAACGATAGCTGCTAATGGTGCGGTAAATCCTCAGAAAAACCTCCTGCGACAAATCCTCGGCCTCGGCACGGTTCCCGGTGAACCGGTAACACAGGTTATATCCGCGCCGCGCGTGCCGCCCCACAAGCTCCTCCCAGGCCGAGCCGCTGCCCCGGAGGCATTGCTGGACCAGTTGGGCGTCCTGCTCCAACGCTGCATCAGCCCCGAATCCCGCGACCGCATTCCACGCGAGCCCGGTTGCTGTACCGGGGTCGACTCTTGGCCTGCATGATATGGAACGAAAAGTGCACGTGAAAAGTTCCCCGCCAACCGACCGCCCGTCGGGCGCATCTTAAGCTGCCCAGCGGCCCGCACACAAGCGTCACAGGCTGGGGATATCGGCCGCACCTGCCGGTCGTGCGTCAGTGTTTTGCTTGGGATTTAAGGTGGCTGGCGTTGCTAGCGCTCGCCTTCTCCGACAGGTTCCGGGCCGGTGTGAATGAACACAAACCCAGGCGCTTGATCATTGATCGTTACCCGCACGGGACCTTCATTCCGAAGCATATCGATCAGACCAGACAAGGCACTTCGCTTGAAGAATGCCGTCGCGCTATTGAGATCGGGCGGAAACGTCGGCGGCGGAACGGCGGCAGTATCCTCGACAAAATTAACTTCGGCGATTTTCCCTCGATCGCCCCATAACTGAAGTCGCCCCGGACCGCCGATCCTCGCGTCGAACGAGTAGTTATATTGCTTGATATCGTGCACCTTGAACGCCATGTAGCCCTCCCGTCGTTGCCGATAGTACAGTCCGGATACATACCGGGCAACAAAGGTTGGGCCAGAACCTTCCAGCCAGTAAATGCCTCGAGTTCGAAGAATGGAGTCACTGGCCCGTACGCGAGCGTCAGAAGCTGGGATACTCGTCTGAGGCGGGCAGCCGTAACTTCCCGGTTCGCCGACTTAGGCGGCGAGGTGGGCAGATTGGGAAGCGACTGAAAGCTTCTAGGCTTTCGCCGATTTAGCCAGAGGCCGCGCTGTTCTGGACTCCCAGCCTTTGCGCAGTTCCTCGCGGCGCGCGAGCACGTAGGCTTTGGCGTCATCAAAACTGCGGTAGATGCGCTTGCCCTTGATCGTGTTGCATGGATGGCAGCAAGCCACTAGGTTGTTCGGATCCCTCTTGCCCTTGCGAGCCCGCGGAACGACGAAATCAACGGACATGGCCAGAGCGTTCTCGAAGCTGGCTCTGCCGTCCAGCCCGCAGTACTGGCAACGGTAGCCGTCGCGTTCCAAAATTCTCAAGCCTTCTTGGAGTGTTACTGGCTTGTCTACCAACGTAAACGTCGTGATGTCCAACGGCATCGGGCACCTCCCAAATCGGAAATCGTTCTTGAAGAGGCGGGAATTGCGATCTCCGACTGTGTTTGCCCAAGACCATATGGCAGCGGGTCTCGTAGTGTCAAGCCCGCGGCTAGCATCCCACTCGGATTGGCGATCCAGAGTCGACGATTGACGATCAACGCGCCATCGGGAAGCCGGCCCGCTACCGTCTGGGGCCGGGCGCCTTGACTGACCCGAGTTGGCCCGTTAGGCTGGCTGCCGCATGCGTGCGGGCTCACGGAAGCTCCTCTTCACCCTCATTGGCTTAATCATTCTCGCGGTTCTGGTCTACCGCTCGCGCGGCTTGATCCACCTCGAGGATTTCAGCGGGCAACGGTTGATAGCTGCCATCCGCGGAGCGCGGCTGCCGTTTCTGCTCGCTTCGCTCATTGCCATTTACGCTTGCTACGCGCTGAGGGCCTTGCGCTGGGCGCGACTTTCGCGGCACTTCGGCCCCTCGAGCTTCTGGAACGTTTACCGCATGACGCTCGCGGGCTTCGCTGCGATCTTTCTTCTCGGACGCGCCGGCGAGCCGATCCGGCCGCTGCTGATCGCGCGCAAGGAAAGGCTGCCCGTCTCCGGTATGTTTGGCGTGTACTTCCTTGAGCGCCTCCTGGACACGGCGTGCACCGCAGCGATTGCCGCACTTGCGCTGGCGCTGTTCCCGGACTTGGGCAAGCAGGAGGAGAACGGATCGCTGATTGCTTCGGCGGCGCGGACAACCGGTCACGTTCTTCTAATTGCGCTTGCGGCGATGATTGCGATTGTCGTGTACTTCCGGCTGCACGGCGCGGCGTTTCTCGATAGCCGGCTGGGCGGCTGGCGGGCGCGTGGCGGCGGCTGGGCGAAGCTCGCGGGCGTGGCGTCGGGCTTCAGTCATGGCCTGCAGGCGATTCGCATCTTGAGCGACCTTGCTGCCGCCGTTCTGTATTCCGCCGCCCACTGGGCGCTGGTCGCAGTGATCTATCTGTGGATCCCTCAGAGCTTCGGCGGAAAGCTGGCCACGCTCGGATTTTCGGGCGGAATGCTGGTGCTGGCGTTCACCATGGTGGGCTCGACGCTGCAGTTGCCCGGTGTCGGCGGTGGTTCGCAGCTCGCATCGTTCCTTGCGTTCACGACTGTCTTTGGAGTAGAAAAAGAACCCGCCGCGGCCGCGGCGATTGTGTTGTGGCTGCTGACGTTTGCCGCGTGCTGCCTCGTAGGTGTGCCCCTGCTGATCCACGAAGGCTGGTCCATCGGAGAGCTGCGGCGCACCGCGGAGCGCGAAGAATCCGCCGTGGAGGGAGCGTAGCGGTGCGCCTTGCCGATGCCCGCTCCCTCGGGAGAGTCGCCTGAGTGAAGTGTCCCTTCTGCGGGCATCTCGACGACAAGGTGATTGATTCCCGGGAGGGCCGGGCGGGCGACTCGATCCGCCGCCGCCGCGAATGCCTGAAATGCAGCCGTCGCTTCACCACTTACGAGCGCATCGACGAAATCCCTTACATGGTCATCAAGAAAGACGGTCGCCGCGAGCGGTTTGAGCGCCAAAAGATTTTACAGGGGCTGCTCAAAGCGTGCGAGAAGCGCCCGGTGGCGACGCCGAAGCTCGAGGCCATTGTGGACGAAGTCGAGCGGGTCGTGCATGAGGCAACCGAGCGCGAACTCACGACGAAAGAGATCGGAGAGATGATCATGCATCGGCTTCGAAAGCTGGATAAGGTCGCCTATGTCCGTTTTGCCTCCGTGTACATGGATTTCAAGGACGTTAGGGAATTCATGTCCGAGCTGAAGGGGCTGCTGAAAGAACGCACGAAAAAGTAGAGTATTGGCTCGACCATTCCTGTCTGGGGGACTCCATGGGGAAAACGATCCTGGTTGCGCTCGTGCTGGCGGAGTTGGCGGGTGCCGGAGCCGCCGGTCTCGAGGCGCAGACCAAACCGCCAGCCCTGCGGCCTGCGGTGGCCTTGCCTCCGATCGCTCAAGCGGTTGTGCGGGGCGTCAATCCGGAGAAGATTCGCGCTCACGTACGATTTCTTGCCCACGATTTGCTGGAAGGCCGCGGCACGGGCCAGCGCGGCGGGGACATCGCTGCCGAGTACATGGCCACGCAGTTCGCGCTCGACGGGCTGAAGCCCGCGGGCGACAACGGCACCTACATGCAGAAGGTACCCATGGTCGGCGTGCGCACGCTGCCGGAGACGGCGTTTCGATTTGTGCCCCAGCGCGGCAAGCCGATTGAGCTCAAGATGCTCGACGACTTCGTGACCAACAACGAAAGCCAGACGGAGATGGCCGAAATCGACGCGCCGATTGTCTTCGTCGGCTACGGCATCCGTGCGCCCGAATACCAGTGGGACGACTACAAGGGCGCCGACCTCCGCGGAAAAGTCCTGCTCATGTTCGTGAACGAGCCCCCCTCGACCGACGAAAAGTTTTTCAAGGGCAAGGCGCTCACCTACTACGGCCGCTGGACCTACAAGTTCGAGGAGGCGGCGCGGCGCGGCGCCGTTGCCGCGCTGCTCGTTCATCACACGGACATGGCCAGTTACGGCTGGGAGGTGGTGCGCAATTCCTGGGGCACGGAACGGTCGTACTTGAAGCTCGGAGGCCAGCCGAAGCTCAAGGCCGCTGCGTGGATCCAACTGGAAGTGGCGCGCAAGCTGGCGGCCCTCTCGGGACTTGATCTGAACAAGCTATTCGAAGACGCCAAATCTCGCGACTTCAAACCGGTGCCGCTGCCGGTCAATCTGAAAGCGCGCCTGGCGAGCGCGCTGCGGCCGTTCGAGTCGAATAACGTTCTTGCGATTCTTCCCGGTTCAAGCCCGAAGCTTAGAACCGAGGCCGTGCTCTACACGGCGCACTACGACCATCTCGGCATTCTGCCTGGCGCACCGGGCGACAACATCTACAACGGCGCGATCGACAACGCCACCGGGTGCGGAATCTTGCTGGAGCTGGCTCGCGCTTTTGGCCTGCTCCGGACGCATCCGCCGCGCTCGATCGTATTCGCCGCTGTCACCGGCGAAGAGCAGGGCCTACTCGGCTCGGAGTACCTCGGCCAGCACTCGCCGATCCCGAGCGGAAAGATTTCGATTGATTTGAATTACGACGCGCTGCCGCCGATTGGCGATCCCGAAGAAGTTGAAGTGAGCGGTGCGGAACGCACGACGTTCTACTCGGTGGTGCAGCAAGCCGCGAAAGGCTTTGGCCTTGCCATCCGCCCGGATTCGCGGCCGGAGGCAGGGCACTACTACCGCTCCGACCATTTCAGCCTGGCCCGCGTGGGTATTCCTTCGTTTTCTATCAACGAAGGGATGAAGTACGCGGGTCACCCGGCGGAATGGGGCGAGCAGCAAGCGCGCGACTACAACGAACATCGCTATCACCAGCCGAGCGACGAGTACCGCGCCGAAATGGACTTCACTGGCGACGCCAAGATGGCGCAGCTCGGCTTTGTCTTAGGCTGGAGAGCTGCCACGCAACCGGCTCTGGTCGGCTGGCAGCTGGGCGACGAGTTCGAAGCTGCGCGGAACAAGAGCCAGTAGGGCAGTCATGCGGGCCAGACGCCGGCAGTGAAAGTCTTGATCGTGCGGAAGCCGAGCGTGTCGTAGAGGTGCACGGCCGAGGCGTTGGCCGAGGTCACGGTGAGAGTCAACTCCGTAAAGCGCTGCCGGCGCAGGGCGGCGATGGCAGCGAGCATGAGCTGCCGTCCCAAACCATGCCCCTGATAGCCCGGTTGGATACAGATCTGCGTGGTGTGGCCCACACCGGGCGCCACGGCTGAAGTCAGCACCGCGCCGAGCAGTTCGTCACTGCCCGGAGAGCGCAGGACAAACGAGGCGGCCGGCTGAAACTGCCCGCACCCCGGCAGCAGGATGATGTTCTTGAGAAAACGCAGCGCGCCGGCATGGCTGCGATACTGATCGTTGATCTCGCCGTCCACGTGGTCGGTGTACGCGAGGCGAATCAGGCGCGCGCACGCCTCGAAAAAGCGGTCGTTCCACGGGTCCGCCCGAACCCGTGGGGATGCTTCTTCCGCGACGCCGGCTTCCCGCAGGTCGAACAGCATGAATTGGCGGGCGAAGAGCCGGAACCCTTGTGCGCCGGGCGCGGCGTCCATGGTGCAGCCGAACGGCATCAACTGCGCTTGGATGAGCTCGAGCTGCGGAATCGCGCGCAGATTGAAGAGCAGTTCGTCGAGGAGCCGGCGCCCGATCGCCTGTTGAGGGAAACGCTGCGAGACGTACAGCCCCCCGATCAATCCTTTTTGCTCTTCCAGCACGTAGAAGGAGTAGCCGACCGTCTGCCCGTTTTCGAGGGCAGCAAACCCGGCGAGCGAATGGGCGTCGAGAAAGCGCTTGATCAGCTCGGTGGCGCTGCGGTAGTCCCAGTGCAATTCCTCGCGCCAGTGTCGCGCTTCCTCGTCGAGCAGCGGTTCGAGCTGCCGGACACTCAGTTGCCGAAGGTCCACGATCGCCATGGGTGCGAGGCTGGGTAGCGCGGTCAAGTGCGCCTCCATGATAGCCCAAGCTGCCAAACGCTCGCCCGGAGACCGCCGGTCGGGTAGCGCCCGATGTTAGAACGTTGGAAAGTTGAGAGGAGTTTTCCCCAGGGAGACACGTCCACTCCCTATGTTTTTGTCAGCGCCGCGCCATCTTGGATGCCGTCTGGAGCAGTAATGTCCGGTCTCCTTGGCTCATCCGCCCAAGAAGCTTTTGCAGCTTCGCAAGCATCCGGGCCTCTTTCCCTCGGCTCCCCCATGCGATCTCGTCGGCCGTCTTCCGGCCTGGGAGTTGCAGCAACTTCGGCGGCTCTTCTCCCTCGTAGAACAACTGGTAAAGGGGAACCTCAAGCGCTCGGGCCCATTTCTCCAGAGTTTCAATGTTGGGCACGGTGTGGCCGCACTCGACGCGAGAAATGTAGGGCCGCAAAAGGCCAGTCCGTTTCTCGATGTCGCCTTGGGACAAAGCTTTAGCTTCGCGGAAAGCGCGAAGGCGGTCGCCGATCAGCATCGGAGTTCTCCCCACGGTCCGACGGACCTACCGCTCAACCTCGAAGTAGATGCGGGCCGTAGCCCTGTACTCGGCGATTTTCTTGCCGTCGATCAGCATTTCAAACTCTGCCACGCGCGCCCACTTCATGCCGCGCACGGTCTTGGCGGCCTCGGCAACAGCGTTTTCGGCGGCTTTGGCAAAGCTCTCTTTGGAAGAGCCGACGATTTCGATGACTTTCTGGGCCATGTTTGCCTCCTCTGGATGAGCTGGAGTATATCGCTTCCCGCCCGGCTCGCGCTGCTAAAGTCTGTATTACTCCGACACGCGGCTCGGCGTTCCGCCGGGCGCACCCCGCCGTCTGTGCTAACATCCGCGACGAAGTGCCGGGACAGGGCCGTCCGTTCACCGACGCCAACCCGGCCGCGAGACTGAGGCGCATGTCGTTTCTCTCCAAGCTCCGTTATCCAACACGCTGGTACACGAAACTCCTTGCGGCGATTCTCACGCTGGCCTTCTTTGGTGTGCTCGCCACGGCGACGATTGCCGGCTTTCTGATGTACCGGATCGTCAGGCCGGACCGCACCCACTCGGACATCAACCTGCAAAGTTTTCCCGGCCATCCCGATGCGGTGACGTTCAGCGTTCCGGGCGCCGGCAGCCGCGAGGGCTGGTTTTTCCCCGGGTTCCGGGGCGCGCCGACCATCGTGTTGTGCCACGGGTACCAGTCGAGCCGCGGCGAGCTGCTGACGCTGGTCTCGGCATTGCAGGATCACCAGTACAACGTATTCGTCTTTGACTTCGCCGCGCATGGTACCAATCCGGGAATGACGACGTTCGGGTACAGCGAGGCGGGCGAGCTCCGCGCGGCCATCGAGGCTCTTGCGAAGCGCGGAGACGTTGACGCCGGCCGCTTCGGAGTGTGGGGCTACAATCTGGGCGCGTATGCGGCGCTGGGCGAAGCGGAAGACGACCAGCGCGTGCGCGCCCTGGTGCTCGATTCCGTCTATGACGAGCCGTCCCTGATGGTGAAAGTCCAGGTGGACAAGACGGGCCTCGGCGTTTTTCCCTTGATGGCTCGTTCGGCCGAGTTGAGCTTCGAGTGGCTGAATCATCGATTCCGACAAACGCCGCCGCTCTCGAAAGGCCTGAGCCGTCAGGCCGGCGTCGCGAAGCTGTTTATTCAGGCCGTGGACGAACCCACGCTGGCCGAATCCACGCGTGAGCTCTTCCTCAAAGCGCCTGAACCGCGGGAGCAGGTCATACTGCCGCATGGAAATTTTCCCAGCATGCTAGATGAAGACAAACGCGCCTACGAAAACCGCGTCGTCAGCTTCTTCCTGCAGCACCTGTCGCCGGCCCCTCCGCAGACCTATCGGGAAGAATCTCGACCAAGAACGCGTTCAGGCAAGAGGAATCGATGACTCGGAACGGCCGCCGCCGTTCTCTGAGCTCGCGCAGGCCGGAGGGAGAGACAAAGGCGAGCATTGGCAGCGGCGTTGCGAACGAGCAGTCGGCCAACTCACGCCGCAGGTAGAAGTTCAGCGCATACTGCGAGCCCCGCCGCAGCCGGAAGGCGCAGGGAGCCTGCCAGTTCGCCCCGCGGGGCATCACCTGGGCGGCACGGCGAGCCGACACGATCGCGTCGGACCAGCGCAGGGCCAGCGCCTCGGTACCTACCATCAATACGAGCGTGGTGAGAACGCCCGCGAGAAGCGTGGCGCCGCGATTTCTTCGCACCGCCAGCACCAGGCACGCTGCCAGGCCAACGAACGCAGTGCCCGCGAGGAAGGGAATGAGCTTCGCCGGCGCGCTCGCGGGAAACAGACGGTCGAATGCCCAGGAACAGATTCCGGCCCCCATCAGCGGCGTGGCGGCAACCAGGGCTGCAAACACATCCCCAGAAATTCGCCGCGGCTTCTCCAGTAACGACGCGGCGCCGCGGGCGGCGAAGAGCGCGAATGCGGGTAGCGAAGGCAAGATGTATCCGGGAAGTTTGGACCTGGAGAGGCCGAAGAACAGGACCGGAAAGAGCGCCCAGGCGAGAAGAAACACGACGTGGGGGCGCGTGGCGACCTCCTCACGCGGGCGTCGTGCGGTCCCGTATAGGTCGGAGATCAGGAGCAGAGACCAGGGAAACAGCGCTGCGAGAACCACGGGGATGTAAAACCAAAAGGGCTGTTCGTGGTGGAAGACGGGCGTCAGGTAGCGCGCGAAGTTGTGTTCGAGGAGAAACACGCTGAGGAATTCCGGATTGCGCGCGGCGCAGAGGGTGTACCAGGGTAGCGCAATGGCACAGAAGGCCAGCAAGGCAACCGGATGAATCAGGCGAAGCGCGTCGTTCCAGCGGCGCGTGGCGAGCGCCCACGCGGCGATGCTGCCGCCCGCGAGCGCGAAGGCGGCGGGGCCCTTAGCCAGTGTCGCGGCGCCGAGGAAGACGCCAAACATGACCAGCGCGAGCCATTGCGCTCGGCCACGCGGCGCGTGGCCCGGCGGGGGCACCAGGCCAACCACAATCGTGGCGGCCACCATGGCCAAAACCAGCATGGCGCTGAATAGCATGTCGGTCGAAGCGGCGTGCGAAAACCCGATCATGCCGACGGTGGTAGGGAGCAGAACGAGCAGCCAGCGCGCAGTGGCTTGGCAAAAGAGGCGCCGGGCCAGCCAGGCGATCGCCAGCGTTGCGAGCAGCGCCGAGAGTGCTGAGGGCAGACGCGCGGATCGTTCGGTGACGCCGAAACATTTGAACGAAAGTGCCGCGCCCCAATAGTACAGCACCGGCTTTTCGAACCACGGCTTCCCGTAAAGCCGAGGAGTCACCCCGTCGCCGCCTTCGACCATTTCGCGTGCGACCCAGGCGTAGCGGGGCTCATCAGGGCCAACGAATCCCAGCGTGCCCAGGTGGTTGAAATACCCGACGTAGAGCGCGGCCGCGATCAGCAGGACCCAGCCCAAATCCGCCGGCGTCATCCTGGTTTTTGGGTTGCCGCCCGATCGCATGGCCGCCGAGTCTAGCATCGCCTCCGGATTGCGTCAGCTTCCTGTCCCTGGCATCGGGCCTCAAGGCTCCGTGATAATGTCACCGGATGCGAGAGCGGTTCGAATACGCCGCTGCTTGGTTTGTGCTGAAAACGCTCGGCGCGCTGCCCCGGCCCGTCTCGCGGGCCCTGGGCGTCGGAGTGATAGGTTTGCTTTTCCTGCTGCGGCCGCGCCTGTGGAAAACGGCGATGGTCAATCTGCGGCTGGCGTTTCCCGAATGGACTGCGGCCCAGCGCCGCGCCGTCACCCGCAGGCTGGTACGGAACATCGGCCGGATGGCCGCGGAGTTCGCTCTGTTTCCTCGATGGACGCGCGAGAATGTCGAGCAGACTGTTCTCTTGGACGGCCACGAGAATTTCCTCGCCGGCAGGAGCCGCGGCAAAGGCGTTCTGTTTCTGACGGGTCACTTCGGCGCTTGGGAGATTTCTTCGTTTGCGCACGCGTTGTACGGGTTCCCGCTGCACTACATGGCGCGGCCGATCGACAATGCGCGCGTGGACGCGCTGATTAACGGCTAACGCTGCTTATCGGGCAATCGCCCCATCTGCAAGATTGAAGCCGCGCGGGACATGCTCAAGATTCTTCGCGCCGCCGGGACGATCGGCATCCTGGCTGACCAAAACACCGTGCCTGAAGAGGGCGTCTTCGTGGATTTCTTCGGCAAGGCTGCTTGTGCGACGACTGGAATCGCGCGAGTGGCCCTGCATACCGACGCTGCCGTAGTACCCGCCGTCGCTTACTGGGACGGGTCCCTGCGCAAGTATCGTCTGCGCTTCGAGCCCCCCGTCGAGCTCGTGCGCACGGGGGACCTCGAGCGCGACATCTTCGAAAACACACAGCGGTTCGCAAAGGTCATCGAGGGAATCATCCGCAATCATCCTGACCAGTGGGTGTGGGTCCATGCCCGGTGGAAGACGCGGCCGCAGGGTGAGCCGCCGCTATATCCTTTCTGAGCGAGGTTTCCGATGATTTGCAAGGCACGCGAACTGGCCGACTTGCTCGGCGCGAAATTCGAGGGCGATGCTTCCCTGGAGCTGCGTGGCGTCGCTAGCCCCGAACGCGCCGGACCGCATGACCTGATCTACGTCGAAACGCCGAAGCATGCGGCACGCGCGGCGGCATCGGCGGCGCTGGGTGCAGTGGTGCCGATGGACCTGGCGCTTCCCGGCAAGACACTCCTGCGCGTCGCCAATCCCAAGGCCGCGTTCGCACGGGCGGCCGCGGTGCTCCTGCCTGCGGCGACAATCGCCGAGGGAATTCACCCCACGGCGCTCGTAGCGGCGACGGCGCAGGTCGGCCCAGGCGTGGCGCTCGGGCCATGCGTCGTGATCGAGGAGCATGTGTATATTGGCTCGGGGACGCAGATTGGGGCGCACTGCGTCATCGGGGGCTCCTCGTGGATCGGCGAGAAGTGCCGACTGCATCCTCGCGTGACGCTCTATCCCGGCGTGCGTCTCGGGAGTCGCGTTGAGGTTCATTCGGGCGCGGTCCTCGGCTCGGATGGATTTGGCTATGCCTTCGACGGCGAGCAGTACTGGAAGTTCCCGCAAGTGGGACTGCTCGAGATTGGCGATGATGTCGAGATTGGCGCGAACACGACGATCGACCGCGGCGCCCTCGACGACACGCGCATCTCGAGCGGCGTGAAGATCGACAACCTCGTTCAGGTCGCCCACAACGTCCTGATCGGCGAGCGCACTGTGATCGCTTCGCAGACCGGCGTTTCGGGGTCCAGCGTTATCGGCCGGAACGTGGTGATTGGCGGCCAGGTCGGCATCGCCGACCACTGTCGTCTCGAAGACGGCGCGATTGCCGGCGCGCAAGCGGGTATTCCCACGGGCAAGACAATCCGCGCGGGGGAGCCGGTTTGGGGCACGCCGGCGCGGCCACTCGGCAAGTTCAAAGACCAATATGCTTGGTTTGCCCGTTTGCCGGAATTGGCAGAGCGGATCAAGAAGCTCGAAGCCAAGATCGCGGAGGAAGGGAAGTGAATCGCAGCGACACCAAGGGGCGCTCTCAACGCCGTTTCCTTCTAAAGCCACCGTCCTGGTCTTCTCAGTTGACCCCCGGCGAAAACGCGGCGATAATTCTAGCTGCTGGAGATGTAACTCATCAACGCTCGCATTCTTGCCTGGCCGGGAAGTAGCTCGCAGGGCAGAGGTTAGGCAGGTTTCCGTGAGCGTGTGCAGCCGAGTCATAGACCTACATCCGGCACTGGGGGAGTACTGGCATTGGCCACCGGGACGAGAATTGGCGTAGAAGCGCCCGAGTCCGCAGTCGCACCGCGCTGGGTTGCTGACGGGCTGCGCGAGCGTCTGGAGCGCGCTATTGAGCGCGGCGCAAACCATTTGCTCTCCCTTCAGGCTGACGAGGGGTACTGGCTCGGCGAACTCGAAGCGGACACGACCCTCGAGTCCGACTATATCTACTATTTGCACGTGCTCGGCAGAGCCGACCCCGAGCGAATTGCTAAACTCGCCAACTATGTCCGGCGGCGGCAACTGCCCGATGGAGGCTGGAGCATCTATCCGGGTGGGCCGTCGGAGCTCAACGCCACGGTCAAGGCGTACTTCGCGCTGAAACTCGCAGGGGATCCGCCCGATGCGCCGCACATGGAAGGCGCGCGCCAAGCGGTGCATGGTCTCGGCGGACTCGAGCGCTCGAACTCCTACGTACGCTTTTATCTCGCGCTGGTCGGGGCCGTCGGCTGGGAACTGGTGCCCTCGATTCCGCCGGAGCTGATGCTTCTGCCGAACTGGTTCTACATCAACATCTACGAGATGTCATCGTGGACGCGGGGCATCGTGATTCCGATGGCGATCCTCTCGGCAATCCGGCCGGGGTGGCGGCTGCCGGGGCGCGCCCGAGTGGATGAGCTCTTCCGCGACCCCGCGGACAAGGCGGCTGCCTTCGACTGGAGCGAGCAGCTCCTTTCCTGGCGCAACTTTTTCCTTGCGCTCGACCGCGCGCTGAAACTCTACGAGAAGCTGCCTTGGAAGCCGTTGCGCCGGCGGGCTCTGCGAGAAGCAAAATCCTGGATGCTCGAGCACATCGAGCGCAGCGAAGGCCTCGCCGCGATCTATCCGGCGATGATGAACTCGATCTTCGCGCTGATGGCCCTGGGCCATGGGCCGGACGATCCGCTGACGGCGCGCGAGATTCGCGAATTTTCGCGGTTCGAGATCGAAGAGAGCGATACGATCCGGCTGATGCCGTGCGTCTCGCCGGTGTGGGACACGTGCATCGCCATGGTCGCGCTCGAGGAAGCCAGCCTGCCGGCGAATCACCCCTCGCTGGTGAGGGCCGCCGACTGGCTGCTGGCGAAACAGGTGCTTGCTCCCGGGGATTGGCAGATCAAGAACAAGGACGCCGAGCCGGGCGGCTGGGCCTTTGAGTTCCGCAACGACTGGTATCCGGACGTGGATGACACCGCCTTCGTTCTGATGGCCCTCCAGCGCGTCGACCATCCGGACAAGGCGCGCATGGAGGCCGCTGTCCGCCGGGGCATCCAGTGGCTGCTGAGTATGCAGAACCGCGACGGCGGCTGGGGCGCGTTTGACCGCGACAATGACCGCAGGTTTCTCTGCAACATTCCGTTCGCCGATCACAACGCAATGATCGATCCCTCTACCGCCGACGTGACCGCGCGCGTCGTCGAATGCCTGGGCCGCTACGGCTGGCCGGCCGATCACCCGGTGATCCGGCGCGCGGTAACGTTTCTCGTGAAGGATCAGGCCGCCGACGGCTCCTGGTTTGGCCGCTGGGGCGCGAACTACATCTACGGCACGGGGGGCGTCTTGCGCGCGCTCGAAACCGTTTCCCTAACGGCGCACGAGTACTGCCAGCGCGCAGTGACCTGGCTCCGCGCCGTGCAAAGGTCCGATGGCAGCTTTGGCGAGTTGCTCGCTTCCTATGATGATCCAAAACTCAAGGCGCAGGGCAATGGCACGCCCTCACAGACCGCTTGGGCTTTGATCGGCCTGCTCGCCGCCGTGGATGCGAGCGACCCGGCCATCTCGCGCTCCGTTTCCTTTCTGGTGGAGCGGCAAAACTCCGATGGGTCCTGGAGCGAAACTGAGTTCACGGGTACGGGCTTCCCGTGCGTGTTCTATCTGAAATACCACCTGTATCGTAATTACTTTCCGCTATACGCGTTGGCGCGCTATCGCAATCTCGTCGAGAACGTTCGCGAGTTTCGCGCGCTCGAATTCCGGCCCGCCGAATTCCGGGCACTCAGCGGAGTCAGGGTTTAAGGGGGAAGAATGAGGTTTCCGCTCAAGCTCACCGCCAATCTGACGCGTTACATCGCGTCGAAAAAGATCCGCGGGGAGGAGAAGTTTCCGCTGGTGATGATGCTCGAGCCGCTGCACGCCTGCAACCTGACGTGCACCGGGTGCGGCCGCATCCGCGAATACCATTCGACGATCAACGAGATGCTCACCGTCGAGCAATGCCTGGCCGCGGTCGAGGAGTGCGGCGCGCCCGTCGTCTCCATCTGCGGCGGTGAGCCAACGATTTATCCGGAAATCGGGCGGCTGACGCGCGAGATCCTGGACCGCGGACGGCACATTTATCTCTGCACCAACGGCATGTTCATTCGCAAGCGCCTGCACGAGTTCAAGCCGACCTCCAGTTTCTTCTGGAATGTCCACCTTGACGGGATGGAACGCACGCACGATCTGTGCGTCGAGCGCGACGGCGTCTTCAAGGAAGCCATTGAAGGCATCAAGGTCGCCAAGGCCGCTGGCTTCCTTGTCTGCTCGAACACGACGATCTATAAGGAGACAGACCTGAAGGAGATCGCCGAGCTTTACGCCTATCTCTATGAGCTGGGAGTGGACGGCTACATGCTCTCGCCGGCCTATTCCTACGCGGCCGTGCAGACGAAAGACATCTTCATGTCGCGCGAGGAGATCCGCGAAAAGTTCCGGCTGGCAACCGAGCTCCTGGACAAGTACAACCTAATGATGTCGCCGATTTATTTCGAGTACCTGCGCGGCGAGCGCGAGTTGATGTGCACGGCCTGGGGCAATCCGACATTCAATCCGCGCGGCTGGAAAGGGCCGTGCTACCTCATGACCGACGAGCATCATGCATCGTTCCAAGACTTCATCGAGAAGACGCCGTGGGAGAAGTACGGCCGTGGCCGTGACCCGCGCTGCCAAGATTGCATGGTGCACGTGGGTTACGAACCTTCGGCGGTCCTCGGCGCCCACCGGAAGCTCGGTGACAACTGGAAGATGCTGACGTGGCAGCTCCGAGGAAAGATGGGCGGGGCGCGCGGCAAATCGAACGGAGCGAATGGCGGCAACGGTCACTCGAACGGCAACGGCCATTCGGGCGATCTTTCCTCGATGACACCTCCTCCGAAGGAGGATCTCGTCACGGCAGACGGCCGACTGCGAGTTTTATGACTACACTCGTCACCGGCGCCTCGGGCTTCCTCGGAAGCCACGTGGCGCGGCAGTTGGTGGCGCGCCGCGAAGCAGTCCGGGTCCTGCTCCGCCCGTCGAGCCAGACCCGCGCCATTGACGATCTTTCCGTTGAAAAAACAAGAGGCGATCTGCGTGACCCCGCTTCGCTCGACCGCGCAATGGCTGGTGTCTGCCGCGTCTTCCACGTGGCAGCGGACTATCGCCTCTGGGCCCGCAACCCGCGCGAGATTTACGAATCGAACCTCACCGGCACGAAGAATCTCCTCGACGCGGCGCGTCGCGCCGGCGTGGAGCAGTTCCTCTACACAAGCACCGTCGCGACCGTGGCTGTAGATCGGCCCAACCTGCCCAACGAAGATACGGCAAGCGCACTCGAGGAAATGGTCGGACACTACAAGCGCTCGAAGTGGCTTGCTGAGCAGCAGGCGCTGAAGGCCGCCCGCGAAGGCTTGCCGGTGATTGTCGTGATGCCGACGACGCCCGTCGGCCCGGGCGACTGGAAGCCGACGCCGACCGGCAAGATTGTCGTCGATTTTCTAAACGGCAAGATGCCTGGGTACGTCGAGACAGGCCTGAACTTTGTCGCGGTCGAAGATGCCGCCGCGGGCCATCTGCTCGCCGCCGAGCGCGGCAAGATTGGCGAGCGCTACCTGATTGGCGCCGAGAATCTGACCCTCAAACAAGTGCTGGACGTGCTCGCTCGCATCACGGGCCTCGCCGCGCCGCGGTTCAAGGTTCCGCATGCGCTGGCGCTTGGCGTCGCTTACGCCGAGACGGCCTTTTCGCGCTTGCTCGGCCGCGAACCGCAGATTCCCCTCGAAGGAGTGAAGATTGCGCGGCACCTGATGTTCGTGGATTGCTCGAAGGCGCAGCGCGAGCTGGGCTTTCGTCCCGGGCCGGTCGAAGCGGCGCTCGAGCGCGCCGTGCGCTGGTACGAAGCCAACGGATACGTTGCCGCGCGGGCGACGCGCCGCTTGGCTCACGCCGCGACTGCTTGAAACTTGTATGCGCGTCCTCGTCACGTTCGCCGTCGAAGCTGAATTCGCCCCTTGGCGGAAGCTGCGCTCTTTTCGCCGTATTTCGAAATCGCCTTTCGAAATTCACGGCGCGCAGCTTGGGCCACATGATGTTCGCGTTTTGCTGACAGGCATCGGCTGGGAAAACGCCCGCAGGACTGCAAATCCCCTCATGCAAGATGTATTTGACGCGTGCATTTCGTCCGGACTAGCAGGAGGACTGAAATCCAAGTATCACGCTGGCGACATTCTCGCCTTTCGGGAAGTGGGTGAGGTCAAAGGCGAACGGCGAATGCCTTCCAGCCCCTGGCTTTTTGAGTGCGCCTGCAAGCAAGGGTCAATTGCCGCGCCAAAGCTCCTCACATCGAGGAGACTTGTAGTGACCGCGGAGGAAAAGCAAGGGATGAGCTTGTTCGGCGATGCGGTTGACATGGAGAGTTTTCGCGTCCTGGCTGCGGCCCAAGGCCGGGGCATTCCGGCCTTAGCTCTTCGTGCAATTGCGGATACAGCGGAGGAAGATCTACCGATGGATTTCAGCGAGCACATCTCGGACACGGGACAAATTGCCGTCGGACAGGTCCTCGGCAAAGTCGTGTTCTCCCCTCAGATTATTCCCGCAATGATCCGCTTCGGCGCGCGCACAAAACATGTTGCAGAGAATCTTGCTAATTTCATCGATGCTTTCGTTCTTGGGTTGACATCGCATGTGCTCGCAAAGGAACGAGAGGTCGCCGCCCAATGAGCCGCGCCGGGGCCATCCTCGAACCCCACGCCGCTTTCGGCCCCGTCCCGAAGACGATGCGCGCCGGCGTCTATCGCGGGAAAGGGATTGTTCGCGTCGAAGAAGTGCCGGTTCCTGAAGTTGGCGACGGAGAAGTTCTGATTCGCGTCGCCGCCTGCGGCATTTGTGGCACCGATCTCAAGAAGATTTTCCACGGCTTTGTCGAGCCGCCGCAAATTCTCGGCCACGAAGTGTCGGGCACGGTCGTGGCCGTGGGCCGCGGCGTTACGAAATGGAAGCCCGGCGACCGCGCCGTCAGCTTTCATCACATTCCCTGCGGCCACTGCTTCTATTGCCAGCGGCGCCTTTTTTCTCAATGCCCCACGTATAAGAAGACGGGCCTCACCGGCGGCTTCGCGCCGAATGGCGGCGGCTTCGCGGAATACGTCAAGGCGATGCCGTGGGTCGCGGAGCAGGGTATCGTCGCCATTCCTCCCGGCATCTCATTTGAAGAGGCCACCTTCGTCGAGCCGGTGAACACCTGCCTCAAAGCCGTACAGAAGGCGCGTGTCGCCGCGGGCGAGAACGTGCTTGTCGTGGGCTGCGGCCCGATCGGACTCATGCTTGCTATGCTGAGCAAGCTTGAAGGCGCCAGGGTTTACGCGAGCGACCCCATGCCCGAGCGTCGCGCCAAGAGTTTGCAATCTTGTACAGTGGAGGCGTTCGACCCGGCTCCGGGTACACTGGTCGATGAGGTTCGCGCGCGGACGGGAGGCCGCGGCGCCGACGCCGTGCTCGTTGCCGTGCCGCATCCCGCCGTGGTTGTCGAAGCGCTCGCCGCGGCACGGCCCGGCGGGCGCGTGCTGCTCTTTGCGCAAAACGACCCGGTGACAAGGGTCGAGTTCCCTGCGGCGGCGGTTGGGGTTGAGGAAAAGGAGATTTTAGGTAGCTACAGCGCCGCCGTGGACATCCAGGAAGCGGCCGCCGATCTGGTCTTTTCGCGGCGGCTGCCCGTGGCGCAGTTGGTCACGCACCGGTTCCCGCTCGAGCAGATCCGCCAGGCACTCGAGCTGGCCGCCAATCCGGCGGCCGATTCGCTGAAGATTCTTATTACGCACTCCTGAGGGGTTCAGGCAAGAAAGGGAAGACATGCCGCAGGAAGCCTTGCAAGCGAAACTGGGGGTCGCGCGGCCCGCAGCCCGCATGACCGCGGCCGTTCTATACGGCAGCGAAGACCTGCGCATCGAACAGGTGGACGTTCCCGCGGTCGCGCCCGACGAGGTCTTGCTGCGCGTGCGCCTTGCACTGACTGATGGCACCGACCTGAAAGTCTGGAAGCGCGGCTACCACGCACGGATGATCCAGCCGCCGGCGATTTTCGGACACGAAGCCGTAGGCGAAATCGTTGCTGTCGGCTCGGAGGCTGCCTCACGCTGGCAGCCGGGAATGCGCGTCGTTCCCGCGAATTCGGCGCCCTGCCGCAACTGCTACTACTGCCTGCGCAGCCAGGAGAATCTCTGCGCCGATTTGCTCTTCAACAATGGCGCCTACGCCGAGTACATGCGCGTCCCTGGGCGCATCGTGCGCGAAAACATGCTGCAGGTTCCCGAGCATGTTTCCGACGTGGATGCGGCGTTCCTCGAGCCGCTCGCCTGTGTTCTGCGTGGCGTGCACGAGATGAACGTGCAGCCCAACGATCTGGCCGTCGTAATCGGCCTCGGCCCGATCGGCTTGAAGTTTGTGCGCATGCTTTCACGCGCTGGCGCGCGAGTGATCGCCCTGGGCAAGCGCCCTGAGCAGCTCGAAACAGCGCAGCGGTTCGGCGCGCAGCGGCTGCTGAACGTTAGCGCGCAGGGCGATGCGGTGCGCGCAGTCCGCGAGATGACGCCCGAGGCTCGCGGCGCCGATTGCGTTGTGGAAGCGGCCGGCAATACCACCACTTGGCAGTGGGCGTTGCAGATGGTCCGTCGAGGCGGCGTGGTGAATCTTTTCAGCGGGCTTTCGCACGGCACGCGAATGGAAATCGAGCCGGCAGCGGTTCATTATTCCGAGATTACGGTGAAGTCCACGTTCCACCATACGCCCCGCTTTTTCCGCGAGGCGCTCGAAGTCGTTGCCCGCGGTGACATCTCTGCGCGGGATTTTATTTCGGGGGAAATCCGGCTCGCCGAGCTGCCCGAGGCCTTTCGCAAGATGAAGTCACAGCGCGGCGAGATCAAACTCGCTGTGCGCCCGTAGGGATCGCCGGCGTTCTCGTCCCAGGATGCTTCGACAGGCTGAACTGGAGATTGCGCGCCACGCGCCGCCTTCCGGCTGTTCGCCCGCGGCCGCGCAGGGCTACACGCGCTGGCTCGCCACACATCACTACGAGAATTTCAAGGTCGTCTCCTGGCTCCTCCCGCGCGATCTGCATCAGCACTTCTACAACGTCTACGCCTACTGCCGCTGGGCCGACGATTTGGGCGACGAAGTTCCCGACCCGAGGCGGGCTCTCGAGCTTCTCGACTGGTGGGAGGACGAACTGCGCGCGTGCTATGCAGGACGTCCCTCGCATCCGGTTTTTGTCGCCCTGGAAGAGACCATTCGCGCCTGCGACCTCCCCATCGAGCCTTTCGGCGATCTCCTGACGGCGTTTCGCCAGGACCAGACCGTCATGCGTTATCCCACGTGGGACGACGTACTCGGCTATTGCCGCTATTCTGCGAATCCCGTCGGACGGCTGGTTCTCTATTTGTGCGGTTATCGCGATGGCGAACGCCAGCAGCTCTCCGACTCCACGTGCACCGCGCTGCAGCTCGCCAATTTCTGGCAGGACGTTTCGCGCGATCTCGACAAGGGCCGCATTTACATTCCGCTCGATGCCCTCGCCGCGCACGGTCTGAACGACGCCGACGTCGTGGCGCGCCGCTTCGACGACCGTTACGTGGATCTGATGAAAGGCCTCATCGCGCGCACCCGGCGGCTGTTTGCTGCCGGGATGCCGCTGGGACAAATGGTGGACGCGCGGCTCCGCGTGGACCTCGAGATGTTCAGCCGCGGTGGCATCGCCGTCCTCGACTCCATCGAGCGCATGGGCTACGACACGCTGCACCAGCGTCCCGCAATCAGCCGCGGCCAGCAGGCGCGCCTTCTCGGACGGGCGCTTCTGACACGCCTCGTGGCGCGTGAGCCGTCGCATCAAGATGGGCGTGACGCCCGCAGCTCCGCTCTGATTGCCGAGTCTTACGAGGAATGCCATCGCGTCGCTCGCCGCGCTGGCAGCAACTTCTATGCCGCCTTCTTTCTCCTGCCGCGTGCAAAGCGCGACGCTCTTGCCGCTCTCTACGCCTTCATGCGTCTCGCTGACGACGTTTCCGACGAAGCGGGCGACCTTCGAGCAAAGCAGCGCGAACTCGCCCGCTGGCGCGCGATGCTGGATGCCGCGCTGACCGGCAATGCTCCCGCCGCCCACCCCGTTCTGCCTGCGCTCGTGGACACTGTCAGACGCCACGGCATCCCTCCGCGCTATCTGCACGACCTCATCTCCGGTGTCGAGATGGATCTGACGGTCACCTCGTACGCCACGTTCGACCGCCTGCGCGAATACTGTTACCGCGTAGCCGGAACAGTCGGTCTCACCTGCGCGCACGTTTTTGGTTTTCGCGATCCGCGAGCACCCGACCTCGCGGAAAGGCTCGGCCTGGCGTTCCAGCTGACGAATATCCTCCGCGACGTCGCGCCCGACTTTGCCGTTGGCCGCGTCTATCTTCCCGAGGAAGACCTTGCGCGCTTCGGCGTCTCACCCCCGGATTTTGGCCGCCACGAAGCCACCCTCGGAGTCCGCGAGTTGCTGCGCTTCGAAGCCGAACGAGCCTGGACGTTCTACGAAGAAGGTTCGAAGCTTCTGGGCCTGATCGATGCCGACAGCCGCCCCGCGCTCTGGGGCCTCGTGCGCACCTACAGCGCCCTTCTCGCGCGCATCGAAGCGCGTGACTTCGATGTTTTCTCTTCCCGCGTGCGGCTTTCCGCTGCCGAGAAGATGTATATTGGCGGCTTTGCGCGGGTGGGCCGCCTGACGGAGGCGAATGTCCTCGAAAAGCGTGATCGTGGTCGGCGGGGGATTGGCCGGGCTGGCAGCCGGAATCGCGCTGGCTGAGTCCGGCTACCGCGTTCGCCTCTTCGAAAAACGTCCTTTCCTCGGCGGCCGCGCCACCTCTTACGTTCTGCCCTCCGGCGAGCACGTCGACAATTGCCAGCACGTCACGCTCGGGTGCTGCACGAACCTTGAGGATTTCTACCGCCGCGTTGGCGCGACTCAGAAGATTCGCTTTTTCGATCAGCTCATTTTCGTCGATCGGCAAGGCCGCCGTGGCGCCATCAAATCCTCTTTGTTTCCCGCACCGCTCCATCTCGCCTCATCGTTCGCTTCTTTTCCCTTGCTCGGATGGGCGGACAAGCGCGCCATCGCCCGCGCGATGCTCGACATCATCCTCAGCGGTGGCCATCCCCGCGACCTCGACGAGCCTGGGGACATCACCATGCTCGAATGGCTTCGCCGCCGCAAGCAGACCGGCGCGGCCATCGAACGCTTCTGGCGCGTCGTCCTGGTCAGCGCACTCGATGAAGAACTCGACCGCACCGACGCCCGCTACGGCGTCGAAGTGTTCTGGAAGGCGTTTCTCGCGAATCGCAACGGCTACCGCATGGGTGTCCCGTCCGTGCCGCTTGCCGAGCTCTACGACGGCTG
>JACXTT010003618.1_pt1 | contig 23599 bp, 22 predicted proteins | sample 9270951 | NCBI WGS metagenome assembly JACXTT01 (sample SAMN15532306, study PRJNA645909) | rock metagenome | isolation source: weathered quartz diorite | place: Puerto Rico | collected 2017-06-21
AAATAGTTGTACGCGGCCTTCTTGTTGTCGGCGATGCGGGAGGAGGTATCTTGTTTCTTTGTGGCCATGACTCGGGAATGTTGGGGCTGCATGGCTTCAATACAATCCGTCGCGCACGCGGTGCCGATTCTATGAAAACAGTCAACAAGTCCGTCCTCATCTGGTACAGCGCCGAAGAGATGTATGCGCTCGTCACCGACGTGGCCAAGTATCCGCAGTTTCTGCCCTGGTGCGACAAGTCGCGAATCATCGAGCAGGACGAGGCCGGGATGACCGCCGAAGTCGGCCTGGCCTTTGCCGGCCTGCACCAGAGCTTCACCACCCGCAACACCCATGTGCCGGGGCGCGAAGTCCAGCTCAAGCTGGTCGACGGGCCGTTCTCCAACCTCGACGGCAAGTGGAAATTCGTGCCCGTGGGCGAAGAGGGCGAGCGCGCCTGCCGCGTCGAGCTGCACCTGAGCTACGGCTTCAGCAATTTCGCCCTGCAGGCGCTGGTGGGGCCGGTGTTCGACACCATTGCATCGAGCCTGGTCGAAGCCTTCGTCAAGCGCGCAGAGCAGGTGTACGGCAGCTCTTGATGATCGAGGTCACGCTGAGCTGCTCGCCCGCGGCGCGCGAGGTATTCGAGCAGGTCCTGCAGCTCGCGCCCGGTGCCACGCTGGTCGATGCGGTGAAGGCGAGCGGCCTTTCCGCGTGCTTTCCCGACCTGGACTGGCGCCATGCCATGACGCCGGGCATCTGGGGCAGGGTGGTCGAGTGGGAGCAAGCGCTGAAGGACGGGGACCGCATCGAGCTGTGCCGGCCCCTCGCGGTCGATCCCAAGGTGGCGCGGCGGGAGCGTTTCCAGCGCCAGGGCTCTAAGGGCACGGGCCTTTTTGCGACCCGCCGCAAGGGCGGCAAGGCCGGCTACTGAAGCGAGCGAGGCTGAGGCCTTACTTGCAGTCGGAGTCGATCACCGATTGCACGCGCTTCTGTTCGGCGGCGCGTGCCGTGTCATCCATGATTTCGCGTTCGCCCTGGGCATTGACCCGCGCGATGCGCATGCCGCTGTCGACCGTCGCCTTGGCCTGACGGGCGCGGGTGCAGTTCTCGGCCTTGGCCTGGGCCACCTTGGCGGCTTCCGCGGCCTGCTTGGCCTTGGCTTCGGCCTCGGCCTTCTTGGTCTTTTCCTCGAGTTCCTTGTCGACGCCGGTGGGCTTCGGAGCCGCGGCGGCCTTGGCGGGCGCGCCGCTGGCAGCGTCGGCAGCGCCTTCAGCCGGCGGTGCGTCGACATTCGGGTTGGCGGTGGAGCGCGCAGCGGGCGGCGGGCCTACACGGCGCAGGATGTTCTTCTCGGGCACCTCGGGCGGCGGTGCCTGGTCGCTGAAGACCTTCTTGCCGTTCTTGTCGAGCCATTGCCACTGCGCGCTCGCCGACAGCGGCATCGCAACGACACATCCCAATAGCAGCCAGTGCACGAATTTCATCCCCGAAGTTTAGCCTTGCCTTACTTTTTGCAACATCCGGATTGGGTTGTTTTGCAACGTTCGTTAATGGCCTGCGCCAGCAAACCCCTCGGGGCCCTCGTTACAATCCGTCTTTTGGAGCTTCACCCATGCGCCTTCTCGGCAAAGCGCTCACCTTCGACGACGTGTTGTTGGTGCCAGCGTTCTCCCAGGTCCTGCCCAAGGACACCTCTCTCGCCACCAAACTCTCCCGCAACATCACGCTGAACCTGCCGCTCATCTCGGCGGCCATGGACACCGTGACCGAAGCCCGCCTCGCGATCGCCATCGCACAGGAGGGCGGCATGGGGATCGTGCACAAGAACCTCACCGCGCAGCAGCAGGCCGCAGAAGTGGCCCGGGTGAAGCGCTACGAATCGGGCGTGCTGCGCGACCCGGTCGTCATCACCCCGACGCACTCTGTGCGCCAGGTGATGGCACTGTCCGACCAGCTCGGCATCTCGGGCTTCCCGGTGGTCGACGCCGGCAAGGTGGTCGGCATCGTCACGGGGCGCGACCTGCGCTTCGAGAACCGCTACGACGTGCCCGTCAGCGAAATCATGACGCGGCGCGAAAAGCTCATCACCGTGCCCGACGGCACCACGCTGGCCGAAGCCAAGGCGCTGCTCAACAAGTACAAGCTCGAGCGCCTGCTCGTCATCAACGGCGACTGGGAGCTCAAGGGCCTGATCACCGTCAAGGACATCACCAAGCAGACCAGCTTCCCCAACGCCGCACGCGACGCCAACGGCCGCCTGCGCGTGGGCGCGGCGGTCGGCGTGGGTGACGGCACCGAAGAGCGCGTCGAGGCGCTGGTGAAGGCCGGCGTCGACGCGATCGTGGTCGACACCGCGCACGGCCACAGCGCCGGCGTGATCGAGCGCGTGCGCTGGGTCAAGAAAAACTATCCGCAGGTCGACGTCATCGGCGGCAACATCGCCACCGGCGACGCAGCGCGCGCGCTGGCAGATGTCGGCGCCGACGCGGTCAAGGTCGGCATCGGCCCCGGCTCCATCTGCACCACTCGCATCGTGGCCGGCGTGGGCGTGCCGCAGATCATGGCGGTCGACAGCGTGGCCACCGCGCTGCAGGGCACGGGCATTCCGCTGATCTCCGACGGCGGCGTGCGCTACTCGGGGGACATCGCCAAGGCCATCGCGGCCGGCGCGAGCACCGTCATGATGGGCAGCATGTTCGCCGGCACCGAAGAAGCACCGGGCGAAATCGTGCTGTACCAGGGCCGCAGCTACAAGAGCTACCGCGGCATGGGTTCCATCGGCGCGATGCAGCAGGGCAGCGCCGACCGGTACTTCCAGGAATCGACCACCGGCAACCCCAACACCGACAAGCTGGTGCCCGAAGGCATCGAAGGCCGCGTGCCCTACAAGGGCTCGATCGTCTCCATCGTCTACCAGATGGCCGGCGGCGTGCGTGCCAGCATGGGCTACTGCGGCTGCGCGACCATCGCGGACATGCAGAACAAGGCCGAATTCGTCGAGATCACCACGGCCGGCATCCGTGAGAGCCACGTTCACGACGTGCAGATCACGAAGGAAGCGCCGAACTACCGCGCTGAATAAGCCCAATCTGGCCAGACCTTGAAAGTCAGGCCAGAGTGGGTTTAGAATTTGGGCCAGATTCAAATTTTCTGGCCCAAATGCAATCTATCGGTGTCGCTGAAGCCAAGAACAACTTCTCTGCCCTGATCGACTCCGTCGAAAAGGGCGAGGAGGTTCGCATCACCCGCCACGGCAAGGAAGTCGTGCGCATGCTGCCGGTGCGCCGCAAGCCGGTCATCACCGACGAGCAGATCCAGCGCGAGCTCGGCCAGATCGACGCGTTGCACGCCACCATCCAGCCCGGCCCCGCGCCGAGTGCCTTGCGCAGCGAAGGGCGCCAGCCATGACCGCCTTCGTCATGGACGCCTCGGTCACCGCCGCCTGGCTGCTGCCCGACCACGCCACGGAACACACCCGCAAGCTCTACGCCGCCATCCGCCGCGACGAGGTCGAGCCGCAGGCGCCCAATGTCTGGCAATGGGAATGCGCCAACATCCTCGCCAACGGCGTGCGCAGCGGCCGTATTCCCTCGTCCGCGGTCGAAGGGCTGTGGAGCGTGCTCGACGCCATTCGCCACCGCGTCGAGCTGCACGAGCTTGCGCCGGCGCAGCACAAGGCCGTGCTCGCGGTGGCCATCGACGCCGGGGTGTCCCAGTACGACGCGGGCTATCTCTGGCTCGCAAAATCGCTCAATCTTCCGCTCGCCACCTTCGACGAGCGCCTCATCCAGGCCGCGCCGCAAGCGGGCGTCCGGCTGTTCGACATTTCAACGCTCTGAGTCCCAACGCCATGCAACACGACAAGATCCTCATCCTCGATTTCGGCTCGCAAGTCACGCAGCTGATCGCCCGCCGCGTGCGCGAAGCCCATGTGCTGAGCGAAGTGCACCCCTGCGACGTCACCGACGAATGGGTGCGCGAATACGCGGCCGACGGCCACCTCAAAGGCGTGATCCTTTCGGGCAGCCACGCAAGCGTGTACGAAGAGACCACCGACAAGGCCCCGCAAGCCGTGTTCGATCTCGGCGTGCCGGTGCTCGGCATCTGCTACGGCATGCAGACCATGGCCCACCAGCTCGGCGGCAAGGTCGAGGGCGGCCACAAGCGCGAGTTCGGCTTCGCGGCCGTGCGCGCCCACGGCCACACCGCGTTGCTCAAGGACATTGCCGACTTCACCACGCCCGAGGGCCACGGCATGCTCAACGTGTGGATGAGCCACGGCGACAAGGTCACCGAACTGCCGCCCGGTTTCAAGCTCATGGCCAGCACCGACAGCTGCCCCATCGCCGGCATGGCCGACGAAGCGCGCCGCTACTACGCGCTGCAGTTCCACCCGGAAGTGACGCACACCGTGCAGGGCAAGGCGATCATCGAGCGCTTCGTGCTCGGCATCTGCGGCGCCAAGCCCGACTGGGTCATGCGCGACCACATCGCCGAAGCCGTGCAGAAGATCCGCGAGCAGGTGGGCGATGAAGAGGTCATCCTCGGCCTGTCGGGCGGCGTCGATTCGAGCGTGGCCGCCGCGCTCATCCACCGCGCCATCGGCGACCAGCTGACCTGCGTGTTCGTCGACCACGGCCTGCTGCGCCTGAACGAAGGCGACATGGTCATGGAAATGTTCGAAGGCAAGCTGCACGCCAAGGTGATCCGCGTCGATGCCAGCGAGCTGTTCCTCGGCAAGCTCGCCGGCGTGAGCGACCCCGAAGCCAAGCGCAAGATCATCGGCGGCGAATTCGTCACCGTGTTCAAGCAAGAGGCCGCCAAGCTCAAGGCCGGCGACGGCGGACACAAGGGCGCGACCTTCCTTGCGCAAGGCACCATCTACCCCGACGTCATCGAGTCGGGCGGCGCCAAGAGCAAGAAGGCCGTCACCATCAAGAGCCACCACAACGTGGGCGGCCTGCCCGAACAGCTCGGCCTGAAGCTGCTCGAGCCGCTGCGCGACCTGTTCAAGGACGAAGTGCGCGAACTGGGCGTGGCCCTCGGCCTGCCGCCCGAGATGGTGTACCGCCACCCGTTCCCCGGCCCGGGCCTGGGCGTGCGCATCCTCGGCGAAGTGAAGAAGGAATACGCCGACCTGCTGCGCCGCGCCGACGCGATCTTCATCGAGGAACTGCGCAACTTCACCGACGCCGAGACCGGCAAGACCTGGTACGACCTCACGAGCCAGGCCTTCACCGTGTTCCTGCCGGTGAAGAGCGTGGGCGTGATGGGCGATGGCCGCACCTACGACTACGTGGTCGCGCTGCGCGCGGTGCAGACCAGCGACTTCATGACGGCGGATTGGGCGGAGTTGCCGTATGCGCTGCTCAAGAAGGTGTCGGGGCGCATCATCAATGAAGTGCGTGGCATCAATCGCGTGACCTACGACGTTTCGAGCAAGCCGCCGGCGACGATCGAGTGGGAGTGATTTGCTGCACTTCGCTGACATTCGGCAGTTATCGAAAAAGTAACATAAGTTATTGATTTATAAATATTTTCTTCTTGAAATTTATCGGCAACGATTGGCGCCAAGCAGCTCAACGTGTCGGTTGATCGGTCGGTAGTCAAAGTTCGTTCTCTTGGTTTGAAATTTGTACCGTCAGCCTGTTTCGACGCGCGACGGTAAAAAAGAAAGAGAAAAGCTAGGTTTCATGCGGGTTCCGGGCGTGTTTGCAGTTTGAGCGTGCTTGACGGTAAAGGCGCTCTCCCCCAGGGGAACGCATGCTCACCGATACCGCGCTCAAGAACCTCAAACCCAAGGCTGCTGTGTACAAGGTGACCGACCGCGACGGCATGTACGTCACCGTGTCGCCTGCCGGCACGGTCACCTTCCGGTATGACTACCGCGTGAACGGCCACCGTGAAACTCTGACGATTGGTCGCTACGGGGCTGATGGCTTGTCGCTGGCCAGAGCCCGTGAGCGGTGCATTGACGTCCGGCGTGCCGTGTCCGGCGGCAAGTCGCTGGCGCAAGAGAAGCAGCGCGAAAAGCGGCGCTTGTCTGAGTCCAAGACCTTTCAGGAATTTGCCGACAGGTGGGCTAAAGACGCCAGGATGGACGACAGCACGCGCTCGATGCGCAAGAGCATCCTCGACCGCGACATCCTGCCCGCCTTCAAGAACCGCCTGCTGACCGAGATCACGTCGGACGACCTGAGTGACCTCTGCAACAAGGTCAAGGGCAGGGCGCCTCCGCCACCGCCACCGCCGTCCACGTGCGTGACATTGTCAAGCAAATCTATGGGTTTGCCATCCTGCATGGTAAGAAGGTTGCCAACCCGGCCGATGACGTGGGGCCGTCGTCGATCGCGACCTTCGTGCCGAAAGACCGCGCCTTGTCGCCCGTCGAAATCCGACTGATGCACCAACAACTGGAAATGGTGGAGTCGTACCCGACCATCCGCCTGGCACTCCGGCTCATCCTGCTCACCCTGGTGCGCAAGGGTGAGCTGATTCATGCCACCTAGAACGAGATTGACTTAGAGAACGCGCTCTGGACCATCCCCAACGAGCGCATGAAAGGTTCCAAGGCGCGCAACGTCTATTTGTCGCAGCAGGCGCTCGACATCATGGTCGCGCGGCGTACCTGCGCAGGCGGTTCCAGGTTCGTGCTGCCTTCGCGCTACGAGCCCGACAAGTGCATGTCCAATGCGACCCTCAACCGCGTGACGCAACTGGTGGCCGCGCGGGCGAAAGAGAAGGGCCTGCCCTTGGATGGCTTCACGGTGCAAGACCTGCGTCGTACCGGCTCGACCATCCTTAACGAACTGGGCTTCAACAGCGACCGGCTCGAGAAGTGCCTGGCCCACGAGGACGGGCGCTCGTCGCGCGGGGTCTACAACAAAGCCGAGTACGCCGAACAGCGTCGGCACATGCTGCAAGAGTGGGCAGACATGATCGACGCCTGGGCGGCAGGCAAATCCCACACGCCGACCTTGATGCCTCCGTCGATGAAGGTTATTACGACGCAATCATTGCTTTGACGGGCGGCGCTTACGCTGCCGCATGTCGAGGGAGGGCGCACGCTTCATCTGTGCGGTGTCTGATACTTGGCGGCGCGCCTCGATCCAGGCCTCGACCTCCGCGAGATCCCACACTACGCAGCGCGAGGTCAGGTTGAATCGGCGCGGAAACTCCCCTCGACGCTTCATGTCGTAGATCGTGGCGACGAAGCGCGCCAGGTGGTGTGCAATCTGTGCGTCGTTGGGCTTGCAAGGCGTGGCTGCCTCGCCCACCGCACGGACCTGGCCAGCGATGTCGACCTCGACGACAAAGGGCGTCCCGATGGACTGGGACGAGCGCCATACGAGGTCACCGGCCATCAACGGCGCAAGTGACAGGCAACCGAAGGCCATCAGCCGCCAGTTCTTCGCCTGCACGCGCGCGCTGCCAATGCGCTGGTCCCAGACCTGCGCGGCGGCTTTGTAGGGGGTGACGGATTCGGGCGTCGCCAAGTACCGCGCCTGGGATCGTTTGAATCGCATCTGGATCTGCTATGAATTCGAGTCATCGCGCAGGCTCGGGCTGGCGCCGCTACCGCCGACATCGCCGGAACGCAACGTGTGCGCAGCCCATCGATCTGGACAGGCATAAGCCAAACCGCTAGCCTTCGTTTACAAACAAATTGGAGGAGGAAATGATGATCAAGACCCGTGTCCTGGCGGCCACAATGGCCTGCCTGCCAATGTTTGCGCTAGCGCAATCCTTTCGCGTCGCGAGCTGGAATCTGGGATGGCATGTGTCGAGTCCAGAAGTGCCGAGTTGGATCGACAAGTGCAGCCGAACCTTCAAGAAGAACCCCGCGACCAAGCGTTGGGATATCGTCCCGGCCGATACCGTGGGCGCCACCGTGGGTTGGTTCATCAAGGAATCGCGCGCTAACCTCGAAGACGTCGACTTGTCCAAGATGCCACCGTGCGGCGTCTACCAGACGTCTAACTTCACGGGCATTGCCGTCACCAAGGATGCCTACGCCAACCGCGTGCGCCAACTCGCCACCTTGATGCAATCCGCCGTCCGACCAGACGTGATTGCTTTCCAGGAGGTCTCAGGCGTAGCGGCGGTGAAGGAAGCCCTGGGTTCCCAGGCCGACCAGTACAACGTCTGCTCGTTCGATGGCCAGTTCAAGGTACAGCGCCTGGCTTTCGCTTGGCGCAAGCAACTTGGCGAGGCCGCCGAGGCCTGCCAAGTTGTCGCTCCGGTTTCGCTGCCGCAAGAACTGCCCGAAAACCAGATGCGCCCCGCCTTGACCGTTGGCCTGCGCCTGAGCGGCAAGCTGGTGCGGTTCATGACCGTGCACATGAAGTCTTCCTGCGTGAGCTCGCTCGAGAAGGGCAAGCTCGACAACGACAAGGAAGATGCTTGCGTTCTACTGCAAAAACAGATTCGCCCGCTAGAAGCGGCCGTCGAAGCGCTGCCCGGCGGCGCTGACCACTTCGTGGTCTTGGGCGACTTCAACCGCAACCTGTGGCATGAGCTGCATGAAGTCAGCGGCTCGGAGGCGATCCGCTCCGACGGCGAACGCCAGCTAACCAAGCCGATGCCTCCCGGGGTGCTGAGCAAGAGCCTGTTTAAAGAAGTGTTCGACGGAGAACCGGGCGGCCCGGTCACGCTGGTGCCGTTGTCATGCACAGCGGTCGCGGCCAATCAAGCGCTATGCGACGCTGCGAAGACGCGCGCTCTGACCAAGGACGAGAACAAGGTGCTGGCCGGCTTTGCGGCACTCGGCTGCCGCAACCCCATCGGCCTGGACCACTTCGTCGTGTCCGCCTCCCTCCAACCGAAGGTGAAGGCCGCTGAGAAGCTGTCCTTGGGTAGGCTTGGTGGCAGCAAGGGGCCGATCGAAGGTAAGCCGAATCCGGTGCTCTCGGTTTCGGACCATTGCCCCATCGTAATGACCCTCGACTTGTGAGTGCATCGTCATGAAACTCGATATCCGAACCGAAGAGCAACTCAAGCAATGGCTGGTGTCCCCGCAACCTGCCGTGTTCCAGAAGATGAATCTGTTCACGCATGCAGAGGCCATCCAGGCCGTGCCATTGGAAGGTTGCGCTTTCATTGGCTGCGAGATAACGCCGGGACTCGCGGCAGCGGCCGTCAAGTCGGAATGCGTCATCCTGCCGCCTATCCCCCGCACGAAGGACGCACCATTCGACGCCTACACGATCAGCCTGTATTCGCCGGAAGAGCTCTATAAAGGCTACGACCCTGCCGATCTTTCGACCAAGGATGCGTATCTCGACCGGCGCATCTACCTGACCTATATGGACGCCAATAAGCAGCTGTTGCCGATCTCAGCGGACGTGATGCTTTTCAGGCGAATGCATGACGCGACGGTGGGGGCGGCATTAGAGCCGATCGTGGAAGCGTTAGGGCCGAAGATCGTGGCGATCATGGGCGGCCACGACAGTCCTCGCAAGAGCGCGATCTACGCCCAAGTGGCCGCGCTGGGCTTGAAGCTCACCCAATCTGGCTATGTTGTGGCCACGGGTGGCGGCCCTGGGCTAATGGAGGCGGCCAATCTAGGTGCGTACTGCGCTGGGTTCGAGGATCCGCAGGCCCTACTAGCCACTGCATTGGCCAACCTTGCCAAAGGCGCGTTCAACGCAGCGGCGCCGAACTGGGACCTCTGGCTAGCGGAAGGCTATGCGGTCTGGAAGTCAATGGGCAATCCGATTGACGAAACAAAGGCACGCAGCCTGGGCATTCCCACATGGTTCTACGGACACGAACCGCCCAACCTGTTCGCAACCAAGATCGCCAAGTATTTTGAGAACAGCATGCGGGAGGAGGGCCTGTTGGCCATCGCGCGCGGCGGGATCATCTTTGCCGAGGGAAATGGCGGAACGGTGCAGGAGATTTTTCAGGACGCATGCCAGAACTACTACCGTACGTATGCCAAGTCCAAAAGCCCGATGGTGCTGCTTGGGAAGGACTACTGGAATCCAGACGAGATGGTCTATGACCAGCCAAAGACCGACAAGCGCAAGAAGGTGTACCCGGTACTCAAGAAGCTCGCGACTGAGAAGGGATTTTTCAACTACGTTCACATCACGGACAGCGTCGATGACGCTATCGAGTTCATCATCGCGCACCCCCCCGTGAGCGGTTGATGCACATCACTTGTGCTCAGCGAACAATGACTGTTCGCGCGGTGTCGTCGATAAACGGAAGCGCATCGCGTAATCCGCTGAGCGCTTGCGACAGTGACTTGCTGATCAGCCGCCTTGCGTCCCGCGAGTGCCGCTCGCCGTACGCCAGGCGAATCGCGTAAAACTGCGCTCCGCGTCTAGTTCACTCAGGCAAATGTCCTGTACGGTCGCATCAATGACGACGCAGAACTGGGGTGGGCTCGTGTGGGGAACACGCATCAGATCGCCGGCCTTGATGCCTTCTCGGTCGAGATAGGCCGTGGCAGGGGCTGTGGCGACTTCCAGACCGGTCATGATGTGGTGTGCGAGCCAGTTTTCGCCATGGACGCCTTCGTCAGCCGTTGGCATGTTGGTCATTCGCACGCTGGAGGCAAGTTGTGCCGTGTCCTCGTCGTCGACGGTGATGGCCGGAAGTAGGTCGTAAAGATAGGCGTAAGCCGCAACCAAGTCTTTCTTTATTGCTTTCGGTGCCATGGGCTCAATGCGCTTCAGGAGACTGTGACCAATGTCCCAGGCGAGCCATGCCAGCAGTGCGCGCACCTGACCGAGTTCCGCGACTTCGCATGCCCCGTCGTCACGGTCGAGGATATCGCGTGCGATGCCTTGCGCACGCCCGAAAAGGATGACCATCGACTGCGACAACAGCTCCTGACGGGTTTCCGGGTCGATGAAGCCTGCCATGCGGCGCCATTGCGGCAGGTGCCGAAGACGCCTGAATTCCCGCACCAGTGAGAGTACTGCGACGAGCTGAACCACGCCGGTTCGCGCTTTGGCCGCACGCAGGTCAGGCCTGGTCTCGCTTTGCGCTGCCTTGAGCTGCTTGATCATGCGCCGGACGAGTTGTTTGAGCCGCTTTCTCACTGCGTTGACCGCTTGCACGGTGAGCGAAACGAGAGGCTCTTGGCTGGCCTCCTCTTGCTCGGTTCCTACTAGCTCCTCTTCCGAGAACTGCGGTCTCTCGGCGCCCGATGCGGCCGACCTTGGAAGTCCCTGACCCAGGCGGTAGAAGAGGGCATCGAGCACATCGAGCAGGCTTCCCGCTTGTAGAAGGCGCTTCTTCTTGCTCTTGGCTGCGCTGGCACTTTCGCCGATGTGGACGGCGAGCGAGGCCGGGCGTGCCGAAGCTGTCGCGGTCTGTTCGCTTGCGCGAGGTCGCACGGTGCCTGGCGGTGGCGCTACCACCTGCTCTGGATCATCGAAAATGGCCTTCTCGATTTGCTGGATGAGCGATTCGATGTTGGCACCGCTGAAGTCCAAGCCGGCCAGCGCATTCTGAAGTGCAGCTTTGTGGGAGCGCACCACACCACAGCCCAGTGCCGCATCGTGGTGCACGATTACACGCAGGAGCTTGCTACCGCGGCCGCTCAGCTCTAGCCAGCGCACTTCAGCTGCCCTCTCGCCCAGCTCCACGATCGCGCTTCCATCCTCGGAATGGCCAAGACCCTCAGGTGCGGTGTCGGAGCCGTCCTCCAGGTGCATGACGAATTCAGCAAATCCCAGGGAGTCCGACGCCGGAATTAGGACTGTCGAAGCCCCTGCGGCAAGAGCGACGATCCGCACCGGAGCGTTTGGGGCAGCGGCATCGTTCTCGTGATCCTGGTGCGTGATCGGTATCGCGCGCAGCTCTGCGTCATCCATCGTGCGAGCGGAAAATCCCTGCGCGAGATCGCTGGCGAAGCTTGAACTCGCCACCTCAAGGCTCGGCCGAACGAGCATGGCCTCAAAGTTGGCGCGCGCCCCTCCAAGCCAGGCTGGCCGGCTCGGGTTCGCGCTTCCCGCGACGAGCAGTTTCGAGCCGCCGAAGTCGAGAAGAAGCGCCTTGGCGTGAAGATAGCGCTCTGCTTTCTCCGCCCAGAGCTCTCGCGCATCAACGAACTGTGAACGAAGCCCTTTGGGGCGGCCACCGAGCTTGACGGTCTTGGGGTCGATGATCACCTTGATCGTGGCTCCGGGCCAACGGGCCTCCAGCGCTTTCAGAAAGGCGTGTTGGGTATCGAAGAACGCGCCGGTAACCACCACACGCCTGGGTACAGCCGGGATTGCATGGTCGAGCTGTTCGAGCAACGACGGTCCGCTGTTGGACTGCCCGAGCAGGCGGATGTCGGAAAGCTTCGATTCAGCGCCATCTGCTTGGGGAACAAGTTCGCCGATTCTGTGTGCGGCCTCCAGCACGGACGGCGTCAGTGCCCCCTCCTGGGTCCGAAGCCATTCGCGAATCAAGCTCCAGAGGTGACTCAACACCAGCTTGTGAGCAGGGTCGCTGTCCGGTCCCACGTCGATGTGCGTTGTGACCTCCCGATTGAAGCCGAACCCTGAAAGCGTGAGGTTGTGGCTGCCAATGAACAGGACACAGCGCTTCCTGCTGGCGAGCAGGCAGATCTTTGGGTGAAAGGCACCCGGTGCGGCCATAGGGATGAGCGCATACGCCGAACCGGCCAGACGCGGCCTCAAAGATGGCGTGGCCCATGAACGAGCACACTGCACGGCGTCCATGAGTACGACGTTGTGCCGCGACTCGGCCGCCTGCAGCCGCCGAAGTACGACTTCCTCGTAGAACGGCAGCGTCGCATTGAACGTTGTCACCAGAGACGCTTCGAATTTGGTGCCCTTGAGAGCTGCCAGAAGCGAGATGTCGTGGTTGGTGTCACCCATGTGCAGTCTCGAAGAGCTGGATGCCGAGGGCGGTGGCCTGCAGGTCTCCGCTGCCGTCAGGTTCACGTGCTAAGGCACCGACATCCCACAGAATTTTGATTGCCTGCCGGATACGAGGATTGGTCTTGGCCGGAGCGGGAACATCCCCGCGTGCCTCAATTCCTCGCTCAGTAGGATGGATTCGAAACGTGGCGGTCGAACTCTGCCGCAGCTTGCGCAAAGCGACATGCAGGTGAGTTTCCAAGATCCATGTGATCAAGTCCGCGGCCACGGCTGAAAGCGTCATGTCGTTCCATTTCACGCAGCGCTCCCGAAATGATCTCAGGTTGATCGGAGAATCTTGAAGCTGCGTGTGGTCCATGGCCAGATAGCCGTAGGGAGGAGCACTCTGGTTCTCCCGCATCCGAAGCAGCGCCAACATGCTCACGACGGACGCTAGGAAGGCAGGCTCCCGGTCCAGTTGTTGGCGCTCCCTGGAGACACGGGCAGCTGCCCACGCCAATTCGTGCTCGTCGGCCATGAAGTTGCCAAGTGCCGGTGCGCCCAATTCCAGGGAGCTGCACAACGCGCCGAAGGTTCTTGCCTTCAGCTTGCCTAGTGCCTTCAGGAGACCTGGTTGCCTCGCCAGCGACTGACTGAACTCTTCGATGGAGGCTGGCGGCGTTGGCTCCGTTGCCAGCGCGGTGAGAGAGATGGCGAAGGCCTTCTGCATCGCCACGGACATCAGGTCGTTTCGGACGTAGTAGGCCCAGGCCAAGCGGGTGTGGGACAAAGTGGCCGGAGGATGCCAAGCCGTACCTTCCGCGAGCGTTTCTGTGTAGACGGCCGCGCGGAAAGTCGGTTCGTCGAGACCTGATACTTCTACCGCCCGCAATGCACCGGCCAGATGCAGAAGGAGCGCCAGGCTTCTACGCCGTTGGACTCCCTGCGCTTCGAATTCGGACTTTCGGTCGAAGAGGATGTCGAGCAACGCGGCCTGCTCGTCTTGCCGCTGGGGCAGGCAACAAGGACAGAAGTCTTTGAGCGCGTCCAGCGTCTCCGCTGACACGCAGTCGGCATCTACTGCTTGCCAAAAGGCATGCCCAGCGACTCCCATGTCGAACGCTCGCGCGATCGGCTCGCCGCGCTCATGGGTGTAGCTCAGCCATGGTTTTTCAACTACGGCCAAGATGTCGAGCTGCGTCAAGGTCCCCGCGTAGTACTGGCCGAGGCCACCAAGCCTGTTGGCGAAATAGCGCTCGCTGGAATCCTCTCGGGTCGCGTAGGTCGAGAGGAGAACCGACTGTCCTTCGCCGATCAGTTTGACCGCATCGTTGAGTGTGTCCCGCCCGACCATCGCAGGGCCGTGGCGTGCAGCGTCGTCACCCGTCACTTGCGCATGGCGCTCGGCGATCATCGTAAATAGGCAGTCTGCTTTCCGATAGGCCTGCAAGAACGCGTTGAAGTCCTCGCGATGGCGGTCTCGCTCCTCGTATGAGCGGATCAACCATGGATAAAAACTGTAGTACCGTGCCCTGTCAGTGACATTGGTAATGCCGGGAAGCAACTGCGAATAGATCTGGATGCATGGGCCTTGAGTACCAATATGGTCTAGACCACCTATGGTGTGGGGAGGCATTACCCAGCTGGTGTTGATCGCCATGGTTTCTCAGTTCAGATTCAGTACCGGTAATCTAAGGTCCAGTTGCCTTAGCAACTGGGACGCGGGGCATGGTTCTACTTACACCGCGCGCGGCCAGTCCTCGGGCACGAGCTTCAAACCATCGCGCCAGCGCTCGCGCAGTGCCGCTTGGAATCGCGCGTCGTCGCTGAAGTCCGGGTGGTCGGTAATAAGCACCTGGAACTTGCCTTGCAGGCTCTCGACGACATCGAAGATCAGGCCGAAGAGCCGTTTGACGGCCCGCCGGTCCGTGTCGATCTTCTCCTGCGTCACGCCATTGCCAGGTGCGGTGTCGGGCGAGAAATGAGCCTGCGACAGTTGGTCCAGAAGCAGGAAGGAGGGCACCGGGCGGCCACGGCTCGCGAACCACGTGTGCAAGGCGAGGTGTGCGACGATGTGGTAGCCAACGTGGTTTTCCCCGCTGCCGATCTCTCGCATAGGCACCGGCCGCTCGGGTGTGTCGGCCACGACGGTCAAGTTGCGCGGATCGAGGCGGAGCGGCGAATCCGAGTATTCCAAATCGATCTGCTTGGCATAGTTGGAAAGGTGTCGGTTGACATTGGACAGACAAGAGTCCAACTTCGCCTGAATCGTGTCCGTGCTGACTGCCTCGTCGAGCTGAACCTCTTGCACCCGCAGCGCGGTCAGCCGTGCCTGTTGCTCGCTGATGTCCGGCATCTGCGGGGTGTTCTCCATGTACAAGCTGATGCGCCCGAGTACCATGGCTCGACGTGCTTCGCTGTCGGTGGCCAGCTGCAGGCGCTGGCTGCCGCGCTTGACGGCCGTGAGCAGCGTTCGGTTGTCGTCGAGGCGGCGGCGTACGTCGGCGAGCTGGGTCTCTACCTCTTGTATCGCGGTTGCGATGCGAGGGGTCGCGGCGTCCATCGCGCCGCTGCGCTCGCCGATGTAGTCCTGAGCGGCGCGCAGATCACCGATCGAGGGTACCTGCGAGGCTTCGGGCAGGTCCTGCAGGCACAGCGGGCAAGTGTGCCCAGGCGCATCGTGCTCGAAAACCGTCACCGCCTGGAGCCGGGCCGTGTGTTCCCGAGCCTCTGCGGCATAGCCTCGGGAACTGCCTTCGAAGCTGCGGGCACGCTCGAGCGTCGACTGAAGGGTGCGCTGCTGTCGCACGAGTTCGCTACGCACGTCGGAGAGGCGGCGGAACTCGACGTCTTCGCCTGCTTCCGATGTGGCAGAGGGCACGGGGGTGTTCTGGATTACGCGGAGAGTCTCGACCTTCTCTTGCCAGGAGGCGTTGTCGTCGAGCGTGCTCAGGCCGATTGCCTTCGCCTCAGCTAGCAACGTGTCGGCGCGACCCAAACCTTCCCCGCGAATGGCTGCTGCCTCCGCGAGCTTGCGTTCGATCTGCCGGATCTCAGTGCGCACGCGCTTGAGTTCCTGTTGCTGAGCAACATATTCGTCAGTGACTGCACCCAGGAAGTAGGGGAGGGTATCCTTGATCGACTGCGCCACGAAGCGGTCATTCGATCCGTGAAATAGGTACTTGCGCTGCGCGATCTCGGACTGCGATTGGAAACAGAAGGTGAGGGCATGGCTTATCGTGGCAGCCAACGGATCCCGTGTCTGGCCCGGCGGTGGCTCGTGCAAGTAGTCGGACATGCCGGTCCAGGATGCCAGCAACGCGCGCAGGCCGTCCCGATTGGTGGTCGGACGCAGCGCATCGGCAGTGGGGATCGGAATCTTACCGTCGGCTTGCACATAGATCACTTCGTTCGACTTCCCGTCGCCTTTTGGCAACTGGCGCGCGACGAATGCCTGGCCTCGACCGGTCTCGAGGAGAAGACCGAACCAAGCGACGTTGCGCCGCACCTTGCCTTCCGGTACATCGATTTCTTTGGCGCCTAAGGCGTAGTCGATGATGCCCAGCAGGGACGACTTGCCGGTGCGTGGGTCGCCCGAGATGATATTGACTCGGCCCGGCTCGAAGGGCACGACGCGGTTCCGACCATCGTGACTGTAGACTACGACGGCGCGAATCTGAATCATGCTCGTACTCCCAACAGCGCCAGTACGGTCGGCGGCGCGCCCGCTTTGCACAGCCAGCGGCCGACAAACGTCGCCTGGCGCATACAGTCCCTCACCTCCTCGCTTGACGAACGCAGGTAGGCATTGATCTTCTTCACAGATGAATTGCTGGCCTCGAGCCGGTGACCATCGAGCAATAGCAGCCCGTGCTGCGCCCCGAACAGCAGGGCCTCGCGCACCGCCGCGCGCAAGACGACCACGCCCTTGGCGACAGCTGAACGTTCCAGCGGGTGGTCATTTACCCATGTGGGCAGCGAAGTGGCGATCGAACGAGGCAATTGGTCACGCGTCTGTCCGCGCAACACTAGGCTTGAACCGACGAACGCCAAAGAGAACGGCAAGCCGCCTGTGTCGCTGCCGAGCGTCGTGGCCTCAGTGTGATAGCCACGCGCCAGATGCCATACGGCGATCGCGCAAAAGGCTGGATTGAGCAAATTGCGCTGCTCGATGGTGCGCTCCTGCCAGACACTCATGCCATGCTCCCCTTGCCGGACCCGCCGAAGACGGCTTGCAGCCGCGCCTGGAACTCGGGATGCCAACCGAGGCGTAGATCCTCTGCCAGCATGTGCAGCGAACCCCGGCAGACCCAGGGCACATTGACGCCCGAACGGATCGGTACATGTGCATCCTCGGCCCACTTCAAGATGGCACGGCCCGCCCGGGCCATGGCGTCTTCAGAGGCGCCTACGCCGAGTTCGTCGCAGGCCTGAGCGAACTGCAGTTCCCACTCCGTATGCAGGCGCTGGTCGTACTTCTGCAAGTCGGCATCGAACAGCAGGTCGTCGCGAGCCCAGGCCGAGCGCTGACGGAAAGCCTGCAGGTAGCTAGTGATCGCGTTGCGGATGCGCAACTGGCTGCCCCCGACCAGCTCCACCTGCTTGTAGAACGGGCGGTTGGCAAACTCCGGCAACTGTTCTAGGGCCACCATCAGCGCATCGAGGTCGCCGTCGATCGGCAGCGAATTGGGCTTTAGCGACTCCTGGATCTCCGTGATCTGTGCATCGATTTCCGCGCGTGGGATGCCGCCGGCAGGGTGGACCAGCTCGTGGAGCACGCGTTTGAACCACCATCCTTCAAGCATCTGGACTGCCTGATCCTGATGATGCAGAGAGACATGGTAGAGCTCCGACTGCAATTGGGCCTCGATAGCGGCCGCATCGGGCTGAGACGGCACGACGTAGATGCGATCCAATAGGGCCTCGCGCCCAGACTCATTCAATGCTAGGTACGCCTCGAAGGCGTCCTTGAGTTCGGCATTGCTCGACGTGGTCGCTGCGTGCTTAAGCCGCTTGGCCGCCTCGGCCACGTCGCGTCCGAGCCCCTCGATTCCTAGTGCGGCGCAGGCGCTGCCCGCGGGGGCGTCTGCGGTGGCAATCAAGAAGCGGGCTGCCTCGGGAGGGATCTCGCCGCTGGCCAGCCCAACGAGCCAGATTCGCAGGGTCTTCCACACCTCCGAGCTCAGGTCAGTCAAGTTGGCCGCCGCATTGAGTGAGTGCTTGGTCTGCAGCACGGCATCGGGCTTGCCGCCGACCTCGAAGCTCACGTCGTCCAGCGTTTCAATGCTGACGGTGAAGTCGCCGACGCGGCTGCGTCGGATGGCCCAAAGCAGCGCGACCCGGACCTGGTAGAGGTAGCCCACCATCGGACCGGCGGCGCCGAAAGTGGAGAGGCTGACTGGACTCATGGATATGAACCTCCTGGGAGCGCTATGCCATCGAAGGGGTTTGGACGCCTGCTGGCGACAGGAGCGCGTGAAGTGGAGCGATGCTCCTGCGCGTGCCGCGGCTGCAGTACCGCTGTCTTGCCCGAGGCGTTAGCGCCGACGATTGCGGTGAGACCGACGCTCAGAGATACGGTTGCCGGGATCGGGCCAAAGCATCTGAACCCGATGACCTTGATGCTTTCGATATGCATGGCCGATGTCCCCTCTCAGTGAATATTCTTGTTTGTTCTCGTTCAGTCGTTCGGTCGCGGCGCTGCGTTCGCCCGTCCGCCGACTTTCGAACTGCGCGGACCATCCTCTTGCACTAAAGCTCGACGGTGTGGAACGACTTCTCTAAGGCAGGACCGGGCCCACCTTGGGCCACAGCAGGCCTTGATTAACTATGCGCTTACCAGCCTTCACGCTGGTAGCGGTCGGCTTCGAGGTAATAGTCGTGGTGGACGCGGTCCCGATAGAGCCGATAGCAGCCGTAACTCCAAAGAAGCAGTGCGAAGCCGTAGAAACCCATACCGATCCACTGGAAGGCCTCCGGTGGCTGAGGTTGGCCCGGCAGAATGCTGAACACCTTGGTGATGAAATTCGCTATGGCTAGCGGCACGACAGTCGCTACCAGATAGAGCGCACCGCGCCATTTGCCGAACTTGTAGGCCATCCGGCCGGTGTCCAATAGATAGAGCATTAGGTCCCCGTTACTGATGCTTACGTGCATGGTAGCGTCAATTTGGCCCATTCCGATGGGGCTTGGCCGACGTGGTATGCGGCTGCCTCGATTGAGCGCCTGCCGAGGCAGGGGCGCCTCACCGACTGAAGGCGGCATTGCAGCCGCAACGGGCGACCATCGTCAGGTCCACTGACCTAAGGGAAATCACTCGACACGTCCAGAGGCCCCCGCCGTAGAGCTGGCCCATCGACCATCAATTCTGCGGCGGATGTCATGACCGACCACTATCGATAGGCGTGCGAGATCCCGGCGGCATATCCGTGGCATTGCTTGTACTCGTGACCGGAGCCGCACGGGCAGGGCTCGTTGCGGCCGATCTTGGTGTTGCTCGCTGGCCTCGATCGCCTTGCCTACGAAGCGGTTTGCGCGCTCCAAAATCTCCGCAGAGCTAGGGTTTGCTGGCGCGATACGACGGGCCTGAGGCGCTATTGGGCGATCAGGGCCTTCTGATCGGCAATTTCTTTCGCCTGTTGAGCCGTGAAACTTGGCGCGTAGGGCTCTAGTCGGGCCATTTCCCGTTCCGCAGCGTCGACAACGGCCCAACGACTTCAAAGCCACCGATAACACTCTCGCATCCTTGGCGAGCTGCGTGTTGGACCTGGGCGCCGACGACCTGGTCGATGGCCCATACGTGAAGCGCTTCCGTCAGCGTGAACGCGATAGAGCCAAGTAACCTCCGACGGGCCTTTCGGTGACTGTGCTTCGGGCCGATCAGGCGCCGCGCTCGAGCCGATGGCTCCGGCGCGCAGCGCCTTACACGCACCCCGTGCGTGGGCAATGCGCCATCGCATACGATAGCCGCTTGTTCGCCGCCCAGCCGAACGATGGTGCAAGGCCTTCGACTTTCGCTTCTTTCTTGCGAAACGCTCGAAGCGCCGACTGCCAGCCACCTCGCGCATCCGCGAGCCAGCCCGCCACTGAAGCTTCACCAGCGCCCGCCATCTGCCGTGGGGCGGCCTTCCCATTTCGAAGGACGCTGACATGCACCCGGATACTCCCAAGCTCCGTTCCGACCGGCGCCAAGCGCTGGACCTCTTGCTCGAACGGCATTCGCCCTGGCCGCTGACCGGGCCTGCTCCATCCAAAGAAGAACTGGACCTCGTGTTCCAGGCCGCGCTGCGTGCTCCCGATCACGGGCAGTTGCGGCCCTGGCGTTTCGTGATCATCCGCGGCGACGCGAGGGTTGCGCTGGGCGATGTCTTCGCGAATGCGGCGCGGCTGCGCGACCCGCAGGACGATGGCGAGCGCTTTCGCGGCAAGGCGATGGCAGCGCCTGTGCTCATCGCCATCTGCGCGCGCGTGCAGGCACCGCACAAGGTGCCGGAATCGGAACAGGTGCTCGCCGTGGGCGCCGCCGCGATGAACATGCTCAACGCGCTGCACCTGCTGGGCTATGGCGGCTTCTGGGCCACGGGCCTGAACAGCTACGACCGCAACGTGCAGCAGGCGCTGGGCCTGGAAAGCTCGGAGCGGCTGCTGGGCTTCCTGTACGTGGGTACGCCCAAGGAGGCTGTGCAGCCGCCCGAGCGGCAGGCACCCGACGCATTCGTGCGCGAATGGACGGATGAAGCCGCGCGCGAGGCGGCCGTGAACCTGCCTCGGGAGTCGTGAAGACGCTCAGAAGCTCGCCTTCAGACCCACCGACAGCATGCCGCCCTTGGCCTGCTTCGACAGCTTGCCGAAGTAGTCGTAGTCGGCGGTGATCGCCAGGTTCTGCGTCACGCGGTACTCGGCGCCGAAGCCCGCCATCAAGCCGGTCGAACTCCCCGAGAAGCGCTGGCCGCCGGGTTGCCACCAGTAGCCGGTATTGTTGTTGTCGCCGCCGGAGATGCGGCCGCGCGACACGCCGAGGCGGCCATTCAGGGCGAAAGCGTCGCCCAACGGCAGGCGTGCCGTGGCCGCCGCGTAGAAGGCCTGGCCGGTGCCGCTCTGCAGGCTGGAGTAGCCCAGGCCCGCAGCTGTCCACTGGCTCACGCGGCCGAGTCGCGCATAGCCGACTTCCACGCCGAAGTTCTCCGTCAGGCGATAGCCGCCGTACAGCTTGTAGGCGGTGCCGGCCTTGCTGGCTTTCTGGCCGCCCCACGGGGTGGGCACGGTGTTGGAAGAAGAGAGGCTGTAGCTCGAACGGCCGACCGAGCCGCCCACATAAAGACCGGTGTCCTGTGCGGGGCCGGCGGCGTAAGCGCCGATGGAAGCGGTGCCGAGCAGAAGGGCTGTGAGGACGGTGCAGGCTTGCGTTTTCGTCAAGATGAAATTCCTGGTTGGAGTCGTTGGGATCGATGAGACCGATGGCTGCTTGAAGCCATGCCATCAGCGCTCAGCGATTCTGAAATTCCAGCCTGAAGACGAGCTTGGTGCTTGCTGAAGAGCACCTGAAGGTGCCTGTTCGATGGGCGATGATCGAGGGATGTCTCAACAGCTTCTTCTTCCCGGCATCGATCCCCCGCCGCGGCCTTTGCCGCGCCCCCGCAACAAGGCGCGACGCGCCGAGCCGATGCCGCATTCGCTCTTCTTCGCATTGCTCCCCGGCGCACAGGACGCCGCCACGATTGCCGCGCTCGGCGAGCGCATGAATTTCCAGCACGCACTGAAGGGCACGGTGGTCGAGGCGCATCGCCTGCACGTCACGCTGTTCGACCTGGGCGAGTACGCCGACGTTCCGCGCGACAAAGTCGAGCAGGCCATGGCCGCCGCAGCGACACTGCCACCGCCTGAATTCGATGTCGTGTTCGACGAGGCCATGAGCTACGCGAAGAACCAAGCGCTGGTGCTCTACGGCGACGACACAGGCGTCGAGGCGCTCATGGCGTTCAGGCAGCGGCTGGGCGAAGCACTGGCCGACGCCGGCTTCAAGCCCAAGCGCAGCTTCACGCCGCACATGACGCTGCTTTACGCAAGGCGCAAGCTCGAGAAGCACGCGATCGAGGAGCCGGTGCGCTGGAGCGCCGGCAAGCTCGCGCTGATCGACAGCCATGTGGGCGAGGGCGTTCACGAAGTGCTCGGTCAATGGCCCATGCCTGTGCCGACCTCGGAGGCGACGGAGGCCTGACATGGACTCGCCGCTCGTGGTCTGCCTCGACGTCGACTACCGCGCCGAAGGCATCGCCGTGGCTGCCGGCATCTGGTTTCGTGGCTGGACCGCTGAGCGCGAGGAGGCGCAGGCCCTGGCCGGCTTCAGCGGGGTGGCCCCCTACGAACCCGGCGCGTTCTACAGGCGCGAATTACCTTGCCTTCTGGGCGTGCTGCGCGAAGGCCCGCAGGCCGATTTGGTCGTCGTGGATGGCTATGTGACGCTGGGGCCGGGACATCCTGGACTGGGCGCCCATCTGCATGAGGCGCTCGAACGCAAGGTGCCCGTGATCGGCGTCGCGAAGACGCGATATCACAGCGCGACTGACGCCATCGAGGTGCGGCGCGGGCAGAGTGAGGCACCGTTGTTCGTGACCGCAATCGGCATCGAGGCGTCGGTCGCAGCTGCAGAAGTGCTGCGCATGCATGGGCCGTATCGCGTGCCGACGCTGCTGCGAAATGTCGATCAGCTCGCGCGGCACGGCGTGCCTGAACGCATCCAGCCTCTGAACGCTGCCTGATGGCCAGCACTGGCCAATCGCTCAACCACCGTCCGCAAAGTTGTCGAACAGCACCCCGCGCATCCACTGGTTGCCCGGATCGCGGTGCGCCTTCGCGTGCCAGAACAAATTGATCGCAATCTGCGGCAGCGCCACCGGGTGAGGGCGCCACACCAGCCCGAAAGGCTCGGCGATGCTCTGCGCGAGCCGCTCGGGCACTGTCGCAATCATGTGGCTCGAGTGCAGGATGTGGCCGATGGCCACGAAGTGCGGCACGCGCAGCTTGATGCGCCGCTGGATGCCCTGCGCCGCCATCACGTCGTCGGCCTTGCCGTGGCCGGTGCCGGCGGCCAGCACCTGCACATGATCGGCCGCGCTGAAATCCTTCAATGACACGCTGCGCTTCTTCGCGAGCGGATGCGCCTGCGAGAACAGGCACACGTACTGCTGCAGGAACAGCCTGCGCTGGAACACGCCCGCCTTGAGTTGCGGCAGCAGGCCGATGGCGATGTCGACGTGGCCGGCTTCCAGCTCGTCGCGCAGGTTGGTCGCGGTGTTGTTGCGCAGCGTGCTCACGGTCACGCCGGGCGCGGCCACGGAGAGTGCTTCCATCAGCTTCGGCGTGAAGTAGATCTCGCCGATGTCGGTCATGGCGAGCGTGAAGCTGCGCGTGCTGGTGGCGGGGTCGAACACCACCTGCTGGTTGAGCGCCGTGTGCAGCGCGCCCATGGCATAGGCCACCGGCTCGGCCAGCTGCAGCGCGAAGGGCGTGGGCTCCATGCCGCGCGCGGTGCGCAGGAACAGCTCGTCGCCCAGCAGCTTGCGCAGGCGCGCCAGCGCATTGCTGATGGCCGGCTGCGAAAGGCCCAGCGATTCGGCCACGGCCGACACGCGCTTCTCGGCCAGCATGCGGTCGAACACCAGCAGCAGGTTGAGGTCGATGTCCTTGAGTTGCACTGTGGACCTTTATTCAGTTCAGTGATGTAAAGGATTCACCAGATTCTATTGGTCAATCGGATGAGGCCGCGCATCATCGCCCCCAGAGACAAGCCG
>JACXTT010003619.1_pt1 | contig 23598 bp, 15 predicted proteins | sample 9270951 | NCBI WGS metagenome assembly JACXTT01 (sample SAMN15532306, study PRJNA645909) | rock metagenome | isolation source: weathered quartz diorite | place: Puerto Rico | collected 2017-06-21
AGATTATGGTATCTAACATTTAAAATCATTTCTTTTGCGGCCCCTGCCTTATTATACCACATATTTTCATTTGGCTTTGCTGTATTATCAGTATATAAGCCGTAACCGTCAGCATCCAACTCATTTTTAGCTGCCAGCAGGGCATTGTAGGCATCAGTCCAATAGGTGGCATTGGGTGATTTGCAAAACAACGGGCTTGCCTTTAATAACAGGGCTTCTCCTTTTACTGCCATAGCTGCCCCCTTGGTAACCCGTCCAATATCGTTTGAACCCCAGGTAGCAGGCAACAGATTAATTGCGCTGTCCAACTGTTGACCAATAAAATCAAAACATTCGAGCGATGAATTTCTCTTTACTAACAACGTATTTATATCAGCCGTTGGGTCCTGAACGGTAGTAATAATCGGAACCCCGCCCAATACTTTTACCATCCTGTAGTATATATAGGCGCGGAAAAAGTAGGCCTGTCCTTTTAGACTTTGGTAATCAGCCGGAGACAAAGCAGATTTACTTTTATCGATATTTGCGAAAAAGTTATTAAGCGCTCTTACCGTTCCCCAGTCCCAGACTCTGTCAGGATAACCACTTTGACTGGTATATGTGCCTTTAAGAAAAGAATTAAGGCTATTTGCGCCACCGCCGCCAGAGAAAGCCTCTCCCGCGAGTTCTTCATTCCTGTTCCAGGCAGGTAAAATATTATAGAAATTGGTTACATATCCCTTTACGAAATCCGGACTGCCCCATTCCTGCCCGGGCGTAATAGGGCCGCCCGGATGATCAACTTCAAATACCTTTTTACAGGATGTTGATAAAATAATTACCCCCAGTAAAACGAATAGTATATTGGATTTAAGTTTCATGATCTAATAGTTTAATGTTTAAAATGTTACATTTAAGCCAGCAGTAAAGCCCCTTAAGACCGGGTACATTCTGAAATCGCCGCCCAATTCAGGATCCCAATCCTTTACATGGTTCCATTCATACAGGTTTTCGCCGCTCAAATAAATTTTTACAGCTTTGATTTTTGACTTTTCCAACAAGCTGGCCGGCAAACTATAATCGACAATTAAGGATTTCAACCTCAGAAAAGCGCCATTCTTTAACCAGAATGTGGAAGGCGCCTCAGCATTGCTTGTGCCTTGCCAATCGTTCATGATCGGGCTTGGCATCGTGGCAGAAGCCGCTGTTTGCGGCGTCCATGCACCTTTCCAAATAGTTAAATTATCATTGCCGGGTAAAGGTCGTCTGTAGTATACATCGGTGGGCATGATGTCATATTTACCAACGCCTGCGAAGATAGCGCTGAGGTTAACCCCTTTCCAGCCAAATGTGAAGTTGAAACCATAGTTAACACGCGGTATTCCATTTTTTGAAATAATCTGCATGTCATTACCATCGATTTTTCCATCCGGGCTATCGGTGCCTAACGGTCCGCGTACGTCCTGGTACATTAACATACCTGGCTGCGGTTTATTCCCGAATATGGTGAAATTAGCTCCGTGAGTTCTTAAAATGTTATCGACATCCTGTTGTGTTCTGATAATCCCTTCGGATACATAACCCCATATAACGCCGTTAATTGGTTGTCCTAGCAGGTTCTGATAATCACGAACCGATGCAGCCTGGTCAACCTTCAAATATTTATTGTCAGAATACGACCAGTTAGCAGACACACGGTAGAAAAAATCATTTAAGTGCCTTTCGTGGCTAAGCGATAGTTCAATACCTCTTGCTGATGCCATTCCATAATTAACTGCCGGCAAAGTTGCTCCGACTGTATTAGGAACTGAAGCATTCCGCGCACCTAGTATATCGGTGGTTTTTTTGTACCATAAATCGACAGTTCCGGTGAGTATTTTTTTCGGCATGCCAAAATCTAAACCCAGGTTGTAATTGTGATTTCTTTCCCATGTAATATTTGGATTAATAGTAGAACCCAATGTGGTTGACGGAGGAAGTGAAGAACCGAGATAAACTCCTGAGTTTGAATTAAAGTTATATGTTTGTTGCCACTGCCATGGAGCAGTATTATCCGTACCGGTTATGCCATAAGAAACTCGCAGTTTTAAGACATCCAGATACTTGGTATAATCTGTAAAGAAATTTTCTTTAGCGATATTCCAACCTGCCGAAACGGCGGGGAAATATCCCCATCGTTTATTTTCCGGGAAAATGTAAGAACCATCAGCCCTCATGGTAAAACCAACCAGGTATTTTGATGCATAATTGTAATCGATTCTGCCAAAATAAGAGGCAAAGCCCGTCGGCTGATTTTCGTCGCCCCTGATGTACCAGTCGGTACTATTGGTTGATCCACCGTTAATTTGCTGATAATTAGGATTACTATAGTTATCATCCCAAATAGTTGAATAATGTCCCCGAAATGCAGATTGTTCATAACCGGCAAATGCGCTAATATTATGAAGACCAAAAGAATGGTCATAATTAAGCATTAGATCCAATTGGTAATTAGACGACTGCGCATATGATTCTTTCAGTTCCGTAGGGGCGCCTACTCCTGAAATCTGAGCCTGGTCAAGTATTTGGTAGCCCCCTGATCGTGCTAAATCCAGTTGATCCGTAATAATATGATTGTGGGCACCGGCAGTTTGAAAATAATAAATATAAGGTGCATTTCGCCAGGCTTTGGTATAATCATTTGTTGTATTGTAAGCGAAAGTACCTTTTGCCGATAATCCGGTTATTCCGGGAATATCATATTTCAATTGAAAAGTTGGCGTAATATTATTGTTCGACGGTTTGGTATAACCACCGTTTCCTTTTGCCAGGTTAGCAGTATTGGTATTGTCAAAATTACCAACTGGAAGGCCATTAATAAAAGATGGGCGGCCGGGGGTTACCATCAGGAGTCTATTGTACATGTTAGACAAATTGAAATCTCCGTAATCGTAGGCCCAGTATGGACGGCTGCCATTATCCCATTCGCTTTGGATATTCAAATTATAGCTCCAGCGGTCGGAGATTCGCCCGTCCAGCTTTGCGGTTAAATTATATTTACCATATGAATTTGATGTTGCCCCATCCTGGTGGAAGTATCCTGCAGATATGTAATATCTGGCTGCTTCTGAACCACCGCTCACTGACAAATCATGCGAAGTGTTCCATGGATTGTGCCATGTATCCTTTAGCCAATCGTAAGAATGTGTTTTGAAATAATCTAATTCATCAGGTGTATAATAGCTTGGGTCGCTTGCCGGCAGCCCTTTTTGTGCAAATGCCTCATTGGCAAAAGTATACGCATCAAAAGCATTCATTCTCCGTGGCGTAATTTCACGGTTGTTCATTGTGTACGAGGCATTGTAGGATATCGAGGTTTTGTTGGCTACCCCATGTTTTGTTGTAACTAAAACAACGCCATTACCACCCCTGATCCCATAAATTGCGGTTGATGCGGCATCTTTCAGGATACTGATATTATCAATATCGGCCGGGTTAATTGTAGCAAATGTCGCTGCATCCCTTACAAAACCATCTATCACGAATAATGGATCTGTTCCACCCTGCCAGGTAGAAGATTCCCTGATTTTAATATTAGCGCTTGCGCCGGGGTAGCTACCTTGTGTCATAACGGTAACGCCCGGGGACAAACCTTGCAACAAATTGGCTGGTGAAGATGTAGGGCGGTCCTCAAGCGCAGATGATTTAATTACACCTACGGCGCCTGTCAGGTTTTCTTTTTTCTGGTTGCCATAACCAACCACTACTATTTCACCAAGTCCGCTTACATCAGTTTCTAATTTTACAAGCATCGCACTTCCGGGCGTAACCTGTAATTCCTTTTTAGCATAGCCCACGAAGGAAAAAACGAGTACTGCATTACCGTCCGGAACATCTACACTAAATTTACCGTTAGCGTCGGATATGGTGAAGACCTGACTACCCTTTACCCTGATAGTCACGCCGGCTAACGGGACATTTTTGCTATCAAATACTTGCCCGTTTATCGCAACAGGTGCTGCAGCAACTGTGGTAACTACATCATAAGGAGCTTTATCAATTTGCTGAAGAACAATGTTGTTATTGATGACTTTGTACGTCAATGGCTGATCTTTAAGGCATTCCTTTAAAGCTTCATCTACCGAGGCGTCTTTAAGATGGATAGTTATGTTTTTATTCTGTATATCTTTTGAATCATAAAAAAACACATATCCTGTTTGTTTATTTATCTGGTGAAGGACTTTTTTCAATGACGAATTTGTTTCATCCAGATTAACTTTTTGACTATATCCTTTTGCACTTACTTCCAGAAGTGCAAATAACATGATTAGGGTAGTCAGTTTCATGATTAATAACGTTTTGCGCAGCCATGCATGATGCATGGCCAATGAAAAAGCATTTAATTTCATACTTTTGTTGTGTTGGGTTAACAGATAGTTAGAGACACTAAACTTATTCCCGTTTTTTCGGGAGGGTTAACTCAATTTATACCCGCATTCCGATTGCCGTCGGGATGCGTTTTTTTTTTGAGCTGCCCTTAATGAAATGGGCCTAATTTTGAAGGCCAGGTTTGTATTTATTTTTCCATGCAGTTCTGTTTTTTTAAGTGAATAATTGATTAAATACCGGCTTTAATTCATTACAATTATTGTCTTCCCATCTATTTTGTAATGTATTTTTTTAAAGCTCAGAATGTCCAGTATCTGGGATAAATTGACATTTCTGGAGATTTCGCCCGAAAACCTCCTTGAAGGTAATTGCCCCTCGTATTTTACCTCAACACCGTACCAGCGTGATAGCTGCCGCATAACTTCCTGGATATTGTTATCTTCAAAAAAGAAGAACCCATTTTTCCATGCCACAACTGCATCCAAATCAACATTCGTCACATGGATGGCGCCATTCTCAAGTCTTGCCTGTTCGCCTGGTTTAATGATATTGCTCATTCCTTCGGCCGACACTTTTACACTTCCTTCGAGCAAGGTGGTTTTGATACCCTGCTCATCATTGTAAGCATTGATATTAAAATGGGTACCTAATACCTCTACTGTTTGCCCATTTGAGACTACCCTGAAAGGCTTTTTTGCATTATGTGCAACTTCAAAATAAGCCTCGCCGGTTAGCTCTACTTTACGCTCATTGCCATTAAACACTACCGGATATTTTATTGACGATGCTGCATTTAACCATACTTTGGTGCCATCTGACAAAATAAACTGATACTGTCCGCCTTGTGGAGTGGAGGCAGTGTTATAAATAATATCTTTCGAGCCGTGGTAGGTGACCACAACATCTTTGTAGCTAATTTGACCGTCCGCCGCCTTCTTTATAATGATATTACCCTGCTGGGCAAGTTTCCCGATTTTTGCGCCATTTAATGCGATAGTACTCCCGTCTCCTAAAGTTATTATGGCTTTATTCCCCCCTGGGGCTACATCCTGTTTCTGTGGCTTATTAATTGCTATATGCCGGGCGGGCTTATTATTTATCACCAGAAAATATACACCGGCCGCAAGAAAAATAAGTATTGAAGCGGCTATGGCCAAGCGCGGTAACTGTATTCTTCTCGACTTGCCCTGTATTTTATTTAACAATTTATCAAGGCTCTCTTTTTGATCTTCTTCCAACTGAAAATGAGATAGATAAGGATCATCGTGTTTATATTTCAGATACCAGGTTTCGACCAAAGCATTCTCTTCAGGGGTAGTTAAACCCTTGTTATACCGTTCTATTAAATCTTCTATGTCTTTCGGTTGCATATGTATAAAGGATATATTATCCTTATTATCCCATATACAACTGACAATGGGGGGAGGGAGTAGATGAAAATAAAAAAAACGAAAAAAGCTCACTAATCACTGCGATGCAGCATTTAGATTATCCCAGCCTTTTGACCATAAGCAAGTTAAACGCAAACGTTTGTTTACTACCATAAAGCCCATTCATATATTCTTTGAGGGTCAGTAACACATAAATATTATTGTTGAAAGCCCACAATAATATTATCTGCATGGCAAATTCATTACCAATCAGTTAAAAACACCATTAACAATCGGCAGATCTAAAGGTCTTTCAAACTCTCATTGACTGTTCTCAACTGTTTGTTTAAGCTGGTTTTATGAAGTTCCACGCAAACGTTTGCGCAAAGCTTTAATATTTAAAATTATTCAACTCTTATTTATTTGTATATACAATTATAAATACAGGAGATGAACACAGCTCAGTTTCAAGCGATTCGTTTATCTCGGATTCCACCAGGTTAGACAAATTTAGAATCAACATACCCCTTGATGACAGAGTACGGCAAATATAGTGACGATGATTTGATAGAGCTGTTAAGGCAAGATGATATTTCCGCATTTACAGCCATTCACTCCCGTTATTACGGGGTTTTATATCAGCATGCCTATAAAAGATTGTCAGACCGGGATGCTGTCAAGGACATTCTGCAGGAGATTTTCATTTATCTATGGGATCAAAGAAGATCAATTGAGATTAAAGGCAGCTTACAGGCGTATTTATGCACTGCGATCAGAAATAAAGTTTTAAATGTCTTTAAGCACGAGAAAGTTAAATCCAACTACATCGCGTCGTTAATTAATTTTGAGGGAACCTGTCAATCTACAACGGACGAGAATTTAAGAAATAAAGAGCTTATTGCTCTGGTTAATGCAGAGGTAAGTGCCTTACCTCCAAAAATGAGACTGGTATTCGAATTAAGCAGAGATTCGAATTTGTCTCATAACGAAATCGCCGAAAAATTAGAAATAAGTCCGCTAACAGTTAGAAAGCAAGTGAATAACTCTTTGAAAATATTACGGGCGAGATTAGCACCACATTTTCTCCTAATGCTTTTTTTAACTATGGGTCTTTGCTCAAGAAACTGGCGTAACAGTTACGGACAACCAGATGCTTCTGTAAACTATAAAAAAATTGTAACCTAGACTGTGGATATTCCGAGAGGCCTGATCAGGCTGTTCCGTGCACTTTGGAGCATCTGGTTGTGTAGGCTAATAGGAAAATTGCAACTAATAATCAATAAATTAATATGGTCAAAGTGTTACGGAATCACCTGTCTCACATTTCGTAATTAGGTGGTCAATGACACCGTATTCTCCAGATTTACAGGCAACATAGTTTCAACTGTATAAAATACTTTTGAAATGAAAAAATTTGCAGCTATAACTTCTAAGTTCGAACGGTTAATCGGAAATTATGCAGGGTGCGATCACTTAATTATGTTTTGGGATGACCACCATCTGAATTATTTGCCAGTCACCAATCTCCCTTTATTAAACTCCGATTAATTAAACCATTTTATTTCAAACCAGATTAATGCGGGTTCTTTTAATAAAGCACGGAAGGAAGAAAAGCACCTGCAGGCTGATTATAAAAACCTTTGCTCATTAATGTCATAGGTTGAACAATCCGCAAGCCATTGTTCAGGCACCAACGCAGCATCTCTGAATTTCGTGAAGGAAGCAAAAATCCCGGACCTGAAAAATTTGCTGATGCAGCAATCAATGCTTTCAATTCATGATTCGATTCTGCAACAGCATGCCCAAAAAAACCGACCTGTGTTGCGTAGCCTGTAATTCTTCCTTCGTACTCTACAACGGTCGCGGTAGCTGTTTTAATAGCACCAAGAAGTTCATTTCCTCTGGTATGGCCATGGATTTTAAAACATAATTCATTGCATGAATCCAAATCAGTTTCTTTTGCAGGGCGCACATTATATGCAGGAAAACTAATACCGAGCGCAGCACCTTGCATTTGTGCAAGAGGCTCCTGAACATCAAATCCAAGTTTTGAATAAAGAGACAATGATCTATTATGGTAAGCAGCTTGCACTAATCTTACTCCTGCGAGCTTCTGCTTTTCCACACGTTGAAGAACCAGCTCCATCAATTTTCTTCCTACTGAAGAATTTTGAATTGCGGGATCAACAGTTATAGGTCCCACTCCTGCAATAAGAATATCTTCCCACAAAAAATTGCTCCCGACAATTTGCCCATCTGATTCAGCCACTACTGAATAGGCCCCAGATGCACCCGAAAAAATAAAGTTCATTAATCCGATGGCACTTTCAACATTTGGAAAATCCGGTGGAAAATTATGTTGGCCTGAGATATGCTTAAATGCCTTAAAGCATATTTCTCCGCATACATTTGCATCCGCAGCGTTGCCAGGGCGTAAACGAAGGTTCATATAGAATTATTTGAAGTGATTGATTTTATTATAAGCTAAAGTTAGATGCAAATTTCTGTTCACCAATTATTCAATTAAAATAAATTGAGTACATAAAAGAGCAAAATGAAAATCTGGACCATGACAATCACAATGATCAGATGGTTGTGTTCTCCGGAAAGTCAAAGAGCAAATGCTTGTCGAAGTATTGCCTAACCAGGTAGGTTTTACCTACGCGTCGCCGCCCATAGATAGCGATCAGTTCGGGTTCATTTGACTTGAGCGCTTTTTCAAGAATTAGTTGTTCATCGCGTCTGCCAATAATTATTTCCATATTCAATTCAGCCAAAAGTGTATTTATATAAGTAGTTTTGGCTGAATTAATAAAAACAACTCAGCCAAAACCATATCAAACATATGAGTTTTGGCTGAGTTGTTTTTTAATACGTCAAAAAACTTTGGCATTTAAAGTGGCCATAATCAAAAGGTTGTCACGAAAATTTCTGCAAGAGTTTTGTAAGAGTTTTTTCATGAAGTTCAACCAATAATTGTTGCGAAACTCGAAATATTGATGTGATAGCCCACGCGTTTTTTAGCGGGGGGAAAAACGTCGTTTTGGCGAAAACCACGGCTCCTGTGGATATTCCGAGAGGCTTGATCAGGCTGTTCCGTGCACTTTGGAGCACCTGGTTGTGTAGGCAAATAGGAAAAATTGCAACTAATAATCAATAAATTAATATTGTCAAAGTGTTACAGAATCACCTGTCTCACATTTCGTAATTAGGTGATCAATGACTCCGTATTCTCCAGTCAATACAAACCATCATTTGCCACAGTTATAGAAATTATTGACTCAAACGGTAAGATAAACGTTTTCGACGAAGCAGAAAAGGAATTGTCGGTGCGATAGGCAAACTTTGATTCAAAAAACAAAAGCCGCCTAGTAATACAATTCAACTAACGAATTTTGATTTGCCATATATCTGAGCGATGATTTCGTTAAAGGATCTTATTTTCTATATTCATTAAACTCAGACACTAATTTAGCATAGTTTGATTTGTTGCTATATACCCTGAATTCATAAATACCAGCTATCACCTTAGCTCCCGTCGGGATGATCGTTAAACGTACCCACCGACCCATCACCTTATTTTTATCAACATAACACGGAACTGCAACTACTGAATTAACGCTTTTGTCAACTAAGGTATGCCACTTTACATTATCACTGGAATACTCTATCATATAACAGCAGGGCCTATCTGTAAAATCTGTAAATGTCTCGCATCTGGTAATGTTGTAGTTTTGTCCAAGATCAACTTTCAGGAACTGGGGCACATCAACTTTTGCAGCATGCCATTTTGAAAGTGAGTTGCCATCAAATGCATTAGATGCCTCATTCCCGACTTCACCTGATGAAGAAGTTGCCATTTTCCATTCAGACACTATCCGGCCATCTACAGGAGAGTACTTAATATGAATATTATCGTATTTGGCCGTATTCCAACCCGAAACATATCCTGCAGAACCTAATAGATAAGTATTATCTTTAACATCAGCCATCTGAAGTCCATCGATAAATGCTTGTATCGTGTCCTTTTTGCAGATCAACTTTAGCTTATGCCACCTATTTGCATCAATACTGCCACTGGCTAGAGTCTTTGTCTTTGTTAGCAGCTTCCAGGTTCCATCTTTATAGATATTAAGTCGGTAGCCAAATGGTATATTCGCTTGTGAAGTCTTATCATACGAGGCTCTTGCAATAATTCCGGCATACCCTGTTCCGTTAAATGCGTTTTCTTCTACAAATACATCGGATGCAATCTCCCCCCTTTCCCATTCTGTTCCCTGGGCAACAAACGTAAATGCACATTCGTCAGGGATCCAATGGGTGATGTCCTTATCAACCATCTGCCGTAAACACCTGCTTTCGCCGGGAGCCTGATATATTTCAAATGCACCAGAGTTATCATAAAAATAGTTTGGAGACAAGGGCGCTTGTTTCAATGAATATTTCTCAAAGTTATCTGAATAGTCTGTCGGGAAACCTGTTTGTTTAGGGATCGTATGCATTCCTTTTTGCTGACCCGTAGTTGTGGTAATAGAATAAATACTTTCCGCATCAACGGCAATCGCGAAAGTGCCGTTTACAGGTACAATATCCAGTTGCTTTTTAAACAGGCTTTTGCTATTGGATCTCCAAACATGTAACTCCGTTTTGGAAAGGTTAGAAATATGAAAGCTTAATTTCTGTGGCACAGCGCCACTGACAATAACGATGCTGTAATCATTATTTTCATCCGGGCTCTTATAGGTACAGTATGCGCCATCCCCGGGCAGCATGCCGCACCCGCTGTCAATATATTTCCATCCGGGTTTTACAAACTGATTAAAATGAGCAACGCCCCATATTGTTGGCCATACCTCATAAAAACCAGACCATGGACTCACGCCCTTCATAATTCCCACATTTGAAAAACAGGCATTATCAGGCATAGATGCAATAGGGCACCACATATTCACCTTCACGATCTTTTGTCTTATATAGCATTTCAATATATTTTTAGCCAGATAGGTGGTATTTTCCCAAGTTTTCCCTGCTAAGGAAAAATCTTCTCCCGACCATAGTGGCAAACCGCAATTAAATGCATTTGTTCCGGCCCGTTCCGTACCATCCCGCCACATGTAGGAATCGGTATAATGATAACTAACGGCAGCAATCGCATTCCTGAATTTCGGATCCTTAATCAGCTCATCACATATCGCCCAACTTTTACCTGCCCCCTCAGGGGAATTGATTTTTATACTGGTTAACCCATTCCTGTCAAGAGTCGGCCTTAAGGTATCAACTATCCAGTTCCGGTTATATTCCCTTTCATTCCAGCATCCCCCGATGTATTTCATATTCAGCCCCCATTGCTGTGCTCCCCGTATAAAATTCACCAAATAATCTGCATTATCTTTTGACCATATACCGGTAAACCAACCAGGCATAGACCATTCCAGGGCATCCAATTCTATAGCCGGGTTTCTATTCGCAGCTTCCCTCATCAGCCAATATTCATACCCCCGGTTATAATTGGGGGTAATCATTTCAGCCCTCGTCCTGGAAAAACTGGGTTCTGATCCGCATGTTGTATTACCATCACCGCCTATTTCAGTCTTCAGGTAAGTAAACCCGGCGCCAAAACCCGGTTTAAATAAATAATCTAATATATCGTTTCGGTAACGCTCCGGATAATCAATAAGTAACCTGGAAGACGCTCCTGCACTAACAGCTCCTATACCTTCAAAAGTTCGCCCTAAAATATTCCCATCGATACGGATGGTATCTGCCGGGACCGCTTTTATTGGACTTCCCATTACAATAACACCCCACAACAGGCAAACCGTTGTTAGCAGTCCTTTTAACATAAGGATAGTTTTACTGAGATTTTCATTTTTTTTTAAACAACAGGTCATAATAGTTTCATTTGAATATTTAAGTGTGGTAACTCAAATTTATTCTTTGATGCTCACTCTTTACTTTTTTAACTGGCAACTTGAATTTAATTAGAGTCCCTTTTCCGAAAGGGCACTTTTAACTGCTAAAAGAATTCGAAACACAAAAATCATCTAAACCATGTGAATATAATCCGATATATTCACATATTAGGTCAAAACTCTCTTTGGATATATTTATATTTAATTAAATAGAATGAAATACATCAAGAATAAACATTATAAAAAAAGCCGTAGAGATTTTATCAGCAAGAGTGGTTTATTTTTTGGAGGCTTGGCTATGTCACGCTTTCCGGTATGGAGCAAAAGCATATTTGAACAGGGCTACCCCCTGCATAATATACCCGAACAAAAAAATATTGATCCGTCATGGATAAAATCGCTTTATAGCCGGGGCGAAGCAACCAGTTACTATAAAAGCAGAAATGAGCTAAGATATATCGGTATGCCTGTTGGCGGCCTGCATGCCGGAACGGTTTACATCGGCGGCGATGGCCGGCTTTGGTTGTGGCAAATTTATAATGAGACATTTGAGGGTTCGCATGAAGGCATAGATCCTAAAACTGTCATGTGGAACGACGGAACCGCTGAACGAAAAATACGACCCAGGGATGGAGCTGCTTATGTAGATCCGACAATGGCAGACAACAAACGCGTTTTGGAACAAGGCTTTGCCGTAAGGGTGATAGTTGAGGGGAAGACCTTTATTAAGGAACTAAATGAAAACCATTGGGATGAGGTTATTTTCAGACCGGCATATCCGATGGCAACGATCGAGTATCGAAGTAAGGATTTTCCGGCAGTAGTTGACCTAAAAGTATACTCCCCATTTATTCCGTTAGATGCTGCAAATTCTGCTTTACCCGCTACTATCTTAAAGCTCAATGTAAATAATCCTACTGATCATCATATCCATGTCTCCATATTGGGATGGATGGAAAATGGGGTGAACAAGCTTTCTGGAGAAGAAGGTGCTGGCAAACGCATAAATACGGCATCGGCAAACACTAACTCAAGCAGTGTATTTTCGTCGTTTGATTATGCCAACGAAGCGTTAAAAAAAGCACCAGACAGCGGCACAATGTGTTTTGCGTTGCATCATCCTGATGGTAAAATCCACGCGCAGATAAATCCGTGGCCCATAACGGATCAGCACTTTGGCCTGCCTGTGATGCCATCGGCAAGCCTTGATGCACCGGAAAAATTAGTTGGAAGTATTTCTTTAGCACAAGATCTTGTCCCAGGTGGGTCGGTTACAGCTCCCTACAGCATCAGCTGGCATTTTAATAGTCCGCATCCAAAACTAAAAGATCTGGTGAAAGATGCCGATGCTGGCTTTTTCTATGGTGCACGATTTAAAGATGCCCGCGAAGTGAGTAACTATGTTGATGCTAATTTTGAAAGATTAAGCGGTGCCACTGAACTATGGACTACCACCTGGGGCGACTCAACGCTGCCCTATTGGTTTACCGAGCGCACATTTATAAATATTGCCACATTGGCGACTGCCAATACTTATCGTTTTTCCGATGGCCGTTTCTGGAGTTGGGAAGGGGTTGGTGCCTGCGCCGGCACCTGTACTCATGTATGGCAATACGCACATGCCATGGCCCGGATATTTCCAGAACTGGAAAGAGATATGAGGCAGCGGGTGGATTTGGGCATTGGCTTTAAACAAGATACTGGTGCCATCCTTTTCAGAGGTGAGGACGAAACCCGCCCGGCCATTGACGGGCAGGCTGGCACTATCCTCCGTTTTTATCGCGAACACCAGATGAGTGCAGACAATACCTTCCTGCAAGCAAACTGGTTAAAGATCAAAAAGGCGGTTCAGTTTATGCTCGAACAGGATAAGAACGGAGATGGCATGACGGATACACCTATGGAAAATACGCTTGATGCCGTATGGGAAGGTGAGATCGCATGGATAGTTGGACTATGTATAGCTGCAGCCAGTGCTGCCCAGACTATGGCAAAAGAAATGGATGATCGATCATTTGAACAACTATGTGAAAAATATGTAACGGCCGGTCGCAAAAACATGGAGAAGGTCCTTTTTAACGGTGAGTACTTTATCCACCGTCCTGACGCGATAAAAGGGCGTAAAGAGCTGGGATCATACAACACCTGTCACATAGACCAGGTTTACGGGCAAAGCTGGGCCTTTCAGGTCGGGCTTCCGCGAGTCATCAGCAAAGAGAAATCCACAGCCGCACTTAAATCTTTATGGAAATATAATTTCACCGTGGATGTAGGTCCTTATATTAAAACGCACCTAGGCGGCCGGCCTTATGCGTTGCCGGGAGATGGTGGAATGATTATGAACACTAATCCGCACAATGAACCGAAGCCTTATGGCGAAAATACAACCTGGCAGTTAGGTTATTTTCACGAGTGTATGAGTGGATTTGAGCATCAGGTTGCTGCTCATTTAATGGCTGAAGACATGGTGGAAGAAAGTTTAATACTAACCCGATTTATTCATGATCGCTACCATGCCGCAAAAAGAAACCCATTTAACGAAATAGAATGTAGTGATCATTACGCCAGGGCAATGGCCAGTTACGGAACATTCATTACGGCATGCGGCTTTGAGTATCACGGGCCGAAAGGTTACATCAAGTTTGCCCCGAAATGGAACGCAACTGATTTTAAAGCCCCATTTACAGTGGCAAAAGGATGGGGCACCTACACCCAAAGATTAACCGGAAAGAAACAAAATCATAGGTTTGAGCTGAAGTATGGGGAATTAAAGCTAAAAGAAATGGTACTTGAAAAAAATGCCGGAAGTAAAATAAGCACTGTTTCAATAATGCTTGGAACAATCCGCCTAGCAGTAACCTTTAGTCAGAAAGGCAGCTCTCTGCAATTAACCTTTGATCAAAAGACCACTATTCAAAAGGATCAAGTTTTAAATATCATTTTCTCTTAAACAACCGATTAACAGCGAATAAAGAAAAAAAGAAGGGCAGGCGTAAATTAAATAATCGCTGATAAAAGTTTTATGCTATCTGGATATTCTGAGAGGCCTGACCAGGCTGTTCTATGCGCCTTGACGCACTGTGTTGTGTAAGCACATAGAAAAATCGCAACTAATAATCAATAAATTAAGATGGTCAAAGTGTTACGGAATTAACTGTTTGTTATTCCGTAATGAGGTGATCAATAGCTGCGGAATGTCCAATCGAACCGCTAAAGTGAGTGATTTGTACTCTTTTATTTACCTGGCCAACAACGAATTAGCGAAGAAAAAAAGAAGGGCAAGCGACCGATTTCCGTGCTTGCCCATTCTGGCTCCCCAGACTGGACAGAATTCGAACCAAATGCTAGAGGAATTGAAGTTTCTGAGCAAGTTAAAAGTGGCTTAGATCAGGGGTTCGATTCTGGCGCGGCGAATAGTGCTGTTAGTAAAGCAAGCCGAACAGCCACAAGGGAATTCTATTTCCTGCGCCGATCTCGATATCATCGGCTGCTATAAAGGAGTTTTCAATACCTGCGATCTGGTCGAATTTCTTTTTGGCCCCACCTACTTCAAAGATATATTTTTGGTCAATAACGAAATCGCCTGCTTTGGCTAAACTTACCTCGTGTCCGGTATTTCTCAACTGATTGACAAAAAAGCATTCTCTTATGCTGCCTTGATTGGCAGGACTTGCGGTAAGCGCATCAAATAAATTGGGATTATCCAGTAATAATTTGGAGGGTTTTTCTAATACGCCCATGCCTTTTCCTTCCAAATAAACTTGCTGTACTAACTTAGCTTTTTCCAGGTAATGCAGGCATTGGATGAGAGTAGCCCGCCCCATCTCCAAAGTATTGGCCAGGCTGGTGATATTGGGTTTAAAAGGTACCTGGGCAGCGAGAATACCCAGCAACTGGTAAAGTTTCCTGATTTGCAGTTTATCGATATTTTTTATAAAAGCAAGGTCATAACCAATGGTCAGGTTGACCACCTGTGTCAACTGTATAAAATAGCCTTCCGGGTCTTCTTTAAAAAACGGGTAATAGCCAAAGCTAAGGTATTGTTTAAAGGCCCTGAGCGGTTTAATCCCATTAAGGGCGGAAGCAATTTCGATGTGATGTTTGAAAACATCTTCCAGCTGAATTTTATCCTGAAATATCTTCTGGTCATAAGCAAGGAATTCCCTGAACGATAAGCCGTTTAATTCATAAACCCTGGCCCTGCGGCTAAGGTCCACCTCCAGCCCGAGCATTTCAATGATCGACGAACCGGTCATCACGATATTCAGATCCTTGTAAAAATCATAAATGTTTTTGATTTCCCTGGCCCAGCCAGGATATTTATGCACTTCATCGATAAAAAGATACTTGCCCCCCTGCTGCCGGAATGTTTCAGCCGTTTCAACTAAACTGTGTGTGGCAAAATAAATATCATCAAGACTGACATACAAAACTTCTCCCACGGCGGCATGCATCAATTTCAGTCTTTGTAGCATGGTGGTCGTTTTGCCGGTACCCCTGGCCCCCAATATACAGATCAGCCTGTTTTTCCAATTGATCTCTTTTAAAAGGTATCTTTCAAACGTCAAGGTCTGCCCACTGATAAGTAGCGCTGATTTTTCCTTCAATTTATCCATCGTTTCCGTATTTTGCAATACAAAGATAACAAAAATTGCATAAAATGTTCTTAAACCAGAACGTTTTATACAATTAACCGTTAGTCGATATGGATCATAAAGACCCCGGACAATTTTTCTTTATGAGATTGCTTTGGAAGTCCCATTGCTGTTCAGTAACACTTATGCCTCTATAGTCATTTTTTGTTTTCCTATCATAGGTGACCCTAATAGATATAGGGCATTTGCAATCAGAGTTGATTCTTCTCTGATCTAAAATTAGTTTGTAGGTTACCATAACTAGGTTTGTCATGGCCTTTGCTTGCTGTAGTTTGTGCAAACATTTCTTGCTCGGAACAAGATTTCACAAAAGGTCTAAAAATCAAATAGCCTCTTAGAATGATCTAAAAGGCTATTTGGTTGCTCCCCTTATTGACGAAAGTTGCAGCTGGAATCCTATTATTGAATATAACATCATTAGGAAATTATCACGGTAGTTGGATATTCTGGGAGGTTTGACCAGACTATTCCGTGCGCTTTCGAACACCGAGTGGTGTAAGCAATTAAGAAAATCGCAATTAATAATCAATAAATTGATATGGTCAAAGTGTTACGGAATTGACTCCTTGTTATCCTGGAATGAGATGGTCAATGCATCCGGAATGTCCAATCTAACGTCCAACCTTTCATATGTAAAGAAAAAATAAGGAAACCTTTACATATAAGAGCACCTATGTATAAAAAACAATCATAAGTCAAAGTATCCTTATAAGAGCACCAGTGAATTAAACGATATACGATATTAACGGTCCGCGATAGCTGCTCCAAATTGTAGATCACAAATTATACTTTCTATTATATATATTTGACATTGAACACTATCATATTTGATCAATGCAGTTAGAGAGGGCCAGAAAAGATTTGGGCCAAAGCTATGACTAGGATCAGTTATTACGCCGATAACTTCAATAAACAAAGGGAGTGCTTTGAACATTCCCTTTGCGTATTACCATAGAACGGCTAACCTCTCATTTAATTTTTGGCATTTACTATTGATTAATAAAAACTAATAAACTGGGTTTTAATGGTAAAGGTATGCGTTGTTCATCATGGAAACTCCACAGGTAGCCTGAAACGCGTTGATTACCTGTGTGTCTGAGGTTCTTGTACCCCATATATTCCACATCAGCCCTGACGAGTTACGAATAGACCAGGCCTGCCCGGAATTGAGATCAAGCCATGCACCATAAGTACTAGCCGTTCCGGTATGTTGAACAAATTGGCAGGCCCAGCGAGCAAAAATGCCTTTGCCGCCTTGCGTATCTGAAGTGCTGTTTTCATCATTCAATATACCACCCGGCGAACTACATAAACTAGATGAGGCATAGTTCATACAGTTTTCACCCATACCGAGGTAGTCAACCAGAGGGTATTGTAAACGCAGCAAATCGCATGCACCAATGAAAGTTCCTTGCGTATAGGAAAGGGCACCCTGTGTAATAGTTCCATCGGGAGCGATAGCGCCTTTAACTTCGCCGGTGCTGGCATCGTATAGCTTTCCCACCATCCAATCCATAACTTGCTTAGCCTTATATCTATATGTGGTATCGCCAGTGGCCTGATATAGTAGCATGGCGCAGATGACGGCTGGGGCATTTACACAGGTATTTTTGCTGGTCTTACTAGTTGTCCACCACAGCCCGCCGCCCAGCACAGAGGTGTCCCAGGCGCGGTTCCACATCATATTAAAGTTGTTCTCTGCCATGGTCAGCATACCACCATCATTGGTGATTTTGAAAGCCCTGATACACATCAAAGATCCCCAAACGACGTCGTCATTATAGCTATTGTTAGACCATAAGAGCCCATAGCCGTCTCGCACACCATTGTACAGGTAAGCAATCTTATTCTGTAAATCGGTGCTTGGGTTTAGGTTATAAGCGTCTATAAGCATTTCGATGGCTTCCTGTTGTGTCCAGAAATCCATGCGTCCGGCATGAGATTGATCCTTCCAATAGTAGGCTTTGTAAGAGGGGCCATACGTGCCATATTGATTATAAAATTGATTGTCGAAAACTTGCATTGCAACTAACGCGTCACTTTTAGCAGGGAAGGGTGGCGGTGTCGAAGTTAGGTTGGCATTTACAGTTTTGGAACTTGCTTTAATAGCAACGGCATCACTACCCTTGCCTGACAAGTGTTCTTTTTTACAGCTTACAAAAACGCTACAGATCACTACGGTTAAAATTACCGCCTGTTGTTTGCTGCGCTCTAGGAATGATTTTACCTGTTGTAGAGGTTTAAAATAACGGTTGTTGATTCTTCTTTTCATAATTTAGGGAATTTAATGGTTATAAGAGGTTAGCCGTTCGTTCAGATTATCATCCAGCATCCCCAAATAGGGGTTGACAGATCGTTGCGCTTTAAGGTTAGGTTAATAAGCCAAAAAGTTATATTGGTTATTTATGACAAGGTTTATTCAAAACAGTTATGTGTATTTATATAAACACATACAACCGCACTGCAGAGCAAAGTCCTAAACGGCTGCAGTGCACCCTGAACAACTAAAGATTAGTGGAATATTTAAATGCTGAAAGGACAGTGAACCGTTGTTCCTAACCATTTCTTCGGTCTCAACAGATTTTCACAATAATCAGAACCAGGCTCATTTGGCTGATTTATTCCGTCCTTACATCCAGTATCTTGCCTTCTTTTAGCTCCTTGTCGGTTATCAAGTACCCATTCATTTTCTTTCCTCCGTAATTCAAAGACAAAATCCTTCTTCCTGATCCTTTTTTAACTATTGAATAAGTTTTGCCATTAGCTAGCTTGATCTGGATATTATCAAAAATCGGCACCGAAACAATATATCGGGGATCTGCTGGAGAAAATGGATAAAAGCCCATCGCATTAAATACATACCATGAAGACATTTCACCAGCATCATCCATTCCGGCGTAGGAAAGATGCTCTTTCCCCAAATCATAAAAATGATTCATGATGCTATCCAGTATGACTTGCGATTTTTCCTGTTTACCGACAAAATAATATAAGTATGGATAGCTATGGTCAGGCTGATTGCCCTGGCAATACTGGCCGATGAAGCCAGAAATATTGTAAGCCTCGTAACCCTTCCAAGGTATACTAAAAAGCGAATCCAACTTGGTTTCAAAGGCACGCTTACTTTTATACAGGCCGATGAGACCGGGTACGTCATGTGGGACAAAAAATGAAGATTGCCATGCATTGGCTTCCCGGTACATATATTCGTAATACGGATAATACGGATTGAAATTCTTTACCCAATCCCCATTGCCTAATCGCCCTTCCATAAAGCCACTGGCTGAGTTGAATACATTTTTATAATTTTTGGTTCGCTTCATTAGCATGCGGTAACTGGCCGTATCTTTTAATTGCCCTGCCAGTAACGCCACGGCGTAGTCATCGTAAGCATATTCCAAAGTTTTGGTGACGGCCGCTTTTGTGATGGTTTCCGTCACTGGATTTGCTACATCAAGTTCAGATATGTAACCTTTCGTATTGTATTCATCCACATATTTTCTGGTGCCCTCAACGGTCGCATTTTTCAGCATCAGCCGGTATGCTTCATTTACATCAAAACCTGTCAACCCTCTGAGGTACGAGCCTGTGATAAAGACCGAGGCATGGTCACCATGAAAGAACGTCGGCATAAAACCAGTGATCTCTCCCTTATCGATCAGTGACTTAATGACATCGGTAGTCACTTTTGGAGAGAGCAGACCCAGCAGGATCAATTTATTTCGGTAATCATCCCAGAGAGATGGCTCGGTGTAATATTTAAAGCCTTTGTTCTGCACCTTACCGGCAAGGTCTGTGAAATCGCCGTTCACGTCGCTTCTTAGGGCCGGCCACAGGAATGAGCGGTATAGGCACGAGTAAAATATTCCCTTCTGCCGCTCTGTACCACCGGTCACCGAAATCTTGGACAGTAGACCCTGCCAAATTCCCGTGGCTTCATTTCTCACCTGTCCGAAGCTTTTGCCGAGCATTTCTTTTTCTAAATTCTCCTTTGCGTTCTTGACGCTTACAAACGAAAACCCAATTTGAAGTTCAAGCGGTTTATTCTCATCTTCAAAATGAATTATTGGTAAGATCACAGCATCCTTTCTCAGCGAATCAATTTTGTCAATTTTCTCGCTGGCAACCGCGTAGAAGTAAATTTTCTCACCTGTCTGCTGAAAACCGGTAAACACGTGATCGCTTTCTTGCCGGATATTCCAGGTTCTTACCCTTTCGTTCGATATTCCAAGGTTTGCTATCACTTTTTTATCTGCACCAGATTTGAAGGTATATTTATGAAAAGCGCAGTGAAGGGTTGATGTCAGTTCGACGTTGATACCATATCGTTCCAGATAAACCTGGTAATAACCCGGATGTGCCGTTTCGTTTTTGTGACTATAAGCAGATTTATAATCATCCGGATTAGTGATCGCCCCGGTAACCGGCATCAACGGTACATTGCATAAATTCCAATGTCCTTTGCTAGTGTGCGCAAACCCATAAATTACCGTATCCTCGTATTGATATCCTGAGCCGCTGTGAAACTGGGTGATAGGCGTCAACTGCACCATTGCATTAGGAAGTGATGAACCGGGGAATACTTCAGCGCCCCAGGTCCGGTGAGTTGGTGTAAAACCCAGGTCCTTCTTATCCCAAAGAGTTGCTGTACCTAAAAGTGGGTTAACGTAGTCGACAGGCTTTTTTTGCGCTAGCAGCGGGCCGCTTGCAATCAAAAGTATGATGATTATCAAAAGACTTTTTTTTGACATATTATTTTGTTTTTAGTAGATGCAGGAGCTATTTCTCAAAATGTTCATGAATCGCCCAATTATTGAATCAGCGAACCGGATTTTAATGTAGCTGCGGCTTCGATCATCATCATACCACTTAGTTGTGTGGTTAGGTCAGTGTTGCCTGATGGCTGTTGGGTCCAGTCGGGGCTGATCATCATCGCTGGTCTTGCTATGCCTTTATCATAGAGGGAACGCGCATTACGTTGCAAAAACAAAGCATATTTGGTACGGTCAGCTCCATCCAGTGCGGAATTTTGAATTAGTTCAGTTAGATAACGAACCGCCACACCTTTGAATAAACCGCCATCACCCTGCCCCTCGTTTTTTAAAATTCCGTTTGGGGAAAGGTTCGGATCAGCGATCAGGTTATTAGCAACCAATTCTGCATCTTGCAAATAGGTGGCATCTTTCGTGCAATTATACAGCTCAACAGCGGAACCTATAAACAACCCCTGGTTGTAGGTAAACTCCCAATAATCGATCAGGCCATCCTGGTTACGGTTTATACCATCATATACTACACCAAGCGGCGTAACAAGTGTTGATTTCATCCAGCTGTAAAGAGTCTTGGCAAAGGTCAAATCCGCCTGGTTACCATTGAGCTCATAAAATCGCGCGGCCAGAATGGTCGCATTTCCGGTAGACGGGATGTTTTTGTAATACAGCTGGCTGCGCTGCCATGCAATACCACCGCCTGCGGTATTATTACTGCCTCCCTTTATTTCAGTGTATAAGGTTTGTGCTACATTCAGGTAATCTGCGTCGCTGTTTATCAAATATGTCCGCAAACTAGCATTCGCCAGCCAGCCCATATCATCATAAAATTCATTTGGGTAAACCCCGCCATTTTTAGCTTTAATGCCGTTGAGCAAAGCCTTCATGCGCAGTGTATACTGGGCGTCTTTAGTTCGCAAATAACCATCCAACAGCACATCAAGCACATGTGCTTGGGGCCAGTAGTTGAAGGTGGTGTTCCCGGCATTGTTCTGCACGAAATAAGTGCGGTCGGCGGAAATAAAAGTATTATAAGTTGATGCCTGTAAGGTGTCGGCCAGCAACGAATAATTGTATACTTCAGGCTTCGTCGTCGCAGAGGTGTCTGATGGTTGCTTCTTCACTACCGGGTCACTGCTTTTTGAACAGGAGCTAACTAATAGGGTGCCCGCAATTAACGAGGGTACTAACAGGGGGCAAAAACATTTGAATTTCATGGTCTACTGTTTTAAAACAGGGACCGCTCAATCAGTTAACGGTCCCTGTTGTATTTGATTATTGCGGTTTAACGCTATTGGTATACTGTGTAATGGTCGGGCTGAAGTTCACATTGATATTGCATGCTTTCCCGCTATAACTTGGAACCATCTTAAAACAATTATCCCACTCGTTATTCGGCGCCGGGTACATATAGAAATATGATGGATCGGTGGTTAACGTCGGATCTGGATTATCCCGGTTAGCGCTTCCGTACCATTCGTCCCCCTGGTTACCTGCGGCATCTTTTACAATAAAATGGTACTTGTAACGGCTTTCATCGCCCCACGATTCCTGCGGAATCACAACTTGCGCGCCATCAATTTCCCACTGGCTGTTGCCAATGTAAGGCAACGTGAACCATATCTGATTGTTAATCGCCAGGTACATGTTTACTGACACGATCTGGGTAAGCGTCGCCGCAGCATTATTAAAATCGAGAGAAAGGCGATATACCGCGTTCCCGCCGGATACCGTAGTTTGTCCATTTAGGACCAGACTTGGTCCGTTGATGGAATAGGTTGTCGGCGTACCGGTGATATTATCAATTAATGTATAGGTACCTGGCTGGAGTGAAGTGTATAGTTCAAAAACACCATCGCTTATTTTTTTGAAAGGAATGGCTTTAGATACGTTTGTTCCTTGCTCTGTCGCCGAACCGGTTAGATATAAGGCAGTTGGAACTGTTGCGAAACCGGCAGGTCGCGTCAGCGTCATCGTACGGCTTGTGGTGCTTACCATGTTGTTGGTTACTTTTGAGGTAACCACAGCCCACTTTATGCCACCCGATGCAAGGGAGGCTATGCCGGCGCTATTGGCGATTATATTTAAAGTTTTCTGCGATATGGTGGCTTGCGTCTGAACGCCCGATCCATCGGACACGACGGTGTAGATTGGCTTGCTAAAATCACCGCCGGTCTTGTCGAATACCACCTCGTATAGTACAAGGTCCTGTGACGGGCTGGCGGCCCAGCTAAAAACAACACTTTGGCCTGTCGCTGGCGCGATTGTGATACTGGTATCGTTTAACGGCGCATTGATTGCAGTCACTGATTGAACGCTTAAATTCAACGTTTTGACGTCTTTTTTACAAGAGTTTAAGACCGCGGCGAATAACGTCGCCATCAAGCCTAATAAGAATATCTTTTTCATCTTTTGTCGATAATGGATTATCAAGTAAACCCGGGCGTCTCAGCCCGAGATTCTCACAAAACGGAACGTGATACTCTCGCATCATTCCGCTTTTATTATCTTAATGCCATTTTAGGCTTCGCGCCAAATGTCCAAT
>JACXTT010003620.1_pt1 | contig 23595 bp, 25 predicted proteins | sample 9270951 | NCBI WGS metagenome assembly JACXTT01 (sample SAMN15532306, study PRJNA645909) | rock metagenome | isolation source: weathered quartz diorite | place: Puerto Rico | collected 2017-06-21
ATGCGTGGCTTGCGTTTGACGTGCTGTAATGCTGCCCGGATGGTGGAACTGGTAGACACAGCAGACTCAAAATCTGCCGCTTCGCGGCGTGCCGGTTCGATTCCGGCTCTGGGCACCAAAGCTTCACGTCATGATGTATTACGCAAGAGCATAAACCCGCTTTTCCCCTAGGAGAGCGGGTTTTTTGTTGCCTTAAGCAGTCGCATCAAGAGTCATGGTATATCATCGTTTTGTTGGTACTTATGTTGGTACCTTGCCGATCTGCTCCAGCAGATACCAACACGGAGACCAAATGCCGCTTACCGACACCTTTCTGAGAAAACTCAAGCACAGCGGTGCCGCCGCCGGCGATAAGCACACCGATGGTCAAGGCATGCACCTACTGGTGAAGGCGGCCGGGAAGTATTGGAGGCTGAGCTACAGATTCGACGGCAAACAAAAAACCCTGGCGCTAGGCGTTTATCCCACCGTCACGCTGGCCGCTGCGCGCGGGCGCCGCGACGCCGCCCGCCAGCTGTTGGCCGAAGGCGTTGACCCTGGCAAAGCGAAGGCCCAAGAGAAGCAGAAGCGAGCCGTCGTAACACTGCAGACGTTTGAGGGGGTGGCGCGGGCCTGGCTGGTCAAGACAGCACCACTGCGCGTCGCGAGCACCCAGGAGAAGAACACGGCCTGGCTCGAGCGCAATATCTTCCCCGAGATCGGCGCCATGCCGATCGGCGAAATCGGGCCGCGCGATGTACTGGCCGCTTTGGTCAAGATCGAGGAGCGCGGCGCCGTCGAGTCGGCCCACAAGATCAAGCAGATATGCGGACAGATATTCCGCTTCGCCGTGTCGGTGGGCCTGGCCGAGCGCGACGTTACCGCCGATCTGCGCGGCGCCCTGGCGGCGATCCCGCGCACGCATTACGCCTCGATTACCGAGCCGCCCGCTGTGGCCGCCCTCCTGCGCTCGATCGACGGCTACACCGGCCATCCGTACGCCGTGGCCGCGCTCAAGCTGGCGCCTCTGGTGTTTGTGCGGCCGGGCATGCTGCGCTCGATGGAATGGGGGGAAATCGACCTAAACGCCGCGGAGTGGCGCGTGCCGGCCACCAAAATGAAAATGGGTGTCGAGCACCTGGTACCGCTGGCAACACAGGCCGTCGACATACTGCGCGGCATGGAGCGGTTGACCGGCGCCGGTCGGTACGTTTTCCCCAGCATCAGAACTGCCGACCGCTGCATGAGCGAGAACACCGTCAACGCAGCGCTGCGCGGCCTGGGCTACGACAGCACGCAAATGACTGGACACGGCTTCCGGGCGATGGCGAGAACGATCATGGATGAAGTGCTGGGCGAGCGGGTCGACCTGATCGAGCACCAGCTGGCCCACCAGGTGAAGGACGTGCACGGCCGGGCATACAACCGGACCGCGCATCTTCCTGCCCGGCGCCTGATGATGCAGCGGTGGGCGGATTATTTGGAAGGTATAAAAAAATGAGCTGGATAAAGCAGACGCTGCCAGAGTTCCAACTGGCGTGGTTGGACCACAACCCACAGACCCTTGGCGAGAATGTTTCCGCTTTGATCCATGATCTAGGGCAACCATTTCTATCTACTGGTGATCCCCGACCTTTTGCAGACTTTGCGGAAGCATTTTTGGATGAGATAGCGGCTTCTCCAAATTCGGATCCACGGGTTCAAATCCTTTTGTTCTACCATCGCGCCCGCAGCCAAAACGACAACGATGGCGCCGTCATGCAGATGCGAATAATGGCCGCGATTAAAATGGCGCTTCATTTTTGCTTTATCGCCGCTGAGACTTCGCCCGGAAATCCGAATCTACTTCACCGCTTGACCCAGGCATCGACCTTTGTTGGGCTGGCGAAAGGATTTGCGAGCGGCGTAAAAATGTCAGCGCAGGACGACCCTTTGGTGCAGATGGCGCGGGCTGGCGCAAAGGGGCGCGATAACATTTACCAGCCTCTTCGTGACTTCGCTCGATCGGAAGTTAAGAAGCGCAACTTTTTAAGTCGGAGAAACGCAGCCCTGACGTTGAAGCCGGAGGTGCTGGACCTAGCCAAAGTTCTCGGCGTCTATTTATCGGAGCAGCAAGCTGAGCGCACAATTACAACTTGGCTTTCGGGTATAACGTTTGCTGGCAAACGTTCACCGTCAGCAGGCTGAGATTGAACGCCCGCCGCAAAGCAGTCTATTTTCAACAGTAGACATAGATCAAAGTCCACCCCATTGACGCAAGCAGGCTCATCCAGAGCCGCTGTATCTTTCCAAGGGGTAGACGATGTCGAAATCATTAATCCGCATGGCGCAGCTTGCGACCTACCCAGGTCGGCCGGGTAAGCTGCCCGCGAGCGCTGCAACCATTTGGCGCTGGGTCCGCGAAGGAAAATTCCCGAAACCGTTCAAGCTCGGCGAGTCCGTTACTGTATGGAATGAGGCCGAGGTTGATGCCTTTATTTCGTCACGTGCACTGCCTTCAAAATCTGCCAAGGCACCGCAGTGATATACGGCAATTCTTTTGTCGAAGGGTGCGAAAAACACTCCAAGGGAGCAAAGGGAGCGCGTCATTTACTGCGCACTCTTCCACACCCTTGCCGCACTCTTCGCGCAAATGTGTTGACACGCCGACAGTGCCGGGGCTATTCTGACCGTGTCGCAAAAAAAGAAGCGACCGAGTTTAGCAGCTCGAATTGCACAGGCGGACGACCGCCACTGGCGGTATTTTTTCGTCCGTACCATGTTGCACCTCCTATGGGGCGGCAGTGGTGGGGAGGCTTCGGCCTGCCGGTTTCCTTGTGCACCGGTCTGCTAACCCCGCCATTTGCCGCTCCTCCCCGTTTAGCAGCGGGCCGAGCGGTCTCTAAACCGCACAAGGAGGCCATCATGCCTAGTACCAACACATTCCCGCATTCATCGTTTGACCACCTGCGTAACCTCGATGGGTACATGGCCGCCTGTGGCTATGACGATAACCATCCATGGCGCGAGGAGATCATCAGCGGCATCGAGTCCATAGACGTTGTCGACAACATCGCCGACGACATCGTCGGCGCCGCTGAAATGGTCGGCCAGCTGCTCGACTTGGCGCTGCTGGCATGCCTCGATGTCGCCGATTCGTTCAAAATCGAAGCGGCGATCCGCGCCGCGCGCCGCTACGCCACCGACATCAGCAATCACGGTGAGCTTATCCACGTCGCCAATCACGGTGAGCGGCTCGGCGGAGCTCTGTCGTGAACAAACCAGCTCCGAAACCGCTTTGGCAACTCGCCGCGCTGGTGACACGAGGCCTGCAACCGGCCCGCCGCGAGGTATGGCTGGGCCTGGGCTTCCTGCCTCCGAAACGCTGCGCGATCGCGCTCGATCCGGCGCGCCTACCCAATGCGGCCGACTGCGCAGCCGTCGTCGGCCTGGACGTAATTCTGTCCTACCACGGCAACGCCGTGCGATACGGCCAGTTGCGCACACTTTGCAACGACTTGGCGCGCGCGGGCCCGCGGCGCCTTCTGTTGGTCGACCTGGACGTCAAGAAAATTGCATTTCTAAAGTTGGAGGCAGCATGAATTTAAACGAAGGCTTTGCCGTTGAACCGGCCGATCCCGTGCTAACCGCGGTGCGAACCGCCAGCCGCGCGCTGATCACCGAGCCGCGCATCGTCAGGATCCGATGCGGCGCCGACATCACGCCGCAGGCCATCACCTGGTTGTGGCCAGGCTGGCTGCCGGCCGGCAAGCTCACGATCCTGGCCGGCACCGCCGGTACCGGAAAAACCACGCTTGCTTTGGCGCTCGCCGCGGTCATCACCGCCGGCGGCCGCTGGCCAGATGGGACCGTCAGCAAAGGCAAAGGCAATGTGTTGATCTGGTCGAGTGAAGATGTGGCCGACGATACCCTGGTGCCGCGACTTATCGCCTCGGGCGCCGACCTGTCACGATGTCACTTCATTGAAGGCATCTCGCAAGGTGGCGAGAGCATGCCTTTCGATCCGTCCCAAGACATCGTCGAGCTTCACCGCGCCGCCGATGAGATGGGAGGCGTCAGCCTTTTGCTGATCGACCCTATCGTGTCGGCGGTCTCCGGTGACATGCATCGCGCGAACGATGTGCGCCGCAGCCTACAGGCGGTTGTGGACTTCGCCAGCGCATACGATTGTGCCGTCATCGGAATCACGCACTTTTCCAAGGGCGGCGCCGGAAAGTCGCCGCAGGAGCGTGTCATTGGCTCCCAGGCGTTCGGCGCGCTGGCTCGCATGGTCCTGGTCGCGGCGAAGGAAGAGAACAGCACGCGCCGCGTCTTGGCGCGCGCCAAGTCCAACATTGCGCCCGATGATGGCGGCGTCGCATACGCGCTTGAACTGGTCACACTCGACAGCGGCATTGAGACGACAAAAGCGGTATGGGACGGCGTCATCGAGGGTACCGCGCGTGAAATCTTGGGCGACGTCGAAATTGATGAGGAGCAGGACGGCGACTCGAAGGACGAGCTCAAGCGCATGCTGGTGGATATTCTGCGGGCCGCCGGCGGCAAGATGCCTGTGAAGGGCCTGATGTCAGAAGTGAAAGACTCTGGCCATTCTTGGGACACTGCCAAACGGCTTAAAAAGTCGCTCGGGATCGTCTCGGAAAAGGCGGACATGAACGGCCCCTGGTACTGGCGCCTACCGCGTCAGCATGAAGGGCGCGCGAAGAATGAGGAAGAGAGCACAGAAAAAAGCGCGCGCTCTTCGGGTATTTCCGCTCCCTTCGATGATCTTGGAGAATTCGCATGAGCGCCACCGTCATCAGCCAGTACATGCGAAAACAGCTCGTCGCTTATGAGCTGGGCATCAGCAGGCACACGCTGGCGCGCATGCTCAAGGTCGATGCGACCTTCCCCCGGTTCTTCGATATCACACCTGGCATCGCCGTCATTGCCCGCGCTGACTTCGATCACTGGCTCCGCACAAAGCGCGTGAAGAGCCTCGGCGCTCCCCGGTAAGCCCTGACGCTCCAGACTGCTACGCGCTGCACAATTGCGGCGCGGTGGGCACCTGTCCGATCCTGTGTGATCACTTTCACATAGGAAACACCATGTCCAAACTTGCCGAACTGCGCGCCGAACTCGAAACCGTCACCGTCAAATCCAAACAGTTGCTGGAAGAATGCCCTGGTGCGAAATGGGGCGAAAAGCAACAAGGGGAGTTCAATGCCCTTATGAAGCGTGGCGATGAGCTCGGCGCCGAAATCCGCTCGATCCAACAATACGCTGAGAACATGAACGGCGATAACGGGCCCGCCTGGAAGAACCAAGCGGGTGGCGATGTCAAGGTTTTGCGCAACAGCGCCGATATTCGTGCGCATTACGCTGGCATCAGCAACACCTCTGCCCGCCCCGGTGAAGAACCGATGCGCATCGATGACTTTGTCCGGGGTGTGGCCGGCATGAAGTCCTCCCAGGCCGTGCAAAACTCCCTCAGTACGGGCACTGATACCTCCGGCGGCTACATGCTGCCGAGCGTGGTCATGCCAGGCATCCTGGAAGCGCTGGTCCCGGCATCCGCCCTACTTTCGGCCGGCGCTGGCATCGTGCCTCTCGACAGTGGCGCGAAGAACTTCACCACGGCCGCTATCGACACCATTCCCACCGCTCAATGGCGCCTGGAATCAGGCAACATTGCAGTCTCGGACCCTACTTTCCGCGCTGTCGTGGCCGCGCCAAAAAGCCTGGCATTTCTGTTCAAGGTAAGCCGCGAGTTGCTGGCAGACGCGCCGAACATGGGCGCCGCCCTGAATACCGCCATCGCCCAGGCGTTCGCGAAAGAACTCGATCGCGTGGGCCTGCGCGGCTCCGGTACCAATCCCGAGCCGCTGGGCATTCGCGGCACGACCGGCATTCAAACGATCGCCAACGGTGCGAACGGTGCGGCCCTGGCCAGCTACGCCAATTTCCTGTCCGCTGCCCAAAGCATTCTCCAGGTGGACGCGCCGGCGCCAATGGCCGCCATCATGTCGCCGCGCTCGCTGATCAAGTTGGCCGGCCTGACCGACACGACCAATCAGCCACTGGTGATGCCGAAGATGCTGGAAGGCTGGAAGATGGTTTCGACCAGCCAGGTACAGAACAACCTGACCGTCGGCACCTCCAGCGACTGCAGCGAGATTTACGTCGGTGACTTCTCGAAGGTGCACTTCATGATGCGCGAGCAAATGAGCATCCAGATCGCCAGGGAGTTGTTCGCCCAAACCGGCGAAATCGGCTTCATCTGCCATGTGCGCGCCGACGTCGCTGTTCTGTATCCGAAGGCGTTGGCCATCGTCACAGGAGTTCGTTAAAGAGCAAGGGGGCGTTACTCGGTGAGTGGCCTCTCATGAAAAAAACCCCGAGAGCGTGCAGCAGCCAATCTAGCAGCGTGGCACGCACAAGATTCCAGAGGCACAGTCACAGGACCGTGCCTCTTTTTTTATGAAGTAAGTGGCGCGAAAACGGCGAGTCACTTTGAAGTAACCCAATAAACATATGGCTCGCACGATTATCAACGGTCATCGGGTTTAAGTCCGCGCCGGCGCAAAACTCGTAAAGGAAATAACAAATGTCTACAGAAGAACGTCGCGTCCAGCTTGTCACCGAAGTTGACAACAGGGCTGTCCGCCCTGGCTTCAACCAGATCACACGCGAGGCTGGTGCAATGGCCGATGCAGTCCCCGAGCGCAGCCGGCGCGCCGAGAACGCTGTCGGTGGCATCGGCGGCGGCGCCACCCGCTCTGCCACCCAGGTGGAGGCCGCCGGCCGCAACCTGATCGGCTCGATCGGAAAGGAAGTGTCGCTACCTCGAGCTGCAAATAACGGAGAAAAATTATGACCTGTCTTGCTCACGGCGATGTTGTGGCCGACCCGTTGCGCACCATTCGCCTTTACGGCAAGCTGGGCGCCCAATTCGGCCGCGTTCACCGCCTGGCCGTTGCCAGCACCGCCGAAGCCGTCCGCGCGCTGTGCTTCCTGCTGCCCGGCTTCGAGCGCGAGCTGATGACGAGCCGCGACCGCGGCATCGCTTACGCCTGCTTCCTGGGCAAGACCAACATCAGCCGCGATGAACTTTCACTTTCTGGTGGATCAGAGGACATCCGCATTGCACCAGTGTTGGTCGGCTCCAAAGCTGCGGGCGCTCTCCAGTTCATTCTAGGGGCAGTTCTTGCGGTTGTCGGCTATATCGGGACTGTCGCTGGCCAAGCGTATGGCGGCGCCGCCTGGGGGCCGGCGCTGATCAAAATGGGTAGTGCCATGATGCTCGGAGGAGTTGTGCAATTACTCTCGCCCCAACAGGCCGGCATGTCCGCCGCCGACAAGGCTGACAATCAGGCCTCCTACAACTTCAATGGCCCGGTCAATACCGTTGCGCAGGGCAACCCGGTGCCGGTTTTGTACGGCCGCCTGATCGTTGGCTCCGCCGTGATCTCCGGCGGCATCTTGTCCCAGGACCAGGCCTACACCGGCGCCACGCACCCGGGCGGCCCGCTGCCATCAATCCGTAACAAATACCCGGAATATGACGATGAGCCGATAAGAAATTAGGTGAGATCCGTTAGCCAATTATTTAAGGTCAACAAAGACTATGCACAAATCAAACCAGTCGTCGACACTACCACCGCTTGATGAAGAGGATATCGAGGCGCTCGCGGCGTTGGTCAGAAAAGGAGCCGAATTGCATCCACATGATCCGCACGTATGCGCCGCGATGATCATCACAGCGAGCGTGCTCACGAAACATGGCCATAATTGCGTTGTAGTTGAAGACGTAACAAAACAACTTTTCGAGCGAATTATTGGAATTAAAGATTCGCACACCTGAGCCGCCCGCTCTGGCCATTCTTTACAGGCGCGTCGGCTCCAATCCGCTGGGACAGCACGGATTTTTCAGCAAACTTTTATTGGAGCAGTAAATGGTAAATAACGAACTTGCCCTCGGCGAACTGCCAGCGATCGGCTTCGTGCGAGAGAAGATCCTGGTGAACCAGCCGAAGGGCCGCGCCGGCGTGCTGGGCATTTCTCGTACTACGCTGTGGCGCAAGGTGATGGCGCAGGAGTTTCCGCAGCCGGTGAAGCTGTCGGCCGGCGTCACCGCCTGGCGCGTCGAGGACGTCCGGCAGTGGATTGCCAATCCTCGTTAACAGTTTTTTGGGTACAGATCAGCAATAGGCTATAGTTTATTGCTAAAAGCGCTATCAGGTGCTGACGACGCGGAGAGGAGAAATCAATGGGGCAGGATGCAAAAGATTATGAGGGCCATTTTGCGAACTATGCGGAGTACTCAAAAACTTTCAGGTCTTGGATGGTCGCCTACGGAATCGGGGGCCCGGTCCTGTTTCTAACGAACAAAGATGCTCCGGCCGCAATCGCAAAATCGCCGGATTTTCGGTGGATCGTTGGATTGTTTGTGGTCGGCGTTGCACTTCAAATATTGCTCGCGCTGATTAATAAGTGGGCTGCGTGGCACATGTATATGGGTGCGTTTTCCAAGTTCCAACTGGAGCAAAACGACAGTGACTGCTCCTACCATCATGAGTCGTGGTTTTACGGGTTGTGGAATTGGATCAACAAGCAGAGCTGGATCGACTTTCTTATCGACGTCGGAGCGCTCTCCGTATTTGCGATTGCAACATGGTTGTCGCTGAAAGCGCTGGCAGGTCTATAGGAGCGACCGCCGCCGAGTGAGGTAACGCCCGCATGGCCGATCCACGAGCGTCGCATACAGAGATATGACCAACGCGCCAACTGAGCGACGTGCTGGCCCGTGAGCACGGCAAGGTGGCGCGCTGCGGAACACGCATCACGTGCGCGCACGATGCGGGGCTATCATGGCATCTTCCCTGCCGAGGACGCGCTGAACCTGTCGATGGTGCTGGCCCACGCCTCCGAGCCCATGCCAGGCAGCACTGCTGCCGGGCGCGCTGCAGTGCTTGAGGCTGCTCGCGTGCTGGCTGGGCATGCCTGCAATGCTGTGACGCAGTGACCGAGCAGTCGCTGGCCCGCCTGGCGCCGCCGGCGGGCGACCGACCAGGGGGGTGTTGAAAGTTTGCAACTTTTTGAGGTCTAGACCACCTGGTACCTCACGCGAGGAAAATAACTCCCCTGGGGGAAATGTTAAAGCGGGTGAGGTACTGGCGATCCACGGCCCCGCCATAGGGGGAATCCGGTTTAAACCGGTTAAAAATGGTGTGTTAAAGGTGTTAAAGCTGTTAAACACTTTAACGAGAGCCGTCGCCGCGCGATTTGTTGGTATTTCTGTTGGTACTTTTGACCGCCGTTGCATATTTTCATAGGAGAAGGTGATTCCGGCTCTGGGCACCAGCCTTCAACGCTTTCGTTTTACATGAACCCGCTCAGCTAATTGCCCGGCGGGTTTTTTGTTGCCTGCGACTTATTCGAGGCTTGCCATCACCAGCATGGCCGCCGCCAGATCCTCCAAGGCGCTGCCCACCGACTTGAACACCGTGCGTTCCGCGGCAGTTTGCCGGCCGGCCCGCTCGCCCCGGCACAGCTGTTCCAGCGTTGCCTGCAGATCGCCGGCGCCAAACACCCCGCGCGACATCGGCCCCAACAAATCTCCCGCCTTCAACAAGGCTTCTTCGGTGTCGGCAAAAATGCGCGCCTTGCTAAAACAGGCGTCGTCCGCTTCCACCATCTGCGGCGTGAAACCGCCGATCAGGTCGAGGTGGCTGCCGGCTTGCAGCCATTCGCCGCGGATCAGGGGAGAGGTCGACAAGGTGGCACAGCTGACGACGTCGGCCTGGCGCACCGCCGCTTCCAGGTCGGTCCAGGCACGAGACTTGAAACCTCGGGCGTTTAAGGAATTGCTGAGCGCGGCGGCGGAAGCGGGATTGCGGCTCCAGACCGCGACGTCGCGCAAAGGCAGGACCGCTTGATACGCCTCGGCCAGCAGGCTGGCCACGCGGCCTGAGCCGACGATCAGCAAGCGTTCGGAGTCAGATCTGGCCAAAAAACGTGCGGCCAGCGCCGAGGCGGCGGCGGTGCGGCGGGAGGTGATTTCGTTGCCATCGATATGGGCCAGCGGTTCGCCGCTGGCGGCGTCGTACAGAATGTAGGTGGAAAACAGGCCGGGCAGGCCGCGCGCGCTGTTGCCAGGAAAGATATTCACAGTCTTGATGCCAAGATAGCGCTGCTGCCAGGCCGGCATGATCAGGCTGGTGCCACGCCCGCCGATGTCGTGCACATGCCGCGGCGGCACCGTGCAGCCTTCGATCAAGCGCGATTCCAGCGCGGAAATCAGTTCGGTGAAAGGCAGGGCGGCACGGGTTGCGGCGGCGTCGACAAACTTCACGGTTTTGCTTGCACTGGCTGGGGCTGCATCGCCTCGATCCACTTTTCGTATTTCAGATCGATACGGCGCATGGTACCGTCGCGGTTCATGGCCTCGAGCGCGACGTTCATGCGGGCGATCAAGGCAGGCGGCACGCCGCGGTTGCAGGCCAGGTACACCCCAACCTTGTTAAACACCAGGACGGGAACGATCTTGTCGGCCCAGTCGTAGCGTTTCAGGGCGGCGTTGCCGCGTTTGAGGCTGGCAGCCCACAGATCGATGCGGTCGAGCAGTAATTTATCGGGATTGAGCAAGTCGTTGGGCGCGGGGTCGACCTGGAATCCGCGCTGGCGCAGATAGGCATCGCGGGCGTCGCCGTTGTAGGTGCCGATGCGCAGCTTGCGGGCGTCTTCCAGCACGTGCAGATTGTAGTTGCGGTCGGCGCGGCCCAGCAGCACCCAATCGGCTTCGTCGGTCGGCCCGACCCACTGGAACAGCGCCTCGCGCTCGGGCGTGCGGGTGGTGGAGAACAGGCAGGCATCGGCGCGCTGTTGCAATTCCATGTAGGCCCGCTTCCAGGGCAATAACTGCATGCTAAAGGGGGTGCCGGTGCGCGCCATGATTTCGGCGACCTTTTCGGTGCCGCTGCCGACCACCTGGGCGCCCTCGATCATGCTGATCGGTGGCGACGCTTCCGTCATCAGGTGCAGGCGCAAGGGCGGCGCAGCAGTGGCAGCGGCCGCGGCGCATGCCGCGCCGACACCGCCCAGGCACACAGCCAGTATCGCTTTCGTCCACCCCATCTGCCATCCTCGACCGGGTGCCGGACAGGCGCCGGCACTGATCAGAGCATAGCAGTATTGCAGTCGTGGAAGCAATCGCGGAGCCCGGCGCGCCGGCCGCTCAACCGCGCGCCGCGCCTTGCTGGAGCAGCTTGGCGGCGGCATGTTTGGCGGCCAGTTCGCGGTACAGGGCCATGTAGTTGCTGGCCATGCGGTCAGCCGTGAACAGTTTGCTGTAGCGCGCGGCCGCGCGCTGCCCCATGGCCCGGGCCCGCTCGGGATTGTTCCACAGCGTCACCATGGCCTCGCGGAACGCCGCGGCGTCGCTGGGCGGCACCACCAGCCCGGTCTCATCATGAATGTTGATATAGGAGGTGCCGGTGCCGATTTCACTGGAAATGAGCGGCTTGCCGTACATCGCGCCTTCCAGCAGAGAAATGCCAAAAGCTTCCGAGCGCAAATGGGAAGGAAATACCATGGCGTAGCTCAGGGTCAACAGCGCCACCTTGTCGGCATCGTCGAGGAAACCGAGAAACAGCACGTGGGTCAGGCCCAGCCGCGCGGCGTGCCCTTTCAGCTCCGCTTCGATGGGGCCCGCGCCGACGATCACCACCGGGTAATCGAGGTCGGCAACGGCATCCAGCAGGATATGCAGGCCCTTGTAATAGCGTAACACGCCGACAAACAGGAAGAACTTGTCGCCCACCACGGCGCGCCACTTGTCGAGCAGCGCCTGGCTCGGCTCCGGGTAGATCGACTTGTCGAGGCCGTAGGTGATGGTGCGGGTCTTGTCGCGGTAGCGGTCGAGCACTGTCGATGTCGCCAGATAATTCGGCGATGTCGCGACGATGGCATCGACGCTTTGCAAAAATTTTCGCTTGAGCGGGGTGTACAGCCGCAATAGTGCTTTCTGGCGCACGATGTCGGAGTGATAGGTCACCACCGTAGGCTTGTCGATACCGGAGGCAAAATGCGCCAGGTCCATGAAGGGCCACGGAAAGTGATAGTGGACAATGTCGGCCTCGGCCGCCCGGCGCTTGAGTTCGCCAAAGGCGGACAGGGCGATGCCGGTGGAGGCGATGTTCAGATCGCGGTGCACCCGGTAGATCGTGTGGCCTTCGAACTCGATGGGCGCCAGATTATTGCTGGTGGTCAAAGTCAACACTTCGCTCTCGGCGCCGATGCGACCGGTACCGACGCAAATCTGGCGGATGACCTGTTCGACGCCACCCATCGAGTCGGGAAAATAATCTTTATAAAAGTGCAGAATGCGCATGGTGTGTTCTTTTAGGCCGTGGCTGGTTCAGCGAGACAGCACTTGGTGATAGACGGCGGCCGTCTGACGGGCGGTTTCGCGCCAGGTCAGCACGGCGGCGCGGTTCAGACCGGCGGTAATGCAACGCGCGCGCAAGGATGCCTCATCGAGCAGCGAATGCATCGCGGCGGCAATGGCGCCGACATCGAGCGGATCGACTTCAAGCGCAGCGCCGCCGCTTGCTTCCGGCAGTGAACTGCAGTTCGACGTCACGACCGGCACGCCGGCGCCCATCGCTTCCAGTACGGGAATGCCGAAGCCTTCATATAACGAAGGGAAGACGAACACCGCGGCGGCCGCGTACAGGTGGCGCAATTCGGCCTGTTCGGTGACGTTGTTCAGCCAGACCAGGTTGTCGCCGCGCTCGCTGGCCGCCGCCAGCCGCCGCACGGTCGCTTCGCAACGCCAGCCGGCGGCGCCGACCAGCACCAGCTGGTGGCGCGCGCGGGTGGCCGCAGGCAGGGATTCCCAGGCATCGATGATGCGGTCAACGTTTTTGCGTGGTTGCAAGGTGCCGACAAATAAGAAATAGCCGTCGCGCACGTTGTAACGGGCCAGCGTGGCGCGCACCGCGGCGGGATCGGGCGGCGCCAGCCAATCGTCGTCGATACCGCAGGGCACCACGCTGACCTTGCCTGGATCGATGCCGAAGCAGGCGACCAGCTCGTCGATGGCGAAATGCGACAAGGCAATGACATGGTCGGCCTTGCGGGTGGCGCTGCGCTGTAGCCAGTTCTTGGCACCACGCCAACGCGGATTGCACCACTCCGGATGGCTGATCGGCAAGGCGTCGTGCAAGGTCGCCACTTGCGGGCAATCCATGCGCACCAGGCGGTAATCGGGCGCGTGAAAAATATCCACCGGCATATGCATGCGGTACACGGCAGGGGCCAGCAAATCGCGCAGGGTGGCCGCTTGAAACGATTGCGGCAGCGGCTGGCCCACCGTGACGGCCGCCGGATCCGCACCCCAGCGCGGATAGGAATACGCCGTCACCGCACAGTCCGCTGTGGGCAGGTGCAGGCGCAAGGCCGCGCTGTAGACCCCGATGCCATCCAGGCGTCCGCCGTTGAGCTTCGGTTCGATCATGGTAGCTCCCAGACCGACGCGCAAGAGGCTCACGCCTCGTACATCCAGCGCAAGGTGACGGCCAGCGGCACCGGCGCGATATCGCCGACCGCGGCGCGCAATTTCGCGTTGTTGCCAGCCAGGGTAAGCACGTCGTTGGCGCGCACGAAGGCAGGATTGACCCGTACTTCGATACGGTAGCCGGCAATTTCTTCCAGCATGTCGAGGGCGGTCCGCAAGGACACCGAGTGGCCTGAACAAATGTTGTACACCTCGCCCGGCTGCCCCGCATCGAGCAAGGCGCGGTAGCTGGCGGCCACTGTGCGCACGTCGGAAAAATCGCGGGCGATCGCCAGTTGACCCAGCTCGATGATGGGCGCGCGGCGGCGAAAGTGGTCTACCATCTTCGGCAGCAGAAACCGCGTATCCTGGCCGCGCCCCGTGTAATTGAACGGCCGCACAATGACGATCGGCAAACGGTCCATCCACAAGCGCGCCATGTATTCCATGGCCAGCTTGGAGACGGCGTAGTCGTTGGCGGGTGCCGGCGGCTGGGTTTCTTCGATCAGGCCGACGTCGGCATTGCCGTAAATATTCGCCGACGACGCCAGCAACACTTTACTGCAGCGGTGCGGCGCGGCGGCCAGCGCCGCGAGCAGGTTGCGGGTGGCGCCGATGTTGACGCGGTAAATGATGTCGATGTTTGCATGGGCGACAAAGGAAATGGCGGCCAGGTGAACCACAACGTCGGGCAGCACCTGATTTACCACGGCGGCCACGGCCTGCGCGTCACACAAGTCGACGGCGAACTGGTCGACGCCGACCGCCTGGTCCGCACGCACAGTGCCGAACACCCGGTAACCGGCCTGCTCGAGTTCCTCGACCACATAATGACCGGTGAAGCCGCTGACCCCGGTGACCAGGGCGCGTTTGCCGGCCCCGGCGCCCTGGCCGTCGTAAGCCGTCTGCGCCTGGCCAGAAGTGCTGACCATCTTAGAACGAGAATCCGGCTTTGTTACGGCGCAGATCGGCCTCGACCATCATGGCGGCCAGCTGTTCCAGGGTGGTGACCGGTTCCCAGCCCAGCACGCTGCGGGCCTTGGCCGGATCGCCGATCAGCAATTCCACCTCGGCCGGACGGTAAAATTTGGGGCTGATACGCACCAGTTGCTTGCCGCTGCGGGCGCAGAAGCCCGCCTCGTCTTCGGCACTACCACGCCATTCGATGGCGACATCGGCCGCCTTGAAGGCGATCTGCACGAAGTCGCGCACGGTTTCGGTACGGTTGGTGGCCAGCACGAAGGTATCGGGCTGATCTGCTTGCAGAATACGCCACATACCTTCGACGTATTCCTTGGCGTAGCCCCAGTCGCGCTTGGCATCGAGGTTGCCCAGTTCGAGCACATCCTGTTTGCCCAGCACAATCTTGGCGACAGTGTCGGTAATCTTGCGGGTGACAAATTCACGGCCACGCAAGGGCGACTCGTGATTGAACAAAATGCCGGACGAGCCAAAAATGCCATACGACTCGCGGTAATTGATGGTCATCCAGTGTGCGTACAGCTTGGCGACACCATACGGACTGCGTGGATAGAACGGCGTGTCTTCGACTTGCGGAATGGCCTGCACCTTGCCGAACATTTCCGAGGTCGATGCCTGATAAAAACGCGCTGTCGGCTTGACGATGCGGATCGCTTCCAACAAGTGCACGGCGCCAAGGCCGGTAATAGCGGCGGTCGCCAGCGGCTGATCGAAGGACACCCCGACAAAGCTCTGCGCTGCCAGGTTATACACTTCGTCAGGATCGCATTGCTCGATCAGGCGAATCGACGAGGCCAGATCGGTCAGATCGTACTCGACCAGATCGAGGTTGGGGTGCGGGTTGATGCCCAGCTCTTCGATGCGCCAGAAATTGACGGAGCTGGAGCGGCGATAGGTACCGGTCACCGCGTATCCCTTTTCCAACAGCAATTGGGCGAGGTAGGCGCCATCTTGGCCGGTGATGCCGGTAATTAGGGCTTTTTTTCTTGTTTGCATGGCTTGATCGACGCGTTGGTCAATGAGGTAATGAAATGGAAGCCGATATTCTAACAGAGCTATACTTGCATCAAGAGAACACATGCTCTAATTACAATCAATTACAGTATTATGACGCGCCTTTACATCACAAACGCCAGGCTTTACCGATTGTTACTGTTTAAATGATGAACTCCGACCGGGATGATTGGTCCCGGCCGGAGGGTCATTGCGCCGGCTTAACGCTGGGCGACCGCATCGACCACGCACAAGGCGGTCATATTGACGATGCGGCGCACCGTCGCCGACGGCGTGAGGATATGTACCGCCTTGGCGCAACCGAGCAGCACAGGACCGATGGCGACGCCGCTGCCGGCCGCCGTTTTCAGCAGGTTGTAGGAAATGTTGGCCGAGTCGATGTCCGGCAGCACCAGCAGGTTGGCGTCGCCTTTCAAGGTCGAGTTCGGCATGGTGGCTGCACGCAATTTCGAGTCCAGGGCGGCGTCGCCGTGCATTTCGCCGTCGACTTCCAGTTCGGGCGCCTTTTGCTGGATCAGCGCCAGCGCTTCACGCATCTTCAACGAGGATGGCGTGTTGGACGAACCGAAATTCGAGTGCGACAACAGGGCCGCGCGCGGCAGGATGCCGAAACGGCTCATCTCTTCGGCAGCCATGACGGTGATCTCGGCCAATTGCTCGGCGGTCGGGTTGTCGTTGACGTGGGTGTCGACGATGGCCAGCTGGCGTTCCGGCAAGATCAGGAAATTCATCGCGCCGTAGCAGTTGACGCCGGCACGCTTGCCCAGCACCTGGTCGATGTAGTGCAGGTGCAGCCAGGTGGTGCCGAAGGTACCGCAGATCATGCCGTCGGCGTCGCCCTTGTGAATCATCATGGCGCCGATCAGGCTGTGGCGGCGGCGCATTTCCAGCTTGGCCCACTCCTGCGTCACCCCCTTGCGGGCGCCCATTTCATAATAGGTTTGCCAGTAATCGCGGTAGCGTTCGTCGTGGTCCGGGTTGATGACATCGAAGTGCTCGCCCAATTTCAAACGCAGGCCGAATTTCTGGATGCGCTGCTCGAGCACGGCGGGACGGCCGACCAGGATCGGGCGCGCCAGGTTCTCGTCGATCACCACTTGCACGGCGCGCAGCACGCGCTCCTCTTCGCCCTCGGCGTAGACGATGCGCTTGAGGTCGGGGGCGACTTCCTTGGCCATCTGAAACAGCGGCTTCATGAAGTTACCGCTGCGGTACACGAAGCGCTGCAGGCTTTGTGCATACGCGTGCAGATCGGCAATCGGGCGCGTCGCCACGCCGGAATCGAGGGCGGCCTTGGCCACCGCCGGTGCGATATGGGTCAGCAGGCGCGGATCGAACGGCATCGGAATCAGATACTCGGGGCCAAACGACAGGTTGTGGATGCCGTAAGTGGTGGCGACGATGTCGCTCTGCTCGGCATGGGCCAGGTCGGCGATGGCGTGCACCACGGCGATTTCCATCTCGCGGGTGATGGTGGTGGCGCCGCAGTCGAGGGCGCCGCGGAAGATGTAGGGAAAGCACAGCACGTTGTTGACCTGGTTCGGATAATCCGAACGGCCGGTGGCCATCACCACGTCATCGCGCACCAGCTTCACTTCTTCCGGCAGGATTTCCGGATGCGGATTGGCCAGCGCCAGGATCAATGGATTCTTTGCCATCGCCGCCACCATCGCGGGTTTTAACACGCCGCCAGCCGACAGGCCCAGGAAAATGTCGGCGCCGGGGATGACGTCGGCCAGGGTGCGGTGCGCCGTGTCTTGGGCGAACTTTTCTTTGTCCGGGTCCATCAGTTCGACACGGCCCTTGTAGACCACGCCGGCCAGGTCGGTCACCGTGATGTTTTCGATCGGGAAGCCCAGATCAACCAGCAATTCCAGGCAAGCGAGCGCAGCAGCGCCGGCGCCCGACACCACCATCTTGCATTCGTTCAGTTTTTTGCCGCAGACTTTGACGCCGTTGATGATGGCGGCGCCGACGATGATCGCGGTGCCGTGCTGGTCATCGTGAAACACGGGGATTTTCATCTTCTCGCGCAGCTTGCGCTCGATATAAAAACACTCCGGCGCCTTGATGTCTTCCAGGTTGACGCCGCCGAAAGTCGGCTCGAGCGCGGCAATGATGTCGACCAGTTTATCGGGGTCGTTTTCGGCGATCTCGATGTCGAACACATCGATGCCGGCAAATTTCTTGAACAGCACGCCCTTGCCTTCCATCACCGGCTTGGCGGCCAGCGGGCCGATATTGCCGAGGCCGAGCACGGCGGTGCCGTTGGTGATCACGGCGACCAGGTTGCCGCGCGCCGTGTATTTATACGAGTTGGCCGGGTCGATGACGATTTCTTCGCAGGGAGCGGCCACCCCCGGCGTGTACGCCAGGGCCAGGTCACGCTGGTTCAGCACTTGCTTGGTAGGCGTGATGCTGATCTTGCCCGGGCGCGGCAGCTCGTGGTAGTCCAGAGCCGCGGTACGCAGTTGTTGGCGCAGTTGTTCTTTATTATCCGATGACGAATCCATGCTGTGCTGCCTTCCATGCTATACGGGGGGACTGACGATTTTATCAGACTGATTCTTTCAACAAGCTACGTATTTTTACCAACAAGCCTAACCCTAATCAAAGGAATGGTAAAAAACGCCACATATCACAAAAACTATCGATCCGATGAAAATGATTTAATTTACCAATTATTCATTCTTCGTTACGATGTTTCTCAAGTTGAATTCACCCAGGAGAACATCATGAACACAAGCACCCCGTCCGTCACCATCGCCAACCTCGAAGCGGCCTTTGCCGGCGAATCGATGGCGCACATCAAGTACCGGTATTTCGCCAAGCTGGCGCGCGCCGCCGGCGCCGTCGAAGTGGCCGAAGCCTTCGAGGCGACCGCCGAGCAGGAAGTGGCGCACGCCTTCGGCCACCTCGATTTGCTGTACCCGAAAGACCAGCTGACCCCGGCCCGCTCGCTGGAAATCGCCATCGAGGGCGAGACCTATGAATACACCGAGATGTATCCGAAGTTCCGCCACCTGGCCGTCGAGGAGGGCAACAGCGCCGCGGTGGCCGAGTACGACGAGCAGATCGAAGAGTCGAAAGAGCATGCGGCGCGCTTCCGTAAAACCCTGGAAACGGCGGCCAAGCGCTTTGCCGCACTGGCCAAGGTGGAAGAGCGCCACGCGAATCACTACAAGGCGGCACTCGAGAAACTGGGCGCGGCCGCCTGATTTCGTTACTATCCGGTTCATCCAATTCATCTATTAAAAACAAGGAACAACATGAAAACCTACCAATGCATCGTTTGCGGCTTCATTTATGACGAGAGCGCCGGCTTGCCCGACGAGGGCATTGCCGCCGGCACCTTGTGGAACGACATCCCGGCCGACTGGTCCTGCCCCGATTGCGGCGTGGCCAAGTCGGACTTCGAGATGGTGGAAATCTAAGTGGCGCAGCACGACCCGGTGCTGATCGTGGGCGCCGGCATGGCTGCCTACGGCGTCGCCCGCGAATTTCGAAAACTCGACAAGATCACCCCGCTGCTGATCGTCGCCAGCGACCGCGCCGGCAGTTATTCGAAGCCGATGTTGTCGAATGCGCTGGCGATGGGCAAGGATGCAAAACAGTTGAAGATGCAGGACGCGGCGCAGATGGCGGCCAGCCTGGATGCCACCATTCTGGATGGGGTCGAGGTGACCGCCATCGACAGCGCGGCGCGCAATATCACCAGCGCCGACGGCGCGGTCACCGCCTACCGCGACCTGGTGCTGGCGCTGGGTGCCAGCCCGATCCGCTTGCCGCTCGAGGGCGACGCGGCCGGCAACGTGCTGTCCGTCAACCACCTTGACGATTACGCGGTGTTGCGCCAACGCCTCGATGCGCTGGGCCGGCCGGCCCACGTCGCCATCCTGGGCGCCGGGCTGATCGGTTGCGAATTCGCCGACGACCTGGTGGCGGGCGGCCACCGCGTGACGCTGGTCGATCCGAATCCCCGTCCGCTGGCGGCGCTGGCGGCGCCCGGTTTGTCGGACGCATTGGTGAACGCATGGAAGACGGCGGATTTGCCGATCACGCTGAAACTGAACACCACCGCGGCTACCGTGCTGCATCGAGAGGGCGGCCTCACCGTCACGCTGGCCGACGGCGGCAGCATCGACTGCGACATCGTGCTGTCGGCGGTCGGCTTGCGCCCATCCATCGGCCTGGCCAAGGCGGCTGGACTGCGGACCGGGCGCGGCATCGTCATCGACGAGTTCGGCCGCACCAGCGCCGGCCACATTTATGCGCTGGGCGATTGCGCCGAATACACGACCGCCAACGGCGGCATGGTGATGCCCTATATCGCCCCGCTGCTGACGGCGTCGCGCGCCATCGCCGCCACCCTGGCCGGCACGCCGACGCCGATCGTGTTGCGCAACGACGCCGTGGTGGTCAAGACGCCGAGCCTGAAACTGGCGCTGGCGCCGCCGCCACCCGGCAGCAAGGGGGCATGGACCCACGCCGACGATGGCGAACGCCTGATCGCCCGCTTTGTCGACGAGGCCGGCATGGTGCGCGGCTTCGGTTTGTCGCTGCACACGCCGGCGCTGCGCACGGCGCTGATGGCCGAGCTCGACAAGGCGCACAAAGGCTGAGTTGAAACCGGCGAGCTGCGATCCCGTTGTAGAATCGGGCATGCTCTCCGAATTCGACCTCATCAAACAGTATTTCAAGCGCGAGCTGCCCGGCCGCGCCACCCTCGGCATCGGCGACGATTGCGCCCTGCTCACCCCCGGCGCCGGCAGCCAGATGGCGATCTCCACCGACATGCTGGTGGAGAACCGCCATTTCTTTGCCGGCGCCGATGCCCGCTGCCTGGGCCACAAGGCGCTGGCCGTCAACCTGTCCGATCTGGCCGCCATGGGCGCGACGCCGGTGGCGTTTACCCTGGCGCTGGCCATGCCGAAAGCCGATCCGGTCTGGCTGGCCGCTTTCAGCAAGGGCCTGTTCGAGATCGCCGACCTGTATGGCTGCGAGCTGATCGGCGGCGATACCACGCGCGGCCCCTTGAATATCTGCATCACCGTGTTCGGCGAACTGGCGCCGGGCCAGGCCATCAAGCGCAGCGGCGCGCTGGCAGGCGACGACATCTGGGTGTCCGGCACCCTGGGCGACGCCAGGCTGACCCTGGCCGGCCTGCGCGACGAGTTTCCCATCGATCACGCCAGCCTGGAACTAGCGAGCCCGCGCATGCACCTGCCCGATCCCCGCATCGCCCTGGGACAAGCACTGGCCGCGGGCGGCCTGGCCCATGCCGCACTGGATATTTCCGACGGCTTTGTCGGCGACCTCGGCCATATTCTCGAAGCGTCGCGGGTCGGCGCCACCGTCAATGTGGACGCCCTGCCGGCCGGGCCGGCGCTGGCGGCACAGGAAGCGGCCACCCGCCGCCAGTTCTGCGCCCTGGGCGGCGACGATTACGAGCTGTGTTTTACGGCGGACCCGGCGCAGCGCCAGGCGATCATCGCCGCCGGCGCCGCCTGCGGCACGCCGGTCACCCTGGTCGGCGTGATCGACGCCGGACCCGGTCTGCGCCTGATCGATGGCGCCGGCTCGACCGTCGACCTCGACGCCGCCGGCTTCGACCATTTCACCTTGCCCTAAATTTCATCGTGCGCCGGTGTGATCGGCCGCGGCGGCCATGCTAAAGTACATCTATCACCACGCCGCTGCTGCGCTTCATCGAAAGGACGTCCCGTGAATGAACTGATTGATCTGGCCACCAGGGCCGGCCAGGCTTTGCAGGCCAAGAAACTCATGCTGTGCACCGCCGAATCCTGCACCGGCGGCGGCGTCGCCCAGGCGGTCACGGAAGTGGCGGGCTCGAGCGAATGGTTCGACTGCGGCTTCGTCACCTATTCGAACACCTCGAAGATGGAAATGCTCAACGTGTCCTACGCCCTGATCGCGCAGATGGGCACGGTCAGCGAGGAAGTGGCCGGCGCCATGGCCGAAGGAGCGCTGGCCAACAGCAACGCCGACGTCGCCCTCGCCACCACCGGCATCGCCGGCCCCACCGGCGCCGTGCCCGGCAAGCCGGTCGGCACCGTCTGTTTCGCCTGGGCCAAGGGCGACCACACCCACACCGAACGGCTGGTGTTCCAGGGCGACCGCGCCAGCGTGCGCGAGCAAACCGTCAGGCATTCGCTGCAGGGACTGCTGCGCTTCATCGAGTAAGGCGCTTGCGCCTGCTCTTGATTTTATGGATGGCGGCGCTGCTGCCGGCTGCGGCCGCGCCCCAAGCCGTCACCATCTACGCCGCCGGCGACATCGCCAACTGCGGCACGCAAGCGCCGCAGTTTTCCGGCGCCTTTCAAACCGGCACCCTGATCGCCGCCGCCCTGCAGCAGGATGCCAACGCGCAAGTGCTGGCCCTCGGCGATTTGACTTATCCGCGCGGAAAACTCGCAGAGTTCACCGGCTGCTACCAGGCCACCTGGGGACGCTTCAAAGAACGCACATACCCGACGCCGGGCAACCACGAGTACGCCACCGCCAAGGCGGCCGGCTATTTTACGTACTTCGGCTCGCGTGCCGGCGGCGGCCACTACGCTTTCACGCTCGGCAACTGGCGCCTGATTTCTCTCGACAGCAACCTCGATGCGGCCGGCAACGCCGCGCAACTTGCATGGTTGAAAGGGGAACTGGCCGACCACCCTTCTGCCTGCACGCTCGCCTACTGGCATCACCCCATGTATAGTTCCGGACTGAAAGGCGTCGATCCCCGCATGCGGCCGGCGTGGGAGCTGTTGATGGCGGCCGGCGCCGAGCTGGTATTGTCGGGTCACGATCACTTGTATGAACGCTTCGCACCCCAGGACGGCAAGGGGCAAAGCGATGCGAAACACGGTATTCGCCAGTTCGTGGTCGGCACCGGCGGCGCGTTTCCGACGCCCCTGCTGCTGCCGCTGCCCAACAGCGAAGCGCGCGACAGCAACCACATGGGCGTATTAAAACTGGTGTTGCGGCCTGACGCTTACGATTGGGAATTTTTACCGGTCGGCGCGGACGGGCTGTTCCGGCCCGACCGCGGCAGCGCGGCCTGCCATCAATGATGAAGTGACGGAGCGGAAGTATGGAACAAACAATGCACAACACGGTTCACTTTATTTTGCAGGGCAAGGGCGGCATCGGCAAGACGCTGGTGTCGACCATCCTGGCGCAATGGTTGTCCCGGCAGGACGAGCTGCCCCTGCGCTGCTACGACACTGACCAGGAAAACGCCACTTTTTCGCGCTACAAGGCCATGTCCGTCAAACATGTGCCGGTGATGACGGACAGCCGCAACATCGACCCGAAACGCTTCGACGCCCTGATGATCGACCTGCTGGAAGAAGACGGCAACTGCGTGGTCGACAACGGCGCCAACACCTTCTCTCCGCTGATGGGCTATCTGCTGGAAAACGACTGCTTCGATTTATTGAGAGAATCGGGGCGCAAGGTGTACATTCACACCATCGTCGGCGGCGGCGACACCTTGCACGACACGGCGATGGGCTTTGTGTCGACGGCGAAAGCCACCAATGTGCCGCTGGTGCTGTGGGAAAACGAACATTTTGGTTTGCTGCAATCGGCCACCGGCAAGCAGTTTACGGAATCGGCCACCTATGCCGAGCACGCCGGCCGTGTGGTGGGGCGCGTCGTGCTGACGCAGCGGAACGCCGACACCTTCGGCGCCGACCTGAAAAAAATGAACATCGCCCGCCTGACGGCGGATGAAGTGCGCGCCAGCGACAAATTCAACGTCATGGAAAAACAGCGCATCAAGGTGGTGTTCCGCGACCTGTTCGAGCAGCTCGACAAGGTCAACTGGTAAGCGGGGCCGCCCATGGATCAGCAAAAACTGCGCTCGCTGGTGTTCGACAAGACCGGCGTCAAGATCGACGTCGACGATCCCGTGTTCGCCCTGGTGGCGCTCAACGAAGCGGTGCTGGCGGAAGCGGTCGAGCGCCACGTGGCGCTGATCGAACAGGCCAGCGACGCCATGGCGGCGCGGCTGGGCGGCGAACCCGTGCGCCACGCCGCTGCCGCCGCGCCGAAAACCGGCCAGCGCGCCC
>JACXTT010003621.1_pt1 | contig 23595 bp, 19 predicted proteins | sample 9270951 | NCBI WGS metagenome assembly JACXTT01 (sample SAMN15532306, study PRJNA645909) | rock metagenome | isolation source: weathered quartz diorite | place: Puerto Rico | collected 2017-06-21
ACGCGCGTGCCGGCGGCGACGCGGTCGAAGAGTTCAATCAGCTCACTATTGCGCATTTTGACGCAGCCGCGCGAACTGGGAACACCCATCGGGTCCTCGTCCGGGCAGCCGTGGATGTACACGTAGCGGCGCATGGTATCGACGTTGCCGAGGCGGTTTTTACCTGGCTCCAACCCGCACAACCAGAGGATGCGCGTCAGAATCCAGTCGCGGTTCGGGAAGGCGGCGCGCAATTGCGGCGAATAAATTTCGCCCGTGGGACGGCGCGATATCAGCACCGCGTTAGACGGCAGGCCGGCGCCGATCTTGGCGCGGATGTAATGCGCGCCGCGCGGGGTTTTTTCGCTGCCGTCCTGCTCCCCGGCCCCGTTGCGAGCGGTCGAGATGCGCGTGTGCATGAGCGGCTTGCCCTTGGTATCCTTGAGGGTCAGGGTCTGGGCCGGGATATCGACCTCTATAGTATGATGTGGCGCGGCCATGCGTCAGGGTTTTATGAATAGTGCCATGGATTCAACATGGCTGGTCTGTGGGAACATGTCCATGACGCCGACGGCGGCGAACCGATAACCGAGTGCTTGCACCAGATACTCACTGTCGCGCGCCAGCGTCGCTGGATAGCAGGACACGTAAACGATTCTTGACGGAAGTGGCTCGGCGAGGCTCTTGAGCGCTTCCATCGCGCCACCGCGCGGTGGATCGAGCAGGAGTTTATTGGCCGGAAAGGTATTCCAGGCAGCACCGGTATTTTCACGATAAAGATCCGTGCTGATGAATTCGACATTCATAATATGATGTAACTGGGCATTGGTCCGCGCGCGGTTGACCAGGGCCACCTCGCCCTCCACGCCCAGCACATGCCCAGCCCGGCGCGCGAGCGGCAAGGTGAAATTGCCGAGGCCGCAGAATAGATCGAGTACCTTGTCATCCGGTGTCAGCTCGAGGAGTTTCAGTGCCTGCTCCACCGTGACGTTGTTGACGGCGTTGTTAATCTGGATGAAATCGGCCGGCTCGAAGCGGATTTCCACGTTGAATGCCGGAATCCGGTAGAACAGCGGCTCAGGCTTGGCCGGCCACAGGGGTGCGATGGAATCCGGGCGCGACGACTGGAGGTAAATCCGGATGTCGTGGCGCTCGCCAAAGGCGGCGAGTTTTTCCGTATCCTCATGCGTGAGCGGGACCAAATGCCGGAACACCAGCGCTGCGGCGTTGGACCCGACTGACACTTCAATCTGCGGGATACGATCCGGACAGGAAAGCCCGGCGATCAGCTCGTGGAGCGCGGGCAAAAGCGCGGAAACCTTTGGCTCCAGCACAAGACAAGTCTGAAGATTCTCCAGAAAGCTTTTGTTTTTTTGACGAAAACCTATGATGACACCGCCTTTGCCCGGAACCAGTCGCACACCGAGACGCGCGCGCCGGCGATAGCCGAGTGCCGGACCGGTGATGGGCGCCAGCCACGATTCCGGCTTGACCTTGCCGAGGCGCTCCAGTTGTTCCGCCAGAATTTGCTGTTTGGCCTGAAGCTGAAGTTCCGGGCGCAGGTGTTGCAAGTCGCAGCCGCCGCAGGCGTCAAAATGCGGACACGGTGGCGTAACGCGGTCCGGGCTCGGCTCCAGGATTTCCACCAGTTCGGCGGTGTCGTAACGTTTGCGCCGCTGTAGATAGCGGAAACGCACGGTTTCGCCCGGTAAGGCTCCTTCGATAAACACCGCCTTGCCTTCGAGGCGCGCCACGCCGCTGCCGTCATGGGTGAAGGAGGTCACCGTGGCAACGGGAGTTTCCTCGCCGGGCGGCGATTCGGCGTGAGGGTCGGATAAAAAATCATTCCCTCTCCCCCGCTGACGCGGGGGAGAGGGTTGGGGTGAGGGGGAAGCAAGCCGGTTATTTCTCCCCTCACCCTGCCCCTCTCCCGCAAGGGGAGAGGGAACCATGTCGCTGGGCTTTTTTAACGAGCTGTTGGAACGAGAAAACTTTTTTACCGGTGCTGTCATTAGGGCAACCCGCGTCACTTCCAGGCTTTGAGAAACTCATTGAAATGAGGCTTGTTGGTCTCACGCAGGGTTTTGCGCACCAATTCGGTTTCGTGCTTAAAACCGGCCTCGTCGAGATTGCCACGCATGAGTTCGTAGCGCAGATAGATCAGATAAGTATTGAGCGCGTCGGTCTCGCAGTAATCGCGAATCGCACCGATCTTGCCCTCCAGAAACTGGCCCCACACTTCGCTACCGTGGCGGCCGAGTTTGCCGGGGAACCCGAGCAGTTGCGCGATCTCGTCGAGCGGCGCGGTGGCGCGCGGCTGGTAGCCGGCGAGCACGTCCATCAGGTCGGTGTGGCGCTCGTGATAACGGCTCAGGTAATTGTTCCAGCGAAAGCTCTGGTCATCGCGGCCGTTTTCCCAGTAACGCGGCGCGGAAATGCCGTGCGCCAGGCAGCGGTAATGCAACACCGGAAGATCGAAGCCGCCGCCGTTCCAACTCACTAATGTCGGCGTGTATTTCTCGATACCATCGAAGAAGCGGCGGATCAGATCGGCTTCGCTGGAATCCGGCTCACCGAGCGACCAGACCGTGAGACTGTCTTCGCGTCGTAGCACCGTCGAGATCGCGGCCACGCGGTGCAGATGATGACGCAGGAATTCGGATTCGCCGGTCTGTTCACGGCGCTTGGCAAACATGACCTGCGCGGTATCCGCATCGCTCAAACCGTCGAGACCATAGAGTTTGCGACCGGCGGCAATGTCGGGAATGGTTTCAATGTCGAAGGCCAGGATATTCATATTATTTCTTTAACGCAGATGAACGCAGATAACTAACAAGAGATAAACGCGGATTAATCACGTTACTTCCTTATACATCTGCGTTCATCATTATAGATAAATCCGTGTTTATCTGCGTGTGAAATAATTATTCAGGAAAAACACCCGTCGATAAATAACGATCACCACGGTCGCAGATGATGGTAACGATCACGGCGTTTTTAATTTCCCGTGACAGCTGCAACGCGGCGAGCGTGGCGCCGCCGGAGGAGATGCCGCAAAAGATGCCCTCTTCGCGCGCGAGCCGGCGCGTCATTTCTTCCGCATCCTGTTGCGCGACTTCCATGACGCGATCGACGCGCTTGGCGTCGTAAATCTTCGGCAGGTATTCCTTGGGCCAAGCCCGGATGCCGGGAATCTGCGATCCCTCGGACGGTTGCACGCCGACGATCTGGATTTTGGAATTCTTTTCCTTCAGGAAGCGCGACACGCCCATGATGGTGCCGGTGGTGCCCATGGAGCTGACGAAGTGGGTGACCTTGCCCACGGTGTCGCGCCAGATTTCAGGCCCGGTGTTTTCATAATGCGCACGGGGATTATCGGGATTGGAAAACTGGTTCAGCACCTTGCCCTTGCCTTCGCTTGCCATTTTATCCGCCAGGTCGCGCGCGCCTTCCATGCCTTGTTTCTGCGTCACCAGCACCAGTTCGGCGCCGAAGGCCTTCATGACCGCGCGGCGCTCGAGGCTCAGATGTTCCGGCATGATGAGTACCATGCGATAGCCCTTTATGGTCGCGGCCATGGCCAGGGCGATGCCGGTATTGCCGCTGGTGGCTTCGATCAGCGTATCGCCCGGCTTGATTTCACCACGTGCCTCGGCATGCTTGATCATGGATAGCGCCGGGCGGTCCTTGACCGAGCCGGCAGGATTATTGCCTTCCAGCTTGGCCAGAATAATGTTCGTCGTTTTTCCCGGCAGCCGCTGCAGCCGTACCAACGGCGTGTTGCCGACAAAATCTTCCAGAAGTTTCATGCGCGGAATATTAACCCGCGTGCGCCCGTAATGCGACGGGATCGCGGGCGGTGGACGGGTGCAGAAGAATCATTCCATCGTGTTGACAACCGCCTCTTCAGGGATAGCGGTACCCGCCTGTTCCAGATGTTCGAGGATCAATTGCAAGGAGCGATACCCCTGGTATTCGTTTACGTCCAGCTTGAAGGCGGCGCGGATACGCGCATAGGCCGGCGGCTTGCCGTCACGCACGCTGTTAAAGGCGATGGCGTCGAGTGTTTTGGCGGCGCCGGGCAGACGCAAGGTCAGCTTGAGGTGTTTTTCTCCAACCACCCGCTGGCTGGCCACGTCGAACCAGCCATCGAACAAGGGTTCCGGAAAGCCCTGCCCCCAGGGACCGGCCTCGCGCAACAGTTCGGCGACCGGGAGCGACACCTCGTCAGGCGTCAGCTCGCCGTCACTGATGATCTTGCCTTGCAGATCGTCCTCGGATAGATGATGACTGACTTCCTCGTCGAAGGCGGCGCGGAAGGCATCGAAGTGTTGTCGCTCCAGTATCAGGCCCGCGGCCATGGCATGTCCGCCGAACTTGCTCAGCAGTCGCGGGTGGCGCGCGGCGATGGCATCGAGCGCATCGCGGATATGCAGACTGGGAACGGAACGGGCCGAACCTTTGATCTCGGTGGCGCTGACCGGGGCAAACGCGATCACCGGGCGATGCACGCGCTCCTTGATGCGCGCGGCCACGATGCCGATCACGCCCTGGTGCCAGGATTCGTGAAACAGGCACAAGCCGCGTGGCAGCGCAGTCATGTCGAGCTTTAAACCTTCCACCTCCGCGATGGCCTGTTGCTGCATCGTTGCTTCAATGGAGCGGCGTTCACGATTCAGAGCGTCGAGTTGCTGCGCCATGGTGTGGGCCGCCGTGCAATCATCCGTCAGCAGGCATTCAATGCCGAGCGACATATCGGTAAGCCGGCCTGCCGCGTTGAGACGCGGGCCGACGATGTAACCCAGATCCATCGCCGTCACGCGCTGCGGCTGGCGTCCGGCGACACGCAACAAGGCCTCGATGCCAGCACAAGAATGAAGCCCTACTTCGTTCGTCCTGCCAAAATAATGGCCCTGGTTGATGCGCATCAGACCCTGCGCCACCAGGATGCGATTGTTGGCGTCGAGCGGTACCACGTCGGCGACGGTGCCGAGCGCGACCAGATCGAGCAGCCGCGCCAGGTTGGGTTCCGCGATGTCACGCTCCACGAACCAGCCGCTGGCGCGCAGTCGTGAGCGCAACGCGAGCATGACATAAAAAATAACGCCGACACCGGCGAGATTCTTGCTTGGAAAGACGTCACCGGGTTGATTCGGGTTGACGATTACCGTCGCCGCCGGCAGCGACTCGCCGGGCAAATGATGATCCGTGACCAACACATCCATGCCACGGCTTCTCGCCTCCTTCACGCCCTCGATGCTCGAAATGCCGTTATCGACCGTGATGATCAGGTGGGGTTTCTGCTGCGCCGCCAGGGCGACAATTTCCGGCGTCAGGCCATAGCCGAATTCAAAGCGGTTCGGCACCAGATAGCACACATCCGTTGCGCCCAGGCTGCGTAGGGCCCGCACGGCGAGCGCACAGCTGGTGGCACCGTCGGCGTCGAAATCGGCCACGATCAGGATACGTTTCTGTTGTCGCAGGGTTTCCGCGAGCAGGATGGAGGCTTCGTCGATGCCCTTGAGCTGGGCCGGCAAAATCAGGTGGTCCAGCGATTTTTCGAGTTCCTGCCGCGTGGCCACCTGGCGCGCCAGATAGATGCGCTGCAACACGGGGTGCAGATCGGTCAGAAAACTTTCTGGCTCCACTGGCGGGCGGCGAATGATTTTGGCGCTGGTTGCCATTGTCACGCGGCCCGCTCGCGCTGTGACGCCAGGGAACGACGCCGGCGCCACCAACGCCGCGCTTGCCGGGATGTCAGCGTGAAATTGACGCCGGCATCGGTCATCAGCGTCAGGCGAGCGATGGTGCCGGATTTCAAGTCGGGCAACAGCGGTTCCATCCAGTTTTTTTCCAACTTGTGAATAATTTCCCGGCCACGCGGTGCGTCATTGTAGAGTATCGCATTGTGAACTTCGTCCAGTACGACAAGATGCTCGCCGGTTTGACCCGCCTGTTTGTTCCAGTCGGCATAACTCTCGGGGATATTTCCCGCCGGTGTGCTGGACAGTTTTGCCAACGACAGGCTCACGGGTTCGTTGCTCCACACCCGCGTCCAGGTAACCGGTTTAATGCGGGGAAGCCGGCCACTGCCCCAGAACCACAGGCTGTTGATGGGAAGCTTCCCCGTTTTTTCGCGCTCGACATTGACTGTCGCGGTGTGCAGCAGGATCTGGATTTCATTTAGTATGGTATGCCAGGCTTTGTCGTCGGGTCCACGCGGCAGAAATCCATGGACGTCGCGCCCAACCACTTGTGATAGCGATGAGGTGGTCAGCTTCGGGGCACGCATTGGCTTGAGATACCAGCGCTCGGGGTGTGGCGCCTTGAGTAACCAGCCGTCGGCAATGAAAACTTCCATAATTTCCGCTACCAGACGACCGGCCTCCTCCTGCGTGACTTCCAGTTTCTGCGCATCGGCGAGGATCAACCGGTCGCGGTCGAGGCTCAGGTGCACCGGGTCTGCGCGTAACCACCAGTCGTTATCGATCACGCCCATGTCAAACATACGCGTGACGGCAGCCACTGGCAGATCGGCGTTTTCCTGTCTGACGAGATCGAACAAGGCGAATAGCCCGTCTTCGTATCCCCGCGGGAATCCACGATCGATGACTTCCGCTCGGGACAGCAGTGTCTCCAACGCGCGCCAAGGTTCGTCTTGAGTGTGGTCGCCCTCCTGCAGGCTGAGTAATCCAGGGACGTAAAGGGTTAAATGCCGATGGGCGAGACGGTCAATGGCTTCAGTCATTATTTATTTGGTTGTCCCGTGTGGCGCGCTTCATGGTCCGATTTTAAGTCATCTCTCATCGCAAAAAATGAAACACATAAAGCGCTTTATAAATAATTCCGCTATTATCGCCAGAAGCGCCGCGTCTGATGTCGCCAAAAAAAAACCAACGGCCTGGGTCCGGCGGCGAATAGCTCGTTTGCTGTTTTTTTCCGCCTTGTCTCCGGCCCTGCCGGAACGAGCGGGGAGAAATGTGACATAAAACCGGCTAATTCGCCGGAAAATAAGGGTGCTGGCCTGACTTTTGCATAAATATGAGCTAAATCCTTTATTTAACGTTTAGTTAACGGAATTTCAGGCAGGGCGCCTTGACCTCCAAAACCGGGGTATCGACTACACAGGGAAACATCGCCACCGACGACGGTAAAGTCGTGGCAATGGACGATTTCGTTCAGTCGCGCAATGCCAACAAGGCGGCGCTCGACAGTTTTGCGCGTGGGCTGACCCAATTCAAGCGCTGGCGCGACGATATCGCCCAGGCGATTGCCGATTATCAGACCTGGGTGGAGCAGCAGGGTTTCTCCGACGGCGAAGAAGACCTGCGCGTCTACGAACTGATCGAGATGTTGCAGTCGGACAAGCTCACGGTGGCGCTGGTGGCCGAGTTTTCGCGTGGCAAGACCGAGCTGCTGAACGCCATTTTCTTTTCCGATTACAAACAACGGTTGCTACCCTCCGCGGCCGGCCGCACCACCATGTGCCCTACCGAGTTGCGCTGGGATGAAAAGGACGGGCCTTGCGTCAAGCTGCTGCCGATCGAGACACGCAAGACGGCGCTGACCATCTCCGAATACAAACGCACGCCGGTGCATTGGACCACGATTCACATCCTGAAGCTAAGTTCGTCCGAGGAAGTGCGCGAGGCGCTCTCGGAAATCACCAAGACCAAGAAGGTCAACCTGCGTGAAGCGCAGGAACTGGGGTTGTACGATCCGAAGCAGTCTGCCAGCAAGAACGCGCCGATCTCCGGCGACATGGTTGAAGTCCCGGTATGGCGCCATGCCGTCGTCAATTTCCCGAATGCTTTGCTCAAACAGGGATTGGTGGTACTCGATACGCCGGGGTTGAACGCGCTGGGTGCTGAGCCCGAACTGACGCTAAACACGCTTCCCAGCGCGCAGGCGATACTTTTTCTGTTGGCCGCGGATGCCGGTGTCACCAAAACCGACCTGGATGTCTGGACCAACCACGTGAACACGGTAAGAGGCAATACGCAGCTGGTGGCGCTCAACAAGATTGATATTCTTTGGGATGAGCTGCATGACGATGCCGCCGTGGCCAAAACCATCGCACGCCAGGTGGAGGAAACCGCGCGCACGCTGCACGTCGATCGTAAGCTTATCTTTCCGGTTTCCGCGCAGAAGGGATTGATGGCGAAAATCAAGGGCGATGCCGCGCTGGCTGCCAAGAGTGGATTGTCGGCGCTGGAGGAAAAACTCACGCAGGACCTTATTCCAGCGCGCCACATGCTGATCCGTAATCGCATCGTGCATGAAGTCAGCGGCCGAGTCGAAAGCAGTCGTGCACTGATCGAGGCCAAGCTTGCCGGGGTCAACAAGCAACTGATCGAGCTCAAGGCGCTGAGCGGAAAGAACCTCGACGCGATCCAGAAAATGGTCTTGCGCATGCGCACGGAGAAGCAGAAATACGACAAGGAACTCGAAGGATTTCAGTTAACACGCGCCGCGTTGTCCAAGCAGGCGCAGATACTGCTCGGACACCTGAGCATGATGAGCCTGGATGAGCTTATTGCAAAAACACGCTTGAGCATGAACGAAACCTGGACCACGCGTGGCCTCAAGACCGGCATGGCGACGTTTTTTACCGGAACCCGTGAACGCATGGAAAAGGTCAGTTACGAATCGGATGAAATCCGCAAGGTGGTCGAGGCGATCTACCTGCGCCTGCACACCGAATACGGGCTGGCTAAAATCGTGCCTCCACGACTGTCACTGCTGCCGTTCGTGGTGGAATTCAAGAAACTCGAAGAGCGGGCCGATGTGTTTCGCGACAGTCCTGTCACGATGATGACGGAACAGCATTTTGTCATCAAAAAATTCTTTATCACACTGGTGAGTCAGGCGCGCCACTTGTTTACCGAATGCAACACCGCGTCGAAGAACTGGTTCCAGGCCGCCGTGTCGCCGGTGTTCGCCCAAATCCAGCAGCACAAGACAACCATCGATCGCAGCTTCGAGGCCCTGAAAAAGATTCATGAAAACATGGATAGCCTCGGCGAGCGCATCGCCGAGATGGAAACAGTCCGCAAGGATCTTGAAGGTCAAATGAAAACGACCGATACCCTGCTGGAACGCATCCACCGTCCGCTGGCGGAGTGAATTACGCATCCTGGTCTCGTACGTAAGTCTCCCCTGACTGGCTGTTCTGTTCTTGGTTGACAGCAAGCTTATGAGAAATCAGCCAGCCATCACTTTGACGTTCCCCTATGTCCTGAGTTTTTCCAGCGGCAAATGGGAAATATTCTAAGCGGCGGACAATCAAACAACCCTCGCAAGCAAGACGAGGGATTTCAATCCTCTCCGAGGGGGAAATTAATTTGTTCGTGGCTCGATAAGCGGCACGAACGGGCACGATCCTAACTCTTAGGGATTCCCGAGGCGTTAGAGTTTCCGTATTGTGGTGACGCTGGCCGGAATCGGCGCTCCTAACGCGAGCTTTCGCCCTTCACGGAGCAGCGCACTGAATTCATCGGCAGGGATCGGTTTGCTGAAATAATATCCTTGCATCGAATCACATCCATGACGCCGGAGAAAATCGAGCTGTTCTTTTGTTTCAATGCCCTCGGCAGTGACGCCAATGTTGAGACTGCGGGCCATCGCAACGATGGCGGCGACGATTGCCGAGCTGTCCGGATTGCTCGGAACGCCGCGCAAGAACATACGGTCAATTTTAACCGCGTCTATCGGGAAGGATTTAAGATAGGAAAGCGATGAATACCCCGTTCCAAAATCATCGATGGAAAACCTTACGCCGAGTTTATGCAGCTTATTAAACGCGTCATGAGTTGAGTCGCTCTCGGCGATCAGAATGCTCTCGGTCATCTCTAGTTCAAGATGGCGCCCATCCAGCCCCGCATTTGACAGCGCCTCCTTGACCTGAGTCAAAATACATCCATGCTGTATCTGCCTGCTGGAAAGATTTACAGCGATGCGCAGATCAGCGAAGCCTTCGTTTTGCCACGAGCGAACCTGAGCGCACGCCTTGTGCAGCGCCCACTCGCCTATTCGCAATATCAGTCTACTTTCTTCGGCCAGAGGGATAAATTCTGATGGCGGCACATTGCCGATATCCGGACTGGTCCAACGCAGCAGGGCCTCGGCACCAGACACGCGTCCCGTCGCAAGATCGACCTGCGGCTGGTATACAAGCGATATTTCATTTCGATCTAGTGCATGACGCAATCCCATCTCAACCGCAAGATGCCGCGACGAGCGTACATTCATTTCCGGTATATAAGACCGAAATGTCGATCCGCCCTGGCTTTTGGCGTGATACATTGCGATGTCAGCATTTTTGATGAGGCCTTCGGCATCCGATGCGTCATCCGGATAGATGGTGAGCCCAATGGACGGCGCGGCGAACAATTCACGGTCATCGACCTGTATTGGCTGCGTCAAGCTGTCGACGATTCGCTGGGCGAGATTGCCGAGATCGTCCACGCGTTCGACACCTTTGATCAGCAAAGCAAATTCATCGCCGCCGAACCGGGATACGACATCGTCGGGCCTGGCCTGAGCGAGGAGCCGTTGCGCAACCAGATAGAGAAACTTATCGCCGACATCATGTCCAAGCGAATCGTTGATGTACTTGAATCTGTCTAGATCGATATACAAAATCGCGGCTTTGTGGTTGTGTTTTTTGGCCTCTGTCAATGCCTCTTTCAGACGTTCCATGAACAGCATGCGATTCGGCAGTTCTGTCAACAAATCGTAGTAGGCAAGACGCATCAATTTTTCCTCGGCTGCCTTGCTTTCGGTGACATCAACGATGGTGCCGATCAGGCCCAGCACTTTGCCTTCCGTATCGGTATAGGTTGCCTGGTAGTAAACGACGTTATGCAGTTTTTTGTCCGCGGGTGTGATAATGGCGTCGTAGGCCTGACTGCCGGGCCTGACCCATAACAGAGCGTCCTTGGTGTGCTGGTAGTCGGCAAAATCCGGATCTTTCGTATATACATCACGCACCGTCCGGCCCAGCATCGACCCGCGCACGATGCCAAAGAAGCTTTCCCATGCCTTGTTTACGCCGAGATAACGTCCATCGCGGTCCTTGAAGTATATCGGGATGGGCAGGGCCTCGATCAACTCCTGGGTGAAATGCAATTGTTCTCGCGTTTCGCATTGACTCAGGGAAAGGGTCGAAACGAGATCACCAATACGCGCAGCCATTTCATTAAATGAATGCGCCGCGGATTTCATCTCGGGCGATCCGTGTTCCGGGATGCTTACCTTATAGTCGCCATGACTTAATCGCCGTGCGTTGTCGGCAAGAGTTCGTATTACCGCCAAGCTCGCGCGCATGATAAGCGTAATAATCAGGATAGACAGGAGAATCGCTATTGTCAGTTGCCATGACTGATGAACAAACTGTTTCCATAGAACATTTTCCATGGGAACATGCGTGATGTTCACGGCGATTTCACCATAGTCGACGCCGCCGAGAACGATGCGTTGAGACTTTTTCCCCGAGACGATTCCCAAATAGGACGAAAACCAGCGCGGCGCCTCCGCTTCTTCCGTTTTTCCTTCAACCGCAAGCGTCCTGCCGTCCAGATCAGTCCATACTATACGATCCACCACGAGCCGGTGATCTACTTGGGCCTTGAGCAATTGCCGGATTGTCGCGTAATCGCCGATAACCACTTGTTCCGCTACCTGAGGCGCGAGCAAGGGAAGGAGCTGCTCGATTTCCTGGTCGAGCTGTTTTTGTGTGATGGCAGCGCTGGAACGTATCGAAAGATGCGTTTGCAACGCCGCGGCCACCAATAGCAGAGCACTAATTGCAATCGCGAGGCGCGATTGCAAACCCATATTTTTCCAGAGTCCGACGACACCGAGCAGGCGTGACATCGATCACTCTTCCTTGACCACGGTTTTCAAATAAAAATTGCGGTAATTATCGTAATCGGCATCGTCAGCTGCGATAAAACCTATTGCTTTCGGAAGCTTGAGAATGGCCGCGCTCGATTCGAGCACCTTGCGACCCTCCGGATCATGGTACATGCCAATAAAGGCATTACGGACCGCTTCGACGTGTTCCTTGGGCACCGATGGGCTGACCATGATGGGCATTTCGTGAAACAGTTCGGATTTCCACAAGACACGGTACCGAAAATTTTCACGTTGACCATAACTTTCCAGGACTCTGCCGTTAACGCCAGCTACGTCCGCCGCGCCGGCCTGCAACTGTGAAATTGCCCCTTCCTGGTTGCCACCGAATATCGTCTTCACCTTGATGCCGGTCTTGAGCATGGCATCCATCGGGACCCAGTAACCGGTAAATGCCTCACGGGATGGAAACACGACGGTTTTTCCATCGATATCATTCAGCGACTGATAAGATGAGTCCTCGCGTACAGCAATATATGCCTGTATGTCCGGGGAATCGGGACGGGCGATCACGCCATAACCCAGCTTCCTCCGCTCTGGAGTAAAAAGATGATTCGTGTAAACAAAAGCGTACTCGCCGTGGACTGTTGCTGCCGTGGTTTCAGCCGCCGTCTTCTTCATTCTGAGCTGTAGCTGGACACCGCTGCGCTCGCTTACATAATGCAGGATGGGATTCCAGTACTGAGTGGTCAACGCAACGCTGCGTTGATTAAGAACACCGAAATAGTATGAATGGTTCCTTGACTCAGCAGCTGAAGACCCGGCAGAGATAAGTCCGAAAAGAAAAACCGCAACTAGCTGTCGAAGTATTTTCATGGGGATTCCCTCAACGACTCCTTGACTCCTTTTTGTCCTCAACGACTCCTTTTTGTCCTTGCGATGTGTCCGTGGTCGTATTTTCTAGTCTACCGCCATCGTGGCTATAATGACCTGAAGAAAGTAAGCAACATGCGTGCCAATACAAAGCCCTGAAAATCCGCTGTCAGTCTGTAGAATTCACGTTGCCCTAACATGACCTTCCATATCCTGCCATTTATCGTCACACGGCTGTCGCATAGAGGCAGTTTTTCGACGTTGGCGCGCGGAAAATCAATAAGGAATCAACAGATAAATACGGCACGTTTTGTGCTTCCTTACGTGCATATCGGACAGGGAGAACGCCGTGAAAAAGATTCAAGAGATAATCGTTTCATGCCTCGTGATGGCGACACTGTATACACCGCTCATCTGGTACATGCGGGAATTACACTCGCACACGGCGGGCAACACTGACTTCCTCGACCTCGAATTGCTGGAGCAGATCGTAATCGTGGTGCTGTTGACTGTCCCCGCCTGGTGTCTGTCATGTATCAAAATAAAATTCAAGCCGGATGAGCCGATGTCCTGATTACCAGTAATGCTGGTAAATTACCGCAAACGGCTACTGCATGAGGTTGGATAATGTCCCGACGCCGTCAATCACTACTTCAACCCGGTCACCTGAAGCCAGGGCTCCCGCCCCAACCGAGGTTCCACACGCAATAATATCCCCGGGACTCAGCGTCATATCGTGAGAAATCAGGCTCACGAGTTGTTGCGGAGAATAGAACATGTCACTAACGGGATAGTTTTGCTTTTCCACGCCGTTTACAAGCGTTCTAACCCTCAACTTGGCGGGATCGATGCCGCGCGCAATGACAGGTCCAAACACTCCGAAGGTATCGAAGCTTTTGGCGCGTGTCCACTGAGTGAAAGTTGGGTCGCTCTTCAAAATATTACGCGCCGTAACATCATTAACACAGGTATAGCCAAAGATATACTGATCGACTTGGGATTCAGTTACTTGCGTACAACGCTTGCCGATTACCACGCCCAGTTCGCCCTCGAAAACTACTGCCCCATCGTATCCGGGCGGACGGCGAATAAATTCCCCGTTCGCGGTGAACGAATTGGCCGCCTTGAGAAAATACAGTGGGTGCGCCGGACGAGTCAATCCTTCCTTGGCCGCGCGTTCATGGAAGTTATTCCATAAGCCTATTAATTTATCGGGCTGTGTCGGAGTCAAGAGAGTCACGTTCTCCAATGACAGCTTGCCGTTCCACGGACGCGCGGAAGCGAACATGTCCCCGTCGTGCACAGTGATTTGTCCGTCGCGCAAGGTCCCAAATCGGGTTTCTCCGGAATTCATGATAAAACGTATCCAATATTCCATCTCCTCCTCCTTGGTCATGTATCCGCGCGATTATTTGAGAAACAATGCAACTCCGCTTCCCAACAACAACAGACTGATACCGCGTTTGAAGGTCTCCTGCGTTACCGTGGTATGAATACGCCCCCCGAGATAGATACTTATCCCCATTACAGGCAACAGGACCGCCAGCAGCATCAGGAGATCGACATTGAAAAATCCCGTCGCAACATAGCCGACGATACGATATGTGCCATCGAGCAGAAAGATCGCGGCGAACGTCGCACGGAATTGTGATTTCTCCAACATGCGCAACTGCAGATAAATGACATAAAACGGCCCGCCGGTCCCAAACAGGGTGCCGACGAGTCCACCGAAACTGCCCGACGGCATCGCCCATAAGCGGGAGTGGCTATGCTTCGGTGTCTTGCTAAAGAAACTGTAAGTCGCATAAAGCAAAATGAAAGAAGCGAGCGAATGCAACAGCAGACCTGTTTCCACCGTTTTGAGCAGATAAAGCGCCAGACCCACGCCGAACAACGTAAATGGAAGCAAGGGAAATATTTCACGCCAGCGAATGTGTTCTCGATTTTTCAGCCCCTGACTAGCGGAAGCAATGTAATCGAGCGTGACCACAAGTGGCACCACCATGGCGATCGGTAGAACCATGACAAGCAGGGGGATGGCGATCAGGCCGGATCCGAAGCCGACTATGCCACGCACGAGATAGGCAACGACAATAACACCGAAGCTGTAAATCAGTTGTACGGCCGACAGTGCCTCTAACATGCTTGAACGGGTCTTATCCCCGCCCCCTTTTTTTAATATATCCTGATGCCGGCTACGACTTTCTCGCGCAACCGATGCTACCACATAACGATCGTGATGACAGCATGGCCGTGGTATTTTCAGCGGCAAGTTCGAGCACGTTCCGGGACTGAAAAAAATTTGTCATAAATAGGGAAATGAGCCGACGAAAGATTGTTTACACCGCAGCGAACTCGCCGTTCCCAGCAGCAATCCACGCATGCTGGAGAAAGCCGCCACGCTTGGTGTGGACGTCGTGTTCATGGACCTTGAAGACGCTGTCGCGCCTGGCGAGAAAGCCGAAGCTAGGAAACATGTCATCCACGCGCTGACATATCATGACTGGTCTCGGTGTTCCGTGTCTGTGCGCATCAACGGCCTCGACCACACCCAGCGTGATCACACCGGGTGAATACAAGGTTGGCATTATGCCGTCGTATATATACAAACCCGGGCGCATAGGGGTCGTATCGCGCTCCGGTACGCTCAATTACGAGGCGGTCGAACAGATGGGCGAATACAGCCTCGGACAGTCGACTTGCGTGGGCATCGGCGGTGATCCGATCACGGGAACGGACTTTCTCACCGTGTTACGCGCCTTTAAAGATGACCCGGACACTGAGGCGGTAGTGATGATCGGCGAGATAGGTGGCGGTCAGGAGATCGAAGCGGCGGCATGGGCGAAGGACCATCTAGGTAAACCGCTGGTCTGTTTTGTCGCGGGATTGACGGCACCGCCTGGGCGTCGCATGGACCATGCCGAGGCAGTAATCACCGGATTGGCCGATACGGCATCAACCAAGATGAACTGTATTGAAGCGCTTGGCTCATTCGTCGCGCGCAATCCCGCAAAGATCGGAGAAACCGTGCGTCATGTCCTCAGGTAGCGATCATGCGTGCAAAGGCGGGCGGTGTTATCGATTGAACTTGGCTTGTACGCTTCCTTCCCAATAGTAAGCAACACCTGATTTCGAGCGCTTGGCGGAATACATTGCGGCATCGGCACGTTGCACCAGAACGTGTTCTTCCGTTCCGTTCTCCGGGAACAGCGCTATACCAAGGCTGGCGCCCACGCGTAAATTATGTCCGGATAATTCCAGTTCCTTGTCCAGGGCTGCCAAAATCTTCCGGGAAATCCTGTCGGCGCACTCGCGATCCGCGCCGGGTAAAAGGACAATGAATTCGTCTCCGCCATATCGTCCGACGGTGTCGGATTCACGAAGGACACCGTGCAGGCGGCTGGAAGTTTGTTGAAGAACCACGTCACCGATTGAATGGCCATGAGTGTCATTTATCTCCTTAAAACCGTCCAGATCGATCATAATCACAGCGGCCGTCATACCGTCGCGATTGGCCGAGAGCAGCATCTGATGCAAACGATCAAAGAGAAGCGAGCGATTGGGTAATCCCGTCAGAATATCGTGCAAGGCCTGATGTTGCAGTATCTCTTGCTCTTTCAGGCCCGAAATATCCGTGACCGACCCGGACATGCGCAGAGCTTTACCGTCGTTGCCACGCAACGCTTTCCCGCGCATGAGAGTCCATGTGTAGACCCCCGGGCTCTTTTCGGTCCGGAATTCAGACACGAACAGATCATTGGTGGCATGGATTAAATAATTAGCGAGCTTTTTGGAAAAATCCATCCTGTCATCGGGATGGATGCGCCGTTGCCATGCGTTCGCGGGACTGGAAACGATGTCGGAACTTTCAGGAAAACCGAGAATTTCTTTCAGGCGTTGCGAAATATACGCCTTGTCATCGATCAAATCCCAATCCCATATTCCATCGTTGCTACCGGCGACGGCCAAATCGAACCGTTCCTCGCTTGCGCGATACATTCGCTGCAGTCTTTTCGAGCGTATCCACAACCATAACATCACGCAACATGATCCGACCAAAATCAGCAGCATGCCAGACATCAGATAGATCGTGCGTGTTTTACTTCTCAATTCTTGTTCATGTCGTGCGACCTTCAGGCTCTCATCAAGATGCGCCGCGGGCATGAATAGGCTCGTGCCAAATCTATCGAATGCGGAAATTCTTTCCTGACCTCGATCGGACACCAGGTAGTCCAGAAACCGTTCAGCAAGTTCCGTATTGCTGCTGGGCGACTTTTTTTTATCGACCACAATGGCGGAATATATATTGCGCAGGGCTTTGTTATCACGATAAACGGGGAAAATCCGCTGCGCCAACTCTCGCCGGTTGACCAGATAGGTGCCCATGTCGGCGAGAGTATAAGCGCCGAAAAGAGCAGCGTGTGCAAGCGTCGTTTTAGCACCGGAACCCAGCATTTCGTACCCAACCCATTTCGGCTCGATACCGGCCATTGACCAGAGCTCGGCGAGCTTCATGTAGGTACCGGACCGGGCTCCAGGTGAGTAAAAGGGAACTTCATTATTCGCAAGCCATTTCATCACGGCACGGATATCGTATTCACCCGCAAAGCGAGCGGTCTGTTCCGGTCCGAAAATGGCGAATTCATTGTACATAACCATGACTCGCCGCGTTCCATAACCCTCTTCCATGAAATTTTTCTCGCTCGGAGGATGGTGGGTTATGACAATATCCGCTTTTCCGCGCCGTGCCTGTTCCAGCACTTCCAGGGCGCCAGCGGCTTGTGTGCGGACCGTGACTTCAGGGTATATCCTGCGAAAATCCTCGATCAGCCACTCATGAATACCGGTTTCCGCCGCGGTGCTGGCGATCCATAACCGCAATTCATTTTCTGTGGCTCCACTCGTGACATTATTGAATGTCAACGAACCTATAAAACTGGCGAGAAATACCAGCGTAAAATGACTGTTTTGCTTGAATAAAATACGGGTAACAAGGTCGACGCCATACATCAATCATGCCCCCATCCTTAGATACTGGTATCTGACATGTCGCCCCGTTTCGCGGATAGGGGGCGACAATTGCAGACGATTGCTGTGTTATAGCAGATCACTAATATCTTCTTCTCGTTGCGCCCAAGTCATGATGTGGCCGGCGATACGCTCAAGCGCCACGACATGACTGACAGCACCGAGACGAATGGCTTGCTCCGGCATGCCGAACACCACACAGCTTTTTTCATCCTGGGCAATAGTGCGCGCACCTGCTTTTCTCATGGCGTGCAAACCATGCGCACCGTCATTGCCCATCCCCGTGAGAATAATTCCCAAGGCATCGGCGCCGGCCATGCGCGCGGCAGAATCAAAAAGAACATCCACCGCGGGGCGGTGCCGATTCACCGGCTCAGCTTCATAAATGCGCACGGCATATCCCCCCCCGGCGCGCATGATGGCCATATGAAGTCCGCCTGGGGCAACCAATGCCACGCCGGGTTTCAGCCGGTCGCCGCTTTTGGCTTCACGCACTTCAAGGTTTGATTGATGATTCAGTCGCTCGGCAAACGAGGCTGTGAATTTCGGGGGCATATGCTGCACGATGGCAATACCCGGAGTGGAGCGTGGCAACTTCGCCATGATTTCTGAAATCGCCTGTGTGCCACCAGCGGAGGCGCCAATGACAATGACGCCCTCGCGACAGTCCGCCGAAACGATGTGAGCCAATGGCGACTCTGTTTTTACAGACGGTGGCGTCAGTGAAGGGCGCACATGCGCGCCGGCCGCCGCACGAACCTTGGCGCGGATTTCTTCCATCAGGTCAGAGCTCATTCCTTCGCGCACGCCGCCCTGCGGCTTGGCAACGAAATCCACGGCCCCCAGATCGAGCGCGCGCAGTGTCGCCGTGGCGCCTTTTTCAGTGTGCGAGGAAACCATGACGACTGGCAAGGGATGTAAACGCATCAGCTTTTCCAGGAACGTGATTCCATCCATGCCGGGCATCTCGACATCGAGCGTCAATACATCCGGCTTGAGTGTCTTGATTTTCTCGCGCGCGATAAGCGGATTGGCCGCTGTGCCGACAACATCGATTCCCGGATCCTGGCATAAAACCGTCGTCAGGACCTGACGCATCAGTGCCGAGTCATCGATGATGAGAGCCTTTATTTTTCGTTTGTCGTGCATATTACCGGCAGTCTTGCTTCACGGATCCCCGTTTTCCATCAGAAAAGTGTGACATCGCCATCGAGCTTCTGTTTCTTCAGGCTGATCAGGTACACCACTTCTTCCTGCGTCGTACGTTCGGCCTCGCTGTTGCCCAGATACTTGAGATGGACCTTGCCCGTGTGGGTCTGGAACAAGACACGCCGTGGTTGAAAGCCGCCCACGTCCTCGCGGACGACGGGAATCTGTTCGGCTTCCAGAAATCGCTTTACAAAATCTATGTTGCGTTGCGGTACCCCATCGAGGCTTTCGCGGATATTAAGTACATGGCCGCCACCGAAGATTTTTGCCTGAAAGCGCCGACGATCGGCGCCAATCTTCATGAGATCGCTGATGAGTAATTCCATGGCATTGACGCCATAGCGCGTGCTCGTCGGATCTCCAGGGTCGGAACCTTCCGGCAGCATGAAATGATTCATGCCTCCCATGCCCAGCACCGGATCGTACAAACAGGCCGCAATGCAAGAACCGAGCACGGTGTCCAGCAACAGCGGCTCGCGGCTGGCATGCAATCCGCCGATATGGATGGTCATGCGCGTCAAGTCGGCATCAAGGTTGGTCGGCAGGCGTGTTCCGATGACGTGTTTTGGCTGGACGGTCTTCATATTATTTCTTGCCCCGACACTGGTAGATGCTGTGACCGACGGGTTTGAAGAGATCGTTCAATCCGTGCATGGCCTCCGAATGTCCGAGCATCAGATAGCCATCCTTCTTGAGTACTCCGGCCATACGCTGAAACAGCTTCTGTTGCGTGGGTTTGTCGAAATAAATAAGCACGTTGCGACAAAAAATAACGTCAAACTTTTCCTGCATGGGCCAGGGATCTTCCTGCAAGTTGAGCCAATGAAAATGAACCAGCGATTTAAGAAGCGGTTTCGCTATCACTTCGCCCTTGTGTCCACCCTGCCCTTTTAAAAAATAGCGATGCAATAGAGATTCCGGAATATGCGTGGCTTGGTTCAGCGTGTAGATACCGCTGGCGGCGCGTGACAGCACATCGGTATCGATATCGGTAGCAAGTATGCGGATGTCCAGCTCGTTGAAGGATGGCATGGCCTCCAGCGCGGTCATGGCGAGCGAATAGGCCTCTTCGCCGGTCGAAGAGGCGGCGCTCCACATTCGCAGCGGTCGTTCCCGATTGGGATTCTGCTTGTAGGCCGGGAACACCTGCTCGGACAAAAAGTGAAAATGGTGTAACTCGCGGAAGAAATCTGTCTTGTTGGTGGTGATGGAATTGATCATGGCCATCAATTCCACTCCCTCTGGATCATTCTCAACCAGCAGTACGTAATAATCGGAATAGTGTCGGAGGTCGTGATGACGCAGGCGTTTGGACAGGCGCGAGCAAACCAGCGCCTTTTTGTGTTCGGAAAGAGCTATGCCGGTATGCGCGTGTATGAATTCGCGTAACTGCCGGAATTCCGCGTCAGAGATGGTCAACCGGCTGTCGTCCAGTATCGAGCTGGTCTTTCCGGTGACACTATGGCTGGACACCATGTTTTCCTTTGTCTTTGTCGCCGCTGATGTTATCCACGGTGTGTGGGAAATTTTCCTTCACGCACCGGCTTGTTAATTAATGACTGGCCTGATCAGAACTCGGTCCAATCGCCCCCTGCCGCACTGGCTTTCTGCGATACCGCGCGCGGCTTGAGATACTGCACATTCCGGGACTTCCCCGAGTTTCCCGGCGACCCCGGTTCTGCGACAGAGGCTGAGCCGTCCGGTTTGGCGGACGTGGCGGGCATTGTTTTTTCGGCAGCGGTGTTGGCGGCAAAACGTCTCATCGCATCGGTCTTGAAGGTGAAATGTGAAACCAGCGCTTTCAGCTGTTCCGCCTGCGAGGCCAGCGACTGGCTGGTGCCCGAAAGTTCCTCTACCTGGGCGGCGTTGGATTGGGTAACACCGTCCATTTGCATGATGGCGCGGTTCACTTGTTCGATTCCGGAAGCCTGTTCCTGACTGGACGCGCTGATCTCGGCAATGATTTCCGCCGTGTTCTTGACGCTTTCCACGATGCCCGCCAGCGTCTTGCTCGAAGCGCCGACCAGTTGTGTGCCGTCCTGCACTTTTTCCACGCTGTCCTGGATCAATGTCTTGATTTCCTTGGCAGCGGAGGCACTGCGTTGCGCCAGATTGCGCACCTCAGCCGCCACCACCGCGAAGCCGCGTCCCTGCTCGCCCGCGCGCGCCGCTTCCACGGCGGCATTCAGTGCCAGCAGGTTGGTCTGAAATGCGATTTCATCGATGACGCTAATGATGTCAGCGATTTTAGTGCTGCTGGTATTGATTGCTTCCATTGACCGCTTGACGGAGGATGACATCACAACGCCTTCATTCGCCGACTCTCGTGCTTCCAGGGCGACCTTGTCAGCGCGCAGGGCGTTATCGGCATTCTGCTTCACCGTGCTGGTCATCTCTTCCATCGAGGCGGCCGTTTCTTCCAGTGAGCTTGCTTGTTCCTGTGCCGACGAGGACAGCTGTTCAGCCGCCGAACTCAGCTCCATGGAACCACTGGCCACGGATTCTGCTGACTGTGAGACCTGGATCATGCTTTCATGAAACTCGTCCACCAGGACGTTAAGCGCGCCGATGGCTTGACCCACTTCATCCCTTCTGTCGGTATAGAGCGTGGCGGTGAGATCGCCTTCCGAGACGCGATGCATCGCACCGACGAGACGATTCAGCGGGTCGGATACCGTACGGACAAAGTAGATGGCAATGCCGATTGAAACAATGATGGCCGCCAGGATGCCGCCGATGGTGATCAGCTGATATTGTCGGTATACACTCATTGTCTTCTCGTGATGCTCCTGCAACGTCTTGCTCAACGTCGAATTGTCTTTGACATAGGACTGGGTCACCTGGATGGAATCCATGACCAATGAAAGACTTCTCAATCCAAGTCCTCCGATGGCGACCAGCATCAGCGTCATGAGCAACGCCACAGCGATTATTTTGATACGAAGGTTGAAGCCCTTTGCGTAGTACATTTCCATAACACACTCCTCTTGCGCGAAAATTCGTCAATTAACGTGTCGCCGCGACGCTTGCCGCGGTGGCTGATTTATCCAAAGATTCCGGGTTGACCATGTGGTCGATGTCCAGAAGAACAAGCAGTTTGCCGTCGACCTGCGCCAAACCCTTGATGAACTCACGATTCTCCTGACCTTCGTACGCGGGTGCTTCGCATAATTGCGCGACACTGATGTTGATCACATCACTCACCGCGTCCACCACGATGCCCGCCAGGCGTCCATTGACATTAGCCACGATGATTACCGTGAAGACATCACGCTCAGCCTCCGGCAGGCCGAATCGCAGGCGCAGATCGATCACTGGCACGATCACACCGCGCAAATTGAGCACACCTTTGACATAGGCCGGGCTGTTCGGGATCGGCGTGACCTTGTCCCATCCCTTGATTTCCTGAATTTTGAGAATGGTTATGCCATAGTCCTGCCCGTGCAGACGAAAAGTCAGGAATTGTTCCTCATCGGATTGCATCCCTTTTTGCTCTAATGCGCGTGCCGTTTGCATGACTTTCCCTCAGTTCAACCTTGGCGTAACCGCCGTTGTCATCGATGCGTTGTCAGTCGGAATTACTGTTCGTCCGGCGCCAGCATGTGCCAAACGGATCAGGCCGGTCACGTCCAGAATCATGGCCACGGTGCCGTCCCCCAGAATGGTGGCGGCGGAAATGCCTTCGACTTTGCGGTAGTGCGTTGCCAGACTTTTGATGACGACTTGTTGCTGACCGAGCAGGTCGTCCACGTACAGCCCCGCCTTCTTGCCGTCCGCCTCCACGATCACCAGCAATCCCTGGGCCAGATTGGTCGAACGCGGCTCGACGTGGAACAATTCATAGAGGCGGAGTAGCGGCAGGTATTCCTTGCGCAGTGCGAATAATTCAGCGCTGCCGGCGGGGCGATTGATATCTTCCGGACTGATACGCACCGATTCAACGATGCTGACAAGTGGCAGAATGTAGGTATGAACTCCCACCTGTACGCTCAGGCCGTCCAGAATCGCCAGGGTTAAAGGTAGACGCACGGTGAAACAGGCGCCGCGCCCTTTTTGCGAAGCGACCTCGACAGTGCCACCGAGGCTGCGAATGTTGTTGCGCACCACGTCCATGCCCACGCCACGGCCGGAAACATCGCTAACGGTTTCCGCCGTTGAAAATCCCGGCATGAAGATCATTTCAACGATTTCCTCGGGCGAAGGTTTCGCGGACGCTGAAATCAGGCCGCGTTCCACGGCCTTGCTGAATATGCGGTCGTACGGCAGGCCGCGACCATCGTCGCGAATTTCGATAACGACGTTACCACCCTTCTGGTAGGCCTTCAGTTCGATGCGCCCTGTTTCGGGTTTGCCGCCGGCCACGCGTTCCGCCGGGCGCTCGATACCGTGGTCCAGGCTGTTGCGCACCAGGTGTAGTAATGGGTCAATCAGGCGATCGATCACGGTTTTGTCAATTTCCGTTTGTTCGCCGTGAATGACCAACTCAACCATCTTCTCCAACTTTTGGCTCATGTCATGCACCAGCCGCGGCAAGCGGTTGAACGCGAAGCTGAGTGGCAGCATGCGGATGTGCATGACGCTCTCCTGCAATTCACGGGTATTGCGTTCCAGTTGGGCAATCCCGGCAAAAAGCCTGGAAAGGTTGTCGAA
>JACXTT010003622.1_pt1 | contig 23593 bp, 20 predicted proteins | sample 9270951 | NCBI WGS metagenome assembly JACXTT01 (sample SAMN15532306, study PRJNA645909) | rock metagenome | isolation source: weathered quartz diorite | place: Puerto Rico | collected 2017-06-21
CAGTTCTCGATCCGCGGCTTCAACCTGGACAATGCATCGAGCTATCGCAAGGACGGCCTGGCCATCCCTGGCGACACCCAGATCCCGCTGGAAAACAAAGAGCGCATCGAGATCCTCAAGGGCCTGGCCGGCCTGCAGGCAGGCGTTGCGGCACCGGGCGGCATCATCAACTACGTCATCAAACGCCCGACCAAGACCGACCTGCGCAGCGTGTCGCTGGAAACGAGCGAGCGCGGCACCCTGTATGGGGCAATGGACCTGGGTGGCACGTCAGAGGACAAGCGTTTTGGCTACCGCCTGAATGCAGCTGGAGAACGCATTCGTTCGCAAGTCAAGGGCGCCGATGGCGAGCGCCAGTTTGTATCGGCGGCGTTTGACTGGCAGCTTACGCCACAGGCCCTGCTGCAGCTGGACTTTGATTACCAGCACAAGTCGCAAATTACGGTGCCCGGTTACCAGCTCATTGGCGGCACGCGCCTGCCGACTGGCGTCTCCCCCGACAAGCTGCTCAACGACCAGCCATGGACTAAGCCGGTCGACACCCGCACCAGCAATGTGGGCCTGCGCTTTGAATACCTGATCGAGGCCGACTGGCACGCCACCATCACCGCCAACAAGCACTACTTCAAGCGCGACGATTACACGGCCTTCCCCTACGGCTGCACCAATGACGCACTGGGCGAATACCTGTACCCAGGCTATTGCAGCAACGGCGATTATGACGTCTACACCTACGAAAGCCTGGGCGAGTCAAAAACGCCTTTTGGTGCGCAAGCCCTGTTGCAGGGCAAGTTTGCTACGGGCGCATTCAAGCATGAATTGACCCTTGGTGCCTCCATGTTCGACCGCCACGACAAGTTCGGCGATTACATCTATGACTACGCAGGCAGCAGCAATATCTACGTTAGCCGCGTGGTAGCAATTGCACCAGGCCATAGCGGTCCCGTGACGGAACGCCGCACTGAGCATGAGCGTTCGGCGTTTGCACAGGACATCGTTGCATTGAACCCGGAATGGAAACTGCATGGCGGCCTGCGCTATGTCAGCGTTGAACGCACGGAAGCCGGCAGCACGAAGTCGCACAATTTCATGCTACCGAGTGTGGCCATGGTCTACTCGCCATCCCAAACCTGGTCGCTGTATGGCTCCTTCGCCCACGGCATGGAACACGGCACGGTCGCCTCGCATGATGCGACCAACCACGACCAACAGCTCGATCCCAGCCGCTCCAAGCAAATTGAATTTGGCGCTAAGGGCCAGCTGGGCGACAACATCAGCCTGACAGCGGCACTGTTTGAGCTGCGCAAAGGCCTGGAGTATGACGACCAGAATGTCACCATCATGGTGGGCACGGATGCGACCCACCCCTTTGTGCGCAACGGACAAGCGATCAACCGCGGGCTGGAGATGGCGGCGCAATGGCATGTCCATGTTGACCTGGATGTGGGAGGCTCGTTCACCGCACTGAACACGCGCCAGCAAGGCACCGGCCAGGCCCAGTTGGATGGCAAGCGCGTCACTGATGTCCCACAGTTCAAATCCGAAGCGCATGCCGACTACCGCCTCGCTGCTCTACCTGGCCTGTCGCTCAATGGCGTGTGGCAGTACGTGGGTGAAAAGGCCTTTGACCTGGAGAACAAGACCATGGTGCCGGCTTACCACCTGGTCAACCTGGGTGTCGCCTATGCAGCGCGCGCCGGGAACACGGCCATGACGCTGCGCGCCGGCGTCAATAATGCCTTCAACAAGTTCTACTGGCGTGACGTGACGCCGCAGCTGGGCGGCTATCTCATTCCGGGCAATTCGCGTTCGTTCAAGGTCTCGGCCCAGTTCGACTTCTGACGCCTGCCGCACCATTGGGGCGCTTTGGGGTTAGAATCTGGTCACCATGAACTTCCCTTTCCGCGTACACGGCAAATACTCGATCCGGGTGGATGAACAAATCATCCTCTCGGACGTGACTGGCCCGTGGAACCGCGAGTTGGTCGAAGAATGGGGCAAGCAAGTCTATCCGTTCGCGAAAGAGCTTGCTGCCAAAGGTCCCAATGCCGGCATCGCCATCATGCATGAATCGATGTTGTGCCCACCGGATGCCTTGGCCAGCCTCAGGTTGCTGGTCCAGTACAGTGCCACCAAGCTCCAATGCGTGGCGCAAGTGATCGTAGCGCCACCGGGCATCGCCGGTCGGGACTTACTGGAGGCGACTTTTGCGCGCGTCTATGAGGGCCTGGTGGCCCACCGCATGTTTGAGTCGCTCGACGAGGCGCTGGTGTGGACACGCCAGCGCGTGGCCGAAGCGGCCGAACGTTCAGGAACCTAACAGCGACTCTACTTGGCGCAGGCGCTCTTCCAGGCCGCCTTGCACCATCGTGTAGGGGATCTGCCGTTCGGCCAACAGGGCCAGCAACTGTTCGTGCACCCGCTCGCGCACTTCTGGCGATTCGCGCATCAGGCCATCTGGCGCCCACGGGCCATCTGGCGCGGCCACCAAGGTGAGTCCATAGGGGTGCCCGGCATCCAGTGCGGCCAACTCACCATCGACCCTGCCCCAGTACCAGCGGCTGTAAATCGCCGTCATCATTGGTGTCGTATCGCAGAACAGGTAACGCTTTGCCTTGGCGGCAGCAGCATCTTCACGTTCTCGCTGGGTGCGCGCAATACCGGCTTGGTCATCTTCAAACGGCACGCGAGCATGCGTGTCGACGAATTCGCGCAGGTACTCAGGCACCCATAGCGTCTGGTAGCGATGGGCCAAAGCCTCGGCCAGGGTCGACTTGCCTGACGACTCGGCGCCAAGAATGGCAACGCGCAGCACGCTCATGCGATTTGGTCCCGTGCGCTGGCGCGCGATTCGCTGCGGTACCACTCACGCAGGCCCAAAATGGCCAATACAACAAATACGGCATACAGCAGCGCCGTCAGCAGCAGGCCTTTGTGGATATACAGGCCCACATAAATGATGTCGACGGCGATCCACACATGCCAATTTTCGATTTTTTTCTTCGACAGCAAGAACTGCCCGACCAGGCTACCTGCGGTAAGGAAAGCATCAATATAGGGCACGTCCGTGTCAGTTTGCTTGAGCACCAAGGTACAAGCAGGGAACAGGACAAGCCAGGCAACAGCACTCCAGCCAAACCCCTTGGGCGACAAGCGGCTCACCTTGAGCGCGTCGTGCTGCTCGCCACCATGGCGCCATTGGTACCAGCCCCATAGCGACACAGCGATAAACATATACTGCAGCGCCATGTCACCGTAGATCTTCGACTGCAAGAACACCACGGCGTAACCCGCCGAGGAAAGGATCGCGAACAACCAAGCCCAATGGTTCTGCCGGATATTGAGTACCACCGTGATGACGGACAGTACAAAGGACAACAACTCAAACCACGTTGTTGGCAACCCAAACAGAACCAGTTCTTCAAACATTAGCGTTTACCAGCCGGGTATTTGATGGTCATTTCTTTGAGCAGGTTGTCGGCATGGTCGATGTGCTGCATGACCCACAACATGTAACGAATGTCGACATGGATCGCGCGGGTGATGTCGGTATCGAAGTACCAGTCTTTAGTCACGGACTCGTAGGTCGAATCGAAGTTCAGGCCGACCAGCTCGCCGCGACGGTTCATGACGGCGGAACCGGAGTTGCCACCAGTAGTGTCCGCGCTGGACAGGAAGTTGACCGGCACGGTGCCGAGCGCCTTGTCGGCGAACACACCATACTGCTTGGCCTTCACCGCCTCGAGCAGGCTGGCAGGGGCATTGAACTCGCCTTTGCCCGTGTGCTTCTCGGCGATGCCTTCGACGGTCGTGAACGGACCCTTGGTCACGCCATCACGGGGCGAGTAAGGCGACACGGTGCCGAAGGTGACGCGCAGGGTCGAGTTGGCGTCAGGGTAGACTGGCTTGCCCTGGGATTTTTTCCACGCAATGACAGCGGCCATGTACTGTGGGATGACCACTTCCAGTTTGCCGTCCAGGTCTTTACGGCGGTCTTCCAGCGACTGCGTCACGTCGTAGGTCTTCACCGCCAACGCAAGGAAAGGATCGTCCGATTGGGTAAAGGTGGCAGTGTCTTTGTCCATCAATGCCACGCGGCGCGCCGTATCGCCAAGTTGCGTCTGCTTGTACAGGCCCGCCACCTGGTCGGGATTTGGCAGCACGGCATCCAGTGCCTGCACATGCATTGCCACACCCAGTTTCGCGTAACGCTGCAGCGCAGCGGCAAAGCGTGCCTGGTCAACCCCTGCGTCAAACGACTGCTCCAGCCGGGTCAGCTTTGCCTTGATAAAGGAAATATCGCGTTCCTGGTAGCCGGATTCGCGCTTGGCATCTGGCTTCTTGCGCTCCTGGGCCAGGCGGTACAGTGAACGGGCACTGCTCCACAAATCACTGGTCGACACAACAGACCAGCCAAATTCTTCATTGGACAGGGCGATGTCGGCGGCGATGACAGCGTCCAGGTCAGCCAACAGGGTCTTGGGGACCCCATTCTTTTCGCCGTTCTGGGCCAGCCAGGTGCGGAACTGTGCGTCTTGCACGTCTTTGATCGCTGCAATGTCGCGGCGGGCAAAACCCTCCAGCAGGCCCTGGGTTTTCTTCAGGCGGTTGTTGGTGCTTTTGACGACACTGGCATAGCGCACTTCCAGTGCCGAATTGCCCTTGGTCGACGAGGCGATCGTGGCCAAGTCAGCCAGCCATTCGGTCACGCGCGCCGGGTACAGCGTGTCACGCGCAGAGCGGATTTCGCTTGGCAGCTTGTAGCGGCTGGTCACACCGGGGTAACCAGCCAGCAGGATGGGATCGCCGTTCTTCAGGCCTTCGGCCGAGACAACGAGGAAATCTTTAGATTTGTAGGGCACGTTGTCCGGCGACGGATCGGCGGGACGGCCGTCCTTGCCTACATAGGCGCGCAGGAAGCTGAAGTCGCCCGTATGGCGCGGCCATTCAAAGTTGTCGGTCTCGCCGCCAAATTCGCCGATCTTGTCCGATGGCGCGTACACCAGGCGCACGTCGCGGATCATCAACTGGCGAATGCGGTAGAACTCCATGCCGCGATGGAAGCTGGGCACCGAGCAACGGTAGGCTTTGTCGCTTTCGCATTCGGCCACCAGGGCCTTGATGCGGGTCTTGATCTCTTCATGGCGAATGCGATTGCCCTCTTTCGGCAAGCCCTTGAGCACGCGCTCGGTGACGTTTTCGACCTTATCGGTGATGTAAATACGCTTGGTTGGACCGCCAGCCAGCTCCTCTTGTTTGGTCTTGGCCAGGAAGCCGTTGGCGATGTAATTGTGTTCGGGCGTCGAATTGCGCTGGATGGCATCGTAGCCGCAGTGGTGGTTGGTGACCACCAGGCCATCGCCGGACACAAAGGCAGCCGAGCAATTACCCAGCGAGACCATGGCGCTCATTGGGTGTTTGGACAGGTCAGCCAGCTTGGCAGCAGGGATCGTGATACCGATGCGTTTTAGTTCAGATTGCAGTTGCGGCAACTGGTGAGGCTGCCACTGGCCCTCGTCGGCGTGGGCCGCAAAGGCGGCAGACAGGGCTAGGCAAAAGGCGGCTGGCTTGAACATGGAACTCCCGTAGTAAAAAAGCACACGGGAGTATACCTGATCGTGCCAGCAGTCCAGCCTAATCCGGTGGGTAACAAGCCTAGGCGGCCCCGTCCCACCGTACACCGGCGCCATCACCAATCCATCAACCTGTAGGGCGGGTAACTCGTTGCCACTTTCACCAGTGCAGTCGCCATTCCAGCAACCCGTAGGGTGGGTAACTCGTTACCCACCGAGCGTTACGGGATGGCGCACAAGCAGTGCGTCACTGCGGAGAATGGTTTGCGCGATTCGGCCAGTTCGTTCAACCAGCCCATGTCTTTGACGACCTCGGTGGCTGCGCCCGTTGGCAAGCCCGCCAGGCCCAATTTGACTTCAATCGCCAGTGCCTGCGCCGAAGACGCGCCAAAGAATCCAAGCAAGCGCTCCAGGCGCGTCGTGTCGCGTTCCATATAGGCCACGCGGTAGTCGCCCGTCAGCTTGGCGCGCGATGCTGCCGAACGCAGGGCGTCGCCATAGCCACCCAGGGTATCAACCAGGCCGCGCTCTTGCGCCTGCGCACCCGTCCATACCCTGCCCTGCGCCACGTCATTGATCTTGGCCGGCGTTGTCTTGCGCGCTTGCGCAGCACGCGTCGTGAAGTCATCGTAAATGTGGTTGACGCCCGACTGGACCAGGGCGCCAAAGCGCGGATCCAGTGGGCGCAAAGGATTGGTCGCATCGGCCAGCCACGTCGTGGTGATGCCCGCCGTATGGATGCCCAGTTTGTCGACCACTTTTTCGGCCGTTGGCAGCAGGGCGAACACGCCGATCGAACCGGTGATCGTGCTTGGGTCGGCGATCACTTCGTCGGCCGCCATCGAAATCCAGTAACCGCCAGAGGCAGCGACACTTCCCATCGACACCACAACGGGCTTGCCGGCAGAACGCGCCAGCTCCAGCTCGCGGCGAATCAGCTCAGAACCGTAGGGGCTACCGCCGGGCGAATTGATGCGCAGGACAATGGCCTTCATCTGGTCGTCCTCGCGCGCACGGCGGATCAGGCTGGCGGTGGACATGCCGCCCACGGCGCCAGCGCCAACATTGCCGTCACTGATTTCGCCTTCGGCCACAATGACGGCGATGCCTTCGCCAAAGGGCTTCTGGTGCTGGCGCGCCAAGTAGTCGTCAAAGTTAATCTGGCGGAATGTCTTACCTTCTGGGTCGCGGGCACCAATCTTGATCATGTGCTGGCGCACTTCGTCACGCGTTTTCAGGCCGTCGACCAGCTTGGTGTTCAAAGCCAGCTTGGCGGTATCGCCCTTGGCTTCTTCCATCAGCTTGGGCAGGTCCTCAATGCCTTTGGCCACGGCACCGGCAGGCAGCTTGCGGTACTTCTCCACTTCGGCCGTATAGCCGTCCCAGATGGCGTTGTACAAGAAGGTATCCGCTTCTTTGGCTGCAGGCGAAGGGCCGTTGCCGACGTATTGTTCGGCAAAGCTCTTGTAGGTACCCACGCGCATGACGTTGACGGTCACGCCCAGCTTGTCGAGCGCATCGCGGTAGTAGTTGCGGTAGCGGCCAAAGCCCTCCAGGTAGACCACACCCATCGGATGCAGGTAAAGCTGGTTGGCATGGATCGCGATCAGGTACTGTTTCTGGTCGTAGCTACCGCTCCAGGCGATGACGGGTTTGCCGGCAGCCTTGACACGCTCCAACGCAGCGCCCACGTCGTGCAGCATGGGGATGCCGGCACCACGCAGTTCATCGAGCAGCACGACGACGCTGCTGATCTTGGGATCCTTGGCAGCAGCGTCCAGCACCGTCAGGATGTCACGCAGTTGCACGGTGCGGCGCACGTCGCCACCGCCCACATTGGCCAGCAGGGATTCACGCACGGTACTGCTATGCTGTTCAACGATGGCGCCTTTAAAGTCCAGCACGAGGGCCGTCTTTTCCTGCAGCGGTTTGGCGCCGCTGGAGAGGATCGACCAAACAATGGCGATGAACAGGAACAGGAAAATCAGGTTCAGGACCAGCTTGCGCGCTGCATCGATCGCGCCCCACAGATAGCCGAATCCGCGGCGCAGCAAGGTGAAAGGCTTAAATGACATCGGCGCTCCGGGGTAGGTAAGCAAAGACCACTATTGTAAGCAATATAGTGCCTGTGGCCTTGGATTCAACTCAGTAGGGGTCGAAATTGATCTTATTCTTTTGCAATTGATCAACAATCAGCTGCTTCCACGGCCCGTGCGGCGCCCACACCTTGGCCACCGATTCATAGGCCAGTTTGGGGTCTTCCTTCAACACGATAGTGCGGTACAGGAAGGTCATGCTCGAGGCGCGCATATTGACCTGGCAGTGCACCAGCACCTTGCGCCCTTCCAGGCTCTTGAGGACGGCGGCAAAGGTCTTGAAGTCCGCTTCCGTCGGCTCGCCAAACAAAATGGGGATATTGACGAACACGAGACCCTGCTTGCCGACGATCAGGCCTTCCTCGCGCACCGCGTCACCCACATTGGGCGGGGCCAGGTAAATAACGGCGCCGAAGCCCTGGGCGGCCAGCTTGCCAAGCGACTCCGCGGTCGGCTGGCCAGAGGTGACCAGGCTGGCCGTGATTGGCACCACATTGGGCGCCGTGATGGTATCGGCAGCGTGCGCCAGTGGCGCCGCGGCGGCGACCATCAAGGAAAACGCACTCAAACGGAGCAAACGGCGCATCAGGGAGGTTTTCATATTGTCCTTTGCCTCGGCGGCTTCATTCAATACATTCGGCCATCAGGTCTGCCATGTGCTGCAAACGGGACGGGGTTTCCTTCAACAGGGAGAACAAGCGGTTATGTTCAGCGCCCTGCACAACATGCAGTTGGCGCCATGCGGCATTGCTTGCCGAGTCCACCAGGCGCTCTGGAATCTCGCGGGGGATCACGGCGTCATTCTCAGCGGCGATGACGAGCAGCTTACCTGTAAAGCGGGACAAGATGGCCCAAGCATCGGTCTCAACCCAACTGCGTTCGCGCCGGATCACGCTGGAAAACTGGGGACCAAAGGGCACATCATAGGCCTCGGGCGTATAGACACCGGGGACGATCAGCACCAAGGCTTTGACGGGATGTTTTTCGCTCAGCTTAATGGCGTTATAGGCACCCATCGACGAACCGAGTACAGCGAATGGGCCCGGCAGCGAACGTGCGGCGATCACGGATTCGGCCTGGCGCGTGCGGCTCGCCACCGACGAATCGGCCAGCGTGCCACCCGTCTCACCATGGCCGATGCAATCGAAGGCTGTTGTACCGATGCCGCGTTGGGCCAACTCGGTGCGGGGAATCGTATACCCACCGCGGGAACTGCTGCCGGCGCCGTGTAAGTACAGCGCATCATTGCGACGCGCCCCTTCCCACTGGTCGCCCTTGAGCGACCAGCCTTCATGGTCAACAGCAAACGCCTTCATTTCATCAAACGTGGGTACCGATGGTGAGTTTGCCCGCGCGCCAGCGCAGCAGGCCGGAAGCGTAGACCAGATAGTAGGTAAAGAGCAGGCCAAAGACCACCAGGGTCACCGGGTGGCGCGCAAAGTCGGCATCGGCACTGCTGGACTGGGCCACGCCGCCGGCCATCGCCATTTGCGCAAAACGGTACAGCACGCGCCCCACGAACAAGATGGTCAGGCTGATGCCGATCACCGAATTGGGCGTGTAGAACATGCCGTTATTCGTATTTTCGAAGCGCGTCAGGTGCAGGCCATACACGGCAAGCGCAGCGCCCATCAACATGCCGCCCAGCAGGCTGGCAACGGCGGACGCGTCCTTGGAAGCCACCCAGCCAAACAGGCCAAGGATCAGCGGCAGCAGCACCACGGCAGTCCAATGCCGCCATGCGCGGGACTGCTGGCGCCCGATCAGGCGCTTCATGCGGCTGTACAAACGCCATAGAACTAGGGGAATCACGGCCAGCATGACCATGGATTGTGGATTCAGAGTTGCCGCCATGTAAGTTCCAATATGAGAGGGAGAAAAGCACACGCATCCTGCCACGGAATGGCAAACGGATCAATTACTGTGGTGGCTTACCAGGGTAATCGTTTATCGGTTTGTGCCCGTTCGATGTAGCGCGTCACGTCTTCCTCCAGCAAGAAGCCCTGGTCGCGCAATGCGCGCGCGCTGGCAGCGACTGCCTTGACGTAGTCCATGCGGCTTGGATAACGCTGCTTGAGCGGCGTGCGCGGATCGCCAACGCGTTCCGTGGCGGGGAACGGTACATACATGCCATTGAGGTCGCACAACTGGTCTTCCGCGAATACGGGACGGCGCACATTCCAACCGCTGTGGGTAGCCAGCGGCACGGCGATGTCCGGCAGGCGCACGCCCGCCACATCATGGCCGTCGGCGTCAGTAATCGGCACCAGGTCCAGGTAAGGCTTGTTCAGGTCGGGCTGGCCCGGCTGCTTGCTGTGGTCGACCACGGTCAAGGCATTGATCACGCTGGGGAAGGTCACGCCGATGGCTTTCAGGTCCGGGAAACCAACCAACTCACGCACGGGCGGCGCCAGCGTACCATCGCTGATGTGCGGGTAGCGCGTAGGTGGCGGCGCCTTGCCGTCGCGCGTCCACAGCACCATTTGCTCGAACAGGCCACGCAGCATCGGCGCCGATTGCGCGGGGCTGCTGAGGTATTTGCAGAAGCCCATCGCCGGTTCTTTGACGGGCACGTGCTGGGTCGACGACACCAGGTAGGCGCGCACGTCCGGTGGCAGCGCAATGTCTTTGCCGACGCCATTGCTGATCACCAGCGACGCCCTCGCCTGCCAGAATTCGACATTGCTATCGATATGCATCAGCTTGGGGCAGGTGTTGTTACGTTGGCAGCGCGCAAAGATGCCGTCGGTCTGGCCGCTGACCGGGTCCGTCGTCACGCCATAGCTGAAAGGGAACTGGTCGCCCGGCTTGATGTGGTCGACATGCTGGCCCGAATAGCGGCCAGGCTGGGCAAAGCGTTCATTGGCAAAGCTCTTGCGGCTGCCTGATACAACAGGGATGGCGCCATCAAACACCTTGCCGCCGCGCGTGTCGTCATTAAAGCCGTACCAGATAAAGTCACGCAGGTAGCGGCCCGACTGCGAAAAGCCGAAGGCCAGCGTGACATCATGGCGGATATCGGCCAGCGGGTTTTCCGGCACCCGGGTCTTGAGGAAGCTGGTGACATCGCGCAGGGCCGCCATGCCAAGGCCAGACACCCAGGGGTCGCGCGCCAAGTAGCGGAATTCGTAGATGGCGCCGGCGTCAAACCCGTGCGCGCGGGTCAGCTCTACCTGGCGCTCGTTCACATAGTGCCAGGCCGCGAGCGGTGTGGGGGCAGCCGTGGCGGTCGGGCGGACCGTCAATTGGGCCTGCCCCCGTTCAAGCGATGCCGCGGGATAAGTGAGGTTGATGGTGCTGGTGGTTTTGCTGTCGTTATAAACCTCTTCTTCAGCGCTGAAGCCGGTGATCGGCTTGCCCTGCTCGGTCGCAACGGGGAAGCTGGCGCCAACGGTCAGGGCATTGCCCGCCAATTTGACGTCACCCTGCCAGCCAACCCATACAATCGTGTGGCCTTGCCGCGCCGAATAGCCGAGGCCCGCGCCATCGCGCGTGTCGAGCGGCGCACGCGCATCGTTCAACATAAAGTGGCCGAATTTATTACCGCGATTGGGAATATCGAGCATCAGCACGCGCGAGGACTTGACCATTTCACGCGGACGCACGATGACGACGTCGACCTTGTAGCGGACGAAGCCATCTGCGTCCCTGGCCTTGTCCAGGTCGACGATCACGCGGTTGGCAGGGTGCCTGGGGTCGACCTTGAGATGGGCAGTGGCGATGATCAGTTCATACTTGCCAATGTCGCCAAAGGAGGCGCCCGCAAAGGCGTCATCGCGGCTGAGGATCTCCAGGCGCTCCAGCGAACCGGCAGGCCCGAGCGCCGATACTGCACCGCCCGACGAGGGAAGCTGGCTGCAGGACGCAAGCAGGAATGTGGCAAAAACGGCCCACGGCCGCAACAATTTCAACAAATCGGTCTCCATTTACTTGCCGGAACGATAGCACATTGCGCTTTTCAGCTACAGTAGCAAGACGAGACAATCGGTATATTCACACGGATATCGCACACAACAATGAATAAGAGTTTAGATTTGCTGACTTCCTCGCTGGCCTCCAGCCTGCGCCTGTGGCGTGGAACCTGGGGCAACAAGCCTGCCAAACAGCCAGCCAAGACCCTGATCCTGTTTGACCGCGAAGACAGCGCACCATGCCGCTTGGTGCGCGAGGCGCTAACCGAATTGAACCTGGACGCCATCATCTACCCCTGCCCGGCTGGCGGCAAGCGCTTCGCGGCAGAACGCAAGAAGCTGGCCACGCCAATCGCCAAGGTGCCCGTGCTGCATGACCCGAATAACGAGCAAACGCTCACTGGTGCCGAAGAGATCATCACCTATTTGTTCAACCAGTTCCTGGACGCCCGCGCGCCCATCGCGCTGAAGCCATCGCTGCTGAACCTGGCGGGAGCTGGCCTGGCGGGCCTGATCCGCGGCCCCTTGGGCATGCAAGCCCGCCCCTCGCACAAGCCCAAACAGCTGCTGACGCTGTACAGCTTTGAATCGAGCCCGTTCTCGCGCCCGGTGCGCGAGACATTGTGCTCGCTAGAACTGCCCTACCACCTGATCAACCTGGGGAAACTGGAATGGGCAGACATGGGCCCCGCCACAATGCGCTTAGGCCCTGGCCCTTACAAACCCAAGGCGGGCAGCAAGCGTGAAGCCTTCCTGAAGGAACATGGACGGGTACAGGTGCCCTTCTTGATCGACCCGAACCACGATGTGAAGATGTTCGAGTCGGCCGACATCGTCGCCTACTTGGAAAAAACCTACGCCAGGTAACTCAGTTGCACTTGCCTTTGAGCTTGGCTGCGACCAGCCAGGGCAACGCATACATCCCGCCCGCCATGATGGGGCCGAAGCCGGGTATCTCCGCAATGACGGGCGGATTAAACTTCAAGGCGTCAGGGCCAATACAGCTTGGTACGCGAGCCTCAGCAAACTTGCGCGCAAAGACCGCGTATTTGTCTGACTTGCCACCGGCGCTGAACACGCCTAGTGGTGTGGCTGGCGCCTCTGTCTTCTCCTTGGCTTTTTCCTGCTCCCTATCTGCGTCCTGCATAGCCATCGCTTCTTGAGCGATCAGCTGGACGAGCTCACTGCGAAGGGGGATCGCTGGCTTGATGGTTCGTGTTGGCGCTGCCGTCGGCTGAGGATCTGTGTCAGGTTCAGGTTTGGGCTCCGCCGCCAACACGAGCAATGGCGTGGCCGATATAAGGAATAAGAGCGGTTTGAGCATGCTGGGACTGTATACCCGCCCATCGCGGCAGTCGCGCTCACTAGCACATTGTTACAAAAGGAGTTCGCCTGGCCTACTTGCCCAGCTCGAGGCGCTTGCCGTCGGTCTGCATCTTGGCGAAGTCTTCTGCGCTAACGGGCTGGCTGAACAAGTAGCCTTGCAGCTGGTCGCAACCCAGGTCGCGCAGGAAGGCCATCTGCTCATTGGTCTCCACGCCCTCAGCGACGATTTCCTGGCGCAGCTGCTGCGCCATGGTGACGATGGCGCGCGCGATGGCGCAATCGTTTTCTTCAAACGGCAGGCCGATCACGAAGGAACGGTCGATCTTCAGCGTGGAGATGGGGAATTTCTTCAAATAGGCCAGGCTCGAATAGCCCGTGCCAAAATCGTCCAGCGCCAGCGCCAGGCCCATGGCCACCAGTTCGTTCATGATGGCGATGACAGCGTCAGCCCCGCGCACCAGCAGGCTCTCGGTGATCTCCAACATGAGCTGTTCGGGCGCGACATCATGGCGGGTCATCACTTCGGATACCCGCTCCGGCAACTTGCGGTCAAACTGGCGGGCCGACAGGTTGACGGCGATTGGCGGCATTGTCAGGCCCTCGTTCATCCAGGCGCGGATCTGGCGGCAGGATTCTTCCAGCACCCAGGTGCCGATATCGAGGATCAGGCCCGTCTCTTCGGCCAGCGGAATGAACACGCCTGGCGAGATCATGCCCCGCTCCGGGTGGCGCCAGCGGATCAGCGCTTCGGCGCCAACAATGCGGCCGCTGCGCAGGCTCACTTTTGGCTGGTAGTACAACAGCAGCTGGTTTTCTGCAATGGCGGTGCGCAGCTCGCTCTCCAGGCGCATGTGTTCCTTGGCGCGCTGGTCCATCTCTTCGCGGTAGAACAGGAAGCCCGTGTCGCCGCTGGCGGCAGCCTTGGCCAGGGCCACGTCGGCAAAGCGTACCAGCGAGGTCGCGTCCAGGCTGTCTTCCGGATAGACGGCAATGCCGATATTGGCGCTCACCTGCAGGCTGTGCGCCGCCAACTTAACCGGTTGGGCCAGTGCGCCGAGCAGCTTCTTGGCGACGATACCGGCGTGCTCGCGTTTTTCAATGTGCAGCAAAGCGACAGCAAAGCGGTTGCCGTCAATGCGCGCAAGGATGTCGGCCTCGCGCAATTGCAGGCGGAACTGGCGGCCGATCTCGCAAATGAGTTCGCCCGCGATATCGTGGCCCAGGGTTTCGCTGACGGTGGCAATGCGGGTTACGTCAATCACCATCAGGGCGCCGTATTCATTGGTGCGGCGCGCTTCCGTCAGGGCCTGGTTCATCAGCTGGTTTAAGAGGCCGCGGTTAGGCAAGCCGGTCAACGTGTCGTAGTTGGCCATGCGCTGCATGCGTGCTTCAGCGTCCTTATGGATACTGATGTCGGAGAACAGCGAGAAAGTATGGGTGATGTCGCCGTTGTCGTTGCGCACCACGCTGATGGTCACGGACTGGGGGAACAGTTCGCCGTTCTTGCGCTTGCCGATGATCTCGCCGCGCCATGGTCCGAAGCCGCGCATGGCCGAACGCACTTGCGCGCGGAAGTCGGCATCGTGCGCTCCGGAGCGCAGCAGGTCCGGCGTATGGCCAATGGCTTCGGCCGGTGTGTAGCCGGTAATACGGGTAAAGGCGCTGTTGATCGAGACGATGCGTTCCTTGGCATCGGTGATCATCACGCCCTGATCGCTGTCTTCAATAATGCGGGCATGCAGCTCCATCTTGTCTTCGGCCGACAAGTGCTCGGTAATTTCAGACAGGTGCACCAGCATGCCGGCCGGGTCGTCGGCCTCGTCGTGGATCAGGGACATCGACATGCGCACCCAGATCACTTCGCCGTTCTTCTTACGACGTCGTACCTCCATCAAGCCTTCTTCAAAGAACAACTCCGCGACATTTGAGTCCTCGTCATCCTCCGCATACAGGAACAGCACGTGCTGGCCGATGGCTTCTTTGGCGTTGTAGCCGAACAAGGTCTCGGCGCCCTTGTTCCAGCCCGTCAGGTAGCCGGCCAGGTCGAGCACGATCACTGGTTCAAGCGACTGTTCGAAGGTGTGGGCGTGCTGCTGGCGCAGCTTGTCGGGGTTGGGTACTTCGTGGGCTGCTTTGGCTTCGATCAGCGCTTCTTCGAGCTGTGACAAAGTCTCTGTCAGCGCGGTGCCTTCCAGCGACCGCGCTGCACGCGACAATGCCAATGAGCGTTCGAGCGCTGATTCAGCCATTAGCCGTTCCCTTTGGTCTCTCGTACGACGCCCAGCATCCAGTTGTAGGCTTCAACGATGATGCTGTTGAATTCGTCGGCATCCACCTGTTGGGCAGAGAGCTGGTCCGAAATCTCGGACAGTTTGTAGCTTTCAGCGCTTTCGACCAGGCGCAGCAAGGCGCCAATATCGCCTTCGTAGCCCAGCAAGGCGCGCTGCACGTTTTCGCTGATGGCCAGTGGCGCTAGCACTTCGGCCAGCGGCATGCCGAACAACACGCCCAGCAGCGAGAACATACCAGCCATAAAGCCTTGTTCCTGGGTTGGCTTGTCCAGGCCCTTGGCCTTGGCCAGCATTTCGATGGCGCGGGCACGCACGGCAACGCGCGAGAGCAGCATGGCCGAACGCACATCGCCTTCCTTGGCTGCGAACAGCATCAGGTTGAGCCAGCGGCGCAGCTGCTGGCGGCCCAGGATCAGGATCGCCTGCGAGAAGCTGGTGATCTTGCGGCCCGTGCCCATGCCCAGCGAGTTCACCAGGCGCAGCAGGTGGTAGGACAGGGTCGGATCGCGCCGCAGCAGGGCTTCGATTTCGTGGGTGTCGGCATCGGCCGCCACCTGCTGGACCAGTTGTAGTGCCAGCGCACGCGAGGCCGCTTGCGGGCCCAGGGCCTTGGCCGGGGGCGCCAGGCACCAGTTACCCACCACCCATTTGATGGTCGGCGGAATGGCCGCCTTATTGAATTCGGTGTCCGATTTGAGCAGTTCGGCTTCCGGCATTTCCTTCCAGCCCACCGCCGCCAGGGCCTCGACCAGGGTGCCGTCCAGCCCGGGTCGGTAGAAACATGGCATTTGGCCCGACAGGGAGCCAAACACTTCGTCGCTGATCAATTCGGTCAGTTTCGAGGTATCGGCATCGGAGCCGAGGTGGAAATCGAATAGCAGAGCCGCAGGTTGTGCATTGCGGTCTGCCGCTACGTGAAAGAACACGAGCGGGGCGTGGCGGGAAGTTGTCATAATTATTGCCAATATGGTTCGAGGTTGTTCCTATGTTACTCCGAAAATCTTGAGAATCGTCAACATTGTGAAAATGACGACAAGAGTCATATTGTGCACTATTAACGTCAAAAAAAACCGTTCAGGTAGGGTTTCCAGCCCGGAAATTCCCCAGCAAACGGTCCATCAAAGCGCTGTCTTGCATGCGCTGTTTCCACCAGCTCAGGGCGGCTCCGTCCTCGCCAATCCGCCAGGCAAGATAGAAAGTCTCTGGCAAACGCGCCTGCTCCACCTGTTTTTCAACCAATAGTCCGCGCTCGATGGCGTCCCGCGCACAGGGTTCGGGCAGGAAACCGAAGCCCAGTCCGGCCAGTTGCATATCGACTTTTAGTTGCATGGTCGGGACTGTCAAAGCGTCTTGCCCAAACAACAGTCCGACCGTCCTGGGCACCATCCGGCGGGCCGAATCGGCCACGACGATGGCACGGTGCTCCATCAGGTCCGATGCCAGCAGGGGTTCCGGTAGGGTGGCCAGCGGATGCTGCGGCGCAACAACAAAGACAAACGGCAAGGTGCCGATGGGCTGGGCCAAGTAACCGCCGCCGGCCGGCCCCTCCCCGGCCGCGCCAATCAGCAAGTCCACCCGCCTGTCGAGCAAGGCTTCCCAACTGCCCGACAGGGAATCTTGCACGATGCGCAAACGCGTTTGTTGGGTGACTTCATCAAAAGCGCGGATATCGTCAGCCAGCGCCATGGGTGAAAACAGCACATCCATGCCAATGGCCAGTTCTGTTTCCCAGCCCGAAGCCACCTTGCGCACACGCCGCTCCAGTTCGCTGGCGGCCTTGAGCAGGGTGCGGCCTTCCTTGAGCAGCTCGCGCCCGGCCGCCGTCAGGCTCACGCGTGGGCCGTTGCGGTCAAACAGCTGGACTTGCAGGTCCTCTTCGAGCTTGCTGACGGTATAGGAAATGGTTGACGGCACCCGGTGCAGTTCCTTGCCCGCCCCCGCAAAGGAACCGCGCCGGTCGATCGCATCGATGATGTGCAGGGCTTCCAGGGACAGTCGCAGCATGGTCAATTTTTTCGATGATAGGGGTCGAAATTTTCCGTTTTTTGAAACACGCAAGGCCACCTATACTCTGGCACATAGGGCATCAAAATTATTGCATATTACTTTCAACAAGGAGCAGAAAATGTTGCAAATTCGCAAAAGCGGTGAACGTGGCAATGCCAACCATGGCTGGCTGCACTCCAAGCACACTTTTTCTTTTGGGCATTACCACGACCCGGCCCACACGGGTTTCGGCCCCCTGCTGGTCATCAACGAAGACCGGGTAGCACCTGGCATGGGCTTCGGCACCCATGGGCACCGCGATATGGAAATCATTTCCTATGTGCTCGACGGCGCCCTCGAGCACAAGGACAGCATGGGCACGGGTTCGGTGCTGCACTATGGCGATGTCCAGCGCATGAGCGCAGGCAATGGCATGCGCCACAGCGAATTCAACCATTCCAAGCAGGAAGAGGTGCATTTCCTGCAGATTTGGATTGAACCCAATGTGACGGGCATTCCACCAAGCTATGAGGAAAAGCATTTCACGCCCGAGAGCAAGCTGGGCCAGCTGCGCCTGGTCGCCTCCAGCGATGGCCGCGAGGGTTCCGTGCTGATCCACCAGGATGCGTCCCTGTATGCCGCCATCCTGAACCAGGAACACACGGTCATGCAGCCCATCCAGCCTGGCCGCACTGCCTATGTGCACCTCATCCGGGGCAAACTGGAGGTCAATGGCAGCGTATTGACCGGTGGCGACGCCGTCAAACTGACATCGGAAAGCATGTTGACCCTGAATAAGGCCGAAGCGGCCGAAGTCCTGGTCTTCGACCTTCCCTATTAATTTCCGCTAAACTAGCGCCTTAATAGGAAGAATCACCACGCTATGAGTTTGACCAACACCGAAACTGCCGCCGAAGAACTGGATTACGCCTCCTCGTGCGCCCTGCCCACGCCTTGGGCCCAGTTCACCCTGCACGCCTTCGTCGAACATGCGACTGGCAAAGAACACCTTGCCATGGTGCTGGGCGATATTGGCGACGGCAAGCCGGTGCTGGCGCGCGTGCACTCGGAATGCCTGACAGGCGATGTGCTGTTTTCCCAGCGTTGCGATTGCGGCGCCCAGCTTGAAGGGGCGCTGCGCCGCATCGCCACCGAAGGGCGCGGCATCCTGCTCTACCTGCGCCAGGAAGGCCGCGGCATCGGCCTGGTCAATAAGATGCGCGCCTACCGCCTGCAGGAACAGGGCGCCGACACGGTGGAAGCCAACCTGCAGCTGGGCTTCCACGCGGACGCCCGCAATTACGCCCTGTGCCAGCCCATGCTGCGCCAGTTTGGCGTCGACAGCCTGCGCCTGATGACCAATAACCCGAAGAAGATCGAGGCGATGGAAAAGTTGGGCATCCAGGTGGCCGAACGCGTGCCGCTGCTGGTCAACCGCAATGCCTTCAACAACAGCTACCTCGATACCAAAGCCAAAAAAATGGGCCACCTGATGAGCGAGCCGGTGGACGCCATCGCACAAGACGGCGAGCTGTGAGGGCGCTTACCCTCGCCCTGGTTTTCCTTTGTACGGCAGGCGCCAGCGCTGCACCGGCCGTCACGGGCGCATCGCCCGCACCCAATGCTGCGCGCCCTGCTGCGGTGCCATCGCCGCTTCCTCCAATCAGCCTGCCGCGCACAGCAGGGCCGCAAGGCTCCCCTGCCGACGACGCCGGCGAGGGTACTGCCCTGCCCCCGCCCTCATCGAGCGCGCAGAAGCTCTATTCCGCCGCCAAAGGCGACTTGCTGCAGATCCGCATGCTGCTCAAGAACGGGCGCAGCCAGTCCTCCGTTGGCTCCGGCTTCCTGGTCGGTACTTCCAACCTGGTGCTGACCAATTACCACGTGGTGTCCCAGATGGCGCTCGATCCGGACGTCTACACGGGCGAATTCGTCGACACCAATGGCAAGAGCGGCCCCGTTGAACTGCTCGCTGTCGATGTGCTGCACGACCTGGCCGTGGTGCGCATCAACGCCAATGGCAGTGGCTTTTTCAATATCCCCGAAAAGAGCGCCAAGCTGACGCAGGGCCAGTACCTGTACTCGCTGGGTAATCCGCTGGACCTGGGCTTTGCCATTTCCGAAGGGTCCTACAATGGCGTGATCGCGCGCAGCTTCTACGACCAGCTGATGTTCACTGGCCCGATTAACGCCGGCATGAGCGGCGGCCCTAGTGTGACGGCCGACGGCACCGTCGCCGGAATCAATGTATCGAAGCGGCGCGACGGCGAGCTGGTGAGCTTCCTCGTGCCCGTGCGCTATGCGCAGGCGCTGCTGGCCAAAGTAGCGGCGCAAACGGCAACGCCCAAGGACTTCAAACCGCTGATCGCCCAGCAGCTGCTGGCCCACCAGCGCAGCATGATCGACCGCCTGCTCGACACCAAGCTATCCATTAAATCGCTCGGCCCCTACCTGGTGCCGGTGCGCGAATCGGAACAGGTACGCTGCTGGGGACGATCCAACGTCAAGGCGGAGGCCAGTTTCACCGCAGACACCATGAGCTGCACGATGGAGTCGGCCATTTTCGTGTCGGACTCACAGCAAACGGGCCATGTGGCGATGAGCCACCAGTACATCCATTCAAGCACCCTTGATACAGTGCGCTTTGCGGCATTGGCCACCAACCTGTTCCGTGTCGACGACCTGGAAACCGGCAAGGACAGCCGCCTGACCGGACCTTCCTGCACCGAACAATTCGTCAAGACTGCCAGCTTACCGCTGCGCGCCGTCATGTGCGTGCGCGCCTACCGCAAGTTCGCTGGCCTGTACGACTTTATCCTGCTCACTGCCAGCACAGACGACGCCCGCGCCAGCCTGCAAAGCCGCATCGACGTGCTGGGCGTTTCGTATGACAACGGCATGCGCACCACGCGTGCCTTCCTGGCTGCCCTGGGCCGCGGGAACAAACCATGAACGCGCCCTACTTTGTCGAAATCCTGGCCCGCAATGGCGATGTACTGCATCGCCACCAGGTCAACCAACTGCCTATCCGGCTCGGACGTGGTTACGACAATGAGTTCATCATCGACGACGCCCACGCGGCAGCCAGCCATGCGGTCATCGAAAGCGATGACAGCGGCCAGCTGCGCATGCGCGACCTGGGCAGCCAGAATGGCGTGATCTACAAAGGAAAACGCCATCAGCTGCTGGACATCACCGGCGACACGGTCGTGCGCATCGGCCACACCAACATCCGCGTGCGCGGCGCCGACTTCCCCGTTGCGCCCGAAATGGTGGACCGCACGATGCATGACTGGGAAGGCCTGCTCCCCGGTGTGATCGGCATGCTGATGACGGCAGTGTTTGCCGTGACCACGCGCTGGCTGGACGACACCCAATCCTTCCAGCCCGTGCGCTACCTGCAAGTGATCGCCATGGCATTGGCAGCGGCGATGGCCTGGAGTGGCATCTGGGCCTTTGGCAACCGCCTGTTCGGGCGCCATGCACGGCTGGGACGGCACCTGTTCATCGTCGGCTCGGCGCTGACAACCCTGAGCGTATTCAAGCTGCTCTCCAGCCTGGCAGCGTATGCATTTTCGCTGGAGTGGTTGGTCCGATACAGCAGCCATGCGGCGATTGCCATCCTGTGTGGCACTTTGTTTTACCACTTGTGCACGGTCAAACCCCACCATGCGCGGCGTTTTGCCGTCACCTGCCTGGCGGTGATGTTGCTCGGCTCGGGCCTGCTCTTGCTCAGTAATGACCAGCGCACGGGCCGCACCGCTGACGAGCTGTATATGGCCTTGCTGCTGCCGCCTTCCACCAAGGTCGCCAGCGACCACAGCGTTGATGATTTCATGGGCGCTGTCAGCGCGCTGAAGCCAGCCCTGGACGTCGAACGCACCAAGAAGGTCAAGGACAACGAGGAAGCTGAGGACTAAGCGCCCGCGCTGCCTTGGCGACTTTATTTAGGCTTGCCCGACGGTGACTTTGCAGTGCGGGACTTCGCAGCGGATGCGAAAGCCCATGCGCTCATACAAAGCAATCGCACGCGTGTTGGCGCCGCCAACATGCAAAATAGGCTGGTCGCCCTGCTCCACGATGTCGTTGACCAACCACGCCATGAGATTGGCGGCGTGACCACGACCCGTTTGGGAAGGATGCGTGCAAATCGCGCTTAATTCCTGGAAGCCTGCGGGGCAAAAGCGGATGCCCGCCATGGCCACCAGTTGCCCTTCGCTGCGCATGCCGACATATTGTCCAAGCCGCGGATTACCGGGTCTGAAATATTCGGGATACACCAGGTCGGTCAATGCCAGCATGTCCGGCACGTCCGCGTCATCCAGGCGAATGATGCCAGCGTCTATTGGCCGTACCGGACAGTCTCCTTCAAACACCATTTGCAGCACGGGTCCACGCGGCACCGCTGTCCAGCCGGTCGGCATGGCAGGAATCGCGCCGACGAAGTACATCACCGTACCTGGTGCAACGGCGTCGCTGTTGAGCTGCGCGTTGACATCGGCGACCGCGCAAAACGGCGCGTTTCCGGGCGCGTAGCGCTTCAGCGCGCCCTGCGTTTCGGCCAGTGCTGCATGCGTGCTGGTGAGCGCGTTCCAGACTGGGTTGTCCAGCAGTGCATATCGGTCCATCGTCCTTGTCTCCAATGTCGCATTGCCGTAGCATAGCTTATCTATGGTCATCTCTTCCAAGCCCACCCGCATCGCCATCACCGTCGCCTGGATCATGTTCGTGGCCATGCTGGCCGCCGTGGCAGTGCAAGACTACCTGCACAATGGCGGCAAGGCCATCTGGGAGCCCATACTATGGGAAACCTCATCAGGCATGTCGGCCGCCGCGCTGATGCTGCTGCAGCGCCGCCTGACCAGGCGCTTCGACAACTTGCTGGGTCAACCGTGGCGCTGGTTTGGCATCCAGGCGATTGGTTTACCGCTGCAATGCCTGGCTTTTGTGCCGATCACTTTCGGGATCCGCCATGCCGTGTATGCGCTGGTTGGCATCAATTACAGCCATTCTCCCTGGGGTGAATTGTTCGTCTACGAGATGATCAAGGTGTCGATTTTCTTTTCACTGTTTGCGATCATCCTATTTGGAATCCTGTCCTACCACCAGCTATTAAAGGAAAAGCTGGAGGCGGAACAGGCCAAGGCCTTACTCGGGCAAGCCCAGTTGCTACGACTGACGCAGCAGATGCAGCCGCACTTCCTGTTCAATGCGCTCAATACCGTATCGTCGCAGCTGCGCGAAGACGTCGACAAGGCCGATGCCACCTTGATGCAGCTGGCCGAGGTCCTTCGCACCACGCTGGACCTGTCCGAGGTCCACCAGGCCCCGCTAGACATGGAGCTCAAACTGGCGCGCGGCTATGGGCATGTCATGGGTGAGCGTTTCGCCGACCGGGTTAGCCTGAGCTGGACCATCGAGGATGGCATCGGCAGCAGCACCGTTCCTGTCATGAGCATCCAGCCTTTGCTGGAAAACGTCTTCAAGCACACGGTGGAGCGGCAGCGCGGTCACACGCACGTGCGCATCACCGCTGGCCGCGATGGCGATGGCCTGCTCATTGCCGTTGAAGATGACCAAGGTAAGCTGGCTAACGACAAAGCGCCGGGAATTGGCCTGCGCAACCTGCGCGAACGCCTGTCGATGCTCTACGGAGACACGGCCAGCCTGACCCTGACCCAGCTTGCGCCTGCCGGTGTGCGGGCCCAATTGCACTTGCCTGGCCCGGTTCGCCCCAGCTAGCTCCCAGTTCGCCACATTTGGCTGGAGGGGCCGGGCAGCGCGCGCTAATCTCGCTCCAACAACACCACTTGGAGCACCTCCATGCCTTTCGCGATCCATTCGCCTGCTGCGCCGACCACCCAATCCGGACCAGCCACCACCCCGCCATTGGCCGCCGACCAGCGCCTGTACTTCCTCGACTGGCTGCGCATCCTCGCCTTTTTCCTGCTCATCCTGTACCACGTGGGCATGTACTATGTGAGCTGGGACTGGCACGTCAAGAGCGTCGATGCCAGCAGCGCCATTGAACCACTGATGCGCCTGTCCTCACCCTGGCGGCTTGGGCTGCTATTCCTGATTTCTGGTGCAGCCTCGTCCTTCATGCTGTCCAAACTGAGCGCTGCCAGCTTTATGCGCCAGCGCAGTTTCCGCCTGCTGGTGCCCCTGCTGTTTGGCATGTTCGTGATCGTGCCACCCCAACCCTACCTGGAGGTGGTTGAGAAGGTGGCCTATGCGGGCAGCTATGGCGACTTCATGCGCCTTTACCTAAACGCTTACCCCGGTTTCTGCCGTGGCAGCGATTGCCTCCGGCTCCCCACCTGGAACCATTTGTGGTTTGTCGCCTACCTGTGGGTCTACACCCTGCTGCTGGGCGCGCTGGTGATGGCATCAGGCCCGCGCCTAAAACG
>JACXTT010003624.1_pt1 | contig 23584 bp, 32 predicted proteins | sample 9270951 | NCBI WGS metagenome assembly JACXTT01 (sample SAMN15532306, study PRJNA645909) | rock metagenome | isolation source: weathered quartz diorite | place: Puerto Rico | collected 2017-06-21
GCGGCCCAAACGATGGAGCTGACTAAGGTAATTCGCGCTTCCGTCCGCTGATTCCACAGGCAACCCTCGCGACTCTCAGTTTTCGACGTATTTAGCGCGTTTTCACACAGCCTGGGTCGTTCTCTGCCGGTCATGTCCGCGAAAGGGGCTGGTCAGAACGCATGCAAATTACCGGTCAGGCCGAATGCAAATGGGTGGGCAAGTCTGTGCAATTACCCAATGGTGAGGGGAGAGCAAAGAGAGGCAGTGCTGTGAGGCGGTACGAGGAGCATTCAGGCTCGTAGGGCCGCTACGCAACGCGCTTGGTGTCATCTAGCGCTGCTTGGAGCGCTTGCAGGCCATCTTCTTCAGTAAGGCCAGCAGCTTCCGCTGTTGTGAGGGCCATCAGTACCGCTGGGCTTACATCCAACACGCTTGATAGCTCACAAAACATCGCAATCGTCGGGGATGCCTTACCTTTTTCGAGCATTCGCACATATCTGTCCGTAGCTGCCGGATGGAAATCTTCCTGAGTCAAACCGTTCCGAGTGCGTAGACGTGCGAAAACGCGACCGAATGCCTGGTTGAGTTCCATTTTTCTGCCCAAAACAGGCATTGGAACGCTTGCAGATTGTTCCAAACAGGAAGCATACTTCCGGTTCTTGAGATTTATTTTCGGTAGTCAGCCTAGGTGTTGTGCCGAAGCGGTGCCCTGATTTGGGGCTGGCGGATTCATTGGCGTGGGGAAGGGTGACGGATGTTTGCAACAAGCGGGTCAGCGGACTCAACCGATGTTTTTGCATCAGATTTGGAGGTGAACAGGCATGAGATCGTTGGCCATGACGAGGCTTTTCCCTGGCTACATGTCTGCTACGGCGTTCCTTCGGTAGATGGGTTTCGAATGAAGTGGGGCTTCTTCACAGACCATTCTGATTTCGATGCGTTCATCGATGAGAAACCGAGTAGTCGTAGGCCAATTGTTAGTGTTCAGCGAATGCAAGGTAGCAAAAATATTCCGTATATTTACCGGTTGCTTCCCATACGACGCGTGTGGAGTTTTGTTGTTGATGGAGACACGCATCATCGGTATGAAATGCACAACCACACCGTGGAATATTCGCACCCAACGGTAGAAGGTCATGACGAAGAGCGACTTTTATATGAAGAAAAGTAGAGGCTGGACCTGGTTGAGGGCTTGAATTTGTCTGCCGCAGATAAATTTTTAGTGTCTGCTGGTTTGTCTGATATTAATAAGGTTTCGCGAATTCTGTATGTATCGCTGACGTAACGACTGCTTGTGACGTTATTATTGGATAAAAAGGATTGTGGTATGAATGCTAAAAAAAGCATTTCGCCGAAGTACTTTGCGGTAGGGATGATCGTTGGGCTATGCAGTACATTTCTTGTTGCATGCTCAGATAGTGATGCCGATGCAAAAAAAGTAGAGAAAAAAGCTGAGATCCAGCATTCGAAACAGAGTGAAGCTGAGAAAAAATTCGCAGCACTCAATCAACCACGGAGCATCGAACTGCCACCTCTTGAATTAGCGGATGTTTCAAAATACCAGGACATGCTGAATCCTATGACGGCCTTGCGGATTTATACTGCACAGCATACGTGGGACGAAACGCAGGATGATGTCGTTGATTCTGTAAAAAATGCGATTCAGGTACGTACAGAAAATCCGGATCTCTACAAATACGGGTACGAGATTCTAACGGCCCAAGATGCATTCCGGAAAAAAGATTTAAGCGATAAGATTTTTGCCATTGTAAAAGATGAGGCCGGAAAGTCTGGAGCGAATAGATTGGTTAAAGCTGTCATTCCGGATCATCTAGCTGCATATGACTTTGCATCCAAAGGGTTCAAAGTGTCTAGCTGTATGTTCTCCGATAAGCTTGAATACAGTAAAGAAGAAATGCGAAATGAGGCTAGCTTCAAGCGTGCCAGCCCAACCCGCTGTTACTATAATCCAGGTCCGACAGACTACAAGATAGGTCTCACTGGTGGTTCAAAAGTCTTTTTTGATGTACCTGACGAAGCTCAGGCCCGTAAAGTTGAGGCTGCTCGCCCTACGTCAAATATTGTGGTTTACGGTTACGTAAAAAGTATCGAGCGTGAAACCATTACTGACCATTTCGGCCCCAAGCGCTATGTGCTAGTCGCTCCGCAGCGAGTGGACGTGGTTGACACTGCGAGCGGTTCGGTTCTGCTATCCAAGGTATTGTGAATTAACTCCGACCGTTGCGGTGCGTCCTTGCGTCAAGTCTGAGTAACAGGAAAGTATCATGATTCATCAATTTGCGCTGATGGCGTGCGTCGCTGTACTCAGTGGGTGCGCGGCGTTGCATTCATCGAATGAGTGCGAAGCTAATTTCAACACGGAAGGTAGCATCGTTACCGGTAAAAAACTTACGACATCTTCGATGCTGCCTGGTGTTCCTCCTGATCTAGCATTCCAGCGGCTGTCAGCCATTATATTGGAGGAAGGATTTCACATTGAGTCTTCAGACTCGCTCCGAGGGCTTATATCAGCGTACCAGGACGTCAACTACAGCACAAAAAGGGCACCTTTGAATACCATTGTTGAGGCATTGCCCTCAGGTACAAAGGTGACGTTAGTTTTCGTGGCCGCAGCAGGAATTTACGCTCCAGATAGTGGGGCGCAGAGCGAATTCTGCAAAATCATCAATGGTGTAGTTAAGAAATAGAGTTCGGGTTCGCTTTATGTGGCTGTCCAGTCATTTGTGATGATTTGAATTATTACGGAGATGCTTCCATGGCTTCGAAAATTGAGATGTTTGAAGGTGTCGTATCGCATGTAAGTCGCGGTACAAAGGTTCATGGGAATATCCAAACATCGGCTATCACCGGTAAAACCAGCGGTTCAATTAGTTCTGGGAACGTTTATGCGTTTCGAGTGAACGGTCGGCCGGTTGAGTTTTTTACAAGTGATGCGGTTAGTTTGGCGGACGGGGACGCAGTACGCGTCGCCGGAACGGTGAAGAAGGGGTACCTTGTTTGTTATGCACTGAAAAATTTGAATACCCAGGCAGAACACAATAATTATATTTGGTGGCTGGAGGCTTTGGGGTATTTGTGTATGCTGCTCGGAATCCCTGCTATTGTGGTAGTGATCGGGTTTGTGACTGTTCCTTTAGGAGTGGCCATAATTATAGGCGAGCGACGGAAGAAAAAATGCATTGCCATGGTCGCAAAAGGAGTCACCTCTCAGGGCCAGTCGCAAGCTTCTGGTGGAGGATCCCCGGCGTAAACCGCCGGGATTGTTCTACTGGTCGAAAGCTGCCAATGGGGACCAAGAGGGCGAACCTACATGAGTCAGTCAGAAAGCTTCACTGTCAAATGCCAAGACCCAGGAGATGGTAGCGGGGACGTCATAATCGATCTCCCCCATGAGGTTTTAGCGGCCATGAATGTTGCCATTGGTGATCGGCTGAGTATCGAACTGATCGATGGATCTATTGTGTTGAAGCCCGTCCGCGATGCTGATCAACATGATCGGTCGTTTTGGACACAAAGATTGTGATCTTGGTAGGTAGGCTGTTGTGTCGAATTTCACAAAATTAGTGATGGCAGATGAACCGGATTTGCTTGAGCGCGTTCAGAAGCACTTTCGTGACGAGAGTGTTCTGAGTGATGGGCGCACTCCAATGAGGGTGCTCCGGTCGCTGGTCTCATCGCCAAGGCTCGCTGATTACACTGTTCTTGGTTTCAACTCGGATGGCTTTGTGCATGTTGGGGATAGCTTCCTCGATGAACATACGATGTTGGCGGACTGGACTCAGAAAACGTATGGCGTCGAACTGAGCACCTGGAAGCGAATACGTACTCTTCCGCGTAGCGGGTCCAGCCACGCGAACCTGCCACTCCAGCGCAGGGAAGGGAAGTGCAGTACATTGGGTGGCCGTTGTCGATGGATCTCTGCATTCTTGTCCTGACCGCCTTACGCGTTACGCAAAGGCACGTATACGGAATCATCCATGATCAGGAAATCCATCAAGTTTCTACGGGACTCATTGCTCGAAGACCTTGGTCAGCCCGTGACACTCATGAATCTACTCCGTGCAGATCCGGGCCTGAACCGGCATTTGGCCGAGCATGAGACGGGGCTCAGTGCTAGCGAAATAGTTCGATGGAATGAGTTTGGCTACTTGGCACATGAGCCGGGCGGCTTCTTACCAAACAAACTCAACGGTTGGACGCGTTGCCCTGGTGCCTACCAGAACTATGGATCTACAAGCTTGGACCGAAAGGACCTACTCAGCCTAGGGACGGTCAGGGAGATCGAGCACTGGAGCTGCGATATTCAGGATGTGTATGGCTTTGCCGCGTCCAAGTCTGAGCTACGTGATTTTCAGAGCATGGACGCAATGGTGGAGAAGAACTCCAAGCCAATGATTACACCGGTTTCCAGGGAGAAGCTTGATGAAAACCTTTCCTGGCCTGAGATTCGTATCATTTCCGAAGAAGGCCACGACTTTTTCTCAACCTGGACGTGGGATGGGCGGGTTTATCTGATTAATAGTGGTGGATCTCATCATTTTGCCGCAGCCAAATACATTGCGAAGCGCATTGAGGTCGAAGTTCATCTGCGTGGGCGATACAAGGTGTTTGGCATCAACCAGGTAGCGGTGTCGAGTCTGCGGCGTGATTTCGACATCTACGTGATGTCTTGGCATTGCGAGCAACAGTTGGAATTCCATCGTGCGATGAAAAATTTCGAGGCAACTTATTATTGGAAGGACCTACCGCGTCCTTACACTGACCAAGTCGCAATTTTCCTTCCCAAAGCTGAGAAGCGCTCAGCAAGAGTGTCTCAACTGCTGCGCGAGAAGGGATTTCAAGACCTAGGCCTTTATCTCCAAGACCTTGGCTGAGCTGCGGGGGCCGGTTGAGCGTCAGCAAGGTGGCCGGTAAAGCAGTACCTTACCGGCCAGACGATCAGTCGAATTCGCATTGGCAGCAGTCAGGTTTTGCCCCATGGGAGTTTGAGGCGATCTGCGGTTTTTTTGTCGACAGGCATCGCCTCTACAAGACCGCGATCTACAGTTCGGTTTGTCGTCACGGCTGCCTCTTTCGCTCGTTTTCGTGTTTCCCGCAATTGCTCTGGCGTAGAAATGAATACAGAGAGTGGTCCTGACCAGTTTCCTAATCCCTCCAGTTCCACGTCAACGAGTATGGAAAGACGTTGAAGGGGAAGGTCAAAGCTTGGAATGTTTACGCTTTTGATGCGGTTGACCCAGTCAAGTGGTGCCACTTTTGTACTGGTCCCTCTGGAGTTTTGAGGGACGCAGGACAGCCGTATGATTTCCAACATGATCAGCCTGCCGAGCCATGGAGAGCCAGCGTACCTTTCGTGATAGTCGGAGATGAAACTGCCGCTCTGTAAATCTGCGAACCATGTTCCGCTAGCTTGTCCCAATACGCTGCTGAACACCGAGACCATAGCGTCAACGCCATCGAGCATCCTGAGAGTGTCTGGACTCAGCGTTTTGATTTTCAGTGCATCGCGGCGGTTTGAGTATGGTTGGATGTGAACGGTGACCTCGTGTCCGAACTCAGTATGCTCAATTGAAGGGGGTTGGGAAAGCAGCCCGCCATAGCCCAGCTCATTCGACAGAGCGTAGCGGTCCTCATCTGGCCATTTGCTGAAGTCCACGGCCAGTGCCCATAGCTCTCGGACGTCTCCCTCAAGAAAATGGGAAATGCGAAATCGGCATCCATCGGGTCCGTATCGTAGAACGGACCCGAGCGCGATCAGGTTGGGGCCTATGGCAATGATGTCATCGCAGTCTGCATCGCCCTGTCCTTGCAGGCGTCTGGACGCCTCATGTTTGAGCTTCAGGGCACGAAGTTTTTCTGGTGTGTATCGAATCTCGTCTCTGTCGATGACGATGCTACAGTCCGCGCAGAGCCAGATGCCATTATCAATTGACGAACGTTCCTCTGGAGTCATCGAAGGATCGTAACGGCGTGCCCCTGGGCCAGGTGCGGCGGCTGCAATATGGGCAGCAACACCGATCATTGTCACCGCGTTTGAAGCTTCGTCGCTCGGCCCTACGGTGGATTTATGACACAACGAGCACAAGTAGCTTGCTCTTAGCGCTAGGTCGCTCTTGGTCCTTTTCTTGAAGTCGTCGCGCGTATTGGTCATCGTTTGAACAGATCCTGGGTTGGCCTAGCAGGAGCAGAACGGAGGGAGCTATTTTGGACCTGATCGGATGAAGGCCCCGGCTGCCTACAGGTCAGCGCACAATCTCCCCCAATGGTCGCTGAGCTTATCTCAAAAGGCCAATACAGCAGCGTGCGCTGATGACTTTCTGTGGGCTCCAGTCCAGTCATTCTCCGCGCCCATCCCCTTCGTCGAACACTATGCGTAGGGCGTAGGGAACCGAGTAGGGGCGGGTGGCGCCTGCGAACATTGAGAGGACGGCTGCTGCGTGCAGGCCGATGATTGCCAGATATGCCGCTCAGTCCTTCTCTTTTAACTCAAGCATTGCGGCCATGAGTCGCCTCGTTTGGATGTCGCTGATGGATGGCGGCGCGCTCGATGCGAAGCCCATCAAGTTGTGTCAGTAGCCACGGCGGAGTGACGTCGAGAGGTCGGAGCCGCTCTGGAGTGCGCATCTGGTAGAGTCAGGTTACTGAACTCGATGGCATTGAGCCTTCATCAGAGCCCACAACCACCATCCAGGCTTCGATCATTAAATGAACACATTTTCTTTCCGTGCGGACACGATCCATGACGTGTTCGAGCTAATGCTTACTGCGGGCATGAGAGCTGTACATCGCCTGACCATCCTGCCAGACCAAGCCTTCCCTGACGTGGAGGTCGAGCTGCTGACTGAAATGTCTGCGGATGAGCTGACGCGAGTAGTCGCCGGGCTGGAAGACGCACACGTTATCGCAGATACGATTCGCCAATGTGATCTGAAATCCAATCCGCTCCAGCGTGGTGAGGACCCGGATCCGCTGCCTGGCTTGCCGGAGTTTTGAGTTATGGCGAGCAACCAGACCAACGAAGCTGCAAAATTTCTGAATTACTACCTGGATGATTCTGTCGAGGCAGAATATGCGGTCATGCTCTGCGCTCCATGGGGCGCCGGGAAAACTCATTTCATCACTACCTACCTGAAGGAGCGTTCGCCACGTGTGGCCGAGGAGAAAGGGCCTTGCTACCTGTACGCGAGCCTTTTCGGCGTGACCTCCATCGCAGCAATCAAAGATCAGTTCTTCGCCCAGATTCACCCTCAGCTCAATTCAAAGGCTTCGCGGATTCTCGGTACTGTCGCCTCTGGGCTAGTTGAGAAATTTGCCGGAGCGAAGGGTAGCGGTCAGATTTTGCAGGACATGCTGATGAAGCTGGACGGCAAGATTTTGGTCATCGACGACCTGGAACGTTGCTCGATGAAGATTGCTGATGTTATGGGCTTCATTAATACCCTCGTCGAGCACGAGAAGCTCAAAGTGATCATCCTGGCCAACGAGAGCGAGATCCCGCCAAGCCAGCGTGATGAGTACGACAGGCAGAAAGAGAAGCTTGTAGGTAAGACCATTGAGGTCAAGGCGGATCCTGCCGAGGTTTTGGAAAAGCTAAGAGGCGACCTCAGATCGGACACTGCCAGAGAGGTTGTCTTAAGTGAGAAGGCTGCATTGCTGGCAACCTTCAACGCATCGAAGAAGCCAAATTATCGCAACCTGCGCGCGGTACTCGCAGATTTCGAGCGCCTCGTGGGCGTGGTTGATAAGCGGCTAAGCGATACGCCTGATGCGCTCAAGCAACTGCTGCTGTATATGATCGCAACGGGATGTGAGGCTCGTAGCGCAGAATTAAAAGAGGATGTGCTCCGGCATCTTCCAACCACGCTTTTTTCAGCTGGACGGTTGTTCTCCCAAACGACAAAGTCGCCGACTGAGCAGGCGTTTGAGCAGCTCAAAAACCGATATCCAGAGGTCTGCTGGACTGACCCCATCGTCAGTCCAGGCCACCTGGCGGGCCTTTTCTTCAGCGGAAAAATCGCTGTAGATGAGATCAATGAAGGGCTGGCACGCCATCCATGCGTGGTAGGGCACGCTGACCTTCCTGCATGGAGGCTGCTCTGGGACTGCGCTCAGTTGGGGAGGCCAGAGTATGAGAAGGCCAAGGCTGAGCTTTTGAGCGAGCTGGCCGAAGACAAGCTCACCCATCCAGGTGTCATCCTGCACGTTGCTGGCATCGTGATTACGCTCCGAGAGTTTGGTGACCCTATCCTGGGGAGGGACACTCAGACAGAAAAATACTTTGTTGATTACGTGTCTAGGCTGGTCGATAACCATATGTTGTCCCCGAACAAAGGTGCTTATGGCTTCGATAGCATGAGCGCAGCTGGGCTCGGTTATTCGTCTTATGCCAATCAAGAATTCCTCTCTATCTATGCCATGGTGAAGGAGGCGTGCGCGGAGGTGAAGCGGAGGCAGATGAGGGATGTGGCTGGCGCGTACGTAGCACGTTTGGAGGCCGAGCCAGACAGCTACTCATCGCTCTACGAGCACGGCGTTCAGGAGCAAAACTATGGCGCTACGCCGTTTCTTCAGCATATCGCTGTAGAGGATTTCTCTCGCCTGCTGATCGTTGATTCGCGCTCGAACGACCGGCTTTTTGCCTGCTTGGTTAAGCGCTACGAACACAATCACTCGGGACATCAATCACTTCAGGCTGAGTATGATTGGGCCGAAATGTTGAAAGCTCATTTGCTGGCAAGGGCGGACGTCGATACCCCGCCATTTGCACAGCTGCTTCGTAAGCGCGTGAATTACTATTTCGAGATGATTGGTGAAGGAATCGGTCGGTCAGCGACCTCCAACTAATCCTATCTGGCTAAATTCGGGCGGATGTCTGATTCGCCTGGTCTCGGTGCGCAAAACAGAAAAAATGCGATCAGTGAATCGACCTGCTTACGGCCATCGCAGCGATGCCTGAGCTTTCCAAGATGCTGGATCATCTGCGGTCAGTCGTCGTGGTTACTCGCTTGGATCGACTTGCTCGATCCACTACCGACCTGGTGCAAATTGCTGAGCGTTTGCGTGCTAAGGGGGCGGGCCTCCGCTCAGAGGCTGAGCCTTGAGCAGATACTACGTCTCCTGCCGGGCGAATGATTCTTACAGTGTTTGCGGGGGATAGCTGGTTTTGAGCGCTCTCTGATTGTTGAACGTACTAGCACCGGGTCGGGCAGCCGCTAAGGTTCGTAGAGTGCGCTTCGGCCCTAAGCCCACACTGATTACATCTCAGATTGCCCATGTTCGAATGCAGGTCGACCGGTCTCTGAAATTTCCAGCTTATTTGGCGTGCACCGAGCGACGATCTATCGGGCCCTGGGCAGGGAGAGCATGGAGATGCTGTAACCACGCTGGCGATCTTTCGGCGCTGCCGGTCTTGGTGCATTTATGACGAGCGGTCCCAAGCCATGCTTGCGAAAAGCTACGAATGCTGTATGTTTATACAGTAAATCTGAGTTCGATAATATCTATTGGCCACCAGGAGTCCCAAGGTATATAACGAGGCATTAGGACATGGATGTCGTGGTGTTGCACCCATTGCTATCCCTACGCCATGTCGACTGCCTGTGGCGTATCACCGTTGTTCAGACGGGGTCGCCCATTGAACGATTCGAGGGAACGGAAAATGAATGACCTGAGCGCTACTGGTGAGGTTGAAGCTAATGAAGCTACGCCTGATGCTGCTGGAGCTTCTCAGGCTGAGTTTGAGGTAGTAGCGGCCATCACGGCGTCGATGGAACGAGACACCAGCTTGGTGGGTAATCCCTTCAAGTGTGAGCTGGGTGATCTTTGGAATCTTACCAGCAAAGCAGCGAATGACTTCATTGGGCAGATTGAGAAAAAATTCCGCAGAAAAAATAAGTTTCATAGTTATTTTTCGGGTTTGCCTTCTAACAGCACTCCCGTGAACCTTAAAAAGTATATTTCTACCGAGCTTGACTTTCAAAAGCTGGCTGAGGCACAGATGTCCGTGATTGTGTTCGTGGCCAATAGCAACGAACGCGGGACGTTACAAGGCGGTAACCTCGTATTCATACATTACAAAACTCCAGGCGATGAGGATGACGTTGGTCGGCTGATGATCGTAATGGTCGACAAGAAAAGTGCTTTTGAGTTCGATAAAACCCTTCAGCCGAAGGCATTGCAGCCTATCGATACTGATGCACTGCGACAAGCAGCTATGTTTGACCTGACCTTGTTCTCTATTGTGTATCCAAACAAGGAAGGCGCGACGTATCTTCACTTCATTGAAGGGCGGTCCAAATCGGACTTCTTCAAAAACGCATTGGGCTGCGATAGCACTGTCCCTAATAAGGAAAGTGTTTCTAATTTATTTGAAGCAATCAAGAGCTTTTCGCTTTATAATGAATTCAAGCCTGCTTTGCAGGAGAAGTTGACTCAAAGCGTCTATGAATATCTCGATAAGCATATTGGTAAACAGGTGTCGCTAGGGGATATTCAACATATAGTCGATAAACAGCTGCCCGATGGTCACAAAGCGGTTGGCTCGTTCTCAGAGTTTGCTAACGACCAAGGATTTCAAATAAATGATTTTTTTGAAGCGACTAGGGCAAGCCTAAACAATGGTGTGTCTATCAAGATCGTTGATTTTGAAAGTAATTATTCAGCGTCCGTAAAATCTGGTTCTTTAGGGTATGAAGGGTCTGATAAGCCGGTAATAGTGGATGAAAATATTACCTATCTCATGATCCCACTATCTGCCCATGACCGCGAAAACATTCGCAGGATTGTCGGTAGCAAAGATGACGCCAATGAAAGCCCTAGCTGACCTGCTGAAACAGTCTGACTGCTGGGTTGAGGATGGTCACCTAGAGGTGTCCTCTTTGCGGGTAAAGCTTAGTGATATCCACGAGCAGCTCGCCAGCTTGGGCTACATAGGTGAGTGCTTCATAAACTCTAAGCAGATATTGAGCATTAATCTAGCTGCGGGCTCTTGGTCAACCCCTCTATTCTTCCAATCCGACGCAGATCTTTGGCAGAGAGTGATACTGCGTAAATGTCTGCCTGATAGATTTTATGTGCTTGAAAGCCATATTCACAGTGAAGACCTATCTGAGAAAATTCTTCTGCTCATGCAGTTTTATATTCAGTGGGTGTCGTTGCTGTACAAAATAAAGGACCATGGTGGCGGAGCACAAGATTCAACCTTGGTTTACTTTATCAGTACGGAGAAAGGAGCGAAAAAATACGAAATCAATTTCAGGAGTGTTGAGTTTACAGATCTGCGGCGTCTTGAGGTCCGGCCGGAGGATAGTGATGACATCAAATACCTGTTTGATCTTGTCTCGTTAACTGATGCCCATGAAAAAGAAAGGAGAGAGGTTTTGCGCTCATCTCTCGCGGAGATACTCGAAGGTGACAACCTAGACTCGCCAATGCTTTGGCTTCTACAGCAAAGTAAAAAGCTAAAAAGAAAGTTTCAAGAGAATCATGATGTTTATCTGCATAAGTTTTCTGTAAATAAACTGCTCTCCGAAATTGAAGAGAAATCTACAGATTATATCTCAAAAATCAACGAGTCTGTTTCGTCCAGCCAGGCCAAAGCCTTTGCGATTCCCGGAGCTTTGATTGCTGTTGCTGCTTTGATCAAAAATGCGGATTTTTTTTCTTTATTGTTTGTCTGTGCTGGGTTGTTGAGCGTTACCGTGTTGACCTTCATTGCTAATAATATTCATTATGAGGCTTACGATGCGCTGAGGGAACAGGTCAAGCGATCTATGGCCCGCTATGAGGTTATGAAAAATGAAGATGCGGTGCGAGTCAGCGCTGAAGGTGCGAAAGAGAAGCTTTTGAGGTTGATTGATAAGTCAAAGAGTAGGTTGGCATTTATCAATTTTCTTTCCGTTATCATTTTTTTGATGGGTGTTTTTTATACTTTACTTAATACTACGGTGCTTAATGATTTCATAAAGTGAAGTGCCTTGTAATCATTCTGTGTTTTCCGGATCGTGCACACGTCTCTTGCCTATCCGTGCCGCAGATCGATACATTGTCCGGGGCTAGGTCGAAGCATCCCGCCCCTCGATCACTCGGATCCGGAGCGGCCCATCTGCTGGGACCAAGATCAGCGGAGTATCGTAGGGCCGTGCGGAGCGCGACTATATTCTTGTATATACTTGTGAGTATATTTTTGCTATACTGAGAGCAGAGGTGTTTATATGTATACCGAAAAAACAATACAGCTCATGCATTTTTTTGCTGAGAAAAACGGGGGTGAAATCTCCGATGTTAAACTGATGAAGTTGTTATATTTTGCTGATCGTTTGTCTATAGAAACGAGCGGTTATCCTTTGTCTTACGATGATTATTTTTCAATGAATCGTGGCCCTGTGCTCAGCGGAGCTAAAAGACTTATCGATAACTACAGTAATGGTCAGTATCGAAGCTTGTTCGAGCAAGCTAGGAGTGGGAACAGCCCTCAGAACTTTCCACTTAAGGTTGTGTCCTTGAAGAAGGTAGGCAGCGATATCAATGATTTTGGTAACGCCGATTTTGATCTGCTTTCTACTCAAGATCACGAAGTACTTGAAAAAATATTTTCTAAAATGGGGGGTATGGATGATGATGCCATTGCTCTTCATTCACATGATTCCAGTGTTTGTCCGGAATGGAAGTGGCCAGATGGCGGGCGCCTCGCTATCACAATAGAGTCAATTCTCCAGAAACTTGGTTATAGCTCGGAAGAAATACTGACCCATGCAGCAGACATCAAATACTTCAAGGACGTTGTCTATAAAGACTAATTCGAAAGCTCCTAAGGTTCGTAGGGGGGATGTGTTCAAATGGGACGAAGGGAGTGGTATTGGGCATTACTGGTTTGTTTTGACTAATGAGCATGAAGGGCAATATCTTGTTGCTAATATAACAAGCATGCCCTCTAAAAATGGCACGCAGAACAAAATTGTGGATAGGTCATGTGTCATTGAGAAAAAACATTATGAAAATGATTTTTCCATAATATCTCAAGATAGTTTTGTTCGTTACGGTGGCATGAGGATGTTTTCAGCCGCTGAGCTTGAATCACTGATTGCCAAGCATGGGCAAGGTGGTTTGCGTGCGCCTCTGTTTTTAATAGAACGCATGGCGGGTGGAATTATCGTTTCTGGTAGCGCCGCTAAAAAATTCGTTATCCATTACAAAAACATCAAGCATTTATGAGGTTCCTGCAAATGCTAGGCGGGAATTTAAAATTTGCTATTTTTGATATTTTTCAGTGATGGCTACTGATCTTGGTCGGCAGCATAGGCTGATCTATTTGCATGGTCCATGCTCCGGGTGTCGCAGACATTCAGCAATCTTCTTCGCGCTCGATCACCTGAAGCGCTTCACCGGCACCGGGTAACTCGGCACACCTTGTGCCCGCGCTCATCCCAGAACGCGCTACGCCAACTACCTTTGTCGGCGCCAGATTGGCAAGTAGCACGGCCATCTGCTCTCTATGAGCGTGTCGGGCGAGCAGCGCTGCATCGGGTTAATAACCTTCTCGCTGACCAGGGCGATGGCGGCGTACACATTTGCGTCCGCCGATGCGGCGGTGGAGGGATGCTCAGGGGGGAGGCTGCGCATGAAGTCTACTACCACCGAATAAATGCTTGCAGCTGTTGCAGAATATCACCTTCAGGTGCAGGTTTGCACATTTCAGTTATGTAATCGACTCGCAGGAATTCATCATCTGGAAGGTAAAATAGCTTTGTTTGCGTATCTCGGTCTGAAGATTCGACAATAAGAAACAGATTTGTATATATACTGCAATTATTGTTGTGGATTGAAAAGTCCAGGGTGCACTCAATGTGTCCTGTAAAGCCCCCGCTTTCTAGGTTCCAGGTGGAGCGAAATTTTACCGATTCCCTAGTACTGCCATCACTCAATTTAGCAAAAACACTGCGTAACATATCGTTGCTTAATTCCGGGGCTAGTAAACCGGCGACATTGTTGGGGCGAACCCCTCCTTTGGAGGAGACATCATTGATTTGGGGTAAGAGGTTTATACCAAATTCATCGGCGATAGCGCGAGCTAGCAAGCATCGCGAATATAAATATTTTAGGCTTGAGAGAAAATTAAATCTTGGGCTCCAACGGTAATGAATCTCGCCTTTGTTTAGCTTGAAAGGTTTTTCATGGATGCCATCTATGACTTCTTGCACTTCGACGTCATAATAGATTTTGGCGCTTTCACTCAGAGCATGTAAGAACTCGGTCGTAGTAAAGTTGGTACTAATTCGGATCATTTTGACATCAAGCTCAATGGTGCCTGAGCTGCATGAGCCCGTGATGTCAAATCCGATTTCATGGCTGAGTTCCGCCGACCTCTCGCGATGCTGCTGAAAGAGGTCAACACCGCTGGAGGTGTTCCTGTAGAACCGATATGTTTCGCCAGTGCGGATGCGTTCACCAGTCTTTTTTATCGCGATAAGCGTATAGCTAAACTCTAAGCCACAGCTTCTGCGAGAAAAGCGGGGTTCCCAGTGAGCGCGATAAATTCTTTCCAGTTTCTTGGCTGCGACCTCTCTTTCCTCCGCAGTGAATTCAAGCTGGATGGGTTTCTTCTCGGTAAAAAATTCATTCACATAGGCGGCAAGGGTTTTTTCATCGATCTTGGGTTTTGAGGGGACTGCGCCATCCACTTTTTCGAGCTTAGGAACCTTATCGAGGAGAAATTCTTCAAATAGGTATCGGTCTGAGCCTTCAGTTCCGAGGCTTTTAATCAGGCGAGGTTCCAAGTGATGATATAAATTGATTACTTTTACAATTGTTCTGTGCAACCATTTCATCTCGACTAAAGTGTCGACTGGATAGTCGCTTGTAGCTGAATCAATCAGGTTGTGGCAATTTGGACACACGTGAAGGCAATTGTTCGCACCTGCTAATTTATCTTCATTCAATCCGCCCTGACCGCGAGGACCGTTCGGACTGGATGAAAATATATGTGCACCCTGACCTCTCGGGACAGCTTTTGCGTCCTCATCATCGCTTTGGCCCTCAATTTTCTTCTGAGCAGGACCGTAGGCTGGCTGACCACATCCGCGAAAGCTACATCTAAATCCGGCAAACTCTGCCTCCTGCTGGCGAACCGAAGCTTTGAATTTAGGCTTCAGGCTTGGTGTATCTTTGGCCAAAACTGTTTCTCCGACGAAGGCGAATCGGGCGCAGGTCCGTCTCCATGACTCAACACGTCAGCACCTTAGGACCTCCTATGGCACTCTGATGGTAATCCTACCAGCCGAGAGAAATTTCACGCTATGGTGCCTTCCACTTTTGGCCACTACAGATGGCCAGATCTGCCTAGAGAGCTGTCATGCTGTAGTGGCTGTAGCCAAGCGTAGCGACGAAAACCTTGAGTGGGTTGCTGCCCCTACGGATGGTGTTGAAATCTACCTGCACCTGCTGGTCGGGCGTAGCCGTCCGAGTTACACCGCCTTGCCTCAGACCCTGATCTCCTTCAACCACCCATTCGTGCGTTCCCAGTCACCCCCGGTGTCAGGATAGTTGTCGCCTCTCCGATTTTTCCTGAAGAAGCAGATCGGGGCGGAAAGAGACTGTTCGTGCCGTACTATTCACCGGAACGCAAAGCCGCATTGCTCAAAATGCTGCTTCCCCCACTGGGCCTGTCGATGGCCGAGGTTGCTCGGCGCGAAGTGGTCAGCGATATGTCATTGGCCAACTGGCGCAGAAAGGCCAGCTCTGAAGGCAATGCAGTGCCCGAGAACACCCCATCGGCCCAGATTTGGGTGGGTGAGTACTGTCGCCGTAAAGGCCTGTACCCCGAGCAAATCAGCGCTTGGCGGCAACACCATCGCGCACAAATCTAGGGGAATACGCCATACTCAAGCTGCCCAATGAGTCGAAGCACGGCGTTCGCCTCAACTTGAGTACTCACCATCTCCAGAGGCTGCGCCCCTCTAGTCCAATCTCAGGGCTTTGCAGCCAGGTTTTTGCTGACAAAGCATCGCCTTCGAAAAGATCCTGGGCGGAGAGGATGACGGTGGCCAGACGGAATACTGAGTCGCTTTCAGTGGTGCTGAAGCGCCCTGCCTTTATCCTCCTGTTCAGCGTTGATGGCGTGATGGAGATGGCTTGAGCCAGGGTTTTGGTGTCGATCCCAATGTTATCTGCAAGCTGCTGGAGCGTGCTGACAGGAAAGCCCTGGTGTAGCCGAGTGACCAGCTCAGCACCTTCCTCTGGGATGCCGAGGCGGTCCCAGGGGGTTGGTTTTGATAAGGCTGGGTGAGGACGGTATTGACGCATTTTTGCCTTTTGTACTTGAGCACCCAATCAAAAAAGTAGTCAGCTACTCGCAGCCTATCTCGCTACGTGCCACCTCTTCGTTAGCGAGTTTTTTGCCAGTCTGCACGGAAATGCGTTTTTGAATTCCCGATAAGGTGGCGGAACTGAAGCGTTCGCAGCTTTCGGTTTCCCACACATCACCGGTTAAGATGTTAACCGCGAAATGGCCCAGTACATTGGACGCCGAGCCTTTTGGGTTATTGAACACCAAACCGAAGTCATAGTATCCCGGACGAAACAGAGTCCCTTTCTCTTCGCCCTGCCATGGGCCGTCAATCCACATATCCGGGTTTGACATCTTGTAGTGCTGGTGTTTCAGTACCACAAGCAGAACCTGCTTGGCTTGATCCGCCGTCAAACCGGAAGGCCGAATGTTCTTTGTGTTGAGTGATTCCGCAAACACGGGCGAACAGGCGAATAGGGCAGCAGCAACCACCAATGCTTGCAGTCGACTTATATATCGCATTGCATTCTCGCTTTCACCATGCCAATTGCGTCTTCCACAAGTTTCGCATACCCAAAGCGCCCGCCAGTCTTCGCATCGCCTGTATTGAAGTGGCCTGTAACAAGGGCTCTGCTAAACTCGCCCGGATCTTTTTTACCGCGTACTGCACTCCCAAACCGCGCCAAAAAAGACTGCCCTGACTGTAAAAATGAGTCGAAAGCAGCAACTTTAATTCTTGGATCGCCCATTGCCGTTATCGTACCGGTCTGTAAAGGCGCTGGCGCGTGCATCGAGAAAAAATTGTTGCCCTCGGTAGCGAACCGACCTTTCCCGTATTGACTCTCATGTGCGGCAAGGCCAAGAATGTTTTCGGTTGGGACGTCAATCTGCTTGGCTAGAATTTCCGCAGAGAAACGGTGTTTAGCTACGAACATTACAGCCGAGCCAGCATTACACGGATTGCCCAAATCTCTCTCCTTAAGTTTGGTTTATTCAATATGCGATTATGCTCCCACAGCATCAACAGCGCTATCATGGCATAACGCTCCCATTAGCGACGCTGCGCTAGGGGGCTCAAGGATGTTCGAGCCTCCACTGTTTGGAAGCAACGAAGGTACGAGCAGCCTCATTTGCCCGAACGGAAGACTCTAGGTGTTTGAATCAAACACCTCATGGGTGAGGTTGCGAGGAGGCACATTGCGCATTCTCTAGCCAGAATTGGGGCATTGCTCAGTGGTTGAATACAACCCCAAAGACTTGGCGGAGGGGCATTGGCCGCAAGGGATTGAGCGTCAAGGTGCTCACGGGAGTAGGGATGACTCGTATTTTGCTTGATGGAATGAAGCTGGTAGCGGCAATCGCTCAAGACCTCGTAGCACCAGGTATGACGCCTGTGCTAGCGATTGAACGTGCTTTGGAAGCACATCTGCGTGAGTGCTTTGCCGAGGCGTTTTCGAGCGCCATCATCAAGCCGCCCGTCGTGAAGTTTCATTCCATGTATTTTAAGCAGCGGTTTGCGACTATCCCGCAGTTGCTGCGTACGAGCTATGAGACCTGGTATCCGGAAATCACCGTTGCAACGAAACCTGAGGAGAGCTTCGATCAGGTAGATTTTATCTGTTCGAATATCGATTTGGTGCCCATCAATTACGGAGGCGGCGTTTCCAGGTTGTCTCAGCTCAAGAGAAAGGAGCTGAAACGCCAAGTGAACCATGTGATACGGATCAACCACATCCGGCTTGGATTGGAAGTGATCCGGGCGATTTCGGAAGCTCTTTCTGCGAAAAGCCCTATCCAGCCGTTGATTGCCAACTTTTCCCCGGATTCAGCCCCATGGTGGCATAGATCTGTGTCGTTCGACCACATGCTCACCGGCAAACGATTCCTGTGTGCGTGCTCGATGGAGTACCACAGAGCTGCATTGACCGATCCGAATTTTGATGGCCTCCCACAAGCGAGTTTGGATGCTTACTTCGCTGAATTTGAGTACAGGTACGGGTTGTGCCACCTGTGTGTGGCGCGGTCTGCACCCGAGGACGAAAGATACGGTGCAAGTGTTGAGACCAATTTCGACGCGTATATCGAACAGATAAGGTTCGATCTTGGCGTGGACAGGAAGACAGCTAGGGCCGAGATCATGCACGTGCTAGGTCTCAGTCGGTGGCAGCGAGAGTCTGCGTTATACGGTATCGTCAGAAAGCTTTTCCCGGACGTGCGGGTACTGCGCGAGGCGTCGCCTGAGTGGTTAGGGAGAATGCGTCTAGATATCTACCTGCCAGAACTGCGGCTGGCGATAGAGCATCAAGGGGAGCAGCATTACCGGCCTTTAACGGTGTTTGGCGGGGAAGAGGCGCACCTTCGTGTCGTGGCGCGTGACCAGTTGAAGCGACAATTGTGCATGGAGAACGGTGTTGAGGTGGTAGATTTCAGGTTCGATGCGCCGCTCACCACTGCATCAGTGGGAAGTAGGCTTCGAAGGTATCGGGAGACAGGCAGATGAGCGGGCGCAGGGATGTAGAGGCTGACTTTGACGTCCTCATCAATCTGATGGCAGAAATGATCGACGCGCAAGCCGCCTTGGTGCCAGAAGAAGGGGATCGCTGGATTGCAGACCTTCAAAGTTTGTCGGTGAAGCTATTCAAGCAACTCTGCTCAGCGCGAAGGCTCCTGGAGCCTATGGCGATTATGAACAGCAAGAACCAGGTGCTCCAGATCATTGATCACTCCTCGGTCATCGTCATTAGCCGGGCGTGCATAGAGTCCTACATTGCAATGCACTGGATATTCGGGGACGCCGACATTGAGCACCGTCGCTTCAAGCATAAGGTCTGGACGCTCGCGGGGCTCTACGACCGCCTAGGGCTTCATTTATCCACAGAAGAAGGGCGAGTAAAGCAGGCCCAAACCGAGATACAGAAAGATGCGTTGATGCTGGAGGTTCAGATATCTCCCTTCTTACAATTCGATTACACAGAGAAGCAACGTAACCGGGTCCTGACGGGGGATTGGCGAATTAATTGGAGCTGGACTGAGCAAGCGGTACGGGCAGGTTTCCATCGAAAATACTTTGAGAGCGTTTACAGCCATTACTGTGGATATGCGCATTCCAGCTACATCAGCGCGATGCAGGTATCTGAGTCAGCGCAGTCTCTGGACGATCAGCATTCCTTAGCCCTTGCAGCTCTTCAGACCGGAGTGCATATCCTTGCTCACTTTCTGCACTTCTACAGCTCAATTCTGGATGCACCAAGAAGGTCTTTCCAGAAGAGCGTTGAGGCACGAAAGATCGCCGACATCTGGCACTTCAGCGCAGAGAATATGAATTTTCTGTATGAGCCCAAGGAGGATGCTCCTGTACATTCGAGCATGTGAGGTTTCCTTGACGACCGATCATTCCGGCTAGCGTTTGACCATCGTCGGGGGGATCTCGGTATAGATCTCGACGAGTGACCGACCGTGGCCAATTCCTTAGCGTTTACCCTTACCCCTGCATGCATCCGAATCTTCCACATTGGGTGCAATGTAGCCTAGGTGATCGTCGCAACCCAACCAGCTTTTGTGGTGCTTTCAGTCGACGCTGCATAGCTACGGTTAGCCGTTGATGATCGGCTCAGCCCCGCAGGGCTTTCAGTACAATTGGTTCTGTGAGCACTACCGACTCTGGGCTGCCAAGGTCAACGTAGTTGTACGCTAGGAACATCGCGTGGGTGAAAAGCTGTTCGTCGACCACGCCAGCCAGACCGCGTCCGTCATCAACCGGCAGACCGGGGGAGATCCGCGAAACCCAGATCTTCGTTGCCGTGTTGGGAGCTTCCTGCTACACCTTTGCCGAGGCCAGGCGCACGCGCCCCGACGCTGCTAGGCTTGCTTTACCCCTGAGGACATATCGCCATGCCAGCTGACTCTCAACTGCCTGATATTCTCGAAAAACTCCACGAAAACCAGCTCGCGCTGGCCGACGCCATTGAGTCGATAGGGATGTGGATAGACCAGAGAGGCTCCACTGGCGTTTCCAGTCATGTTCTTGGAGCCATCGCCACGCTCGACTTGAACGCCGAGTCCGTCAGAAAGGGAATCGAATCGTTGAAGAAATCCTAAGATGAAAATGACCAACGCCAATGGCGGGTTCAGCGTGCGAAGCGATAGGCAGCGCTCATAAAGGCATGAGCGCTTTAATCCGAACTCGGCATTGGCCCATCCACCTCACGAAAGGTTTGCAATGGTGCTGATCAGCATTGAAGAAGCGGACACGCACTCTGACTGGCTTGTCGTGATTGATGTCTGGCGCGTCAGATTTCGTCGCTATGCGGAGGCAGAAGCCTTCGTGGAAAAACTGAAAGATCGCATCAATGCACCACACCCCTTGCCTATCAGCATCAACAGACCGGTAGCGGAGTCATCTTGAGGAATGATCCAGCCTCACAAATACGTCATCATTTTGTAACCCGTCGACAGCAATACTGACCCTACACAGCGAACGTGTGCTCTTTTTCCTGCTGCCATCTAAGGCAGCTTTTTTTTGCCTGATCGTTTTGGCAGCAACTGCGCCAAAACCACCAATTGAGCTTCGGCTTTTTCTAGGGCTGTGGTCGCGGAAGACAACCAGGCCTGCCTCAGCGGCTGTAGATCGGTTTCGACCAAAGCTTTTTGACACCACTGATAGTGGTCATGCCAGGAACCCAATGCTGATTGCAGTTCCTTTAGTGATTTTGCGGCGTTCCTCGACAAGGGAGACAGCTCGGGGAATGCTTCGGTCAGATAACGGGTTCGTTTGACCAGTATCCTCAATGCGTGCCGATCAAATTGAGCATCATCAACGGCGGCATGTAATCGATTGATCTGTTTTCTCAGCGTTTTCTTGATTTGAGGCTGAAGCTGCTTCAGTTCGCCATTGATCTCAGCCAAGCGAAAGCTCGACGGCCACTCATCCAGCTGAATCAGTAGGTCATTGATGAATGAGCCTTTAACGATGTCGTCGTAGCTTGAGCTTAATCGAGATGCTCTGGATTGCGCCTGCTTCGCAAAGCCTCTCTCCGCAAGCTCTTGAATCATCACTTCCAGGTCGCGGGTCGGTGTCGTCTGCCTTCCGACCTCGGCGGCAGCCTCGCTCAACGCTGCAACTTCATTCATTGACCGAAAGGGCCTCAACAAACTCCTGATACGCCTGACGGCGATCCGCAGATCGTGCAATGCTTCGCTGTCGGTACGCGACTCCAAGCGAGCGTGTGCGTGATACACCGCGACCTGAAGGGCCAAGATCTCGACCACGAACTTGTCTACAAATGACATTCAGTGAGATCCCATTGAGGGGGACACGATGAGGTTAGCAGAGGCCTGTAGTCCTACCAGCACCTGTACACGGATCAAATGCTGATCTCCGGTTCGATTGCATCCCTTCAAGATCAACACCCTATTCACAAAAACAACACGTCCGTGGCTCCCCGTGCTGTCTGTGTTGCCTGCCGGGAGGGCTCGCCGACTACAACACGTGTGAATCGTGGACTACAATCAGGTTTCAGTTTTAAGTCGGCAGGTGGCCTATCTCTTTTGCCACGAGCGACAGATCAATTTCAAGATCATCCGATCTCGAATGGAATCATGACGTTACCGTACCCAAGGATGTTAGCTATGCATTCAACGCTAGACGTAGCTCGCGCTCAAATGCAGGCAGCACAGCCAGTATTGAAGCGGCTCGACGTGGAGCTGGAGGCGATCAGCTTTGATCCATCTGTCCCTTCGAGCGTCAACGCGGCCACGGAAAAGGTGACAGCAATCATAGATACGCTTCTTGTGGGATTTAAGGCCAACCCGATACTCGGCCCGTTGGCCGATCAACTGAAGTCTCAGTATCTCGACGCGATTCAACACCAGGTTGCTTCAGCGAAAGGAGGGTGAAATGACAGCCCCCAGCGTTGTGGGACGACCTGCATGGCTTTAAAGAATTGCCACTGATCTGATATCGCCCGCGTGCCTTATTTCTGTCACATAACCCCCGTAGCTTTCCCTCGCCAACACGCGCGAGGGGGATCTTATGAACGCAGGGTGCCAGAAAAAAATTCGACGTTTAACTGCGAACACATACTCACGCAAGAGAATGATCGGCGCGTCATGGAGGAGGCAAGCGCCGGGGATGCAAACACATGAGTACAGAACCGCGCTCTTGCAACGCTATCCAGTAGGTCTGATAGATGATGTTGAAATCGAAGCATTGTTGAAAAGCTGGCCCCGTCGTGCCATCGCGCACCGAAATCTGGCATAGGCCTATTGCCGGTCTTAAGACGCACTCGCACTTTGGGTGCTGATCTACCGTAAGTGAACCGCCATCAAGTCTTACTGAGCGGCTTTCCGTTACGCGGCAGTAACTCCCGGATCGTTCTAACCTTCGGCGTCGGCAGCCACTCTAGGTGCTTTGGGACTTAAAATGATCGCACCCTCAATCAGCTGCAAATCAAACTCCCGGCCAGCTCCCCAACCTTGCTCCTTCAGCAACTCGGGCGGGATCTCGACGAGCGCGTCTCCTGAGCCATCCGCAGCATCAACGCAAGTGGTTTGCCATTTTCTCTTTTCAGTCACCTGCATGCCTCCGAATCCTCCACATTGGGTGCAATGTAGCCTACGTGATCGTCGTAACCCAACCAGCATCTATGCTGCTTTCAGTCGGCGCCGCATAGCTCCGGTTGCACCGCACACTCAGGTTGGCGCTATGTGACAGGGAGAGTCAGTACCTCCTGGGGGAAAGAAAGCCACTGGCCAGTTTCCACGTAGCGGTTTTCTCAACGAGCAGCGTCGCTGGGAGTATCAACGCAGATCGGGCCTCGGTTTCGGAGGTGCCTCGTTTGCAACCAGGTGCGTAATTGCGCTCCGATTGATCGCCTGATTGCATCGGTACTGACACATTGTACTTGATCAGGCGTTTGCATTCGTTTTGAGCGCCCGCAGCGTCGATTTGACCAGCACGTTTGGTCACTATGATCGGCGGAGAGCTGCCCATTGCTGCCGGTAGCGATAGGCAGCAGTCGGCCGATTCTGTTGAAAAAGTCGACCTGGGCTGGCTGTCCGTGCATTGAGCGGTGAAAACGCCATTTTTGCACGCTGCTACGTAAAATCTGAGTCCTGAACCCTCTGCTCAAAACACAGATTTCAATCTCAGACGCGTACTTTTCTGCCGTGGCAACCGAAGCTGACTTTTTCAACAGAATCGGCCAGAAGCGGTCGCTCGACCAACGGGCAATGCGGTTGACGGGGCGGCGTTTGATGTCCGCATTTCGCGCCATACGCCCATCGGCGCGCTCGCCTATT
>JACXTT010003625.1_pt1 | contig 23580 bp, 24 predicted proteins | sample 9270951 | NCBI WGS metagenome assembly JACXTT01 (sample SAMN15532306, study PRJNA645909) | rock metagenome | isolation source: weathered quartz diorite | place: Puerto Rico | collected 2017-06-21
GAGACCTTGGTCTCGTCGTCATCGAACGTGGAGTGGCAGCAGCGCCTGACGGCCGCGCCACGATTCATCCAGTACATCGAGCGCGACGTGATCGGGAACCCAGCCGCCTTCAGCAAGCTTACCTTCTAACAGAGGCTGATCCTAGGAGGTTCACAGGCGGGGAAGAAGATCGCCCTCTTCAAGGTGGAGGGTAGCTTCTACGCCATCGACAATACCTGCACGCACCGTGGCAGAGGGCCCTGTGAGGGCGAGGTGTCGGGGGAGGAGGTCACGCCGAAGCGTCGAACCGCGCGCGTGAGTTCCTGCTCGGCCGAGCGCTGAGCAAGCGGGGCGGGCTACGTGATGCAGCGCGGCTGGCACCCTACGTGCCGAGGAGGTACAGAGCGATGATGGTTCATTTCGTTGTATTCGCGAGCCTCTGGCTTCTAGCGTTCAGCGGCCCTGCGGTGGGTGCCGAAGACATGCCGACCACCAAGCCGCAGGTGCAGACGCGCGATTCGCAAGCCGCGATGACCCCGGCGACGGCGCTCGCAGCGCTCAAGGAGGGGAACGCTCGCTTCGTCGCGAATGCAACGAAGCGACGCGATTGGTCGGCCAAAGTGGTCGCCACCGCGTCGGGCCAGTATCCCTTCGCCGCCGTGCTCGGCTGCATGGATTCACGGGTGCCCATCGAGGTCGTGTTCGATCAGGGGATCGGCGACGTCTTCGGCGTACGGGTCGCAGGTAACGTCGTCAATGCGGACGAGCTCGGGAGCCTCGAGTATGCCGTCAGCGTGGGCACGAAGGTGATCGTTGTCCTCGGCCACACCGGCTGCGGTGCCGTCAAGGGAGCGATGAGCGACGTGCAGCTCGGCAATCTCACCGGCCTGCTCGCGAAGATTCATCCCGCGGTCGAGGCGGCGCACTGCGGGGCACCGCAGGATTCCTCATGCGTCACCAAAGTCGCGGAGGAGAACGTCCGGCAGTCGTTGAAGGAGATTCAACACGGCAGCCCGTATCTCGCGAAGCACTTCGACGAACGCACGGTCACCCTGGTCGGGGCCATGTACGACGTCGCGAGCGGCCGCGTGACGTTCCTCGAGAACTGAGCGGCGCGTCAATGGAAATAGGCGGCCGGGTTCCCGATCACGTCGGCTGACTCGCAGCCGTCTTCGCGGCGAGAGTGGTCATCGCGCTGGCCGATGAAGCGAGGCCTGCAGCGCGAGGCGTCGGGAGCCCTTGATTCCGAAAGCGCTCAGTAGTTCCGGCGGCCGCCGAAGCCACCGCGCGGGCGATCACCGCCGCCCGAAGAGCGCTCCCTCGCCTCGCTCACGTTCAATGTCCGACCCTCGAGTTCGCGCCCGTTGAGCGTACTGATCGCCTTTTGCGCATCGGCCGCCGAACTCATCTCGACGAAGCCGAAGCCGCGCGACCGCCCGGTGTTGCGATCGGTGACCACCGAGGCCGACTCGCAGGGCCCCACTTCGGAGAACAGTGACTCCAGCTGCGCACTCGTGGTGTCGAAGGAAAGGTTACCGACGAAGATCTTCTTGCCCATGCTTCACTCCCGGCCCTCCGCGGGCCCGCTGTAGTTGGTCGCGGTTGCTTGGGCGAGGAGACCGATCGTCGGACTAACCGAGAGGGCGTCACGCACAAACAAGAGGACTTCGTGCCCGTATAGCAGTCATGCCCGAGGCGGGCAATCGACCGCGAGAGACGCCGCGCGTCTCAGGAAGCGGGTTTGACGCCGGTACGTGCCGTCGCCGAGGGTCGCGAGTGATCTGCCATCAGGAAGGTGGCGCGCGAAACGCTGACCTCGGCCTTACAGCGCGGACACTTCGGGTTCATGCTGCTGCCCGCGGCGCCTTCGAGATACACGAGCGGGGCCTTGCAGTGTGGGCAGGGGCTGAACGATGCACGTGCCACTTGGAGTCCTCCCTCGTCAGGCTCGGCTGACGATCAGCTGCGCGCCACACGCGACGCAGAACGTCGACCCCTGGCGCCGGGACACGGCGTGCTGCTCGACGCTGCACTCCCGGCGTGGGATTGAACGATTCACCACTCCACCGCACTGCGGGCAATGCGCCACCGGCGCGTCCGTGCGTCGGTGATTCATGTTCTCGCACGGCGTTCGCGGGATACCTGCCGTCCTCATCCGCCCGCCAGCTCGGTCCGCAGGCTGCCCGCATCCAGCCCCAGCGCCTCGCAGAGGTTCTCAAAGCTGAAGGGCCACGTGCGGTCCGTGCTCGCGACGTAGGCGCACGCGGCCGCGTAGGCGCGTCGATCACGGTGCGGGGCGAAGCCGGCGGCGAGCCTGTACGTCGAGCCGCGGTAGTCGTCCACGACCGTCTGCAGGACCGCCACCATGAGGCGCGTCTGCGGCCCGCGGCAGCCCTCGCCTCGCTTGGCGAGATATTGGACGGGGAGCAAGGTGTGGATCACCGTCTTGCCCCGCGGAACGGTACGCGCTCGACGGCGTCTGTGACCATGGCACGATTTTCCATCTGGGTTCCGCGCCGTGCACACGTGGGTCGGGGGAGGGGTCCCTCGCACAGGTCACGCTGCAGGGCTCTGAACGGGCTCAGTGGGAACCTATCGGACTGACGCCGGCGGCGCAACGTGCGCCCCCATCGCAACGGCCGACCGCAGAGCCCTTGCGGACGGAGTCGAGGATGGCGAAGGACGGGATGGGCGACTATTCGGTTTGGGCTTCGAACCTGCAGGTCGGGTGTTCGACTCACCCAGGGCGCGCTCAGAATCCGTCGCGCGCTGCGGCTTCGTCCGACTCGACAACCGCGTTACCGTTGTGCGAGGCTTCGCCCGCTAGCCGGTCGCCTGCGGCCAGCCCAACCGTCATGCTAGCTCCGGCGCCGAGACGCACCCGCCAGCGGACGAGCCCGGTGGCGCTCGCGGGGACGCTGGTCGCCATCGCTCTCGCCGTCCCACTTCCCCCGTTGGAAGCCGCCGTCGCGGCGCTGCTCGCCGTGATTCCGTAGTTGGTGCGGGGTCGGGGCGGGTGCGCTGAGACAACGCGGAGTTGGCAAGCACAGCGTGACCCTAGCCATGCGGCCGGCGGCCGGCGTAGCATCTCGGCACTCATGGTGATCCCGGACCGGGTGGCGAAGGCCGCGGCACGATGACGCCCGACATCCACTACGCCAAAGGCCCCGAGGGGCACGTCGCCTATCAGGTCACCGGGGCCGGGCCCGTGGACATCGTCTTCGTCCCGGACTGGGTCACGAATGCCGAGATCATGTGGGAGGAGCCGGCCATCGCGCGCTTTTTCGCGCGCCTCGGCTCGATCGGACGGCTCATCTCCTTCGACAAGCGCGGCTCGGGCATCTCGGACCCGGTCCCCTTGGGGGCGCTGCCGACGCTCGAAGAGTGGATGGACGACATCCGCACGGTGCTCGATGCCGCCGGTGCGGAGCGTGTGGTGGTGTTCGCGCACGGCGACGGTGCGCCCATGGCGATCCTGTTCGCAGCGAGCTACCCCGAGCGCACGGCGGCGCTCGTCGTGGCGGACGGCACCGCGCGGAAGCTACGGGCGGCCGACTATCCTCACGGCATCCCGCTCGACGTCGCACCGCGGCACCTTGAAACGATGATCGCTGAATGGGGGAGGGGCAATGCGGTCCGCGTCGGGTCCCCGAGCATGGCGAGCGAGGCCGCCCGGCGCGGGCGGGCCCGGCTCGAGCGACTGGCGATGAGCCCGTCGACCTTTGCGGGCGAGTATCAGGTGGCCTTGCACGCCGACGTCCGTCCGATTCTCGAGACCATCCGCGTGCCGACCCTCGTGCTCCACCGGACGGGCAACCGGTACATCCGGGTGGGGAACGGCCGCTATCTTGCCGAGCACATTCCTGGCGCCAGGTTCGTCGAGCTACCGGGAGATGACCATCTCTTCTATGCCGGGGAGGTGGAGGCGATGCTCGCGCCGATCGAGGAGTTCGTGACCGGGGCTCGCCCGGTGGTCGGCGACGACCGTGTGCTGGCCACGGTGCTGTTCACCGACATCGTCGGTTCCACCGAGCATGCCACACGGCTCGGCGACCGCGCCTGGCGCGATCTGCTCGAGCGGCATGACGCCGCCGTACGCCAGGAGCTGGGCCGCTTCCGCGGCCGGGAGATTCACACGACGGGTGACGGCTTCTTCGCGACCTTCGATGGTCCCGCCCGCGCGGTGCGTTGTGCGCTGGCCATCCGCGCGGCGGTGCGTCCGCTCGGTCTCGAGATCCGCACCGGCCTGCACACCGGCGAGTGCGAGCTGCGGGGCGAGGACGTGAGCGGCATTGCCGTGCACATCGGCGCCCGCGTGGCCGCTACGGCGAAGGCGGGCGAGGTGCTGGTCTCGGGCACACTCAAGGATCTGGTCACCGGATCAGGCCTGCGCTTCGCGGAGCGTGGCGTCCATCACCTCAAGGGCGTGGAGGGAGAGTGGCCGCTTCACGCTGCGGAGTAGCATCGTGCATCGCGACATCGTCGCGCTGCGAATTCTGGTCACACTCGGCCCGCCCGCGTGGCGTTCGTCTTCCGCGCCATGATCCGACCCCAGCCGTCAAGAAGGAGCGCGACCACTTCGTCGAAGAGCTGGTGCGCGCTCCGTCGCCGCGCGGCTGACGCTGCCCCTCACGCGCCGCGGCGCGGCCTGTCGTTGCGCACCAGCTTCCCCGTGAGCGCGCTCATCATCTCCACTGCTTGACGGCGCGGCAGCCGGTTCAGGATATCCGCCCCCTGCTTGTTCGCGTCGCCGGGGATGACGCGCGGCTCGACCCCGAGCGTCGCAAGCGCCTCGCGCACGACGTCAGCCGGATCCATCGCCGGGAGGACCTCGGCGCCGGGCTCGGACGGCTGCGACGAGTGCCAGCCGGGGGTGCGGGTCGAGCCGGGCTGCACCACCAGCACGTCGACGCCGAGCGGCGAGATCTCGGACCAGAGCGCCTCGCCGAAGACCAACGTGAACGCCTTCGTCGCCGCGTAGACCGAGAGCTGCGCCGAGCCGAAGTTGCCCGACATCGACGACATCAGGATCACGCCGCCCCGCTTCCGCGCCACCATCGCCGGCACCAGCTCGAGCACGAGCCGCAGCGGGCCGCGGCAGTTGACGTCGACGACGGCGTCGGCGAGCGCCGGCGTCATCTCGAGGAACGGCGCGACGGTGCCGATCGCAGCGTTGTAGACGAGGAGCCCGATCTCCGTGCCGCCGAGGCCGGCCCGCACGCGCTCGGCGACGTCCATGCAGCCGAGATCGACGTCGAGCGTTTTCACCTCGACGCCGTGCTCCTTGCGAATCCCGTCCGCGGTCTTGGCGAGCGCCGCGGCATCGCGATCAATCATCACCAGATCGAGGCTGCGCGCGGCGAGCTGGCGCGCGTACTCGGCGCCGAGGCCGACCGCCGCGCCGGCCACGAGGGCGTTGGGTCCGTACTTGAAGCCGAAGGATGCGTCAGTCGACATGGCGACGTGATCCCACGATGGCGCGCGCGCGTCGAGGAGCGTCTCGCCCCGACGCCGGGGTAGCAAAGGCCTTGCTCCGGACGCTCCGGGCCGTTTATCAGGCTCCGAGACTGTGGTGGCCCCGGTCCATCTGGGAGATGTCCGATGAAACGTCTCTGGATCGTGCTCGGCGGCGTCGTCGTCTTCGGGTTCGCGGTGCTCGGCTGGATCGGGACGCGCATCTACCAGGAGATGCCGCCAATCCCCGAGCGCGTCGTCACCGCCGACGGCCGGCAGGTCGTTGGTCCCGGCGACATCATGCAGGGCCAGCACGTCTGGCAGACGATGGGCGGAATGGAGATCGGATCGGTGTGGGGCCACGGCAGCTATGTGGCGCCCGACTGGACGGCAGACTGGCTCCATCGCGAGAGCGTGCACGTGTTGGACGCGTGGGCGACAGCGGAGCACGGGCGCGCATACGGCGATCTCGATCCCGAGCAGCAGGCCGCGCTGCTCGCCCGCCTCCGTCTCCTGATGCGAACAAATCGCTACGACGCCTCGACCGGCAGGCTCACGATCGACCCCGTGCGCGCGCAGGCATTCGGTGCCAACCAGGCGCACTACGCGGCGGTCTTCCGCGACGGACGGGCGGACTATGCAATCCCCCGCGGCGCGCTCATCGACCCCGAGCGGCTGCGCACACTGGCCGCCTTCTTCTTCTGGACCGCGTGGGCCGCCGCGGCGGAGCGCCCGGGGACGGGCATCAGCCACACGAGCAACTGGCCCTACGAGCCGCTCGTGGGCAACGCGCCGACGGGCGAGAACATCGTGTGGACGGGCGTGAGCATCATCATGCTACTGGCCGGGCTCGGTGGATTCATCTGGTACTACGCTGCCCGCCCGGCCCCTCCGCCCGCGGAAGGCGTGCCGGCGCACGACCCTCTGCTCTCCTGGACGCCGACGCCCTCGCAGCGCGCGACGATCAAGTATTTCCTCGTCGTCGCCGTCATGTTCCTGCTCCAGATTCTCACCGGTGCGGTTACCGCGCACTACGGCGTCGAGGGCGACGGTCTCTACGGTATCCCGCTGTCGCGCTGGCTCCCCTACAGCGTGACGCGCACGTGGCATCTCCAGCTGGGCCTCTTCTGGATCGCCACCTCGTGGCTGGCCGCCGGGCTTTTCATTGGTCCGCTGGTCGGCGGGACCGAGCCGCCTGGACAGCGGTTCGGCGTCAACCTGCTGTTCGTGGCGCTCGTGCTCGTGGTGGGAGGATCGCTCGCCGGCGAGTACCTGAGCATCCACAACCAGCTGAGCGACGAGGTCGCGTTCTACCTGGGACACCAGGGCTACGAGTATCTCGATCTCGGGCGGGTCTGGCAGGCGGGACTCTTCGTCGGGCTTCTCCTCTGGCTCGGGCTGATGCTACGCGCCATCCAGCCGGCGTTCCGTGCACGCGGTGAGCATCGCCCGCTGGTCCTCGTCTTTGCGCTCTCCGCCGCCTCCATCGCGCTGTTCTACGGCGCGGGCCTCATGTACGGGCGGCAGACCCATCTCAGCATGGTCGAGTACTGGCGCTGGTGGGTGGTCCACCTGTGGGTGGAAGGCTTCTTCGAGGTCTTCGCGACCACCGTGATCGCCTTCCTGTTCACGCGCCTGCAGCTCATCCGCCCGCGGCTCGCGGCGGAGTCGTCGCTCATGGCGGCCACCATCTACCTGTCGGGCGGCATCATCGGCACGAACCACCACCTCTACTTCTCGGGCACGCCGACGGCTGCGCTCGCGTGGGGCGCGACCTTCAGTGCGCTCGAGGTCGTGCCGCTCCTGCTCGTCGGCTACTCGGCCATGCAAGAGCTGCGCATGTCGCGGACCGCCGATTGGGCGCGGGCGTACCGCTGGCCGGTCCACTTCTTCCTCGCCGTCGCCTTCTGGAACATGGTGGGCGCAGGCGTCTTCGGGTTCATGGTCAACCCGCCCATCGCGCTCTATTACATGCAGGGGTTGAACACGACGCCCGTCCATGCCCACGGCGCGTTCTTCGGTGTATACGGCATGCTCGGGCTCGGCCTCACGCTCGTCTGCCTGCGCGCGCTCACCGTTCATCGCGTCTGGAGGGAAAGACTTCTCGCCTTCGGCTTCTGGGCGATGAACCTCGGCCTGATGGCCCAGATCGTCCTGAGCGTGCTCCCCGTGGGGCTGCTGCAAACCTGGGCGTCGGTGCAGCACGGCTACTGGTATGCGCGTAGCGCCGAGTTCCTCGGAACTGGCTGGATGCAGGGGCTGCGCTGGATGCGAGTGCCCGGCGACACCCTGTTCGCGATCGGCGCCATCGTGCTCGTCATCTTCCTTCTGGGGCTGCACTACGGCTGGTCGCTGGAGGGTGGCGCGCGGGGCGGCGAGGCAGAGGCGGCACGCCGCGCGGCCGCGTGAGCCGCCGGCACGGAGCCCAAGCGTTTCACGACCACCCGCCCGTGGCCTCAGGCCCACGAGCCCTCGTCAGTTCTCCGGAGTGGGCGGACGGGCGCCTGGACGCCCGGGAGGACTTCGGACGGGGCAAAGCATGTTCGGGCTGCGTCCCGAGTGTGTTAACCTTCGCCGGCATGAACCCGCTTCTCGAAAGCATCATGGGTCCGCTGCTCACCGTGCATCAGTGGCTCTACGAGAACACCGATGGACGGATCGGCGCGAGTCTCGGGGGACGGCCGATGCTGCTTCTACGCACCGTCGGGCGTCGTACCGGCAAGCCCCGGACCGCCGCGCTCCTCTACGTGCGCGATGGGAAGGCGTACGCGGTGATCGCGTCGAAGGGTGGTGCGCCGCAGCATCCGGGGTGGTTCCACAACCTCACGGCCGAGCCGAATGTCGAGATCCAGGTTGGTCGCCAGCGGACGCCTGTGCGCGCCCGGATCGCGGACGGTGAAGAGCGGTCGCGACTCTGGGCTCGTGCCGACGAGGTCAATCAGGGCCAGTACGCCATCTATCAAGCCCGCACGAAGCGTCCGATCCCAGTCGTGATGCTCGAGCCACGCTAAGTCGGGATGCTCGATCGGAATCTCGACCGAGTCGCTTCAGAAGAGGTTGGACTTTCCACCGGGGAATTCGACGCCGTCGGGGGCTGAGCCGATGGACCTCGACCGTCTGATGACCCGTCTGAATCCCCTGGTCGCGTGGGTGCTCCGCTCGCCGCTCCATCCATTGCTGAGCCGCGGGATCGTGCTGCTTCGGGTCACCGGGCGTCGCACGGGACGGCGGTATTGGATCCCGGTCGGGTACCAGCGCGCCGGTGACACGCTCACCGTCCTCGTGTCGCGAGCGCGGCGCAAGCAGTGGTGGCGGAACTATCGCGAGCCCGGACGGGTGGAGGTGTTGCTACGCGGTCGTACCGTGGAGGGACGTGCGCAGGTCGTCCCGCCGGACTCTCCAACGTTCCGGGCGGCGGTCGAGACCACCTTCTCCCGCCTGCCCGCTCTCGCCGGACAGTTCGGCATCCGGTACGACCAGGGGACCCTCACCACATCGCAATGCCGCGCGGTCGCGGCGAACGGAGCCGTGGTAACGATCGACATGAGCGGAGCGACGGACGAGTCGTAGCCTTGAAGGCTCTCTATCCAACGTGGGAGCCGGAGCTTCGTGCGGGTCATCGTGGGGCCTGTCCGATTCCCGCCGACTGGAGCGCCCCTATCACCGTCGCTGCGAAGCGCTCAGGCTCTTCGAAAGGAAGCGGCGAACCTGGAGAACCCGCCACCTCGTTCGTCGCGCCCCCGCCAATGACAGCGCAAAGCCCGAGCGCATCTCGAGGGCCGACGCGCGATCCGGGGCAGCGCCGCGCCTGGCAGCTCTTCACCGCTTGCTGGATCGGGTTCGCGCTCGTGGCGTTGTGGCCGATCTGGTCAACCCGGCTGCTCCCCATGCAGGACTACCCACAGCATCTCTTCCTCTCGCACGTCGTCGCGACGTACGACGATCCGGCTTTCGACTGGAAGGCCCACTATGTTGTCGACCGGACCCCCCGGCCGTATGCCTTCTGGTACCTTCTCATGGCGCCGATCTCCACGCTCTTCGGCACCGAGACGGCGGGCAAGCTCATGGTGTCGCTATCAATCGCCCTTGTCGCGGCACTGGTGCTGACCTCGGCACGCTCCCCGGACGCGCCACCTTGGGGTTCGCTGCTCCTTTACCCGTTCGCGTTCAGCCAGGTCTATTTCATGGGCTTCATCAACTACGTGATCTCGATCCCCATCCTCTTTCTCCTGATCCTCGACCTCGAGCGCCTCACCGATCACGCCACGGCGCTGCGCATGGTGCGGCACGTCCTTTGCCTGATCATCCTTCTCCTCACCCACCCGTACACGGCGCTCGTCTACGCCGGGCTGGCGGGATCGCTCGCGATCTTCTTCGCGCGCGGTCGAGGGCGGCTGCGAAGGCTCATCGCGCCCGCCCTTCTTCTCTGTCCCGTGTTTCTCCTTTGGTATCTGACCCAACCCCCAACGAGCAGCGTGGCGTCGGTCCCCTGGAGGATCCGGTGGTGGCCGATCGACGGCACCCTGGGCTACGGGGCGCTGATGTTCACGGGCATGCGTGTGACGCCACGTCCGGACCTGGTCGTGGTGTTTCTCTGGTCCTTGATCGCCGCCGTCTTTGTCCTTTCGTGGGCGCGTCACCGACGGTGGATCTGCGCGCCTCGCTGGCCGCTCGTTGCCCTGGGGTCCAGCACGCTGGGATTCCTGATCCTTCCCTTCTGGCTGGGCTACTATTCCTACCTCAACCTTCGCCTCGCGCAGGTGATGTACTTCTCGCTGGCCCTCGTCCTGGGTCGCGTGCGACTCTCCTCGAAGGTGGGGGCGCTGGTCGCTTCCCTCACGCTGGGGCTGCTCGTGTCGTCGATCAGGCTACAGGCGAGCGTTTCCCGCGAGGCCGGAGGCGGCCTTGCCGTGCTCACGGCGATGCGCGCCAACGCGCTCGTCCTTCCCTTGATGTTCGAGAGCGCCTCGGACGCGCTGGACCCTGACTTCTTCTATCAGATTCACTCCCACGAGCCCGACTACTACCACGGGATCGTTGGTGGCGGAGCCAATCCCGCGCTGTTCCCCTTCCCGAACGGCATGATCCCGGTTCGCTACCGAGAGGGGTTCACCCTGCCGCGCCCCGCCGACCCGCGGGCGTTCCGCTGGCCCCTCTACGGCCCCTACTACGACTACATCGTCACGCGGGGAGCTCCCCCTCCCTTCGTCCAGCACCTGTCGAGCTACTGCGATCCGGTCGCCCGATCCGGGGCCTGGTGGCTCTTCCGGAATCGCGGCCCTCGCGTGAACCCTACCGACTCGGGGCAGGCGCGCGATCAGGAGTAGTCCAGGCGCGGACCCCACGTCTTGCCGCGGCCCTCATCGAGTCCACGCGCTCCGGAAACATGAAGTTGTAGAGGAACAGGATCCGCTTGCCGTCCCCGAAGAGCTCGGACAGGCGGACGCTCCTGGTCCCGCCATCTGGGGCCGCCGCTTTGAAGACGTAGTCGGTCTTGACCACGCCGCCGAGCGGCAGCTTGCGCCGCTCGGCCGCGACCGCCTCGATCTGCCGTCGGAGCTTGACCTCGGCATTCAGCAGCCGGTTGCGCGCCCGCCGGTAAGCCGCCGTCTCGCCCGGAAAACGATGCACCGGTCCCTTCCTCGCCATGCCAGCCTCCCGCTACTCGAGTTCAGGTGCAGTCCTCTCCCGTATACCCATCGACGGAACAGCGGAACCAGTCGGCGCCCCGTGGAGATCAGCGGGCACAAGCCGGGAACGGACCGCCGGTGAGCGCGGCCGGACGGTTTCGCGCGAAGCAGTTCCCGGTCCCCTTGCCGGGGAGGAAGATGACGTCGACCTTGTTGCCGTCGAAGCGGTTCGCGATCACCCGGTTGTCGTTCGGGTTCGGGTCGATGTCGAGGGCGGCGGGATCGGTGCAGACGGCGGGCATCCCCAGGCAGAAGTCCTCGAGCGTCATGCCGGCCAGGCCGTTGTCGCGGATCGTGTTGCGCGTGATGAGCGTGCGCGTCGCGCCGTTCACGATGATCCCGATGCCCGGCGGGATCATCGACGTGTCGTCCTCGGGCGGGGCGTTGTTCGGGCGGTTGTTGTCGGCGACGATGTTCCGGATGAGCCGGTTGTCCGCCGCGACCTTCGCCTGCCGCCCGTTGATCACGTCGACGATGACGCCGGCGGTGTTCCCCGTCGCCCGGTTGTCCCTCATCGTCACGTGCTGGCAGTTCTCGATCTGGAGGCCGATCAGGCAGTCGGTCGCGCGGTTGTGGTCGACCAGCACGTCCTCGTCCTGCCCCACGTAGATGCACGCGTCCGCGTGCGTGCCGGACCCCTGGTTGCCGCTCATGCGCCCCCGGCGCGAGCGGACCGGGAAGATCGAGTACGTGAGGTCGTTCCGTGCGACGTTCCGCCGGATGCGGAAGCCGTCCACGCACGCGAGGTAGATGCCGAATCCGGCGAAGTCCTGGACGGTGAACCCGCGCACCTCGTTTCCCCGGATCCGCTGCCCGCTCACGCCGCACGGAGGAAGCTCGACGTCGACGGGCTCCAGCGTGTCGGATGGGGACACCCAGATTCCCTGGGTCTGCGTCCCCGCCTGCTCGATGATGACGGGATGATTCGGACGCGCGAGGCCGATCAGGTGGACGTCGTCGCGCGTCACGGTGACCGCACGGAGAGCCCCGGGCTCGTGGTAGACGCCGGGCCGCACCAGGATGCGCGAGCCCGCGGGAGCGCGATCGACCGCGGCCTGGATCGACTCGCCGGGATGGACGACGAACGTCGCGGCGGCGGTGACGGAGGCGAGGAGGAGCAGGATCAGGGCTCCGGCGGCGAGTCGGGACATGCGGCGCTGAGTCACTCTGCTACATCTCGAGTGGCTTCGCCTGTGCTACTCGCTGCGGGTCCCGACGCCACGCATCGGATGCATCGACGTAGAGCTCGATGCCGTTGCCATCGGGATCCGCGAGATACAGGGACTTGGTGACGTCATGGTCGACCGGGGTAGTCGCGATGGCCGCGGCGTCCAGTTTGGCCCTGGCTTCGCGCAGTTCATCCATCGAGGTGCCGATCTTGAACGCCACGTGATGCAAGCCGACCGCGGACTCGCTGCGGGGGCTCCCGTCACCGGGCACTTCCATCACGGCAAAGTCGTGGTGGTTCCCGAGTGTGAAGAAGGCCATCTTGAGGCCGCCCTCGTCGAAGCGTGCGCAGAGCGGCAGTCCCAGCACGCCGACGTAGAAGCGCTCGGCGCGCTCGCGGTCGGTCACCCGCAACACCACATGGCCAAGGGCTTAGATCTTCATCGTGGTGGACCTCCTGTGCCGGGACGGGAGTATGCGCCGTCGAGCGAGGCACGTTCAATGGGCGCGCGACCAGTCCAGCGCTCGCCCGAGTCGACGTGCGGCCATTGCGGGCGATTCAGTCCGACTTCGCCCTGAACTCCGTCGCCGTCTTCACCGTCGGCCTCGAGAAGCTGGCGCCCCAGCACGTGCCGAGCGAGGTCTTGAGCTGCGCGATGACGCCGGGATCGCCCGGCAAGGGGGCTCCGGTGAGATCCCACGTTGCGCCGACCCACGCAGAGTAGGTGGTGGTGTGATACCCGCCTCCACGACCACTGCCACCGCACCTCGTCGACAAGTGCACGTCGCCCGTCGGGTAGCCGCTCATCGCATCGAATCCCGTCGCGAACGCCTGCTCCTGGATGCCGCCGCACGAGTGTCCGAGGACGGAGAATGCCGTCGACTGCGGCACCAGGAGAGAGATCGGCGCGCCGAGGGCGGGGCTTTCGACGCCGACCGCCAGGGTGAGCACTGCGGCCACGGCGACGATCGCGATCATCACCTTGCCTGCCATGACTCCTCCTTGCGGTACCCTCCCCCCGCCGACACAGGTGGCATCTCTCGGGCACGATGTCCAGTTGATTCCGCGGCCAAGTCACCGCTGACTCGCGGCGCGGTGGAACGTGGTGACGGAATGGATCGGCGGAGCGATGACGAACGAGAATCGGGCGACAGGTTGTCGCGGTGGGACACGTTGACTCATCCGGCGAGGTGCTCAGCTCGGAGCTCCTTCGATCGGCTCCTCCTCCGACGTCCGGACCGCTGAATACCGCATCGATGCGCGGCAGTGCGCGCCCGCCCTTCACGTCCGGCGAATGCGCGAAGTATCGGCTGGTATGTACAACACAGGAGATACTGCGCAAACGCCCGCGGCGCGTGGCATCGAACGCGCCCGTCCGCTTGGGCAGCCAGTTGCTACAGCGAGCATGTCTTTCTCCGTACTCGACCGCGCGCTCGTGTTACGGTTCGGAATCCCGCTCCTTGTGCTGACGCTGACGCTGGCGGGAGCGGAGGCGCGTGCCGACCGGTGCGGTAACCAGAACCCCCCTCGGTGCGGCCTCGATGTGCAGACCGATCCGCTGACCCTGCCCGGCGGGACAGGAGGATGCACGGACGCGAGCCCCGCGACACTCCCGCTGTTCAAGGGAACCGGCATGTGTGCCCCCGGTGACACCGCCGCGATCTACGATCTGGGACAGGCCTTCCCTGACAACGGCGTCCCGGCGGACCAAGGCGTCGTCGGGACGACCAGCTTCATGACCATCAGGGCGGGGCCCGCGTCTCCGTGCGCCCACATGGTCGACACGGTCGATCCCAAGCCGTGCCCCGACCCGCAGGAGTGTCCGGGCTCGTCGACCCAGCCCGAGGGGGCCCTCAAGGTCCCCGTCGCCGGCTACATCGTCGGCTGCTGGAGTCCGCCGGACCACCAGGGCTGTCGGACGCTGGCGCTCTATACCAAGTCCTTCTGTCTGCACGCGCAGCACGAGCTGCTCGGGTCGGGCTGCGCGCAGGGTCCGGGCGGCGTCGACTGCGCGAACGTCTCGACCGAGCAGATCGGTGTCGACGTCCCGGGGGCGAAGAACCGTCGACTCTGCCCGCCGACTGACCCGACGACCTCATGCCGCGGCACCCATGGCAACCAGGGTCCGGGCCTGCGCTTCTGGATCGGCGGCGTATGCGCGACCAACAACTGCGCCGGCCCGGGCACGGCCCCCGCCGTCGATGCCAATACCTGCGACGTCGCCTGGGGCGCGACCAAGCTTGGCTACAACCACCCTGCCGACAAGGGCATCAACCAGCCCGGCTGGTACGACTGGAAGACCGGCGCCTTCAAGGTCGACCTGTCGAGCCCGAAGCCGTCGTGCGGCGCGCTCGGGGACTGCCTCGGGGTACATGCGGGGCAGCCCTGGGATCTGCGGCTGGTTGCCGTACCACGCGCAGGCCAGCACCCGCCCTGCGTGGGCGGCGCATGCGACGCCCCGGCGTGCTTCCCCTAGAATGCGCAGGGCCCGCGGCATGGTCGTGGCGATCTGCCTCTCGGCGGCGTCCGCGTTCGGTCAGCCCTTCACGGCGCTCAAGTGCCACACGTCGCGGACGCCGCGGCTGCCACCCATGGCGACGGTCGACCTCGCCGCACTGGCTCCCGACTTCTCGGGACGGAACTGCCGCGTGCTCGGACGCACGAAGACGTTCTGCGAGCCGGTGCAGGTGACGTCGGTGCAACCGCCGTTCACGGGTGGGACCTTCTCGGCTCCCGCCCTGACGCGCGGATACAGCTGCTATCGCCTCGTGTGCGACAGTGTGCCGAATCGCCATGAGGTCGTGGACGCCTTCGGCAACGGTCAGGAAGACTTCTTCGGCAACCTGGGAACCGAGGTCTGCCTGCCGGCGGTGATCGACACGTGCGCGGGAGGTGCGTGTGAGCGATATGCGACGACCTGCCATGAAAGCGGAACCTGCTCCTGCTTCACGCTGAGCAGAAGGCAGCACTTCTGCGGGGTACCGGTGGCCTGCACCAGCACGTTCCCGTGCCAGGCCGGGCTGCAGGACAGCCTCCTTGGCTGCCCCGACGGCTACGTATGCGAGGTGAATACCTGTTGCGGTGGCCCGGTCTGCGTGGCCGCCGACACGCTGTGTGCTCCGGGTGATCCGGCGCCACCTCGCCCTCCGCGCGGGACGATCACGACGGTCGGAGTCATGCCGTGACACGAAAATACATCCGCTGAAGAGGTTCGCGTAGTTCGCCGCCACGCCGATTCGCTGACCGGCGCTGCCTCCGGCGGCGCATCTACGCGGCCGGCAGCCGCGAGATTTCCGCGGACTGCCCGCGATGCCGCCGATAGACTCCCAGCGCCCACCGCGCGGCCGGATGGCGCATGACCGCGTCGCGGTACTCCTGCAGGTACGGCGGCAGCTCGACGCGCAGCGGGTACTGGATCTCCGGCGGCTGCGCCAGCGGCGATAGCATCGCCGCCGCGGTCAGGTCGGCGACCGTGAACGCATCGCCGACGAGGTACGCGCGGCCCTGCCGCTCCTCCTCGATGCGGTCGAGCGCGGCGGCGACGGTTGCCCGGTCGGCTTCCAGCCGCGCGTCGCTGATCCTGTGGCGGAAACGGTAGAACGCCGGGAATATTCGCAGCAGCGGCCGCAGCGTCTCGTAGGCCTTGTCCGGCATGCCGCTCGTCAGCACGCGCAGCGCGAGGTCCCGATCGTGCCGGAACAGCGGCGTGACGATCGCCGCGCGCAGCGCGGGGCCGAGTTGCTCGTCGAAGTAGTCTTCCAGGGCAAGCGCGCGCTGCCGCGCGGGGGCGTCACGGGGATAGAGCGGGGGAACGGGGTACCGTTCTTCGAGCGCGGCAATGATGCGGGTCGAGTCGCCGATCGCGCGGCCGTCCAGGAACAGGATCGGCAGCGTGCCGCGCCGGGTCGCGCGCCACGCTCGGATGAGATAGTTCGCGCCCAGCACGCGGCGGCGGTGCGCGATCCCCTTGTAGTCGAGCGTCCAGCGCACCTTGTCGCTGAAGTGCGAGAGGGGAATGTGCCACAGCAGCGGCGTGTCCATTCGATCGCCAGCGCTGGCCCTGCGAATATCCATCGCGTGTGGCCTGTTCATTGTGATCATTTAGAACATTCTGAACGTTGTGGCAAGGCGTGAGGGCCGCCGTCGTCCCGGGCGGTCGAGGTATCGCGGAGACCGCCGGTTGTGCTTGAACCGCATGCGGAGGGGGGTCCCATGAGGATCGCGTGTCGGATCGGTCCAATCGCCGCGGTGCTTTGGGCCGCGGCCTTGCCGTATACCGCAGGCGCGGCTGTCTTCACCGTCGCAGCGGGTGACGTCCCCGGCCTCGTAGCGGCCATCTCGGCGCGTGAAGCATGCGCGCACCCGCCTGAAGCAGGTGATCCGGGGGATGATCCAGTTCGGGCAGCGACTGCGGTCGAATGCGGGGCGGCGGCGGATAGACGCGGCCCTGCGAACGGAGTTGATCGCGGCCGGGGACGAGATCCGTACGGACCTGAAGACGCTCAGGGGGCGCGCTGCAGTGTCCTGCTGATGCGATGGGTGGGTGTAGCCGCGTCGGGCCAGAGGCCGCGCGCTACTCCCCGAGCGTGGCGCCCGAACCGCCGAACTCCTTGGGGAAGTCCTTGAACTTCGGTAGGCCGTCGCGCACCGCGAGCACCTTCTCGCCGTAGTGCACGTGCAGCGTCGGCTTGAAGGCGAACCCGAGGATTGTACCTACGGGAACGTCGGTCATCCCGATGGCCGGGTGGAGGACGAGGACCGGAGTGCCGCAGGACGTGCAGAACTGCCGGTGACTGGCCTCGGTCCGCTTGAACGTGCCGAGCTTTTCCGCGCCCTTCACGACCTTGACGTTCGGGGCGGGCCAGAGCGTCGCGGCGTGGATCGGTGCACCCAGCCAGCCGCGGCACGAGCTGCAGTGGCAGTACGCCTGGACGTTGGGCTGGCCCGTCAGCTCGACCTGGACCGCGCCGCACGAGCAACCGCTCTTGAGTGCCTGAGCCATCAGGAACCTCCTCTCGCCGGGGCGATTACCATGAATCAGCGCCGGAGCGCGAAGACCGTGCGCGTTCCGCGGAGCCCCTTCAGCTCGTGCTCGCCGTGATGCTCGAAGGGCAGCCCCGATCCATCGAGCAGATCGTGGGTGGTCGAGGAGACGAGCACCTCGCCCGCCCTGGCCAGCGCCGCGATGCGCGCCGCGGTGTGCACCGCGACGCCGCGCGCCTGGCCACCCACGATCTCGACCTCGCCGGTGTGGATGCCGATGCGGAGGCTGAGGCCGAGGTCCTTCACGGTCCCGCTCATCGACTCGGCCGCGCGCACCGCTCTCGCCGGTCCATCGAACAGGGCGAGGAAGCCGTCGCCGAGGGTCGCCATCTCGCGGCCGCGGAACTGGTCGATGGCGCTCCGGATGCGCACGTTGTGCTCCTGGAGAACGTCCGCCCAGGCGTGGTCCCCCAGGCTCTCCAGCATTGCCGTCGAATCGACGATGTCGCTGAAGAGGATCGTCGCCAGCGCCCGCTCGCCGAGGTCTTCCGGGGCAACCCCGTACAGTCGCGCGCTCGTGAACTCGACCGAGTCCCATGGCTCGTCACCCTCGACCCACGCGTCGTGGCCCGGCGGGATCTCGTAGGCGTCGCCGGGGCCGATCACCAGCTCGAGGCCGTCTTCCATCTTCACGTGAAGCGACCCCGAGATCGTGTAGCCGAGATGCCGATGCTGGCAGGAGCGTGTGCCCGCGATCGGCCCCACGTCGATCGACCAGCGCCAGCCCGGCTGGAAGAGGAAGCGGCCGAACGCGTTCTCGCCCAGCTGAAGGACCTGGAGCGTTCCGTGGGGGAAGGTGCGGACCTGATCCGGCTGCGCGAACCCCTTGCGCTGGAGATGGGGCACGGGCGCGGATCATCCTTCACGACGAGGCTCGCCGCAACCGCGGGCGGATCAGCCGTAGTCCCAGGGCGCACGCCGGGCGAGGTCGTCCAGGTGTGCCTCGCCCTCGGCGAGGAGGCCGCACCGGGCGTCGAAGATGCGCCAGTGCAGGGTCGAGCCGAGGAGCGGCTGTGACTCGACCGTGATCGCCCGCAGCTCCCCGTCCTCGAAGTTGCACTGCTCCTGGATGCGGGCGAGCAGGCGATGGTCGCACAGATGGCCCTCGCCGAAGTTCCAGCCGAGGACGGAGCCCGCGACGTTCTCGCCGTCGACGTAGCGATACTCTCCGAAGGACCGGCTCCCGATCGCCTGCGGCAAGAGGAGCCCGAGGCATCGCCCCTGGAGGTGCAGGGAGCGGAAGGCCATTCCGCGCGAGGTCATGCTCGCTGCCTCGGCCGGCGCGAAGCGCTCGAGCTGCTCCTGGAGCAGCGGTGACGCGCGCTTCAGCCGGTCGAGCTTCTCGACGCTGTCGCCGCGGAAGAGCCACGCGTTCCATGCCCAGTTGCCCGCGTAGTACCGCATCGCCACCAGGAAGGAGACCTTGCCGGGGACCAGGTTGCCGAGGAGGGGCAGGGCGATCAGCCCGACGGCGAGGTAGAGCGCGAGCGGTAGCGAGTCGATCTGGAGCACGGTCACGTCCGGGTGTCCGACGAACAGAAAGAACGCTGCGTACAGGCTGACGAGGTTCCACTCGAAGACGGCGCCCGCGGGCATGTTGCCGATGATGAAGCCGTGGAGGAGCAGCACGAAGATCATGCCCACGACGAGCAGCGGCCCGGGCCCGGTCACGAAGAGCAGCGTCAGTGGCGCCGCGAATTCGAGGAACGTGCCGGCGTGCGCCATGCCCCGACCGAGGCGCGATGGGCGGAGGTCGTCGGGATAGGAGACGAACATGCGCCGCCGGAGCGAGGCGCTCCGAACCAGCGGGTTGTTCACGGTCATCACGGGGATCACGTAGCCGAAGGCGACCGTGAGCTTCGACACGCCGGCCCAGAACCAGATCGCGAGCTGCACCGCCTTGCAGCCGGCGATCCATTGCCCGCCGGAGAGGAAGCAGACGAGCATCGCGAAGTGGTGCTCGACGCGCGCCGCGAGCGCGATCGTCTTGTCGGCGAGCGCGCAGAGCGGGAGGAGGACGACCGGCGGCAGGAGCTCGTGCGGGCCGAGCACCGGTGCGACGAGCGCGCGGAGCAGCGAGGCGATGAACGCCGCGTAGAGGCCGACGTCGAACCAGCTCCGTGTCGTTCCGCCGAACAGCGGCAGCCGCGGGAACGGCGCCAGCTTGATCGTCCCCGGGCGGAGGAAGTGCAGGAAGGCCGTGAACGGCGGCCAGATGCGGAAGCCGAGCGGCCCGCTCATGCATCCGAAGCCGAGCACCTCGATGAGGCACGCCCACAGGAAGGCCTTCTGGAACGCGATGCCCTCCCGCCACCACGAGCCGACGGCCGACGGCCGGCCGAGGCCCGGCGTGAAGCTCACGAAGAACATCCAGCCGAGCACGACGAGGCCGAGCTTCACCGCGTGGAAGACGTACGCGGGGATCGGAAGGCCAATGCCGCGGAGGACGTACCCTTCGCACCCGGCGCGGACGAGGTCGGTGAAGCTCTCTGCAGGGGCGGCTACGAGGTCCGCCGGCGCCGGTCGGCTGCGTGCGTCCGCCAAGGCGTCAGAACTCTCTCTCGTAGAAGATCGCGTGCGTATGCGGAGGTTCGATCGAGGCGAACACGGCACGCCCCGCGAAGCGGAAGTCCTGGTAGGCGAGCCGGGCGCGTTCCTGGAACCCCGCCTTCCTGGCAGCGGTCTGCGAGTAGTCCCCGGTGCATTCCGTCACGCAGCGCCCGAAGCCGCGCTCGCGAGCGAGGTCCGTGCAGACGCGAAAGAGCGTGCTCGCGATGCCCCGCCTTGCGAAGCGACCGCCCGGGGGCACGCCGACCATCCAGAGGTCCACGGCGTCGCCGAGCGTGAGTCCCGGGCGCCCGGCCTCGTACGCCTCGTCGATCGTCGTCAGCACGTCGCCGACCGGAGCGAACCAGGGGAAGTCATCGAGCATGCCGTCCGGCAGGGGCGACTTGAAGTCACGGCTGATGAAGACGCCAGCCAGCGTGGTCGGGGCATCGGCGGGCGTGGCGATCACCGAGAGGCCGTTCGTCGTGCACTCCGGAATGAAGCGGGCGACCAGGGGCGCGAGGTCTCGCGCCGAGATCCCGAGGGCGACGCTCATGGGCTCGCGCGCGAAGCTCTCGCTCAGGACGCGCACGATCGCGTCGGCGAAGTCCTCGGTCGCGACGGCGTAGCGGAAGTCCCCGTGCTCGTGGAGTGCGCGGGAGTGCGACATTCGGCGCGCTTAGCACGGCGGTCATCACGGGGACAATCGCCGCCGGCGCGGCCACCGTCACGCCTGGAGGATCACCATCCCCTCGCGCGGGAAGTGGACGACGACCTCGCCGACCCGCTCGTCGCGCCGACGGATCGCGATCGAGTGGGCATCGGTGCGCACCAGCTCGCCCTCGACCGGATCGCGGCCGTACGCGTCGGGGAAGACGCGGACCCGGTCGCCGACCCGCCGGCCGTTCGGGTCACCGGGGTCTTCGGCGGGCTGCGTTTGTGGACTCGCGGCGCGCGCGATCCGCACCGCCTCGCCGGAGTCCATCTCCACCGGCGTGCCGTGCCCGAAGGCCGCCACGCGGTCGAGCCACGCGACGACACGGGGGCAGCGGTCGAGGAACCGTCTCGCGGCCGGGATGGCACGGAGCCCCCAGGGCGGGTGGTAGATCGAGAAGTCCGCCAGGCACGCGGCCTCGCCGAGCAGGAAGGGTCGCCCGTCGCCGAACTGTCGCTCCAGGAGATCGAGCGTCGCGCGGACCTGATCCAGGCGGGACGGCACGGCCGCGAGCTGCGCGGGTTGATCGAAGCCGCCGGGCACCATCTTCTTGCGGTCCTCCGCGATGTCCGCGGGAACCGTCCCCAGCGCGAGGCCCGTCATGAGCATTACGCATTTCTTGCCGGAGCCCGGTGAAGAATACGGTTGGCGTCAAGCATCGCGTGGGCTGCTCCCTGCGTCACCCCGGCCGAGGCGGACACGGTGCTTGACGCCCCCCCACGAACGCCCGAGAAGCGTCGGCATGCGCGTCATCGCCGTCACGGGCTCGGCATCCGGCATCGGGGCAGCGCTGCGCACGCGCCTCGAGGGCGCGGGTCAGCGTGTCCTCGGCGTCGATCTCCGCGACGCCGACGTGACGGCGGACCTCGGTACGCCGGCCGGACGCACCGCGGCGATCGCGGCGATCGGCGCGGCCTCCGGCGGTGGACTCGACGGGCTCGTTGCCTGCGCCGGCCTGGGGCCGCAGGTCGAGCCATGGCCGACGATCGTCTCGGTCAACTACTTCGGCGCCCAGGCCGTGCTGGCCGGGCTGCGGGAGACGCTCACGCACGGGGACCAGCCGGCGGCGGTCGTGGTGTCCTCGAACTCCTCGACCGTGCCCGGCGCCGACGGCCCGCTCGTGGCCGCCTGCCTCGACGGCGACGAGGCCGAGGCGCGACGCCTGGCTGCGGCGGCCGGAGGCCATCCGGCGTATGCGGGGTCGAAGCTCGCGCTCACGCGCTGGATGCGCCGCCAGGCCCCGGACTGGGCGCGCCTCGGGGTTCGCCTGAACGCCGTCGCGCCGGGCCCCGTGCGCACGCCGCTCCTCGAGGGCGGGCTCGCCCATCCGATCTACGGCCCGGCGATCCGCAACTTCCCGGTGCCCACGGGCGGCTTCGGAACCCCCGAGCAGGTCGCGGCCGCGATCGCGTTCCTGCTCGCTCCCGAGTCCGCGTTCTGCTCGGGCGCCGTCCTCTTCGTCGATGGCGGGACCGACGCGCTTCTCCGGCCCGACCAGTACTGAGGGCCGGTCAGGGGTTCCGCACGCAGTCGTACGTGAGCGGGATCGTCGCGCCCATGCCCACGACCTCCATGTCGCTCACCAGGATCGACGTGAGCGAATGGCTGTCCACGCCGACCTCGCTCCACTTGTGCGTGGTGAACCGATCGCTCTGCGCGGTGAGGGCGATGTTGCCGCCGTCGGAGAGGATCATCCCGTAGCGCTGCATCGCGCGCGCGATCACGCGCGCGCCCTCGGAAGGCAGCGAGGCCAGCGGGAAATCGGATCGGAGCCGGAAGCGCACGCCGTAGGGCGGCAGGTTCGCTCCGCCGGTCGGACCGCCCGCGTGCGTTGCCGGCCGCACGTACACGCCGCTCCGCATGCGGCTGTTCGGCAGGATGAAGCGGATCGCGTGGTTGATGGCGCCGCCCGCCACCTCGTCGGCCGAGAAGAGCATGGCGGCCATCGGGAAGCCGCCGGCGTCGGCCGAGGTGCACTGATCGCCGCGGAGCGTTGCCGGATACGCGCGTGTCAGGTCCCAGACCGCCGCGCAGCCGCCCGTGAAGGTGGAGCCGACGATGTTCGCGCGCCACATCTCGTAGAGGGTCTTCGTCGGCCGGTGCACCACGATCAGGTGGCAGTCGCCGTTGCTGACGCACTGGTAGCCGCTTTCGCCCTCGATCGCGCCGCCCGGCGGCACCGGAAAGAGCACGTGGTCGCAGTCGGGCGTGTAGAAGTCGGACGTCGGCGTGAAGCTGAGGAAGGGCGTCGAGGCGTCGGCCTGGAGCACCTCGATGCTGAAGTCGATGCGCATCGAGCCGAAGCCCCAGCCGCCGGCGGCGGCGAGCGCCTGGATGATGCCGTCGGAGGCCGCGCTCTTGGGGAGCGTCGAGACATCGGTGTTCCACGGGTTCGGGGCCTCGAAGAGCTGGCCGGGGACGGTCGTGGTCGTCGTCGTCCCGGTGCTCGCGGTCGACGTGCTCGAGGAGGACGGGGACGTCGCCGTCGAGCTGGAGGACGACGTGGGCGAGGACGTCGTGCTCGGGCTCGTCGTCGCCGTGGTCGCGGTGGCGGTGGACGTCGTCGCCGGCTTCGTCGTGGACGTCGACGAGGTCGACGAGCTGGTGGAGGTCGAGCTGCTCGAGGTGGCGCTCGAGGACGTGGTCGTGGTCGGCACCCGCGTCGACGAGGTGCTCGTGGTCGACGTCGTGCTCGTGGTGGTCCTCTTCCGGCGCGCCGCGTTCGCGCTGGACGACCCGGTCCCGCACGTGCACGCATCGCAGACCTGGCCGTCGGCGCAATCGGCCGCGGTCTCGCACTGCTCGCCGCCCTCCGGGTCGACGCGGCCGTCGCCGCAGGTGGACCTCGGCGCCTCGAAGCGTCGGCGTCTGGTCGCCCGAGCGCTGAACGTGCCGCTCAGTGCCCAGCCGGGGTCGGCGCCCCCCGCGTCCAGGCCTACGCGCCGGGGGGTCCCCCGCCGCGCCCCCCGGCGGGCACACCTCCC
>JACXTT010003626.1_pt1 | contig 23569 bp, 25 predicted proteins | sample 9270951 | NCBI WGS metagenome assembly JACXTT01 (sample SAMN15532306, study PRJNA645909) | rock metagenome | isolation source: weathered quartz diorite | place: Puerto Rico | collected 2017-06-21
TCGCGTCGTGGAACGACTTCAGGATCGTGTGAAAGGCTTCCGGAATCTGCGGTCCGATGGGCAACAGCATGTCTAAACACCCCTGGTGATGTCGAAGGCCGCCTGGGCGCGGCGCGGGATTTCGGTGGTCAGCGTGCGGGCCGCGCGGGCCCGGGCGTCCTTGGTGTTGATCTCGCCGATCGCGCGCTCGAGCCGAGCCTCGTAGGCCTGCGCCAACTCGGCGTCGCGCAGGAACGGCCCGGCCTCGCAGAGCGTCGCGAACAGGTAGGCGTCGGGATAATCGCTCAGCAGCGCGTTGGTCGGTGCGAGGTCCGATAGTGCGAACTTCGCAAGCATGCGCAGCACCAGGCTGTAGGCCTGGTCGCAGGGTCGATCGAACGCCAGTGTCGCGCCGTCGATGGACCAGCTGCAGGGCTCGCCCTGCAGGCTCGTCGCGGCGAGCAGGCTGGGCTCGATGAACCGAAGCGCACGGCGCGCGCCTGAGCTGACAATCCAAAGCGCGAGGGGCTCTGCGAACCCGGCCGGCAGCGAAATCGTCCGTATACCGATGGATGACGTCAGCGCGACCTCGGTCTCGGCAAGCCTCGCGCGCAGCACCCGGTTCAATCGGGACTCCGCGAGCGCGATGAATTCCGGAATTCGCGCGGTCAGATCGGCGCGCACCAGCCAGTTGGACGCCGCCGATTGCAGCTCGGCATAGGTGGTGATCGCCATGGCGGCCTCACATCTGGACGTGAAAAAGGAGACGCCGGGCCAGTCGCTTCGACCGCCCCGGCGACGAGACGACGCGCGCCGTCAGCGCCTCAAAGCACCGCCGCGCCGAAGGTCTTCTCCGGCCGGAAGTAGAACAACAGGTAGTTCTCGATGGCCGGATCGATGGCGGCGCCGGTGGTGTTGCCAAAGGTGATGGAGAGCGTGTCGGCGGCCGAGACCCGCGCGGTGCTGACCACCAGGCCCGCATGCAGCGAGGGCTTGTTGACGTGCACGAAGTCTCCGACCTTCAGGCCCTTCACGGGGAAGGCCTGCTCGGCCGAGGTGTTGGCGGCGACCGAGGCGACGTCCAACGCAAGCGCGCAGACGCCGAAACGGTCTTCGTTGATCATGGCGCCCATGGGCGGCCCTCCGATGTCTGGGGATTGGGGTGTGCGAGGGAGCCGCCTCGCCCGCGAGGCGGCTCCGGAACGCAACGCGTCAGTGGTTGGCGAGCCTGCATGCCAGTTGCGGCCGCACGGTCTTGAAGCCGTAGAGCACGTCCAGTCGGCACGGGAACTTGTCGTTGTTGATGTCGTACTGGCGCACGATCCGCATGGAGACGCCGTCGAACGTCTCACGGGCCGCGAAGTCCACGCCGCGCGGCATCACCATATCCGCCGTGGCGAACGCGAACGCCCCCTTCTGGTAGGCCATCGAGATCCCGTGGTTGGTCGAGACGGCGCCGGAGAAGGTGATCAGCGCGCCGCTGGCCGGCGACCCGGAAACGTTCTGCAACGCGCCTGCGGTGACGATCGCCGGACTGATCGGGAACGAGGTCGTGGTGATCGTGCCGGCGGTGACGACGAACTGCTGCGGGATACCCGTCGACTGCTTGGTCTCGGGATGGACCCGGAACACGCCGGCGATGGTGAAGACGTCACCAGGGACGGGAAGGCCCGACCCCGTGTTGACCGTCAGCGTCGAGCCCGTCTGGCTGGCGCCATTGACCTGATAGGTCGCGGTCGCGGCGCCACGCGGATGGCTCGGCCACAGCGTGTTCTCCATGAAGTCGAACCCGGCGGTGCGTCCCATGTAGCCTTCGCGGTTCTGCTTGCTGACCGTGGTCTGGTCGTTGAACAGACCTTTCAGGGCGTCGACCAGATCGACGTTGTCCTGGGTGTTCAGGTTGCAGGTCCGCGCGTTCAGCGGCGCCAGGTTGTCCACCAGGATCTTGCGGCCCTGCAGCACCTTGGTGAAGGTCGCCGGCAGGGTCTGGTTGTCCACCTGATTGTAGACGTCCTTGTACATCGTCATGGCGTCCGCCTCGATGTTGGCGGCCAGCACGCTCATGGCGGGCTCGATGATCCGTTCCGAAAAGTCGTCGAGCGCCAGCGTCAGGTCCACGGACGTGAAGTTGAGGTCGACGCCCTTCTGCGTCTGCACCTTCAGGTCGACCGTGGACTCCGTCGTATCGGTGACGCCGAGGTTCAGCGTCGAGCCGCTCCGCACCACATACTGGTTCGGCAGGCGGATCTTCAGCGTGTCGCCGATCTTGGCGCCCTGGCGGGCGAAGCTGTCGTCATAGTCACGCGTGATCGAGCCCACGAAGTTGAGCTTCTGGTGAAGCACGCGCAGAGCCTCCCGCGTCACCGCGGTCGGCGTCAGAAAGGTGTTGGCCATTCTGTCGTCCTTTCAAGAATTGGGTTTTGGGAAGCCGCGATCGTCCGAAGCGTCGGGCGCGTGCTCGGTCGATGGCCGGCCTTCGCCGGCGGCGGCAGGGGGATCAGCTTTTGACGTCGCGGCCGTTGGCGCCGAGGCGCTCGCCCGCGAGGCGTATCGGTCTCAGATGGGCGCGCGCGATCTGTTCGCCTTCGCTCTCAACGTCCCTTCCGCACGAGGTCGTTGCGCCGCTTCATCCACTCCTTGGTGGCCAGTTCGTCGCGCACACCGCCGCCGCCGGCGGCTGAACCTGACACCAGCACCGCGGGACGCACGGCCTGGGCCTGGACGGCGGTCTTCGCCGCACCCGCCCGCTGGTTGGCCTGGTCGCCCTGCCAGGCGCAATGCAGGATCTTCCACACCCGCGGGTCGTCTTGCTGATGCAGTTCGTCCAGCGTCACGCCGTGCGTCCGCGCATAGTCCACCAGCTTGCCGGCGATCTCGGGCGACCAGCCCTCGATCTCCCGCTGCAGCGTGCGACCGGTCTCTGCCATCCGCGCCGCGCCGGCCTGCGCCGCCTGAATCCGGCCGTGTTGGACATGATGGGCGACGGCCGCCGCGTATTGCTCGCGCAGCGCCTTGGTCTGCTGCATCTGAGCCCATAGCGCCTGCGCGCGCCGTGGATCGCGTTGCGACAGGGCTTCCCAGTCCACCGCGGCGAACGCCCCGAGCTGGCGATCCAGGGCGGCGAGATGGGCGCGGTCGCTGAGCGAGCCCTGCGCGCCCTGGACATGCTCCGCGAGCGCCTGGCGTTCGGCTTCGAGCGCGCGCCGATGCGCGGCCAGTTCCTGCGTCTTGCGCGTATAGTCCGCCTGGCGCAGGAACGCGCCCTTCAGCGCCGCCGGCAGGGTGTGAACCTGACCGTCGAGTTCCAGTTGGAAGGCGTCGCCATCAGGCGGCGAACCTTCGTCGCCGCCATCCTGGGCGTCCGGAGTCAGGTCCTCATCGTCGAGGGGATGCGTGGCGTCCTGTTGCATGGTGTCCTTTCGCGTCGCGAGATGAAAAGTCAGGCGGGCCAGAGTTGGTCTCAGTAGGGCAAGGCGTCTGGCACGACCGGAATGGCGCGGAGTGCGTCAGCGATCTGCGGCCCATGGTCGTAGAGCGCGGTTCCAGCCCAATCTCCGGCCATCGAGCCTGCGAACGCTCCCAGGGGGATGGCCGGCGGAAACTCGCTTGTCAGCGCGGCCCCCAGCTCGGCGCCTGCCCGTGAACCCGCTACGCCCGCCAAGGCTCGAGCCTTGTTGTCGCTGGTCAGCACATTCGCGAGGTCGGCGACGGCGCCTGGCGCCCCGTTCGCGCCGTGCGCGACCTCCAGCGCGGCGTGCTCAAGGCGCGTGGCGGCCCTCGGCGCCATCCACTTCCCGGCGCGATCTAGTCCCTTCTCGGCCCCGGCCAACACACCGCTTCCGGCTCTCCAGCCCCACTCACGGCCGGACTCGTCGTTGCTCGGCGCCGCGACCGGCGGGCCGCGAGTCGGGGCGGCGGCGTGGGGGCTCAGATAGCCGCCCTGCGTCAGTTGCTTCAGTGTCAGGATGTTGTCGCCGATGAGCTGCCCCGCAGCGTCGCGATGCCCGAACAGGGGCTCTAGTTCCGGATCCATGGACTCTCCTTCATCGCCCTGGCGCTCACCGCCTGATTTGCGAAGCGCCGGCGCGCGCGTTATGTTTGAACAAACACGGAACGGGGACCGGGTATCGGCATGATGGAGGGACGCCAACCGTCCGAAGCGGAGCGTGACCGCTGGAGCTCGGTGTCCTTGTTCATCGTCAGCACGATGTACCTTCCGCCCGCGCTCTTCCCCATTGCGGTCATCAAGCAAGACGCCGCGTTCTTGACGCCCCTGCTGGGGTTCACCGCGTTCGGCTACCTCGGCGGCATCCCATGGGTCCTTTGGACCATCGGCCTCTACGATCCCCCCGTGAGCGGCGGCCGAGCGCTGGGCATCCAGCTCGCCGGCCTCGCCCCCTGGCTGATCGTCTGGGCGGCCGATGGCCGGTTCGCGCCGCTGACCCAGATGACCTTCATCTTTCCGATCGTCCTGATCTGGAGCTACGTCGCGCACTGGCTGGCGCGCATGCACACACCGGAACGGCGCCTGCGCGTGATCCATGCCTTCTTCTGGACCAGCGCGGCGCAGGTCCTGGCGGCCCTGGCGATCGTGATGCAGGCGCAACAGCCTCATCTCAGCGCCGCCGGCTTTGTCCCGGCCGCTCTGGCCCTTTGCGTCGCGGCCTATGCCCTGATCGTCGGCCGCCCTAAGCGCCGGGAGCCGATGGCCTGACGGCCGATCCCTGCATCGCCTTCATCCGGTTGGTCTCGGCCTCGAAGGCGTCGATCTCCAGCTTGCGAGAGGCGTTCGACCGGTCCTGCTGCAGGGCGGCGATCTGCGCTTTCGCGGCGGTCAGCGCCTGGCTGAGCTGCGCCAGCTGAGCCTGAGCCGCCTGGGCCTGCGGATCGGCGCCCTTGGCCTGCGCCGGCAGCATGGCCTGCAGGCGCTCAGCCACCTCATCGGCGCCCGGCCAGTCGAGGTTCTTGGCCAGCAGGTCGCCGATCACCGGCGCCGCGGCCGGATAGGCGCGGATCAGCTCGATCATCTGATTGGCGGCCTCTTCGCGCCGACTGGTGAAGCTCGGGCCGGCCTGCACCGTCACGTCGTATCGGCCGACCGTGAAGTCGTAGATCTTCTCCACGGTCTTGATCTGACCCGCCGGGTCGGCCTGGGGCGCCGGCGTATTCACCGAGACCGCGCTCGCCGTCCCGTCCGCCCCCAGCACCCGGATCACCCGCGGGGTCGAATAGACCTTGGGGATCAGGTCCACGAGAATCCGGCCCGCGTGCCGCAGCGCCCGGTTCAGGTTGTCGATGTAGTGAAAGGTCGAGACGTCACCTTCCCGCTGCCGCGCCATGATCGCGCGCCCGGAGGTCTCGTTCGACCGCGCGCCCAGGCTCGCATCGTAGAGCCCCATGATCGACTTCATGTCGTCGCTGGCGTTCAGCGCCTCCTGAATCGCGCCCACCGGCGAGCCACCCATAGACTGACGCATTGGCGCCTCGGGCCCGTCGTATTCGATGTAGGCGTGGGTCTGCACATTGGCCGTCGCCCATTTCGCCGAGTCCGTCTCGAACGCGCCCTTGCGGCCGATGAACGGCGTCTTCGGCGCCAGCGCCACCAGCTCGGTCGACGTCGTGCGCCAGTAGTTGAACATCCGCTGCGGATCCTTGGCGTCGCGCACCAGGCTGCGCAGTCGTCGCCGGCCGTCGATGTGCAGCTCCTCGCCATAGACCGGCACGATCGGGATGAACCGGCCGGCCCATTCCACGGTCTCCAGCACCTCGGCGCCGGTCAGGATGCGCTGCACCACCTTGTGGCTCGCCATACGCCTGGGCTGGCCGACCACGCTGACGCCCAGCGCATCGAACATCGCCTTCTGCTTCTCGTAGACGCCCACCTCGACCACCTGGCCGTCCGACAGGGCCACGATCTGCCGCGTCACCGCCTCGCGCCGCCAGTGCTCGGCCACCATCACTCGCTCGCCCTCGAGCCAGGGATCGCTCAGCGACGCATAGCTGTCCGCCGACCAGTCGACGGCGTCGGCCCCTTTCCAGCGCGCCTCGAACGCGGCCTTCGACAGCGTGTCCACCACGAACGCCGAGTTCCAGTCCGACGAGTCCGCCGCCGTCCCCTCCGGGTCGCCATAGATCGAGAACGGATTGGCCACCCGCTCCACCACCAGGTCCTGGTCGAAGGTGTCGTCGTCGGCGTAGCGCGTGTTGACGCGGAAATAGCCGAACCCGCCGGTCACTGCGAAGTCCAACGCGGTGTCATAGGCGACCTCCGCGTCCGAGCTCTGCTCGATGTGCCGGATCAGTCCGTTGAACACCTCCGCGGTCGCCGGATCGGCCTGGCTGTCCACCGGATGGACCACCATGGCCGGCTTGTTCTGCCGCGCGTCATTGACCACCTGGCGGATGAAGGCCGGCAGCCGGTTGATGGTCAGGCAGGGCCGCCCGTCCAGGTCTCGCTCACGGCGGATCCTGTCCGGCCATTGCTCGCCCAGCCGGGCGAAGCGCAGGTCGTCCAGCGCCTCGCGCCGGTTCTCCGCCTCGGCGTTGGCCACCAGCTCGAACGCCTCGCGGGCGTCGCGGATGATCTCGTCGTCGGACAAGGCGATCCCTCAAATGAAAGCGCCCGCGCAAGCGCGAGCCCGGCGGGTGGAAGGGCGGCTCCGAACCGGGCCGCGATGGGGTGCAGAAGGCGCGTCGCCGGCGTCACACCCAACCGGCGGACGCACCAATCAACGCTGGCCAAACTCTATCGAAAACGCGCGCAGCTGTCAAGAACAAAAAGAGAACTGGAAAGGCGACGCGACCTGCTCTAGTTTGCCGGCGGGATTTCCGTAACCGGTGGGCGCCGCATGCGTTGCTTCCTCATTTCCGTCCTGAGCCTGATGTTGGTCGGGTCGGCCGCGGCCGCTTCCGGGCTTCCGCATTTCAAGACGGGGACGCCCTGGTCAATCGTGCGCGGTCAGCTGATCAGGCACGGCTACGCGCCGGTCGCCGTCACCGACAAGTTGGAGCCGGACGCCAAGTTTTGCGGCGACAGGTGCGTGCCGGAACTCGTCCAGTGCGCCGCCGATGCGCCCCTTTGTGAATACCTCTTTGTGCGCCTGGCCGACGGCGCGCTCGTCACGATTCAGACGCGCTACGAGAGCGGGAAACCCGGCCGATCGAGCGATGAGATCGAACGGTTCGAGACCCTCGCGCGGAGCCGCAAGTCCGACTATTCGGACAAGACGCTGACGATCCCCCACCGATCAGCGGCGAAGCCTTAGAACCCGGCCCCCGAGCATCACCGCCAGGGAAAGTTGTCTGGGTAGCGCCCGACATCCGCCAGGTGATCGGCTTCGGCTTTCGCCGCCGCGATCGCCGCCTTCAGGCTCTGCGGCGTGGTGCCCAGGCGCTGACCGTAGTGCGATAGGTCGCCCTTCTGCGGATCGGGCAAGGACGCAAAACGGCCGGCGAGCCGGTGACGAAACGCCTCGGCGTCGATCTTCCCGTTGAGGAAGTCGTCATAGCCCGCCATCCGCAGGACTTCGCGTCCCATTCGGTCTTGCAGGTCCTGCGTGGCAATCTCTGAACCCGTCAGGCCCATCGCCTTGCGCACATCAGCCAGCGTTTCCGGCATGAACTGGAACTTGCCCGTGGCGCTGCTGCCGTTCCGCTTGCGATTAGCCGCCTGCAAGGCGCTCCACTCATCGAGGCTCAGTTCCGTGGGCTTCTTGGATCCCGGCGGGCGCGCCGCCGGTCCTCCGAATGTCGCGTCGTATCCCGCATCCCCTGCGGTCCCTTCCGCTTTTGCCAGCTCGTCCATCACCCAACCGGCGCCGAAGTCCCGAGCGGCGTCCCGTTTCGACGACGAGGCGGGCGGAGCGGATGGCGGTGAAGGCGCAATCGCCGGCGGCAGAAAGTCCCGCACGGTCTTGTCGACCGCCTCCGGCGCGAACTGATCGTAGGGCGACCCGCCGCCCGGCCCCTGCGCCTGCCGCCGGGCCGCGTCGAACTGATCCAGGGGATAGACCTGCGCGCCGCTCATGGGTTGCAGCGGATCGTTCCGCGCCTGCAGCGCCTGGTTCTGCGCCACCATCGCCGCCCAGGGCCCGGCGTCGGGATCGGGCGTGCTGAGGGGCATGGGCTGGCGAGGGTCCGGTGCGCCGATCATGGCGTCCCCCGGACCTGCATCGCCGAACGACGGATCGCCCGCCAACTGCTGGTTCCGCTGCTGCAGCCACTCGTCCATCGTCGTTTCGTCGTCGAGGGGCGTCAGTCCGCCGGGCATGGGCGTGCTCCATGTGAACCACCCGCGCGAGCGAACCCGGCGGGCGGAAGGCGTCCCTCACGCGGGACCTGCAAAATCGGGATGAACCGCCGATCGCTTGCGCCGGCCCTCAGGCTGCGGACGCACCAATCAACGCTGACATAACTCTATCGAAAACGCGCGCGGCTGTCAAGAACAAAATGCGAACATTTGGCGCCTATCCCAACCACCCCAACGGCTCGCCGAGCCGCGCCCGGCCCGGTCGCGCCACCGCCGCTCCGCCCGCGCGATTGGCGGCGAACTCGCCGAAGGCGTCGGCGCCGTGGCTGGCCTCGTCGTGCAGCGGGCCGCCATAGGTGCGGGTCGCCCGGCTCCAGCGCTTGCGATAGCCGCGCAGCCGCTCCAGCCCTGCATGGCACTTGTCGGCGTCGAACCAGGTCATCGGGATCATCAATCGCCCGGCGTTGATGCGGTCCTCCGGATCCATCGCCGCGCCCACGCTGATCGGCCCCACGCCCAGCGACCCCAGGGTCTCGAACCGCGAGCGCCCCGCCGCCCCCAGCTCGCGCACCATCACGTCGTGCGGCAGGTGATGGGCGCCGTAGACGTAAGGCCGCCCCGCGATCGCCTTGGCCACAATGGCGTTCAGCCCCTCGCCCGAAGTCTCGAAATAGTCGATGGCCCGCACCTCGCGGCCGGCCTGCTGGAAGAACCAGATGGCGGTGTAGTCGTCGATGCCGAGGTCCCAGGCGGTGTCGACTTTCAACGCCGGATCGTAGGGCACGCGCCCGATCCGCCCGGCCCGCTCAGCCTCACCCAGCGCGCTCGCGTAGTAGGCCCCCGGCGCCGCGGCGTCGAAGTCGACCAGATATTCCGACGCGAACCGCGCCTCGCCCTCTTCCTCGCTGCCCAGTTCGGCGATTAGCTCCGCCCGCTCCCGCGCCAGTTGCTCGGGTGAGAACACGTTGGTCAGGGTCGCTGGTGACTTCAGCGTGTACCACTCCTTGGGCCGCCGTTGCCGGCTCTCAAAGGCCCGCGTCGCATGGCCCCGCCCGCGCGGCGTCCACAGGAACAACGCCCACCCACCGTTCTCCGCCAGGATCGGTCGGATGAAGCTCCAGGCCTCCGGCTTGGCCAACGCCCACTCGGAAAACACCACGCCGATCGGCGGCGACCCCATCAGGGAGTTGAAGTTGTCCGAGCCCACGACCTGCCAGGTCGATCCGGAGTTCAGGTGGATCATCATTTCGGCGTCACGCGTCCGCGAGCGGACCGACTTGGGGAACGCCTCATCGATGCGCTTCTTGCCGGAATGCGGGTTCACGGCGTCCCAGATCGCCTTCCGCCCCTGGCTCGCTTCCGGCAGCAGATGCCAGTAGGTCCCGGGATGTTCGATAGCCCGGCTGGCGGCCCAGTGTAGAGCCACGTCGTCCTTGCCCCAGCGGCGGTGGGCGACGACGTCCGCGCGCAAGCCACCCCGTTCCAGGTACTGGATGAGCGGCTTCTGATACTCGCGCGGGGTCCAGCGGCGCGACATGATCGCCTTCGTCATCCGAACATCGCTTCCGTGGCGTCGGCCTCCGCCTCGTCCTCGGGGGTGACGTCGGTGAAGCGCTTCACGATCACCGTCATGCCACCCGCCGCCGCGGGCGGTTCGCCGAGCTTCGGGCGGCCGAAGCCCCGGTCCAGCACCTCGCGCGCAGCCGCCAGCTGCACCGCCGTCTGGCCCTCTCCCTTCATGATCTTGGCCAGGGTCCGAAGCGCCAGCGCGCTCATCTTCTGGGCCTGCTCGCGAAGCTTGACCTCCGGCGAGGGCGCGCATTCCGGTTGGCTGGTCGTCGCCATGGGAAACTCCATTTGCTGATTGATGTCACGCGCCTGCGTCTGGCGACCGCCGACGCGACGTACTAACTGTGGTCTGTCCGCTTCAGGAGACGCCCATGGCGCTGCGCACGCTCATCGCCGTCACTATCGCCGCCGCGGCCTTGGCGGGCTCCGCGCGGGCCGCGACCGAGGCCGACGCCCAGGCTACTGCGCGCACCTTGCAATCGCTGCGCCCACAAACCGCCGAGACGCCGAGCCCCGCCGATCTCGCCCGCTCCGTCCTACCGGTCCGGGCCGCCGTCGGCGCCGCCGCGCCCCTGCCCGCCGGCGTGGTCCGCACCTCGGTCGACCACAGCTTCGCGCCCGGCAAGGTCTCCGGCTCGGCCGGCTTCGTCTGCGGCCTGCAGGACAGCCTCGATCACGCCGGCGCCCGCGAGATCACCGGCTACGACCCGCACGGCCGCTTCGTCGGCGCCAAACTCAGCTTCGCCTTCCGCTAGGGCCCTTCTTCTCCGGAACGCGCCTCTCCATCCTGAAATCCAAACGCAGAATGTCGGCGCCATGGTGCGAACTCGCGCCTGATCGCCGCCCGCAGCGACAGGCCTGCCACCACAAGCGGGGTTCCAGGGAGGGGCGCATGGCGCTTCGTACGATCTTCGCCGCGGCGACCGTCGCTTTCATGCTCGCCGGCGCAGCCCACGCGGCCCCTGACACGGTCAAGGTCGCACAAGGGACCCTGCATGGCGCCGTCACGGGCTCTGTCGCCAGCTTCAAGAACATTCCCTTTGCCGCCCCGCCGGTGGGCGATCTGCGCTGGCGCCCGCCGCAGGCTCCGGCCGCCTGGACCGGCGTCCGCGACGCCACCCAGCTCGGACCCCAGTGCATGCAGATGCGCAATGTCACCGGGCCGATCAATCAGTCGGAAGACTGCCTGCAGCTCAACGTCTGGACCCCGGCCAACTACAAGCCCGGCGGCAAGCTGCCGGTCATGGTCTGGATCCACGGCGGCTCCTTCACCGGCGGCTCGGGAACCAACGCCCTCTACGACGGGACCCACTTCGCCGAGCGCGGCGTGGTCCTAGTCACCGTCAACTATCGCCTGGGCCGCCTCGGCTTCTTCTACCACCCGGCCCTGGCCGCCGAGCACCCGGACGAGCCCCAGGCCAACTTCGGCATGATGGACAATCTGGCTGCCCTCAGGTGGGTCCAGGCCAACATCTCGGCTTTCGGCGGCGACCCGAAGAACGTCACCGCGTTCGGCGAGAGCGCCGGCGGCATCCTGATCAACGATCTGATGGCCTCGCCCAAGTCTACGGGTCTGTTCGCCAAGGCGATCTCCGAAAGCGGCTTCGGCCGCGTCCCCGGCCTTAAGATGAAGGGCGAAGGCGCCACCGCTGAAACCGGCGCCATGACCTTCGCCAAATCCCTCGGCGTCGTCGGAACCGGCCCGGACGCCGCCAAGGCGCTGCGCGCGCTCACCGCCGCTCAGCTCTCCACGCCCGGCCAGATCACCCCGATCCTCGACGGGACCATCCTGCCCGAGGGCCCGGCCGCCGCCTTCGCCGCGGGCCGAGAGCAGAAGGTGCCCTACATCGCCGGCGGCAACAGCTGGGAAGCCAGCCTCTTCCCGCAGAACCACGACGTCGACCGCACCGGTGCGCTGAAGGACAAAATCCTCGCGGCCTACGGCGGCGACGCCAACCCGGTGGCCTTCCAGGACTTCACTACCGAGTCCTTCGTCGTCGAGCCCGACCGCCATCTGGCCCGCCTGCACGTCAAGAACGGCCAGAAGGCCTTCGTCTACTACGTGAGCTACATCCCGGCCTCGCAGCGCGCGACCACCCACGGCCTGAGCCACGGCGGCGAAATCGCCTACGTGTTCAACAACCTCTCCGACAAGGAGCGCAACATCGCCGGCCGCGTGTTCCCTGCCGCCACGCCCGACGACCACAAGATCAGCGACGCCCTGACCGCCTACTGGGTGGCCTTCGCCAAGGCCTCGGACCCCGGCTCAGCCGGCGGGCCCGCGTGGCCCGCCTACGCGCCCGCCACCGACACCGCCCTCGAATTCGGCGCCGACGGCGTCCATCCGAGGCCAGCGTTCCATAAGCAGAGCCTGGACCTGGTGGAACAGGCGGCGGCCGCCGCGGCAGGCCGGTAGCGGTAACGGAAGCGAGGCGCCCCGGGCTCAGCCCTGGGCGTCAATCAGGCTCACCTGGCGCACCCGGCGCTCATGGCGGGTGGGCGGCAGCGGTCGACGGCGAGGGTTGGCGCGCACCACCACGCCGTGGGCCGAGATCCAAACTCCGGCGACGAAAAACACGAGCGTGCAGACAATCAGGATCAAGATGAAAGGCCCTTCCGGCGACAAGAAGGCGGACCCAGCCACTCGGTTCCACCAGCCGCCGCGAACCTCTCCCGGACGACCCCTGCGCGCCTAGCCGCAGCGGCGTGCATTTGCGTGCAATTCGGGGCGCTGGTTAATCGCGGGCGTGGAATTCGACGCTGACGAAATCCTATCCAATCCGCGCGCGGCTGTCAAGAACAAAATGAGAACATTCTAGCGCCGCGCCAGCAGGTCCAGCGCCACCTTCAGCACCGCCTCGATGCGCAGGCCTTCACGCTCGCCGCCGCCCGCCTCGCGCGGTGTCAGCTCCTGGCCGCAGACCAGATCGCAGACGCTCACCAGGTCCGACTGGACGAACAGCCGCTCACGCATCTGCCTGAGTTCCGCTTCCGCCCGCTGCCGCCCCGCCGCCTGCTTCAGCAGCATCCCCAGCGACGGCCCCGCCGCCAGCCCGCCGCTCGGCTGCACCTCCAGGGTCGAGCCGATGTGCGCGCCCGCGCCCACCCGTCGATAGCAGGCGCCGTAGGCCTCGCCGGCCGCCCGCTGGGCCGCGCTGATCCGCCCCTTGTGGCTCAGCCACTCCAGCCCCGCCTGCCGCCGGTACGGCGTCTCGCGCTCGCCGCGCCGCGGGGCCGGCTTGTCGAAGGCCTCGCCGCGCGCCAGCCTGAGACCCACCGTCTCCGTCACGCCCTCAGCCACCGCGCGCGCCTCGGTCCGCGCCTTCTCCCGGGCTTCCAGGGTCTTCAGCCGTTCGCGCATGGCGCGGGCGGGGTCGTGGATGCGTCCCATGCCGTCCTCCGAAATTTGGGAAATCAGCGGCCGCCACGCGCCACGACGGCGTCGGCCAGCCGATAGACCGCCTCGCCCGCGGCCCGGTCACCCTCAATGACCACCAGGCCCGCAGCGGTATGCGCCAGCAGTTCGCGCAGGAACCCCGGCCGCTCGGCCGGCGCCCGGCGGCTCAGCGCGCGCGCCACCATGGCCGCGGCGTCCTCGCCTTGGCGATTCAGCGGCCGAGGCACGGCATCACCGGAAAGCCGCCGGCCGCCAGTACGGCGCGCACATGCCGATCGTGCCGCGCGAACCTCGGCATCGTCCGGTCCGAGGCGTCGCCGGGCTCGGTCCGAAAGGCCTGACGCGGCCCGACGACCGTTTTTGACGTGGAAGGCGGATAAGCAAGATCGCGCTGGGTCATGTGTGAACAGTATCAAATATACGACACTTGCACCAAGCAAAATCGCACGATAGATACGACGCACTATCGGAATTCGGATTTTTCCTGTGGACGAACGTTTCCTGCGCCTGCGTCAGGCCCGCACGGCCAAGGGCTACGACAGCGCCTCGGCGGCGGCGGATGCGTTCGGCTGGAACCGCAACACCTATGTGTCCAACGAGAACGGCAATGCGCCGTTCTCCTACCGCAAGGCCAAGGAGTACGCGGCCGCCTTCGGGGTGCGGCCGGAGTGGCTCTATGACGCGGCGGGCCCGATGCTGCCGGCCGACGTCGCGGGCTATGTGCCGATCATCGGCCGGGTGGGCGCCAATCCCGACGGCCTGGTGCTCTACGCCTCGGGCCAGGAGCCGGGCGACCTCGCGCCGATCCCGCCGGGCGGCACCGGCCAGGCCGTGGCGCTGCGTGTGGTCGGCCACTCCATGCGCGGCGTCGCCGATGACGGCGCCTTGATCTATTTCGAGGACCAGAAGACCGCGCCGACCCTCGACATGCTCGGGCACGTGGTGGTCGTCGAAACGGAAACGGACGAGGTTCTGGTCAAGCGCCTGCTGCGCGGCTCACGCGCCGGCCTCTTCGACCTGGAGAGCATCGCCGGACCGACACGTCAGGACGCCCGTCTGCGCTGGGCGGCTCACATCACAGCCATCATCCCGCCCTTCCAGGCCCGCCGGATCATCCGCGGCGCAGCCTGATCCAGAGGCCCGTTCCAAAATGTGCAACGAATTCAGCTTCAAAACCAACCTCGACCACCTCACCGAGGAATTCAGCCGGCTGGAGTTGCCCATTCATTGGCTGGGCGGCGCGCCGAACCTGGAGCCTCGCGCCTCGATCCGGCCCACCGATCCGGCGGCGGTCATCATGGGCTCGCCCGAGGGCGCGCGGCTGACGCAGAAGCGCTGGGGCCTGATCCAGGCCCGCAACGGGCCGCTGATCAACTTCCGCTCCGACGGCCGCCGCTTTCCCAACGGCCGCTGCCTGGTGCCCGCCGACGGCTTCTATGAGTTCACGGGCGACAAGGCCCCGAAGTCGAAGTGGCTATTCACCGCGGCGGATGGCGACTTCTTCTGCATCGCGGGGCTGGTGAACGATGAGCGGTTCACCCTGCTCACCACCGAGCCCGGCCCGGACATCGCGCCCTACCACAATCGCCAGATCGTGATCCTGCCGCGCAGCCAGTGGGCGGCATGGCTCAGCTTGTCGCCGGAGACGCCGCCGATCGCGCCGCTACCGGCCCGCAGCCTGAATGTCGTGCAGATCCGCTAGCGGCGAGGCGCCCGGCGGCGAGCGCCTTACGGCAGGTCTTCGGCCAGGATCGCCATTTCGAACATGAACGAGCCGTCGTCGTCCTCGTCCTCGAACACCACGCCGACGAACTCCTCGCCGACATAGACCTCGGCGGAATCCTTCTGCTTCGGCCGCGGTGTCAGCACGATACGGGCATTCGCAAAGGTCCCCCGCAGGTGGCCTTCGATCTTGCGGATCATTCGCTCGTCCACGCCCACACTCCTCGGATTCTCGGCGGCCGGAACCTAGCCGGTCGCGGCGGCCCCGAAAACCGGGAAAAGGGAAAACCTCAGATGTGGTAGACGGCGTCGCTCAGCGTCTGGTCCATGGTCTTGGCCGGCTCGTCGGCCGTCGGGCAGTTGACCAGCCGGGCCGGCACGCCGGCCGCCGTGCAGCCCGGCGGCACCGGCTTCAGCACCACCGAGCCGGATGCGATCTTGGCGTAGTCGCCGATCTCGATGTTGCCCAGCACCTTGGCGCCGGCGCCCAGCATCACGCCCTTGCCGATCTTCGGGTGGCGGTCGCCGCGGTCCGCGCCCGTGCCGCCCAGCGTCACGCCGTGCAGCATCGACACGTCGTCGCCGACCACCGCCGTCTCGCCGATCACCACGCCGGTGCCGTGATCCATGAAGATGCCGCGGCCGATCCGCGTCGCCGGGTGGATGTCCACCTGGAACAGTTCGCTGGTGCGGCTCTGCAGGTAGAGCGCCAGGGTCTCGCGCTCCTCCTGCCACAGCCAGTGGGCGACCCGCTGGGTCTGCAGCGCCAGGAAGCCCTTGAAGAACAGGAACGGCTGGACATAGCCCTTGCAGGCGGGGTCGCGCTCAAACACGGCCTTCAAATCGGCCTCGGCGATCTCCACCAGCGACGGGTCGCTGGCGTAGGCCTCTTCCGCGATCTCGCGGATGCTCATCGCGCGCAGTTCCTGGTCGCCCAGTTTGCGCGCCAGCTGATAGCTCAGCGCGCCGCCCAGGCTCTTGTGGTTCAGGATCACCGCCGCCAGCAGGCTGGACAGGGCCACCTCGCTCTTGGCGGCCGCCTTGGCTTCATTGCGAAGCGAGGCCCACACCGGGGGCGCGCTGGTCGCGTCGACGATTTCCAGACGTTGCTGGCTCATAGCGTCCTCCCGCCCCATGGGCGCGTCTCCCTACTCTAGCATGGCGCGCGCCAGCGCGCCCGGCAAAGACCCTTCACGAGCCATATGGTAGCCCCGCAGCAGCATCGCCACTGTCAGCATGTCCGGAAGATATCCCCCAACCGCCGCGTCCAGCGCCTCGCGGAAGGGCGCACGGACGAGTGCGATCGCTTCGGTGTCGTCCGCCTGGTGCCGTCCGCTCTCGGCCGGGCCCAGGCCGGTGGCGATATAGCCGATCATCCGCTCGTCGGTGATCGAATTGGAAAGCTGGGCGCGCATGATCTCGCGCCAGTCCTTCGCCGCCAGGCCGGTCTCCTCGGCGAGCTCACGCTTCGCGCCGTCCAGCGGGTCCTCGCCCAGGGGCGATCCGCCCTCGGGCAGCTCCCAGCTGTAGTCGCCCAGCGGAAACCGGTGCTGGCCCACCAGGGTCACCGTCCCGTCGTCGTGGATCGGCAGCACGGCGATCGCCAAGTTCTTGAACCGCACGAGGCCGTAGCGCGCCGGCCGCCCGGTCGGCGCTGTGGCGATCTGGTCGCTGACGGTGATCCAGGCGCTCTCGAACGCCACCCGCTCGTCCCCGGGGATCCAGGGCGTTCCGTGCGGCCGAAGCCAGGCGGGTTTATCGACCATCGGTGGTGGCTCGCCTTGCGATGCGCGCGGGCGCACCCATAAAGGAGCCACCCTATCGTTTTCCTAAGACCGCAAGGCGCCCCGTGACCGTTGACCTGCCGCCGCCGCCACAACTGGGCGACCCGCTCGACCTGACCCCTGCGCCCGAAGTGCTGCGGTTCCTGGCGCGACGGCGTTCGACTTCGGCGGTGACCCTGACCGAGCCCGCGCCCTCGGACGCCGATCTGGAGACCCTGCTGCGCCTGGCCGTGCGCGTGCCGGATCACGGCAAGCTCGCGCCCTGGCGGTTCGTCCTCCTGGCCGGTGACGACAAGGCCCGCTTCGCCGCCCGGCTCGAGGCTCTCGCCCAGGCCCGTGGCGACACCCAGGCCGTCGGAAAGCTCGGCAAGCTGAAAATCCCGCCGCTCGCCGTCGCGGTCATCTCCGCGCCCAAGGCGGGCGCCATTCCCGCCTGGGAGCAGGAGCTCTCGGCCGGCGCGGTCTGCACCACCCTGCTCTACGCGGCCCTGGCCATGGGTTACGGCTGCAACTGGATCACCGACTGGTACGCCTATGACGCCGACGCCCAGGCGATCCTCGGCCTCTCGGAGGGCGAACAGGTAGCCGGGTTCATGCTGCTGGGAACACCGCGCGAGGCGCCGCTGGAACGCGAGCGCCCGGGCCCAGCGGCCCTCGTCAGCCGCTGGTCCGGCGCCGCCGGCCAATCCTGAAACACAACGGCCCGACGATGCGGGGCATCGCCGGGCCTGAAGTGTGACACGCCCGAGGAGAGTTGGGCCCGCCATTCATAAGCCCGAACGGCCGTCTTGGAAAGCCCGAACGGACCCGGAGATTGAGCAGCCGCCGCATTCCCCTGAGAGGAGAATCGCCGACGCCTCAGTCGTCAAGGCTCCACATCTGAAGCGAGCTGAATCTCCGTCGCCAGAACGCTCAACAGCACAGCTTGCGGTTTCAGTAATCAGCGCGCCCGAACCAGATCAGCGCACCGCGCTTCGCCTCGAAGACTCTTCAGCCCCGTCCGCGATACGGCGCCACGCCCTGGTCGGGCAGCCACAGCCCCTCGGGCGGCGGTCCGCTCTGCCAGAAGACGTCGATCGGTATGCCGCCGCGCGGAAACCAGTATCCGCCGATCCGCAGCCACTTGGGCTCCGCCGTCGCCACGATCCGCCGCCCGATCGCCACTGTGCAGTCCTCGTGGAACGCCCCGTGATTGCGGAACGCGCCCAGGTAGAGCTTCAGCGACTTGGATTCGATCAGCCATTCGCCTGGGGCGTAGTCGATCACCAGGTGGGCGAAGTCGGGCTGGCCGGTCACCGGGCAAAGCGAGGTGAACTCAGGCGCCGTGAAGCGAGCGAGGTAGAGCGTATCGGCCTGCGGATTGGGCACGCGCTCCAGCACCGCCTCGTCGGGGCTGGCGGGCGCGGCGACCGAACGGCCAAGCTGTGTAAGTCGGGTTTCGTCCATGGCGGCGGCTTTAGTCCCCCGCCGACGCGCCCGCAACCGAGACAGCCGCTGACCGAGGCGCTATCAGGAGCGAAAATCAGAGGGAGCGCGGCATGGCCGGCAAGGACATGGAAGATTTCATCGTGGTGGTCACTGGCGCCTCCACCGGCCTCGGCCGCTCGATCGCGGTGGAGTGCGCCGAGCGCGGCGCCAAGGCCGTGGTGGTCAACTATGCCCGCAGCGCCGACGAGGCTCAGGAAACCGCCCGCTTGGTGGAGGCCGCCGGCGCCAAGGCCGTCCTGGTCCAGGGCGACGTCGCCAAGGACGCCGACTGCAAGGCGATCGCCGCTGCGGCCCAGCCCTTCGGCCGCATCGACGCCCTGTTCAACAACGCCGGGACCACCCGCTTCGCCAGCCACGGCGACCTGGACGCGGTCTCCTCCGACGACTTCCTCGAACTCTATGCGGTCAATGTGGTGGGCGGCTTCCAGATGGTCCGCGCCTGCCGCGCCCTCCTCGAAGCCGGCGAGCAGCCGGGCGCCGTGGTGATGACCGCCTCCATCGCCGGCGTCATCGGCATCGGCTCCTCCGTGCCCTACGCCGCGTCCAAGGGCGCGCTCACCACCATGACCCTGTCCCTGGCCCGCGCCTTGGCGCCCAAGATCCGGGTCAACGCGGTCTGCCCGGGCTTCATCGACACGCCCTGGTTCGGCAAGGGCCTCGGCGAGGGCGCCGCCGAGCGCATCCGCGCCAACGCGGCGGCCAGCACTCCGCTGAAGGCCGCCTCCAGCCCCGACGACATCGCCGCTGCCACGGTTTTCCTCGCCTCGCGCGCCTCACGCCACGTCACCGGCGAGACCCTGCTCGTCGATGCGGGCTCCCATCTCGGCTACGCCGCCCAGGTGGCGCGCTGAGCCCTTCCAGCAGGCCTTTACACCCTGCCGATACCTCAGGGCGCCCAAACGAATGGCGCCCGGCCTCCAGGCCGCTCAAACTTTAATCAGCCTCCTCGACCGGCCGTGATGGGGGTCGCCGTGCGTTGATCTGCGAGGCTGCACCGCAACCATGGCCGCGCACGGTCGGCTGGGACGATGAGTCCCGGACAACGGAGGCCGGAGACAAGGGGATATAAAATGAAAGCTCTGAAACTCTCGTTCCTGGCTGCGGCCGCCGCCCTCGCCATGGCCGGCGCCGCCCGCGCCGACGACGCACCGGCCGCGCCCGCCGAGGTGAAGCCGCTGGTTGCGGTGTTCAACATCGGCGCGAACAACGACTACGAATTCCGCGGCGTCAGCCAGACCAACAACAAGGCCAGCATCTTTGGCGGCGCCGACCTCACCATCGAGGGCATCGGCTACGCGGGCGTCTGGCTCTCCAACGTCGACTTCCTGAACGGAACGCGCATGGAGTACGACCTCTACGCCGGCATCCGCCCGGTGGTGGGTCCGGTCACCGTCGACCTCGGCGTGATCCGCTACGGCTACACCAACCAGCCGCCCGGCCCGCGCGAGGTCTACACCGAGTGGAAGGTCGCCCCCTCGATGGCGGTCGGCCCGGCCACGATCGGCCTCGCCTACTTCTACTCCGACAACTTCTTCGGCGAGACCGGCTCGGCGAACTACTACGAGCTCAACGGCTCGATGCCGATCGGCAAGACGCCGTTCTCGGTCTCGGGCGCGATCGGCAAGCAGCAGGTCAAGGGTCCGCTGGACTACACGACCTGGAACCTCGGCGTCGGCTACGCCCTGAACAGCCACATCGGCTTCGACCTGCGCTACTGGGACACCGACGAGCACAGCTTCGGCTCGATCTACAAGAGCAAGCTGGTCATTGGGATCAAGGCCACCTTCCCCTAAGCGTCTTGAATTCCCAGGTGATTTGGCCTGGGTGACACGACCTACGGTGAAGCCGCCGCGCTCCGGCGCGGCGGCTTTTCCATTTGCGTCAAAAGGCGGCAATTCATATGGTCCGCCACCGCCCGGGGCGCGCATAATGTGCGCATAAAGCCACAGCAGCGGTGTGTCCGGCCGATCCCGTCGGTTTCGGTGGACGGTCACACGCTCGGGTCTATGTTGTCGATTCGAGGGGATTTGCGGAGTGCGACGCATGGAGCGAGTGGCTATTCGAGCCCAGACCATCGTCGCGGACGTGGCCTTGGCCGCCCTGGCCTTCACCCTCGCCTTCGTTGTCGCCCCGGCCGGCCCGCACGACTTCGACGCCGCCGGCGTGCCCTCGCTCAGCCTGATCCAGCTCGTGGTGCTCTATTCCGCCCTGGCCGGCGGCTTCTCCATGCTGTTCCGCCGCGAGCTGTCGCCCTGGCGCTACGCCTCGATCCCGGACGCCCTGGTGCTGGCCCGCATCGCGCTGCTGACCGTCGGCGTCTTCCTGCTCTGGGTGTTTGTCCTGACCCGCGCCCAGGGGCTGCCGCGCTCGACCCTCTTCCTGGCCCCGTTGTTCCAGATGGTCGGCACCATGGGCGTGCGTATCCTCCGTCGCGCCCTGCACGAGCATGCGCTCGACAGCTTCTCGCCGCTGAAGACCGCCAGCGACCGGATGACCCAGGCGCCGTCCCTGCTGCTCATCGGCCCGCCCGCCCTGGCCGACAGCTACCTGCGCGACATGGCCCGCAGCCATGACCGCACCTACTCATCGGTCGGCATCGTCGGCATCGACCCGCGCGATGTGGGCCAGCAGGTGCGCGGCGTCTGCGTCATCGAAAGCCTGGAAAACCTCGACGAGGCCCTGGCCGACCTGCGCCGCTGGAACCGCTATCCGCGCGCCATCCTGTTCCTGGAGGAGCCGGGCCGCCTGAGGGGCCTCACGGCCGACCAGCTGGGCCGCCTGAAGAACGACGGCATCCGCCTGCTGCGCCTGCCCTCCATCGTCGAACTGGCCCAGCACGACGGCGTCACGCTCCTGCCGATGCGGGAAATCAACATCGAGGAGTTGCTGGCCCGCGAGCCGATCGAGCTTGACCGCGTCGGCATCGGCAACCTCATCCGTGGCCGCCGCGTGCTGGTCACCGGGGCCGGCGGCTCGATCGGGGCGGAGCTTTGCCGCCAGGTCGCCGCCTTCCACTGCGCTCACCTGACCCTGCTCGACTTCTCCGAGACCTCGCTGTTCGAGATCGAGCGCGAGATGGCCGAGACGCATCCGCACATGTCGCGCGAAGCGGTGCTCTGTGATGTGCGCAACGCAGCTCGGGTGACCCAGACTTTCCTCGCCGAAAAGCCGGACCTGGTCTTCCATGCCGCGGCGCTGAAGCATGTCTCCATGGTCGAACGCCATCCCTGCGAGGGCGTACTGACCAACGTCATCGGCACTTGGAACGTGGCCGAGGCGTCCAAGGCCTGCGGCGCCGGCCAGATGGTGCTGATCTCCACCGACAAGGCCGTGGACCCCACCAACGTCATGGGCGCGACGAAGCGGCTGGCCGAAAGCGTCATCCAGGCCCAGCAGAACGGCGGCGCGGGCGCTCGCTTCTCCGCCGTGCGCTTCGGCAACGTCCTGGGCTCCGGCGGCTCGGTGGTGCCGATCTTCAAGTCGCAGATCGAGCGCGGCGGGCCGGTGACCGTGACCCACCCGGACATGGAGCGCTTCTTCATGACCATCCCGGAGGCGAGCCAGCTCGTCCTCCACGCCACAGCCACCTGCGCCGACGGCGAAGGGCGCGACGCGCGCCTGTTCCTGCTGGAGATGGGCGAGCCGGTGCGGATCATGGACCTCGCCCGCCAGATGATCGCGCTCTCCGGGCGCACGCCCGGCAAGGAGATCGAGATCGAGATCACCGGCCTGCGCCCGGGCGAGAAGCTCACCGAGCTGCTGCTCGACGACACCGAGCGCTCCCTGCCCTGCGCCCACAAGGTGCTGGAGGTGGTCTCCAACGCCGCCATGCGGGTCACTACCGACCAGCTCGCCGAGCTGGAAACCCTGGCCGACCGCGGCGACGTGGACGGGGTTCGTCGCGCGCTCTTCGAGCTGGTGGCCGAGATCCGCGGCGAGCGTCCCGCCGGCGCGCCCAACCTCCGCGTCGTCGCCGGCGGCTGAGCCCCACGTCGCATCGCACGACGCAAAAGGGCCGCGGTCACCCGCGGCCCTTCGCTTTTTCAGATCGAGTGAGGCCCTACTCGGCCGCCACCATGGCCGAGCTCGCCACGGGGGCGTCCAGCCGGGCCTTCAGGGCCTCTAGCTCGGCCCACAGGGCCGCCGGCAGGCGCTCACCGAAGCGCTCGTAGAAGGCCGGCACCAGGGCCGCTTCCTTGCGCCAGATATCGACATCGACGGTCAGCAGGAGGTCCAGCTGATCCTGGGTCAGGCCGAGGCCCGAGACGTCCAGGCTGCCGGGCGCCGGCAGGCGGCCGATCGGGGTGTCCACCGCCTCGGCGCGGCCTTCCAGCCGGTCGACGATCCACTTCAGCACCCGGGCGTTCTCGCCGTAGCCCGGCCAGACGAACTTGCCGCGCTCGTCCTTGCGGAACCAGTTGACGAAGTAGATGCGCGGCAGCTTGGCCGGATCGGCCTTGGCGCCGATCTTCAGCCAGTGGCCGAAGTAGTCGCCCATGTTGTAGCCGGCGAAGGGCAGCATCGCGAACGGGTCGCGGCGCAGCTCGCCGATCGAGTTCTCGGCCGCCGCCGTGCCCTCGGAGGCCACGTTGGAGGCCATGAACACGCCGTGCGCCCAGTCACGGGCTTCGTTGACCAGCGGCACCGCCGAGGCGCGGCGGCCGCCGAACAGAATGGCCGAGATCGGCACGCCGGCCGGGTCTTCCCATTCCTTGGCGATCACCGGGGTCTGCGAGGCCGGCACGGTGAACCGCGCGTTCGGATGGGCGGCCGGCGTCTCGCTGTCCGGGGTCCAGCTGGCGCCTTGCCAGTCGGTCAGATGCGCCGGCGCCTCAGGCGTCAGGCCTTCCCACCAGACGTCGCCATCGTCGGTCACCGCGACGTTGGTGAAGATGCTGTTGCCGTAAAGCGCCTCAACGGCGTTCTTGTTGGTCTCGACGCCGGTGCCGGGGGCCACGCCGAAGAAGCCGGCTTCCGGGTTCACTGCGTAGAGCCGGCCGTCCTCGCCAAAGCGCATCCAGCAGATGTCGTCGCCGATCGTCTCGGCCTTCCAGCCGGCCAGCGTCGGTTGCAGCATAGCCATGTTGGTCTTGCCGCAGGCGCTGGGGAACGCCGCCGACACATAGCGGACTTCGCCCTGCGGCGAGGTCAGCTTCAGGATCAGCATGTGCTCGGCCAGCCAGCCCTCGTCGCGGGCCATCACCGAGGCGATGCGTAGCGCGAAGCACTTCTTGCCCAGCAGCGCGTTGCCGCCGTAGCCCGAGCCATAGGACCAGATCTCCCGGGTCTCGGGGAAATGGACGATGTATTTGATTTCATTGCACGGCCAGGCGACGTCGGCCTGTCCGTCGGCCAGCGGCGCACCCACCGAATGGACGGCCG
>JACXTT010003627.1_pt1 | contig 23569 bp, 22 predicted proteins | sample 9270951 | NCBI WGS metagenome assembly JACXTT01 (sample SAMN15532306, study PRJNA645909) | rock metagenome | isolation source: weathered quartz diorite | place: Puerto Rico | collected 2017-06-21
TTTCAGCACGCGTTCGAGGGAGGCCCGCAGGTTGCTCGTGCCCGTGGCTGACGGGTCGTCGGGATTGTCAGGAAATACTTCGAAAAGTCCCCGTCCTAGAGTGTCGGGCGCCGTGTGAGTTGCGCGCCAGCGGGCACTGGTCGCTGCGACCATGGTGTACCGGGGCGCATCCGGCAGCAGTACGAGCAGAATATCCGGCGATTCCTCGAACAGCAGGCGAAAGTCGAGTTGACTACCCATTCGGCGACCAGCCCTTCGAATGCACGCGCGCACCCAACTGGCCGCCCCCGGTCAGCCTTTCCGTGGCGTATGCCCCTTCATCGACTCTCAGAAGCACCGAAGCCAGGTTGCCCATTTCGCGTTCGCCGCGCTAAAACGACACCCTCCGTCCCTTAGACGCCGTCGCATACTAGAGCTTGATTGCGTCCAATTTGTCCGTGAGCGGTTCCGCAAATAGGTGGGTCTGAACTCACGCGCCTACAAGCGCCCGCCTCTATCGTGAGCCTGTGCGCGACAGCATCTACCGTCACCTACCGGACGGCTGATTTGCCCTAAGTGGTTGTTTTGGATGACGGTAGATGATCCTGGGTGCAGAATCTGGCGGACTGAAAATCCGCGCCTGTCGGCGGTTCGATTCTGTCCCTGGCCACCATTGATCAAAAGCGCTAGGGCCGCGTTGGCTCTCGCCGTGTCTAATTCTCCAGGTTGTCTAATGCTCTCGGCCCAGGGGGTGCGCGGCGCGTCCGGTGCCGAAGGACGATGGGGGGCGCCGCCAACGCGTCGGCACCAGGGCATGCGACTTTGGGGGGCAGGCGGATATGTCTCTGGTCGCAGGAAAAGTTTGGCGCTAGATTCACGCCAAGTCGCGGGCCTACGGGGGTACAGCCATGACAATCACCGTCCGACTAGCCATTAACGGTCGGCAACATGAGGCGACCGTGCCCGCTGATACCACGCTCGTTAGCTACCTGCGCGAGACTCTGCAGCTAACTGGCACGCACGTTGGCTGCGACACTGCGGCGTGTGGCGCCTGCACGGTGCTCTTGGATGGCCGGGCAATCAAGAGTTGCAATGTCCTGCTCGCGCAGCTTGCGGGCAGCGAGGTCACCACTATCGAGGGCATCACTCCGGCAGACGGGTCCCTGCATCCGATGCAACAGGCGTTTCGCGCCTGTCATGGCCTGCAATGCGGGTTCTGCACGCCCGGGATGGTCATGAGCGCGATTGACCTGGTGATGCATCATCCCCACGGCACGGATGCGGAAATCCGTCAGGGATTGGACGGCAATTTCTGCCGTTGTACCGGTTATCAGAACATCGTGCGGGCTGTGGCACAGGGCGCGAAAGCCATGGGGCGTTGAGAGGGTCACATGAGCGCTACGCAAACTGCTTACATCGGCCGTCCGATTGAACGGCGCGAGGACTACAGGTTCCTTACCGGTACTGGGCAGTACACGGATGACATTACGCTGCCGCAGCAGAGCTACGGTTTCTTCGTGCGCAGTCCGCACGCACACGCGCGCATCCGCAGCATCGACGTCCAAGCGGCGCGCGCCGCGGCCGGGGTGCTCGGTGTCTTCACCGGCAAGGACGTAGCGGGGGTGGGCGGCTTGCCCTGCGGCTGGCTGATCAAGTCGATCGACGGCACGCCGATGAAGGAGCCTAAGCATCCGATCATTGCCGAGAATCGCGTGCGCTATGTGGGCGACCAAGTCGCGCTCATCGTGGCCGACACCTTGGCGCAGGCGAAGACCGCCGCGGCGCTGGTCGAGGTCGATTACGAGGTGCTACCTGCCGTAGCCGATACAGCCACGGCGGCAACAGCCAAGACCTCCATTCATGACGAAGCACCAGACAATGTCTGCTACACGTGGGCGATCGGTGACAAGTCTGCGGTCGATGCCGCCTTTGGCCGCGCTGCTCACGTGACCCGGCTATCGCTGATCAACAATCGTCTGATTCCGAACGCGATCGAGCCACGTGCCGCCAACGCGGTTTATTCGCGTGCCGACGACTCGTACACCCTGTACGTGACCAGCCAAAACCCGCACGTCGAGCGGCTGCTGATGACCGCATTCGTGCTCGGACTCCCGGAGCACAAAGTTCGGGTGGTGGCCCCCGATGTTGGCGGTGGATTCGGATCGAAGATTTACCTGTACGCCGAGGAAACGGCGCTCGTCTGGGCGGCCAAGCGCATTGGGCGACCTATCAAATGGACCGCGGAACGCAGTGAATCGTTCCTGACCGACGCGCACGGGCGCGACCACGTCACGACAGCAGAGCTTGCGCTGGATGCACAGGGAAAGTTCTTGGCACTACGCGCGGCTACCACCGCCAACCTGGGCGCCTACCTGTCGACGTTCGGCTCCTGCATTCCGACCATCTTGCACGCGACCCTGCTCGCCGGGCAGTACACGACCCCGGCGATCTACTGTCGCGTGCAGGCCGTGTTCACCAACACCGCGCCGGTTGACGCCTATCGCGGAGCCGGGCGGCCGGAAGCGACCTTCCTGCTGGAACGACTGGTGGATACCGCCGCCCACGAGCTGAAGATCGACCCGGCGGAGCTGCGCCGGCGCAATTTCATTCGCGAGTTTCCCTACGCGACCCCCGTCGGCTTGACCTACGACATCGGCGACTACCAGCCGCTGCTCGATCGTACGGTCGCTCTGGCAGATGTGGCCGGCTTCGCTGCGCGGCGCGCGGCCAGTGCGGTGAAGGGCATGCGCCGGGGCTTGGGCTATTCCTGCTACATCGAAGCGTGCGGCATCGCTCCGAGCAACGTAGCCGGCGCGCTCGGCGCCCGCGCCGGACTGTATGAAGCCGCCGAGGTGCGCGTGCATCCGACGGGCAAGGTCACGGTCTTTACCGGTTCACACAGCCATGGTCAGGGACACGAGACGACATTTGCGCAGGTCGTGGCGGAGAAGCTCGGCATACCCCTCAGCGACGTGGATATTCAGCACGGTGACACCGGCAAGATCCTGTTCGGCATGGGCACCTACGGCTCGCGCTCGTTGGCGGTCGGGGCCAGCGCCATACTGAAGGCCGTCGACAAGGTGATCGCCAAGGGACGCAAGATCGCCGCCCATTTGTTGGAAGCGAGCGCTGAGGATGTGGAGTTTCGCGACGGCGTCTTCCGCATCGCAGGCACGGATCGCAGCAAGAACTTCGCCGAGATCGCACTAACGGCCTACGTGCCCCACAACTACCCGTTGACCGAACTCGAGCCCGGCCTCAATGAGAATGCCTTCTACGACCCGAGTAACTTCACCTACCCGGCCGGTGCGTATGTCTGTGAGGTGGAAGTCGATCCCGCGACGGGTGCGGTGCGCGTCGACCGCTTCACGGCGGTCGATGACTTTGGCAACGTCGTCAATCCCATGATCGTCGAAGGGCAGGTGCACGGTGGCTTGGCCCAAGGCCTCGGGCAGGCACTGCTCGAAGGCTGCGTTTACAACAGCGATGGCCAGCTGCTGACCGGGAGCTTTACCGACTATGCGTTGCCGCGCGCCAGCGACCTGCCGAATTTCCAGGTCGAACTCGCCAAAGGCACGCCGTGCACGCACAACCCGCTTGGCGTCAAGGGTTGCGGCGAGGCCGGCGCCATTGGCTCGCCGCCGGCGCTCGTTAACGCGATCGTGGATGCGCTCTGGGAGGATGGCGTGCGCGACGTGCGCATGCCGGCCACGCCTTTCACCGTGTGGAGTGCGCTCCAGGCAGCGCGAGGCTGAAGGAGGGGTGCCAGTGCAAGCTCTACAGTTCAAGCATCCGAATACCGTGGCCGAGGCGGCCAAACTGGCCGCAGGCGACAGCGATGCCCGCCTGCTGGCCGGCGGCCAGACACTGCTGCCCTCGATGCGGCTCGGACTGATTATGCCCGCTTCATTCATTGACCTGAGCGGCCTCGCTGAGCTGCGCGGTATTCGAGCCGAGGCCAAGCGACTCACCATCGGGGCGATGTGCCGCCACGCCGAGGTAGCCGCATCGCCGGAGGTGCGTTCGCGCCTGCCGGCACTGGCGCGGGTTGCTGGCGGTATCGGCGACCGGCAGGTGCGCAATCGCGGCACCCTCGGCGGTTCGATCGCCAACAGTGATCCGGCGGCCGACTACCCGGCCGCCGTGTTGGGTCTGGGCGCTACCGTGCAGACGAACGGCCGGGCAATTGCGGCCGACAGCTTCTTCACCGGCCTGTTCGCCACTGCACTCGGCTCCGGGGAAGTGATCACGGCCGTGAGCTTCCCCTACGCGGATCAGGCCGGCTACGTAAAATTCGTGCAGCCGGCGTCGCATTTCGCCTTGGTTGGCGTGTTCGTTGCACGCCTAGGCAAGCAGGTGCGCGTCGCCGTGACCGGCGCCGGGGCGCATGCGTTCCGTGCCCCGGCCATTGAGCAGGCGCTCGCGCGGCGGTTTGCCCCGGAGGTCTGCGATGGTGTCAGCGTACCGAGCGACGGCTTGAATTCCGACCTGCACGGCAGCGCGGCCTATCGGGCTCAGCTCATTCCGCGACTGGCGCGTCAGGCCGTGCAGCAGGCGCTGGGCTGATCGCCGCATCCGCTTGCCGCACATGGCCGCTGAGCGACCTGTGTCGATAGAGGCGACGCGAGCGCTGCTGCTCGCGCAGGATTACGTCGCCGATGTTGAACTCGCCACGTGCGTGTTTCTTGCGCTGCGACTGCAGCGGCCGCTATTCATCGAGGGCGAACCGGGGACAGGCAAGACGGAACTGGCGCGCGTACTGGCGAGCGCACTCGGAGCCGAACTGATCCGCCTGCAGTGTTACGACGGGCTAGACGTGGCCGCCGCGGCCTACGAGTGGAACCACGCGCGCCAGTTGCTGGCGATCCGCGCCAGCGAGGTAATTGCGAGCGGCGGCGCTCCCACCGCCAACCTCTACGAAGAGAGTTACCTGATTGCCCGGCCGTTGCTGCGCGCCATATTGCCGCACACGGTGCCACCGGTACTGCTGATCGACGAGTTAGATCGGAGCGATGAGCCCTTCGAAGCTTATTTGCTGGAGCTGCTCGCGGACTACCAGATCAGCATACCCGAGCTAGGAACGATCAAGGCCGCGGCCCCGCCAGTGGTCATCATCACCTCGAACCGCACGCGCGAAGTGCACGACGCTGTCAAGCGGCGCTGTCTGTACCATTGGGTGGGCTATCCGGATGCCGTGCGCGAGCTCGAGATTGTGCGGCGGCGCGCACCACAAGCCTCCACAAATCTTGCCGGACAAATCGTCGACTTCGTACAGTCGCTGCGTCAGCTGGAACTGTACAAGTTGCCGGGGGTGGCAGAAACAATAGAGTGGACACGGGCCCTCGTCGCACTGGACACGGTCGCGCTCGAACCGCAGACCATCGATGCGACACTCGGTCTGTTGCTCAAGTACCAGGATGACATCGCGCGTGTGCGCGGGGCGGAAGCGGCACGCTTGCTGGCGGCGGCCCAGCAGCGGCAGCGACCGAGTGCCGCATCGTGAGGAGCGGCGTTAGCGCGGAACCAGCGGCCCACGGCCGGCTAGCCGACAACGTGGTGCACTTTGTGCGCTTGCTGCGGGCCGCAGGCTTACTCCTTGGCACCGATCGTGCGCTGCTGGCCGTGCAAGCGCTGCAACACGCGGGCGTTGCTTCGCGGGCCGAGTTTCATGCGGTGCTGCAAGCCTGCCTGGTCGACCGGCCGGAGCATCTGCCGCTCTTCGATGAGGCCTTTGGCGCCTTCTGGCGTGATCCGGATTTGCTCGGCCAGCTGCTACGCTTGCGGCTGCCGGAGGTAAACGCGCGGTTGCAGCCGCAAGCGCGAGCTTCCAACCCGCGGCTGGCCACTGCATTGTACCCGGACAGCGCGCGGCAGCCGCCACCATCGGAGCGCGCGCAGGAGGCGTGCGACATGCTCGGTGCGGCACCCAGCTGGTCCGATCGCGAACGCCTGCGCAAGATGGACTTCGAGGCCATGACTACGGCCGAATGGCAGGCCGCGCGCCGCCTTATTGGCGCGCTCGACCTGCAGCTGCCGCAACAACGCACGCGGCGCCGGCAGCCTGCGCTGCGCGGTGCGATCGCGATGCGCGCGGCGTTACGCGAGATGGCGCGACACGGCGGGGAGCTGGCGCGGCTGCCACGTTGTCGACCGTGGACACGCCCGGCGCCCGTGGTGATGCTGATCGACATCTCCGGCTCCATGAGTCGCTACTCGCGCATGTTGTTGCAGTTTGCACAGCAACTGTGCGGCGGCGACGGATCGGCAAGTCGACGGGTGCAGGTCTTTGTGTTTGCGACCCGCTTGACGCACGTTACCCGCCGCCTCGTCGGGCGCGATCCGGACGCCGCACTCGCTGCCGTTGCGAAGACGGTGGAGGATTGGGCCGGGGGCACGCGTATCGCTCAGTGTCTTGGCGAGTACAACCGCCGCTGGCTGCAGCGTACGGGCGGCTCGCGAGCCACGGTGGTGCTGGCCACCGACGGACTCGATTACGCCGCCTTCGACCTGCTGGCGGCCGCGACACGCCAGTTACGACTCGGCTGCCGACGACTGTTGTGGCTCAATCCTTTGCTGCGCTATGAACAGTTCGAGCCGCGCGCGCGAGGGGTCCAGGCCATATTGCCGCACGTGGACAAGCTGCTCCCGATGCACGACGTCTTGTCCCTCGAGTCGCTGGCAAAAGTCTTGGGCGTCGGCATACCCCGCGAGGAGTCGCCATGGAGATGAAGGGTGAACGGGCGCTGCCGGTGGACCGCGCCACGGCGTGGCGAGCATTGAACGACGTTCGGCTGCTGCAAGGATCAATCCCGGGTTGTGAGAGCATCGTTGCGAATGCCAGCGGTGGTTATGACGTCGCCATCAATGCAGCTATCGGACCGGTCAAGGCCCGTTTCAAGGGCAACATGGCGCTCACCGACGTCGAGGCCCCGAGTAGCTACACCATCCGCTTTGAGGGGCAGGGCGGACCGGCGGGATTTGCCCGCGGCGAAGCACGTGTATCGCTGAGTGAGGTCAGTGCTCGCCAGACGCTGATGCGGTACGTGGTCTCCGCGCAAGTTGGCGGACGACTGGCGCAAGTAGGGTCCCGACTGATCGATGCCGCCGCAGGAGCCATGGCGGATCAGTTCTTTGGCAACTTTTCGCAGCGCCTCGCCTCAGAAAGCGGGGCTGCTGTCGCCGTCCCGTCGGGGAAGCTGGGATTGTGGGCGCTGATCCGTGCGTTTCTGCGACGCCTCTTTGGCAAGTGAGCGAGCTCAGGATCGCCGGAAGCGTGGTCAGTAAGTGTTGTCCGGCGGGGGTTTGCTCGCGGGCGCACCGTCCTTGAAGAGCGCCAGCTGCTCCTTGGCGGCACGCACGAGCAGCGTAGTGTCTACGCCGACAGCGACGAAGAGCGCGCCGGCATCCAGATACCGGCGTGCCTGAGTAGGATCGGCGCTCAGCACGCCAGCGGCCTTGCCCGCCGCGCGCACTGCGCTGATGCCCCGAACGATGGCCTCCTGCACGCGCGTGTCTCCCGTGCGACCGAGCAGCCCCATTGAGGCTGCGAGGTCCGCCGGCCCGAAGAGCACGCCGTCCACGCCGGCGGTGGCGGCGATACCCGGCAGCTCCTTGAGGCCCGTCATGGATTCCACCTGCACGAGCACGCACAGCTGCATGCCGCACTCCTGCAGATAGCCCTCGATCTGGTTCCAGCGCGAGGCACGCGCCAGCGCGCTGCCGACGCCCCGGATCCCCGCGGGCGGGTAACGCGTCGCCGCGACGATACGCGCCGCCTGCTCGGCGGATTCAACCATCGGAATCAGGAGCGTCTGGGCTCCGATGTCCAGATACTGTTTGACGAGCGTCGCATCGCTGCACGGCAGGCGAACCACCGCTTGTGCCGGATAAGGCGCGATGCCCTGTAGTTGCGCGAGCACCGTCCGCAGATCGTTCGGAGCATGCTCGGCATCGAGCACCAGCCAGTCAAACCCAGTACTGGCCAGCAACTCGGCCACATAGCCGTCCGCCAATCCGACCCACAGACCGATCTGAGGCCGACCGGCGTTCAGCGCCTGTTTGAATAGGTTGCGCGGCAGCTGCATGTGCCTCCCTCAGGCAAAGCGGAACGAGATGTTGCCGAGGCGACCGAAGTCGGCGTGCAGGACATCGCCGCGCACGCCTTGCGTCGGGCGCGTGAACGAGCCGCTCAACACGATATCTCCCGCGTTGAGCTGCTCGTCATAAGGGGCGATCTTGTTCGCGAGCCAGGCGATGCCGGTGGCCGGGTGATTCAGTACCGCAGCCGCAAGTCCGGTCTCCTCGAGAACGGCGTTTCGGTACAGCAGCGCGCCCACCCAGCGCAGGTCGATGGCGTCCGCACGCACCGGACGGCCCCCGAGCACGACGCCGGCATTGGCGGCGAAGTCCGAGATTGTGTCGAACACCTTGCGCGGCGCCTTGGTGTCGCGGTCGAACTGCTCGATGCGCGCATCGATGATCTCGAGTGCCGGCACAACGTAGGCTGTGGTCCGCAGGACGTCGACCAGCGTCGCGCCGGGGCCGCGCAGCTCCCGTTCGAGCACGAAGGCTAGCTCCACCTCGACGCGCGGCACGATGAAGCGCTCGCTCGGGATGTCCGCGCCCGTCTCGAAGAACATATCGCTCATGAGCGGCGCATAGTCTGGTTCTGTGATCTGCGAGGCCTGTTGCATGGCACGCGAGGTCAGTCCGATCTTGCGACCCCTGATGGTGTGGCCATCGGCCAGCTCGAGGGCGACCCAGGCGCGCTGGATCGCGTACCCATCCTCGATCGACATCTGCGGGTGCTCCCGCGAGAAATGCCGCAGCTGAGTGCGGCTCTTGCGGGCCTCGTAGAGGCGGCGCGCGAGGTCCGTGACGACGGTTTGCGGCAGCACGTTTCACTCCTTCCTGAATAGCGGGTGGATCGTGCTGTGCTTGCCGTCGAATACCTCCTGGCCTTCGTCGATCTGCAGGGTGAGACCGAGGTAACGCTTAGCGAACAGCGGCCGCAGGTGCGCCTTGGCGGCCGCCAGCAGCGCCTCGCCGGCGCGCTGCTTTACCGCTTCGCTGCGGCCGCGCCCCATGCGCAGATTCAGGTACACGAAGGCGTAGTCGCGCTGTCCGTCCGCCACGGCGTAGTGCGCCGCCGGATAGGCGAGCACTCGCACTCCTCCGGTCGGGAACACCGGCTGCGCGCGTTCATCGCGCACCGCGAGCAACGCGTCCGCGAGGCTGCGGCACAGCCCCTTCATATCCGATTCGGTCTCGAGATTGCCGGTATACAGAACGACGAGGTGTGGCATACGGTCCCGTGGAACAGCGTCTCAGGCGGCAATGTCCATAACCGCGACCGTGCAGCCCACCGCGAAGATCGGGATCGGGACGTAGTGCTGCAGATGGCCCCGACCGCGGGCGGCGGCGGCGACGCTGATGAAAGTTCGGATCTCAAAGCCCCCCTGACCCGCATCGCGATAGGTGTCACGATCGGAGTAGGAAAGGAGCGCCGCTTTGTCGTTGCGCACCCAGCGTGCGAGCAGCTCGCGGTCCCAGGCTTCATTGATCTTTCCCGAATCCGGGGTCGCCGGCCAGTGCGAGATGCCGCCGGTGCCGATGAGCGCGATCCGCTCCGTGACGCTGTCGGCCGCGCGCCGCAGCGCTTCACCGAAAGCCCAGGCCCGATGCAACGGCGTGAGGGGCGGCCCCTGGCAGTTGATGTTGACCGGGATCACCGGCAGGTCGTAGTTGGGAGTGAGGAAATTCAGGGGCACCATGATGCCGTGATCGAACTTCCATTCTTCAGCGAAGGCCACATCGACCGTCTGCATGACCTCCTGGATCAGCTTGTTCGACAGGGCGGCGTTGCCGGGTATGGTGGTGCGTGCGATGCGCAGCCAGTCCGGATCTTCGATCGGCCCATGGTAGCAAGCCGCCATGCCGATGGCGAAGCTCGGCATGTTGTTCATGAAGAAGTTGGCGAAATGCTCCGCCGCCACTACCACCATGGCGTCCGGGCGCGTGGCGAGGAGCTGCTCGCGCATGCGCCGGTAGGCTGCGTACAGTGGTTCGCGCAGCGCGGCGTCCGCCATGGCGGCGCGCCCCGTGATACCCGGGGCGTGACTGCAGATACCGGCGAACACCAGGCTCATACGCCCGCCACCTTATCGTCCATCTGCGTGGTCATGGTGTACACGCCGGCACGCACCGGGCCGTGCTTGGCGACGCCATCGCGCATCGCCTGGATGTAGGCGGCCCACGGCATGCCGAGAAGGGCGGCGAAATGCATCAACAGCTGGCCGTTGGCGCCGAGCACGTAGATGAGGCCCACGTCGCCGCGGGCGATCGCGCCGCGCTCCTCGGCGGTGAGCTCGTAGCGATCGAGCAGCCGCTCGGGCTCGGAGCGATATTGCTGTTGCACGCTCGGGTCGCGATTGATGTCGTACAGGAACTTCTGCAGCTGGTACAGGCTCATGCGGGCGCGCTCCGATCGGCGGCGACGCCGCTCACGCTCCCCAGCGCGGGATGTGATGCGAGCCGAGACTCACGCACACGTTCTTCGGCTCCAGGAACACCTCGTAGCTCCAGGTACCCCCTTCCCGCCCGATGCCCGAGGCTTTGGTGCCTCCGAAGGGCTGGCGCAGGTCACGCACGTTTTGACTGTTGACGAAGCACATGCCCGCTTCGATCGCCGCCGCGACCCGATGAGCCAGACCGAGATTCTCGGTCCACACGTAGCTGCTCAATCCATACTGGATGTCGTTGGCCTTGGCAACGGCGTCGGGCTCATCGTCGAAGGCGATCAGGCACGCCACCGGGCCGAAGATCTCCTCCTGGGCGACGCGCATGCGATTGTCCACCTCGGCAAATACGGTGGGCCAGGCGTAGTTGCCAGAGCGCACCGCGGCCGGCAGCTCGGCGGCATAAGGCGGGCGCTCGCTGCCGCCGCACAGGAGCGTCGCGCCTTCCCGGGAGCCCAGCTCGATGTAGCTGCGTACCTTCTCGAGATGCGTGGCGCTCACCATCGGACCGATCAGGGTATCCACCGCGAGCGGATCCCCCACCCGCAGGCGTCGGGTGCGCTCGGCGAAGCGGGCGGCGAAATCGGCGTAGATGGAGCGCTGCACCAGGATGCGCGAGCCCGCCGTGCAGCGTTCGCCGTTGTTTGAGAAGACCATGAACAACGCGGCATCGAGCGCGCGCGGCAGATCGGCGTCCGCAAAGACGACGAAGGGGCTCTTGCCGCCGAGCTCCATGCTGAATTTCTTCAATCCCGCACCCCGTACGATCCGATTGCCGGTCACGGTCGAGCCGGTAAAAGAGATGGCGCGCACGTCCGGATGCTGGCACAGCGGCTCGCCTGCCTCCTGCCCATAGCCGTGCACGACGTTCAGCACTCCGGCGGGAACGCCCGCTTCCAGCGCCAGCTCTCCGAGTCGCGCCGCGGTGAGCGGAGACAGCTCGCTCATCTTCAACACGGCGGTGTTGCCGAAGGCGAGCGCCGGTGCCACTTTCCAGGTGGCGGTCATGAAGGGCACGTTCCACGGCGAGATCAGGGCGCACACGCCCACGGGGTGATAGAGCGTGTAGTTCAGGTGCGTGGGCGTCGGGTAGGTATGTCCGTCGACCCGCACGCACATCTCGGCGAAATAGTGAAAGTTGTCCGCCGCGCGCGGCACGAGCTGTTTAGCGGTCTGGGTGATCGGCTGCCCGGTATCCTGCGTCTCGGTGCGGGCGAGGGTGGCGACATCACGCGCGATCAGATTCCCGAGCGTGCGCAGCACCCTGGCGCGCTCAGTCGCCGGACGGCCCGCCCAGGCGGGGAACGCCGCCTTGGCCGCGGCCACGGCAGCGTGGACCTCAGTCGTACCGCCGCGGGCGACTTCCGCGAGCGTTTCCTGAGTCGCAGGATTGACGGTCTCGAAGTAGTTGCGGCTCGCGACCGCTTTGCCGTTGATGAGGTGATCGATCTTCATGTACCGCAAGCTTCGCGTTCAACGGCCAAACACAGCATCTGACACGATCGTATTCTGCAGTCGCCCCAGGCCGTCGATTTCACACACTACCTCGTCGCCGACCTCGACGTTCGTCACGCCCTCCGGCGTTCCCGTAAGGATGACATCACCCGCCGCGAGCGTCATGAAGGAGCTCAGGTATTCGATGAGGCCGGGGACGTCCGTGATCAGATCACGGGTGTTGCCCTGCTGCGTCAGCTTGCCGTTGACGAAGGTGCGCAACCAGAGCTTTCCGGGATCGGGCACGTCCTCGGCGTCGACCAACCACGGCCCGAGCACCGTGCCGCCATCGCGGTTCTTCACCCGCAGGTTCGGACGATACCAGTTCTCCAGGTAGTCGCGGATGGCGTAGTCGTTGGCGATGGTGTAGCCGGCCACGTGCTGCAGAGCAGTGGCGCGCGGTACTCGACGCGCACTGCGGCCGATCACCACCGCAAGCTCGCACTCATAGTGCATGAACTTCACATCCCGCGGACGGCGCGTGCAGCCGCGGTGGCCGAGGAGCGTGCCCGGGCCTTTGAGAAACACCAGGGGCTCTTCCGGTGTGCTGAAGGCCAGCTCGCTCGCGTGCTTGGCGTAGTTCAGGCCGAGCGCGAGGATCGTTCCGGGCTCAAAGGGGGGCAGCCACACCACCTGCTCCTCGGCGAGCACGCGCCCATCGGCCAGTCGTACGCCCGCGCGGCCATCGGCGAGACCCTGAGGTCGTGCGTCGTGGATCGCACCGGCGTAGGCGACGCGGGCGCGCTTCATGCGTCCTCGCCGACGAAGCGGCTCTCGAGCCGCCCGAGTCCATCGATCTCGATGCTCGCGAGCTGGCCGGCCCGCACCCGTGGGGCCGGCCACGCCGCGCCGACCGCGAGCACATCGCCTGGGGCGAGCGTCATGAAATCCGTGATATCCGCGAGCAGCCTGCCCACCGGACGCACGAGCTGCCCGGTGTGGGCACTCTGCCGGAGCTCACCGTCGATGAATACCCGGATCGCGAGGGCGTCCGGGTCGGCAATCGCGGCGCGCGGCACCACGCGCGGCCCGAGACGACAGAAACCGTCGCGCGCCTTGAAGCGAATCGCCGGCCGGTAGAACAGCGCGTGCGGCACGCTCACATCGTTGACGATCAGATAGCCAGCGAGGTGCTCGCACGCCTCGGCCGGCGATACCCGGCACGCGGTGCGCCCGATGACCAGGCCCAGACAGGCGCCGATCTCGAGCTCGGACACGCCCGCGGGGAGCACGACCGGTTCTTCGCCCGAGCAGAGCGTGTTGCGCGGCTTGACGTACAGCACCGGTGCCCGGGGCGGACCCTGGTAGGGTGGCTCGTTGACTGCCCTCCCCAGCGCCGCGAGCGCAGTGCGGTGATTGAGCAGCGTGCCGTACACCGTGCCGGACAGGCGATAGGGCGCTTCCTCCATGGGGACGGCGAGGGGCACGGGGAGGGCCATCGTTGCCTCAGAAAGCCTGGCACGTCAGATCACTAATAGATTAGCAATCTAGTCGCTCATATGCGAGTATGTCAACCAAGGCCACCGGCACGCTCGACTGCCGCGCACATGAGCCGCAAGACCAAGCTACTGAATCACCGCAACCTGCCGCTGCTGCTGCTGCAGGCGCGCGAGCACGTCATCTCGCACTTCCGCCCGATCCTGAACGCCAACGGCTTCACCGAGCAGCAGTGGCGCATCGTTCGGGAGCTGTACGAGGTGCGCTCGCTCGAACCGCGCGAGATCGGGGAGCTGTGCCGCATCTCGAGCCCGAGCCTGGCCGGCGTGCTGGCGCGCATGGAGGAGCTGGGGCTGGTGGTGCGGCGGCGGCTGCAGCACGACCGGCGGCGCGTGCACGTGTCGCTCACACCGCACGCCCGCGCGCTGGCGCAACGCATGGCGCCGCAGATCGAAGCCACCTACCGGCGCATCGAAGAGCAGCTCGGCAGCAAGTTCAGCCTGCGTTTTCAGCGCATGCTCGATCAGCTGCTCGCTACGCTCGAATTGCACGCGCCGGGAAAGACGGCCTGGCCTGCGCGGTAGCGTTGAGTGAAATGGCGCGTCGCGGCATGCAACGCGCGTGGCCGCGACGCAACGGGCATCGTGCCACGGGAGCGGTTGCTGCGGCGGGCACCACCGTGTCCCATTGACAACGGCCGAAGGCCTTCGCTATGGTCGCCGGACAAGTCACATGACTGCTTTTCGCAGGTCTCATGACGAGCAGCGTTCGGGGTCGGATCTGGCCGCAACATGGGGGGTGACATGAGCCGATACGCGTTTCAGGCTTTGTGGGTGTGCGCGCTGGCTATCGACCTGCTCGCGGCTGCGCCGCACGCGGCTGCCGCCGGCGGCACGGGCTCCGAGAGCAGTACTTCCGAAACCGACCGGCTGCCGGAGGTGATCGTTACCGCGCAGCGGCGCGAGCAGAGCTTGCAGGACGTGGGCACCTCCATCACGGCTTTCGATTCCGGCTCGCTCGAGAAGCTCGGGCTGCGCGACACCGCCGACATCGTGCAGCAGGTGCCGGGCATGCAGTACCAATCCTTCAGCCCGACCATCAGCATCTTCAATCTGCGCGGGGTTTCCCAGAACGACTTCGGCGATCACCACGAGGCGCCGGTGGCCGTGTACATGGACGACGTGTACCAAGCATCGATGAGCGCGGTGGCGGGGGCGATGTATGACGAGGAGCGCGTCGAGGTGCTGCGCGGGCCGCAGGGCACGCTCTTCGGTCGCAACGCGACCGGCGGGCTGATCCATTACCTCAGCGTCAAACCGTCGCTGCAGGGCACGGGCGGCTTTCTCAACGTGTCCGGCGGCAAGTTTGCGGATCTTGAGACGGAGGGTGCGATCAATGTTCCGCTCAGCGATCGCCTCGCCACCCGCTTCTCCTTCGCGACCGCCCGCCACGACGGCCTGATCGGCAATTTCGCCGGACCCGATGCCAACAGCCAGAATCAGTACGCCGCGCGCTGGCAGCTGCTGGACAAAATCAGCGACGCCGGCGATGTGCTGCTGAAGCTGTACTACCTGCGCAACCTCAACGAGGTTTCGCCGAGCTACGCGTGGGGAGCCTCGTGCAACGTCAACGGGCTGCTGGCGCCTGGGCAATCCTGCCCCGCCGGCGTCCATGGACTGGGTGCGTTCTTCTACCCACCGCAGAATATCTACGGAACCTGCCCCGGGTGCGATCAGTCCAGCTATCGCGACCCGAGCTCCAATCCCTTCGTGCAGGGTTTCGACCGGCGTGGGGTCTTTTACCGCGCGCTCTATGGGTCGACCGCGCACGTCGACTGGAATTTCGGCGCGGTCAAGCTGACCTCCGTCACGGACTACATGCATCTGCACAAGCGCTACGGCGAGGACTCGGACGGCTCGCCCAACTTCCAGTTCAACTTCGACACCTACCAGACCTACCATCAGTTCTCGCAGGAGCTGCACCTGAGCGGCAGCTCCGAGGGCTTCCGCTGGATCACGGGCGCCTACTACCTCGATCTGCACAACGATGACGTGCAGGCCGAGGACGTGAATCAGACGTATGTCGGGTTCGTCGTGCACGACCAGGGCAACCAGTTCACGCTCGACACGCGCTCGTGGGCAGTGTTCGCTCAGACCGAGTGGGACTTCGCGAGCCGGTGGACGCTGATCACCGGTGCGCGCTACACGCGCGACGACAAGCACTACGACTACACGATGTGGAATCCCGCGCCCGGAACGCCGCTCCTCGACGCAAACGGCGTGCCGTACGTCTACAACTCCTCTACTGCCCCGGGGCTGGCCGACCGGACCTTCGACCTGTATTCCGGCAAGATCGAGCTGGATTTCAAACCCGCGTCGGGGCTGCTGTTCTACGGCAGCGTCAATCGGGGACCCAAGGGCGGAGGCTGGTCGGCGCCGAGCAACCCTCCGGGCACCAGCCTGTTCTCCTCGTTGGTCAACGTGATCGGCTACAAGCCCGAGACCCTCATCGACTACGAGGTGGGCACCAAGGCGACCATCCTCGGTGGGCGCGGGCGGCTCAACGCCGACGTGTTCTATTACGACTATCGCGACTACCAGGCCTTCTTCCTGCGCGACTTCACGCAGATCATCGGTAATGTCGACGCGAAGCTCGAGGGCGGCGAAGTGGAGCTGGCGCTGGTGCCGGTTCACGGTCTCACCGTGGAACTCGGTGTCGCGGGCTTGTCGACCCGCATCAAGAACGTCATCCTGCCCGACGGCACGGCCGCCGACCGCGAAATGCCGAATGCGCCCAAGTGGAGCGCCAATTTCCTGGCGCGCTACGAGTGGCCGACGAGCGTCGGGGTGCTTTCCGCAGCGGTGGACGGCAAGTGGAACGCCTCGCAGTGGCTCGAGAATGTCAACGCGCCGGTTGACTTGCAGCCGTCGTACCTGGTGGCGGACGTGCATCTCGGCTACGCGCCCAACGAGCACCTGAGCATCGATGCCTGGGCCAAGAACGTCACCAACAAGTACTACCGCGTGTACAACCTCGATCTTTCCGGTCTGGGCTACAACGAGTCGGTGTACGCTCCGCCGCGGTGGCTCGGCGCCACGCTGACGTACCGCTTCGGCAAGTGAGCTGGGCGGGGCGGTGCGCTGAGCACGGTCAGGGAGCAGGTGCCAGCAGGCGCAGTGCGCTGTGCTTGACCACGCCCGCAAGCCGCGCGCGTGGCTTGATAGTGCGCGAGCGCGGGCCGGTGTAGATCATCAGTCCGTCGAGCATGGCGCACAGCTGCAGGGCGAGGTCGAGGCATTGCTGTTCGGTCAGATGCGGGCGGGCGGCGCCGATGAAGCCGGCAAGACGGCGCTGGTGGTGCTCGCACATGGCGCTGAGCAGGCGCTCGGCGAAGCTGTTGTGGCAACTGAGCGCGTGCAGACCGAGAAAGAACTTGCGCGAATCCTGGCGCCACACGTCGGCCACCAGGAGATCGATCACCCCGAGCAAGCGGGCTTCGGCGTTGAAGGGCAGCTCCTCCTGCAGCCGCTCGTAGGCGCGGCGGAACTCGGCCAGCACATGCTCGAGGGTCGCCGCCAGAAGCGCCTCCTTGCTTGGAAAGAAGTGCTGCACCGCCCCGAGACTGACGCCGGCTTCCTTGGCTACGCCGCGGGCGGAGAAGCCCGCGCCGCCGTCGCGCACGAACAGGCGCCGAGCGGCGCGCAGGATGCGCTGCGCGCCGCGCTCCTCGGAGCCGGGATCCGCAGGCGGCTCGCGCCGGGGCCGGGTCATACGGCGGGCTTTGGTGCGCACCATGAACGCAAGTGTACGCGCTCGCACGCGGCTTGACGATAGTTTCGAGAGCCATGTATGGTTCTACCAAGTCGCGTGACTGGTAGATGGCGACACAGATGGAGTATCCGCAGCTGCGCCTGCACATCGACGGCCGCTGGCTCAGCGCGAGCCCGGCGGGGGATCTGTCGGTCGTCAACCCGGCAGACGAGGCGCTGCTCGGGCGACTGCCGATCGCCGGTCCGCAGGAGCTCGGCGCAGCGGTCGCAGCGGCGGTGAAGGGATTTGCGCTCTGGTCGCGCACGCTGCCGCTCGAGCGCTTCCGTATCATCACGGCGGCGACCCAGCTGATTCGCGCGCGCAGCGCGGCGATCGCGCACGTCCTCACGCTCGAGCAGGGCAAGGCGCTCAGCGAGGCACAGCGCGAGGTGGGGTTGGCTGCGGACATCATCGATTTCCTGGCGGAGGAGGCCAAGCGGCTCGCGAGTCGGGGCGTGCCGCCACGCCTCGCCAACATCCTGAGCCAGACCGTCACGCGCGTGCCCGTGGGCCCGGTGGGCGCCTTCACGCCCTGGAACTTCCCAGCGAATCTTCCCGCCCGCAAGCTCGGCGGTGCCCTCGCCGCCGGTTGCAGCGTCATCATCAAGCCGGCCGAGGAAACCCCCGCCACTTGCATGGAGCTCGTGCGCGCGTTCATCGATGCCGGCCTGCCTCCCGGGGTGCTGGGGCTCGTCGCCGGCCGGCCGCCGGAGATATCCCGGTTCCTGATCGAGCACCCGGCGATCGCCAAGATCTCGTTCACCGGGTCCGTGCCGGTCGGCCGCCAGCTGGGCGAGCTCGCCGCGCGGCATCTCAAGCGTTACACGGCCGAGCTCGGCGGGCACGCGCCGGTCATCGTCTGCGCCGATGCCGATCCGGCAGCCGCGGCGAAACTGTCGGTCACGGCAAAGTTCCGCAACGCCGGACAGGTATGCGCGTCCCCGATCCGCTTCCTCATCGAGCGCACGCGCTACCGGGAGTTTCGCGACGCCTTTGTGGCCCAAGCCTCGGCCCTCAGGGTGGGCTCGGGCCTGGACCCCGCCTCGCAGATGGGACCACTCATTCACGAGCGCCGCGTCGCGGAGATGGAGCAGTTCGTCGCCGAGGCAGTCGCGCAGGGCGCGCGGCTGTTGTGCGGCGGTGCGCGGCTCCCGCGTCCCGGGTACTTCTTCGCGCCGACGGTCATCGAGGGCGCACCGCCGGCGGCGCGGGTACAGCGCGAGGAGCCCTTCGGCCCGATCGCACTGCTCGATCCCTACGACACGCTGGAGGAGGCCATCGCCCGTGCCAACGCGTTGCGCTACGGGCTGGCGGCCTACGCATTCACGAGCGACCTGCGCATCGCTCACCGCCTCGGCAGCGAGCTGCAGGCCGGCATGGTCGGGATCAACCATTTCGGCATCTCGCAGCCCGAGACGCCCTTCGGCGGAGTCAAGGACAGCGGCAGCGGGCAGGAGAGCGGACTCGAGGGCCTGCTCGCCTACACCGACGTCAAGCTCGTGAGTGTCGCCTCGTGAGTACTTCGCCGTGAGGGCCGCACAGTCGAGTGCCGCTGCATGAGCACGCCGCGTGGCTTGCTGCTCGACTTCGGCAGCGTTGTGAGCGTGTCGTTGTTCGAGCGCCATCGCGAGACCGAGTGCCACCTCGGCCTGGCGCCGCACTCGCTCAGCTGGCAGGGGGCGCTCGCTCCCGAGACCGACAGCCTGTGGCAGGCCATGCTGCGCGAGGAGATCAGCGAGCGGGACTACTGGGCGCACCGTGCGCGCGAGGTAGGGGAAGCGCTCGGTGAGTCCGGCTGGGACATGGCGACGCTCATCCGCCGCACCCGTCACGTCGATCCCAAGGCCGCGGTGCGCCCGGCAATGCGCGCCCTGATCGTCGCGGCGCGAGCACGCGGGACCCGTGTCGGTATCCTTTCCAATGATCTCGCCCTGTTCTACGGCGCGGAATTCCTGGCACGTACCGGACTGCTCGAGCACCTGGATGCGGTGATCGACGCCACGGAGACCCGGGTCCTCAAGCCCGACCCGCGCGCCTACGCGCTCGCGCTCGCGGCACTTGAGCTGCCGGCCGGGGAAGTGCTGTTCGTCGATGACCTGTTTCGCAACATCGCCGGCGCGGTGAAGGCGGGTCTGCAGACCCAGTTGTTCGACCTGCGCGATGTGGCCGGTAACATCGCCGCCGTGGCAGTACGCTTGCAGCTGCCCATGGGGAATAGCGTATGACCAAGATGTCCGCCGCCGAGCTCAAGCGCTCCAACGCGCGCCACCTCTGGCATCCCATGGCGCACCCGAAGATGATGCAGCAGTCGCCGCCCGACATCATCGTCAGGGGCGAGGGCAGCTGGATCTGGGACATCGACGGTCACCGCCTCGTGGACGGGGTGGCGGGGCTGTGGACGGTCAACCTCGGCTTTGGGCGGCGCGAGATTCGCGATGCGGTGATCGCGCAGCTCGACGAGCTCGTGTACTACAACGTATTTCGCGGCACGACGCATCCGCGCGCCATTGAGCTGGCCGAGCGCGTGGTCGCCCTCATGCAAGGCGACGGCGTGGAGGCGGTGTTCTTCAGCAACGGGGGCTCGGATGCGGTCGAAGGGGCGCTGAAGCTCGCGCGCCAGTACTGGAAGATCCAGGGGCAGGCGGATCGCACCAAGTTCATCTCGCTCCGCCAGGGCTACCATGGCGTGCATTTCGGCGGCATGAGCGTGAACGGAAACACCAACTTCCGCCGTCCGTACGAGCCGCTGCTGCCCGGCTGCTTCCACGTGGATACACCCTGGCTGTATCGCAATCCCCATTCCTCGGACCCGGAGCGGCTCGGCGAGATCTGTGCCGAGCTGCTTGAGCGCGAGATCGTGTTTCAGGGTCCGGACACGGTCGCCGCCTTCATCGCCGAGCCCGTGCAGGGCGCGGGAGGCGTGATCGTGCCGCCGGCCAACTACTGGCCGCTGGTGCGCAAGGTCTGCGACAAGTACGGCGTGCTGCTGATCGCCGATGAGGTGGTCACGGGTTTCGGTCGCACGGGTCACTGGTTCGGCACGCGTCTGTGGGGCGTCACGGCGGACATCTGGTGCCTGGCAAAGGGGATCTCCTCCGGCTACGTGCCACTCGGGGCGACGGCGGTATCCGCCGCGATCGCCCGTGCCTTCGCGGACGCCGACAGCGCCCACGGCACGATCACGCACGGCTACACCTTCAGCGCGCATCCGGTGGCTGCCGCCGCGGCGCTCGCATCCCTCGACATCCTCGAGCGCGAGGCGGTGATCGAGAACGCGGCGGTGCAGGGCAAGTACCTGAACGAGCGCCTGGCGGCGATGGCGCGCCGCTTCACGCTCGTCGGCGATGCTCGCGGCATCGGACTCATGGCCTGTCTCGAGCTCGTGGCCGACAAGGCCGCGCGCACACCTCTGCCACGCGGCGCCAAGGAGGTGAGCCAGGTCGCCCGCGAGGCCTACCGGCGCGGGGCAATGGTGCGGACTTCGGGCGGTAACATCATCCTCTCGCCGGCGCTCACCATCGAGCACTCGCAGGTCGAGCTGCTGTGCGATGCGCTCGAGGGGGCGCTGCAGGCCGTGGCGGGCTGACGATGGCTGCGCGCGGCAGGCTCGGCTTCTGGCAGCTGTTCGCCACCTCGATCGGCGTGGTCGTGAGCCAGGTGACGATCGTCGCGCTGCTGCAGGGGGTAGGGATCGGCGGTCTCGGCTTCCTGGCCGCACTCGCCGTAGCGTTCTGCCTGGCGTTCGCGAACGCCATGGCCTATGCGGAGTTGGCGCTCATGATGCCGAGCGCCGGGAGCCTGAGCAGCTACGCCGAGGCGGCGATCGGCAACTTCCCCGCGATCCTCCTGGTGTTCGCCGGTTACGTGACGCCGGCGCTCTTCGGGTTGCCCGCCGAGCTCATTCTCGCCAACCAGATGGTGGCGCAGGTCCTGCCCGTGACGCTGCCGGTGTACGTCGTGCCCGTGCTGCTGGTGGTGCTGTTCGTGGGACTCAACATCCTCGGCACCGACGTGTTCGCACGCGTGCAGACTGCGCTCAGCTTCATCGTACTGGGGTTCCTGTTCGCGACCGGCCTGCTTGCGCTCGCGGGACTCGCCGCGGCGCCGCAGCCGCAGGCACTGCAGAGCTTCACGGGGCCTGGTCACGAGAGCGCGTTCCTCGGGGTGGTCGCGCTCGCCTTCTGGGTGGTCGTCGGGTCGGAGTTTGTGACTCCGCTGGTGGAGGAGGCGAGAGATCCGCGCCGCGACCTGCCGCGCGCGATGCTGCTCGGCCTCATCACGGTCACCGCCGCCTGGTTCGTGTACGCACTCGGTACCCTCACGACCGTGCCGAGAGGGCAGCTGGGGGCCTCCGCGGCACCGCACCTGCAGTACGCGCTCGCCGTCTACGGCTCCTCGGCGCGCTGGTGGTTCGCCGCGCTCGCGGTCGTCGCCTCCGCGAGCCTGCTCAATACCGTGATCGGGGCCCTGCCGCGGATGCTCTGGGGGATGGCGAACAACGGCCAGGTGTTCCCGATCCTCAAGCGCGAGCATCCGCGCTTCGGCACGCCCGTCATGGCGATCGTTTTCGTCGGCGCCCTGCCGCTCATCGGCCTTGTCTGGGCGCGCGGTGACCCGAACCTGATCCTGCCGCTCACCATCGCCGCCTCGGTGGCGTGGCTCTTCGCCTACATCACCGCGCAGGTCTCGCTCGTCGTGCTGCGCCGCCGCCGCCCTGAGCTGCCGCGTCCCTTCCGGGTGCCCGGGTTCCCGTGGGTGCCGCTGCTCGCGATCGCCGGCATGGGCTACGTCGTGGTGAACAGCGCGCCGACGCCGCAGCTCGCGCCGCAGATCGTGCGCTACACCGGCATCGTGCTCGCGGTGTTCGCGGTCGTTGGCGCCCTGTGGGTGAAGCTCGTGATGAAGAAAGGCCTGTTCGAGCCGGGCATGCCGGTCATCCATGCGCCGAGGTCCCCATGAGCACTGCGATCGTCCGCATCGAGCGTGCGGATCTCAAGCATCTGGATGCGCTCGTGCCGTTGTTCGTCGCGTATCGGCGCTTCTACGAGCGACCGGATGATCCGCGCACACGGCCATTCCTGAAAGAGCGCCTCGCCCGCGCCGAGTCGGTGGTGTTCATGGCATGGCGCGAAAGCGAGGCGATCGGCTTCACGCAGCTGTATCCGAGCTTCGCCTCGGTATCGCTCGCGCGGATGTTCGTGCTCTACGACCTGTTCGTCGTCCCGCACGCCCGGCGCAGCGGGGCCGGGGCCAAGCTGCTGCGCGCTGCGGTGGACTACGCGGCGGGCCAGGGGGCGAGCGAGCTGCTGCTGCAGACCGCCGTGACGAATGTCCCGGCGCAGCGCCTGTACGAGCGCGAGGGATGGGTGCGGGACGAGAAGTTCTACGTCTACGAGTACCACCTCCCCCGGCCGACCGGGTCCGGGCCGCAATCATGAGTGCGCGCGGGATCGACGCCTGGCTGGCCCGCGAGACGGCCGACTTCGCGGCGCGCCATCCGCGCTCGCGCGCGAGCTTCGAGGCGGGTGAGGAGCACTACCTGTACGGGGCGCCGTCGCACTGGATGCGGCGCTGGGCCGGGGGTTTTCCGCTCTGCGCCACGGCGGCAAGCGGCGTGACGGTGCGTTGCGCGGATGGGCTCGAGTACCTCGACTTCTGTCTCGGAGATACGGGGGGCATGTGCGGTCACGCGGTCCCAGCCGTGACCGCGGCGGTCGCCGCCCAGCTCGGCCGTGGCGCGACACTGATGCTGCCCACGCCGGATGCCGCCTGGGTGGGCGCGGAACTGGCGCGGCGTTTCGGACTTCCGTACTGGGGCTTCACGACCTCAGCCTCCGATGCCAATCGCGCGGCGATTCGCATCGCGCGCCTGGTGACCGGCCGCGACGTCGTGCTGGTCTTCAACGGCTGTTATCACGGCACGGTGGAGGAGGCGCATGTCGCGCTCTTCGAAGGCCGGATGATCATGCGCACCGGCGTGCACCCGAATGCGGTCGATCACGCGCGCGTCTCGCGCGTCATCGAGTTCAATGACACCGGCGCGCTTGCGGCGGCGCTCGAGAAGCGCGACGTTGCGGTCGTGCTCGCCGAGCCTTGCATGACGAACTACGGCATGATCGAGGCCGCACCGGGCTTCCTTGCTGCCCTGCGCGAGCTGACCCGCCGCAGCGGGACGCTGCTGCTCATCGATGAGACGCATACGCTGTCGGCGGGTCCGGGGGGCTACACAGCCCGCGAGCGGCTCGATCCGGATCTCCTCGTAGTCGGCAAGGCGGTGGGCGGGGGCATTCCCGTCGGGCTCTACGGCGTGAGTGCCGCGGTGGCCGAGCGGC